>OASD01000536.1_pt1 | contig 14722 bp, 9 predicted proteins | sample 1475531 | NCBI WGS metagenome assembly OASD01 (sample SAMEA3360668, study PRJEB22359) | human gut metagenome | biome: ENVO:urban biome; feature: ENVO:human-associated habitat; material: ENVO:feces | place: Bangladesh | collected 2011
AAAGCCTTGCTTCACATTTTGCCCTTAGTAACGTGTAAAAACAACTTCCGCAGTGCTTATATGTGCTTCGCACTTTAGGGCTTTTAATAACAAATATAAACTGCAATTTATCGAAGAGACAGAAATGAGCCTCAATTATTCATTAATATTCTTCGTTAAATCTTTTGTTCATTCTGCATTAAGTACCTTTTTCGTTAAACGTTTCGTCAATCTCTTGTTTGCTTCGGTTAAATTACGCAACTTTGCAGCAAACTCAATCTTAAATAATTAACAACTGAATGACAACACTTACGATTCTGATTGTAGCGGTGTTCGTATTTGGCTATTTTATGATAGCCATTGAGAGCCTAACGAAAATTGACAAGGCAGCGATAGCACTGCTTATGTTTGTGGGTTGTTGGACACTATTTATGTTCGACCCCGCACAGTACATCACTTCTGCTATTGGCGACAAGATACCACAGGCTGTGAATGAGGTGATAGAACATCACTTAGGTTCGACGGCAACGACCCTCTTCTTCCTTATGGGAGCGATGACGATAGTAGAATTGGTCGACCAAAATGGAGGTTTCAACTTTGTACGCGACATGATGCGCACGAAGAGCAAACGCGGTCTACTGTGGCGCATCGCGTTTATGACATTTATCCTCTCCGCCATTCTCGACAATCTGACGACGAGTATCGTGATGATTATGATCCTACGTAAGTTGGTGTCAGATCACAAAGACCGTATTATATATGCCTCATTGGTAGTCATTGCAGCCAATTCTGGAGGAGCCTTCTCACCCATTGGCGACGTGACGACGATTATGCTATGGAACAAAGGACTTATCACAGCTCCTGGCGTGATAAAAGAGATACTCATTCCTTCTATCGTTTCGATGGTTATCCCTGCCTTTATCCTACAATATTCGCTCGAGGGCGAGCTAAAGTTTAATAAGACGACGAGTCAAAACGTACTGCCCGACGACTTAACGGCACGCCAACGTAAGGTAGTATTCTTCCTCGGTGTAGGCGGCTTGATCTTTGTACCAATCTTTAAGAGTATCACCCACTTACCACCATTCGTAGGCATTCTGCTCGTACTCGGTGTACTTTGGACGACAACAGAAATATTCTATCGCCACCTCGGCCACACCGAAGAGAAAGGAGCTATGCAGAAGCGCGTGACGAATATGCTTTCGCGCATCGATATGGGCACAATCCTCTTCTTCTTAGGCATCTTGATGGCAGTGGCCTGCCTTGAGACGATTGGCGTATTAACGCAATTAGGCACGGGCTTGAACACCGTGTTCGACGGCAACCACTTCTTAGTGACTGGTATCATCGGCGTTCTATCAAGCATTGTTGACAATGTGCCTTTGGTAGCAGGCTGCATGGGCATGTACCCCGTAGCAGAGGTGGGCGACTTCGCGCAAGACGGCATCTTCTGGCAGTTGTTGGCTTACTGTGCAGGTGTAGGCGGTTCGATGTTGATTATCGGTTCGGCAGCTGGCGTAGTCGTAATGGGCTTAGAGAAGATTTCCTTTGGTTGGTATATGAAGCACATCACGTGGATAGCCTTTGTTGGTTACATGGCCGGCATCATCTGCTACTACGTGCAGCGCGTGGTGATAGGAATGTAAACTGGGGCCTCTCCCCCTAACCCCCTCCCCGACCGGGGAGGGGGGACAGGTTACCTTTACCTGCTGCGTTTCTAACTGAAAACCAGCAGAGAACTCAAGAGGAAAGAGTAACTTGTTCCCCCTCCCTGGTCGGGGAGGGGGTTAGGGGGAGAGGCCGTAATTTTATTCGTTCTAACCCTACCTAATTTATTACAAATCATTACTTTTGCACGTAATAACGTTATACGTATAAAACTCACAACAATGAAAATAGCACTGATTGGCTACGGTAAAATGGGCCACATGATAGAAGATATTGCTCGCCAACGCGGCCACGAGATCGTTTGCATCATCGACATAAACAATATGGATGACTTCGAGAGCGAAGCCTTTCGCAGCGCTGACGTGGCCATAGAGTTTACCAATCCTACAGCAGCCTACGGCAATTACCTGCGCGCTTGGAAGCAAGGCGTAAAGGTCGTAAGCGGCAGTACAGGTTGGCTGAAGGAACACGAAGCCGATGTGCGCCGTGCTTGTGCGGAAGAAGGTCACACCCTCTTTTGGGCATCAAACTTCTCACTCGGTGTAGCCATCTTCTCAGCGGTCAATAAGTACTTAGCACGCATCATGAATGCTTACCCCACCTACGACGTGAGCGAGGTAGAGACCCACCACATTCATAAGCTCGATGCCCCCAGCGGAACGGCTATCACCTTGGCCGAACAGGTATGTGCCGAGTTAGATCGTAAAGACGATTGGGTGAAGGGAGAAGTGCTCAACGCTGACGGCACAACTACGGGCTCGAAGGAGCAACCCAAGAACCTCCTACGCATTGATGCCATTCGCGAGGGTGAAGTGCCAGGCATTCATACCTTGACGTACGACTCACCAGCCGACATGATACAGATAACCCACTCCGCCCACAACCGCAGCGGCTTTGCCTTAGGTGCCGTGTTAGCAGCAGAGTTTACTGCTACCCACGAGGGACTGCTCTCTACTGACGACCTTTTCCAATTCTAAAACTGATACGATGTGTAAATGGGTAAAAGGTTTAATGCCTTTATAACCTAAACGCAGCCACAGTAAAGGCGAACATGCTCCATTTGCACATTCTCCCATTTGCACATTCTCTCATTAACCCCGCATTTGCACATTTGCACATTCTCACATTTGCACATTAACTAACCATTTTCATGACCGAAAATAAGCAACAAAATAAACAAGATAAAAAGCCCGCTTGGATAAGTTTTGGCATCACAACGGTGCTCTACCTTGCCTTCTTATATTGGGTAGGGTCGTGGTGGGGACTCTTGGTGATGCCCCTCATCTACGACCTTTACATCTCACGTAAGATCAACTGGAGCTGGTGGCGCGAACCCGAAGTAGGCCCCGCCACACGCTTCGTGATGAGTTGGGTTGACGCCATTGTATTTGCATTGGTGGCTATCTATTTCTTAAATCAGTTCTTCTTCCAAAACTTTGTTATCCCTTCGTCATCACTCGAGAAGACGTTGCTCACGGGCGACTACCTCTTGGTATCAAAGCTATCGTATGGCCCTCGCATACCGCAAACGCCCCTTACGATGCCGCTTACGCAGCACACGTTGCCTATCCTCAACTGTCGCAGCTACCTTGAATGGCCACAGTGGGAATATCGTCGCGTGAAGGGGTTGGGCGATGTACAGTTGAACGACATCGTAGTCTTCAACTATCCCGCAGGCGACACCGTAGCCCTCAATCAGCAAAATCAAGACTACTATCGCATGGCTTATCAGTTGGGCGACCAAATGTTGGGCGGGCAACCAGCTACGCCCGATGCAGAACCCACGTTGGCTTCTGCCTCGTTGCGTCCTAACATGAGCTACGACGAGCAGCAAAACTTCTTTCGCAAACTTTATGCGGCAGGAACGAGCTATATGCGCAGCCAGCCCGAACAATTTGGCGAAGTCGTTTCGCGTCCTACCGATCGCCGCGAGAACTATGTAAAGCGTTGTGTGGGACTGCCTGGACAGACGCTGCAAATTCGCAACAATGTGGTCTACTTGAATGGTAAACCCAATCGCGAACCCGAGAATGTGCAGTACGCCTACGAGGTAACGTTTAAGCAAGACTTGCCTGAGGACTTAAAACTCGAACTCGGCATAACCGACGAGGACCTCTACACTTCTCGCAACGGTCAGACCGTGTGGATGCCACTTACGCGTGTCGCTAAGCAAGCGCTGCAGCGTCGCCCCGACATCGTAAGCAGCATTCGTCCTGCACAGCCCGCTGCCGATTGGCTCTATCCGCAGAATATGGTGAAGTCGTGGACGACGGCCAACTATGGTCCCGTATGGATACCGAAGAAGGGAGCTACCTTGCAACTCACCTTGGCCAACCTGCCCATTTACGAACGTCCTATCCGCGTATATGAAGGAAATGACCTACAAGTACGCGGTGGTAAGATATATATTAATGGTAAGCAGACGGATAAGTACACCTTCCGCTTGAACTATTATTGGATGATGGGCGACAATCGCGACAACTCTGCCGACTCTCGTTTTTGGGGCTTTGTGCCTGAGGACCACATCGTGGGCAAACCGCTCTTTGTTTGGCTCTCACTCGACGGTGACTACGGCTGGTTCAGCGGTCACCACGTGCGCTGGAACCGTTTCTTTAAGCGCGTGTGGGATATAAAATAAATGTGCAAATGCTTGGTTAATGTGCAAATGTGAGAATGTGCAAATGTGCAAATTGTCGCCTTTGCTTGCTGAGTTTATAAGTGCATTATATTATTCTCACATTTGCACATTTGCATATTTGCACATTTCCCACACATTTCCCAAGCATTCTCACATTTGCACATTTGCACATTTCCCACACATTTCCCAAGCATTCTCACATTTGCACATTTGCACATTTGCACATTTCCCACACATTAACCAGATGCTTTTCAAACGCAATATAACAAACAATGCTATCGTGCCTTCACGTGCAAGGCAAGTGTGGCGGTGGGTGAGACCCTATGTGGTGCTCATCTGCTTGATTGTCTGCCTGCGTTTGTTCATCATCTCACCCATTGTGTTGCCAGGCAATCGACACGCGTTAGTGAGTTTAACCTACTATGGACTCCGTGTGCCAGGCGAACAAATGTGGGGCTACCACCGTTGGGGCTATCGCGTCCCAGCGAAGCATGACGAAGTCGTATTTACGTGTTCCGATACGCGTGACCGCGAGTTCACACTTACGGGCCGTTGCCAAGCGGGGCCAGGCGAAACGATATGGATTGACCCCGTGCGCCAGATTGTTATTCCAGGACGCACATCGCCCGATGCACAACCCATTCGTATTCCAGCGCACAACAGTAGCATTCGCGTTACCCCCTACAACGCCCGAATTTTGGCCTACTTGATGCAACATTATGAACATTGCAACAATGTGCGCGTCAATCGCTTTGGCCAACTTGAGATGGACGGCCAAACCCTGTCACGCGTCCGCCTCCTACGCGACTACTTCTGGATAGAGATGCGTCCCGACTCCTTCTTACTCATTCCCCACGACAATTTGGTGGGAAAGGTACTTTTTTAGTTGACAAGTTAACGAGTTGTTTTTTAGTTAACGAGTTAACAAGTTAACAAGTTGACGAGTTAACAGGTAAGTTTCCCACCAAGAACGTACTTACCCGTTAACTCGTCAACTCGTTAACTTGTCAACCTCCCCAAAAAACTCGTCACCAAGAACAAACTTACCCGTTAACTCGTCAATTCATTAATTTGTCAACCTCCACAAAAATAACTTGTCTACAAAGATGTTACTCCTCAGCACCGCCTATTTAGCCCCCATACAATATTATGCCCACCTTTACGCTGCCCATGAGACAATAGAGGACAGAGGCGAACATTACGTAAAGCAAACCTATCGCAACCGTTGCTACATCGCTACGCCTACGGGGGCACAACCCCTTACACTACCCATTGTACGCGATGGTGCCGTCCACACCGCTGTGCGCGATATTCGCCTCTCCGACCACGGCAAATGGCAACACTTGCATTGGACCGCGCTCACATCAGCTTACGAGAGCAGTCCCTACTTTGAATATTATGCCGACGACTTTCGGCCACTCTACGAACAACACTTTGACTTCCTCGTCGACTTCAACGACGCTTTGCGCCAAACGGTGCTTTCGTTGCTCAGTCTTGATAAAAACATCACACCAAGCAACGAATATGTCACCCCAACGCCCGAAATGACTGACTTGCGTTCCATCATTTCACCAAAGCAATCCCTTGAAGCCGACACAGCCTTCCGCCCCACACCTTATTACCAAGTATTTAAAGAGCGTACAGGCTTTATACCTAATCTCAGTATTGCAGACTTGCTCTTTAATATGGGGCCTGAAAGCCGATTGGTGTTGAAGAAGAGTTTTTTTAGTTGATGAGTTCTTTAGTTGACGAGTTAACAAGTAGACAAGTTAACAGGTAAGTTTGTTTAAAGGTAACTTCCTCGTCAACTAAAAAACTCGTCAACCCCGTCAACAAAAGAACGAAGAGAATCATGGACTTTCATACCCACAATCTCATGGCCACCGATGCCATTATTAATATGCCTAAAGAGTGGTTGCTCTGTCCAGCGTTGTATACGCCACGTGCTGAGGCCACCTATTCCGTGGGCATTCACCCTTGGTGGACAATCGACAAGGACGAGATCGAACGAATGTTGCACAATCTACCACAATTGCTCTCTCTCCCACAAGTAATAGCCTTAGGAGAGTGTGGATTAGATGCTCTACAAGGGGCATCACTTGAAGAGCAAGAACGCATCTTTATCGCACAAATAGCATTTGCCGAAAAGTTCACCAAACCCGTCACACTCCACATCGTACGTTGTTTCGACCGCTTATTGCGCATAAAGAAGCAATTAAATCCTACCACCCAATGGACCGTGCATGGCTTTCGAGGCAAACCTGCCTTAGCCGAACAATTACTTCGGGCAGGACTCAACCTCAGCTTTGGAACGCATTACAACTCCCAAAGTTACGAAATTACCCCTCCCAATCGCCGCTATAGCGAAACAGATGACGAACGATAAACTGAACAACATTAAGGCGCGCTTCGCGCTTGTTTTTTAACATTAATGTCTCATTAATCGACCATTAATCTTTTTCGTTAATCTTTTCATTAATCTTGTTCTATAGTCTACCATTGAACAATTTCTCTTCTTATGTCTTTAATGAAAAGATTAATGGTCGATTAATGGAAAGATTAATGACCAAGATTAATGGTCGATTAATGAAACATTAATGTTCAAAACCCAAAGCGCGAAGCGCGCCTTAATGTCCATTTTTGTTACCTTTGCACCATTAATCAACGTAACCGCATTCAGTATGAAGAAATTACTCTCTCTGCCCCCTAACGTGGTAGAGACGTTTCATGATATTACCGGACTCTCGCCGCAAGAGTACTATTGCACCTCCGACCCCGCTGATCACAAACTCGGTTCGGGCGGAGGCACTGCTTGGCTCTTAGCTTCAGCTCATGCCGATGAAGGCAACGGACGCACTTTCGACGAATGGTTAGGGAGTGAAAAGCGCATATTGCTCCACGCAGGCGGACAAAGCCGCCGCTTACCCGCCTATGCTCCCAGTGGCAAAGTGCTGACCCCCATACCCGTATTCCGTTGGGCACGCGGCCAACGCATCAACCAAACACTGCTCGACCTACAGATGCCCCTCTATCGCGAGATCATGCGCAAAGCACCCGACACGCTCCATACGCTCATAGCCAGTGGCGACGTCTTGATGCGCGCTACCGAACCGCTGCAAGAGATACCCGAAGCCGATGTCGTTTGCTACGGCCTGTGGGCCAGCCCCGAACAAGCTTCCCACCACGGCGTGTTTATGATGAACCGCGAACACCCCACAGAATTGGACTTTATGCTCCAAAAGCCCACTACGGAGCAACAAGCACAGTTGATGCCTACCCACCTCATGCTGATGGATATCGGTGTGTGGCTCCTCAGCGATAAGGCCGTGCGATGTCTGATGCAAAAGACCGCCCCCGAAGCTTCGGCTCAGCAACTCAATACGCCAGGCGGAAATGCACTGAGCGTACCCACCTGCTACGACCTTTATAGCGAGTTCGGTTGTGCCTTAGGCTGTCACCCCTCACTCCCCGATGAGGCTTTAAAAGAACTCAAGGTGGCCATACTTCCCCTCCCAGGTGGCGAATTTTACCACTACGGCACAGGCCCCGACATGATCCAATCCTCTGTGGCGATACAGAATTTGGTCAAGGACCAACGCCTTATTCTACAGAAAGGCGTAAAACCACAGTCATCAGTCTTTACGCAAAACACGGTTCTAATCAACCGTCCCACCCCCCATACCCAGCAAGTGTGGATAGAGAATGCCTACATCACCGAAGGTTGGCACTACACCAGTCGCAATATTATCACGGGCATTCCCAACAACCATTGGCAGTTGACATTAGCCGAAGGACAATGTATCGACATCGTGCCCGTTGGCGATACATTATATGCTGTGCGCCCCTATGGCTTCGACGATGCCTTCAGAGGCAACGTGACAGAGAGTGAAACGCTCTTTATTGGCAAACCCATTACCCAATGGTTGAGCCGACGCGGCATTCAGCCCACAGAGTTAGGACGCACCGACGACTTACAAGCAGCGCGCCTCTTCCCCCTCTCGACCGATGTCGACCTCTTGGGGCGTTTGGCAGAGTGGTTCCTTACTGACTATCCCGAACCCGCACTGACCGAGGTGTGGCGAAAGTTGCCCCGCCTCTCAGCCGACGAACTCTCAGCGCAAGCCAATCTTCCCCGCCTCTTCGCGCAGCGCAACGCTTTACAAGCTCAGACCATACCCATTGTCGCACAGAACTGGCAGCGCAGCGTCTTCTACCAAACCAACCTCAAAGACATGGCGCAGAAATATGCACAACATGGTTGGTCGCTGCCAAAAGCATTGCCCGAGGCTGCACCGCTGATGACGCGCATTCACGATGCCATGTTTCGTTCAGAGGCGCTGCGTCAGTCTGATAGCCAGCAAGCTGCAGCGTATGACAAACGAGCCTTCGACCTCCTACGTGAAGGACTGACCGAAAACGTGTTGCGCCATAAGAGTCAACCTCACATGACGACCTTTGCCGACCAAATCGTATGGGCACGCAGCAGTGTGCGCATTGATGTAGCGGGCGGTTGGACCGACACGCCTCCTTACAGCCTTACCTCAGGTGGCAATGTGGTCAACATGGCAATCAACCTCAATGGGCAACCACCTCTTCAGGTCTATGTAAAGCCTTGTAAAGAACCCGTCATCATCTGTCGTTCAATCGACCTCGGTGCCATGGAACGTATCGAGACATACGACGAACTGCAACAATATAATAAGGTAGGGTCGCCCTTCTCTATCCCCAAGGCCGCCCTTACATTGGCAGGCTTTATGCCCAATTTCGGTGTAGAGCAATATCAATCTTTGCGTCAACAGCTCGAAGCCTTCGGTTGCGGATTAGAGATTACGCTCTTGGCAGCCATTCCCGCAGGGTCGGGGTTAGGCACAAGTAGCATCTTAGCCGCCACCGTATTGGCCGCATTGAGCGACTTCTGCGGTTTGGGGTGGGACAAGAACGAAATCTGCAACCGCACCCTCGTCTTAGAGCAGTTGCTCACTACGGGGGGCGGTTGGCAGGACCAATACGGCGGTGTACTCCCAGGCATCAAACTCTTACAGACGGCCGCAGGCTTCGACCAAAACGCTGCCGCACGTTGGCTGCCCGAAACGTTGTTTGCCGACCCCGATATGCGTCCTTGCCACTTACTTTACTATACAGGCATTACGCGCACGGCCAAAAACATCTTAGCTGAGATTGTACGGGGAATGTTTCTCAACAATTCGCGCCACCTTCATCTGCTTGACAGTATGAAGCAGCACGCCCTGGCCGTGTTCGACACCCTTCAGATGAACAATCTCGAACACTACGGCCGCATGGTACGCACTACATGGGAACAGAACAAAGCCTTAGACGCTGGCACCAATCCGCCCGCCATTGACGCCCTTTGCCGTCAGATCGACGACCTCTGCTATGGTTACAAACTCCCCGGTGCAGGTGGTGGTGGCTTCATGTACATGGTAGCCAAAGACGCTGAGGCTGCCGCACGCATCAAGCAGTTATTGACCGACCACCCTCTCACCACCAACTCTCGATTTGTCGACATGAGCATCTCACGCAAAGGACTACAGGTAAGTCGATCGTAATTAACGATAAACTGACAGCCTCTCCCCTTAATCCCCTCCCCGACCAGGGAGGGGGGACAAGTTACTTTTGCTTTTTTGAGATTTCTGCTGATTTCCACTTAGAAACGCAGTAAGTAGAGGTAACCTGTCCCCCTCCCCGGTCGGGGAGGGGGTTAGGGGGAGAGGCTGTTCGTTTGCATGATAAATGGTGTTAACCCCCGAAAACACTTGTTTTTCAATTTATTTGCGTATATTTGCACGTTCAATAGTGGCTAAAAGCGCCACCTTCTCACGAAATAATACGAAAACAAAAACAATAAAACACAAACAAACACATGCAAAACAAAGGATTTGTTAAAGTAATTGCAGTGCTGCTTTCCTTGATTTGCCTCATGTACCTCAGTTTCTCGTACCCCACCCATAAGTACGAGCAACAAGCTGAGCAAATGACCGCACAAGGCAAAGACGGCGCAGCCTACCTTGACTCAATGCGCAACGAGACCGTATGGCTCGGCAAAACACTCAAGGACTGCGAAGCCCTGCAGATTGGCCTCGGCCTCGACCTCAAGGGCGGTATGAACGTAGTGCTTGAGGTGAGCGTACCCGACGTTGTTAAAAACCTCGCCGGCGAGAGCGCCAACGACCCCAAGTTTAAGGAAGCCTACACAAAGGCCGTTGCCGAAGCTAAGAAAGGCAACGTTGACTTCGTTGACGCCTTCGTAAGCACTTACCAAGAGCTCAACGGCAAGAACAAGCTCGCGGGCCTTTTCGCTTCAAAGTTGAGCGACAAGAACATCAACTACAACTCTACTGACGCCGACGTCAAGAAGGTGTTGAACGATGAAGTCGCTGTAGCCGTTGAAAACTCTAACAAGGTCGTTCGTTCACGTATCGACCGCTTCGGTGTAGCACAGCCTAACATTCAAGTCCTTAAAGGCAAAGGCCAGATCGGTCAGATCATGGTCGAAATGCCAGGTATCAAAGAACCTGAGCGTGTGCGTAAGTTGTTACAAGGTAGCGCCAACCTCGAGTTCTGGGAGACTTACACCCTCTCTGAGGTAATGCCTTCACTCACTGCCCTCGACAAGCGTCTTGCCGGCAATGATGCTGACACCACTGCTGCCGACACAACAAAGGCTGCCAACGCTAAGGCCAAGAGCGCCAAGAGCGTAGCCGACCAACACCCCTTGCTCAGCAAGTTGGCACAAATACAAGGCATGCAGGGCAACAACTGCATAGTAGGTTATGCTACTGCTAAGGACACCGCTGCTATCAACGCAATGATCCAGAGCGAAGCAGCTCACGCTATCTTCCCCACCGACCTCCGTTTGGCATGGGGCGTAAAGAGCGCCAGCGGCATGAAAGCCAACGTATTCGAACTCTATGCACTCCGCGCTGTCAACGGCCAACCCTCTATGCAGGGCGACGTGATTGCTGATGCAAAGGATGAGTTCGAACAGCAGTACCACCGTCCCATCGTTAGCATGACGATGACTACCAGCGGTGCACGCGACTGGGCCGCTTTGACAAAGAAGAACCTCAAGAAGTGCGTTGCTATCGTACTCGACGGTTACGTTTACAGTGCCCCTGTTGTACAGAGCGAAATCACAGGCGGTAACTCACAGATCTCTGGTAACTTCACCACTGACGACACGCGCGACCTCGCCAACGTGCTCAAGAGTGGTAAGATGCCTGCCCCCACTAAGATCGTACAAGAAGAGACCGTAGGCCCGAGCCTCGGTGCTGCCTCTATCCAAGCTGGTTTCACCGCTTGTGTAGTAGCCTTCGTATTGTTGATGATCTTCATGTGCTGCTTCTACGGCTTCATCCCCGGTATGGTAGCCAACATGGCCCTTATCCTCAACTTCTTCTTCACCTTCGGTATCTTGACTTCATTCCAAGCAGCCTTGACCATGAGTGGTATTGCCGGTATGGTGCTCTCATTAGGTATGGCCGTTGACGCCAACGTATTGATCTACGAACGTACGAAGGAAGAACTCAAGGCCGGTAAGGCACTCAAGACAGCCCTCGCTGAAGGTTACGGCAATGCTTTCTCTGCTATCTTCGACTCTAACTTGACGTCAATCATCACCGCCGTTATCCTCTACAACTTTGGTACAGGTCCTATCCGTGGTTTCGCCATGACACTCGGTATCGGTATCGTTTGCTCATTCTTCACTGCCGTATGGATCAGCCGTATCGTATTTGAGCACTTCTTAAATAAGGACAAGTGGCTCGGATTGACCTTCACTACAGGCCTCTCACGCAACTTCTTGAATAACGTAAACGTCAACTTCATGAAGATGGGCAAGCGCTCTATCTACGTATTCATCGTAGGTGCAGTCATCGCTATCGGTTTCCTCAGCACACGTGGCCTCTCAAGCGGTATCGACTTCACTGGTGGTCGTAATTACGTAATTGAGTTCGAACAACGCGGTGTAACTCCCGAACAAGTACAGAAGGCTGTAGCTGAGAAGGTAAATGCCAAGGATCCTAACGCCATTGTTAGCGCCATTGCCATTACCACAACCAGCAACGAGGCCGTTCGCCTTTCAACCAACTACCGTATTGCCGACGACGATGAGAACATCGACCAAGAAGTAGAACGCTTCATCTTCGATGCCCTCCACGATGCAAAGCTCATCAAGGCTGATTACAGCACCTTCATCGACCGCGACAACCACACAGGTGGTTCAATCATCTCAGCCCAAAAGGTAGGACCTACCGTAGCAGCCGACATGACCCGTGGTGCGATTGTAGCCGTATTGCTTTCATTGGCAGCTATCTTCGTTTACATCTTGATACGTTTCCGCAACGTAGCCTTCTCAGTAGGTTCTGTCGTAGCCCTCGTATTCGACACGTTGCTCGTAATCGGTGTCTACTCTATCTGCTGGGGTTGGATTGGTTTCTCACTCGAAGTTGACCAAACCTTCATCGGTGCTATCCTGACCGTAATTGGTTACTCTATCAACGATAAGGTGGTAGTATTCGACCGTATGCGTGAAAACCTCGGTTTGCACCCCACGATGAAGCCCTTCGACCTCTTCAATATGTCACTTAACAGCACACTTACGCGTACCGTGATGACTTCACTCACTACCTTGCTCGTATTGTTGTGCATCTTCATCTTAGGTGGTGACAGCATTCGTTCATTCTCATTCGCTATGATATTGGGTGTTATCTTCGGTACACTCTCATCTATCTTCCTTGCTGCTCCTATAGCTTACCGCACTTTGAGCCGCAAGCAACAAGGCGAGAAAGCATAACACGCTGACAACGCATAAGTACATATAAACACAATAAATCCCCTCCTTACTACTACAGTTAAGGAGGGGATTTATTATTATACGATACGGCCTCTCCCCCTCCCCCTCAGTCGGGGGTGGGGGAGAGGCCTCAGTTTATTTAAACCCAACAATTAACGGCATAGAGGGGTTTATTCTCCATCCATTCTTGGTCTTGATAGGGCTTCATTGAGAGGCGAAGACCTTTCAACTCGGGATGTTTGTTTATAAAAGTTCGCAATGACTTCGCATGTACATTCTCTTCAGCCTTAACTTCTATCGGTGTAATAGTTGTGCCATGTTGCACAATAAAGTCTATCTCAACGCGTGAGTCGTTACTACTGAAGTAGTAAATAGGAATTTGCAGAGGCATGAGTTGTGTAAGTACAAATAACTCAGTAAAAGCACCTTTATACTCCTTAAATAGAGTATCAGCTACTAAAATGCTTTCAGCAGGCGTATCAACCATTGCCCCCATTAAGCCAATGTCTAAAATAAAAAGCTTGAACACTGACATCTCAGCATAAAACTTTAGTGGCATGGTAGGGGCTGTTACGCGATTAACTTGATAAATGAGTCCTGCATCTTTTAACCATTGAATGGCCATTTCAAATTCAGAAGCGCGTGCACCTTTCTTTAAAGCACCAAAGATGAACTTTTTGTTTTCTTTAGCTAATTGTGCAGGAATTGTCTCCCACACCATGTTAATGCGTGGCACCTCTTGACTGGGGGCATGTTTTGAAAAGTCGCGCTGGTAGTCAAAAAGTATTTGCTTTTGAATGTTGCGTACTTCTACTAAGTCCTTTGTTTCAGCAAATAGACGTACTGCAGCAGGCATCCCTCCAACGAAGTAATACTGCCGTAAGCAGTCTATAAAACGCAGTCCTAACGCATCAATTACAGAGAAGTCTCCTTGCTTTAACACTTCTACCAAAGAGGTTTGCCCTGTTGCTAACAAAAATTCATCAAATGTCATTGGGTACATCTTTATCATATCAACTTTCCCCACAGGGAATGACATACCATTGTGTAATGAAATGCCTAATAGCGAACCCGCTACGGCTACATGATATTGGGGAGCTTCTTCACAGAAGTATTTTAAGCTATTCAGTATAACAGGGCTTTCTTGTATCTCATCGAATATGATTAAAGTGTTCTCTGGCTCAATATTGAAATGAACAAGAGCCGAAAGAGACAACAAAATGCGCTGGATATCATAGTCTTGTTCAAATATTTTTTGCAGCAATTCGTTTTTGTCGCAATTGATATACGCAACCTTTTCATAGCATTCCTTGCCAAACGCACGTAGTATATAGGTCTTACCTACTTGTCGTGCACCATTCAAAATCAATGGCTTACGATTCTTTTTCTGTTTCCATTCCAACAGTTTCTCAAAGACATTTCTCTTCATAGCTACATTTTTTTGCACGAATATTTGCTACAAAGCTACATTTTTTTGCACGAATATTTGCTATGAAGCTACATTTTTTCGCACATAGACTAACAGACAGTCTAATTGGGGGGCGCGTCCTAACCTGGGGGCGACGCGTCCCCGCGTCGGCATTTGTTAGTCAAGGCTCGATGCCTTGACTAACAAATACATGAAT
>OASD01000542.1_pt1 | contig 14652 bp, 7 predicted proteins | sample 1475531 | NCBI WGS metagenome assembly OASD01 (sample SAMEA3360668, study PRJEB22359) | human gut metagenome | biome: ENVO:urban biome; feature: ENVO:human-associated habitat; material: ENVO:feces | place: Bangladesh | collected 2011
AGTCAAGGCATCGAGCCTTGACTAACAAATGCCGACGCGGGGACGCGTCGCCCCCAGGTTAGCTTGCGTTCGTGGCGCATAACTGTTTGACAATTTATCTGCCTAATTGGGGGGCGGGTTTGTAACCCGCGGCAGCAGCATGCTTTGAACATCTACTTATAGTCGCTTAGCGCGAGAACATACATAACATACAATTTAACATACTTATTTTTTACATATTACTCAATTTGTGCCAAGGCACAAATTGAGTATAGTATGTAAAATTGTATGTTATGTATGTTCTCGCGCTAAGCGACTATAAGTAGATGCTCAAAACCTGCTGCTGCCGCGGGTTACAAACCCGCCCCCCAATTAGGCCGACAAATTGCAGTTTATCGAACATTTATCCATACGTTTTCAAAACCTTTGATTTATCTTTCATGTTTCATTTTTTGTTATAAAGTAATTGAATATCAGTCATTTCGAAAAATGAAACATACGACTTTAATGTTTCATTTTTAGTTTCATGTTTCATTTTTCAAAACACTGAGGGAGCGCTTTCACGCTCCCTCAGTGTTTTTGAATCGCTCCCACAGGGGTTTTGAATCGCTCCCACAGTGTTTTTGTTTTTTTCCCTCAGTGTTTTTAGTATGAAACATTGAAACTAAAAGTGAAACATAAAAGTCGTATGTTTCAGCCTTCTAAGGTATTGATAATCAATAAGTTGAAACATAAAAATGAAACATGAAACAAAAAATATGCAAAGGTAAAATATACGTAATTCCAATGCCTATTTAGGGCGTTCTGAAACATTTCGTAGAGACTTTCATACTGCAATTTATCTGCCTAATTGGGGGGCGGGTTTGTAACCCGCGGCAGCAGCATGTTTTGAACATCTACTTATAGTCGCTTAGCGCGAGAACATATATCCATACGTTTTCAGAACCTTTGATTTATCTTTCATGTTTCATTTTTTGTTATAAAGTAATTGAATATCAATCATTTAGAAAAATGAAACATACGACTTTTATGTTTCATTTTTAGTTTCATGTTTCATTTTTCAAAACACTGAGGGAGCGCTTTCGCGCTCCCTCAGTGTTTTGTGATCGCTCCCACAGTGTTTTTGTTTTTCTCCCACAGTGTTTTTGAAATGAAACGTTGAAACTAAAAATGAAACATTGAAGTGCAATGTTTCATCTATTGAAAGCGTTGATAATCAATAGATTGAAACATAAAAATGAAACATGAAACATAAAAACGTCAAAGGTAAAATATACGTAAGTAAAAGTGCCTATTAGGGCGTTCTGAAACGTTTTGTAGAGGATTTTGTAGAGAGAAAATATAGCCTCTCCCCCTCCCCAGTCGGGGAGAGGGAGAGGCTGTAAGTTTTCTAAATTAGCAAATATTCTTTAAGGGTGGTTCTAAAAATTCTGTTTTTAGAGTTCTGCTATTCTGAAATGTGATTTGTACGCTCTCGAAAGTGTCTTTTTGAAAGTTTGTTCGGTCACATAGCCCGCTATGCTCCCTCACAAACTTTCAAAAATACACTTCCGATAGCGCACAAATCCCTATTTCAGAATTATTAGAACCACCCATTAATGTCTCGTCAGCGTTTTCAAAAAAACGCGAACGTTCGCGTTGGCGAACATTCGCGTTGATGCGTTTAGCGGAGTTGGTGCTTATTTCAGTTTCTCTTCCAACTTTTGCAACATATCCACCGTCATGCGGTCGAGGTCGTATTCAGGTTTCCAATCCCACTCTTGGCGAGCGCAGATGTCGTCGAGGCTGTTAGGCCAAGAGTCAGCGTTGGTTTGCTTCAAGGGGTCAACCTGATACTCCATTTCGAAGTTAGGCTTGTACTTGCGAATGGCAGCGAGTACGCCTTCGGGGTCGAAGCTCATGGCAGCGATGTTGAAGGCGTTGCGGTGGATAAGGCGAGAGGGATCAGCCTCCATCAATTCTACGGCAGCGCGAAGAGCATCAGGCATATACATCATGTCCATGTAAGTGCCCTTAGCAATTGGACAAATGAACTTTTCACCACGAACGGCAGAGTAGTAAATGTCGCAAGCGTAGTCGGTAGTGCCACCGCCAGGGAGTGTAACGTATGAGATCAAGCCTGGGAAACGTACGGCACGTGTGTCGACACCATACTTGCGGTAGTAGTAGTCAGAGAGTAATTCGGTAGTAACCTTTGATACGCCATAGATAGTACGTGGACGCTGAATCGTGTCTTGAGGTACATGGTCGGGAGGCGTCTCAGGACCAAACGAACCGATAGAGCTGGGGGTGAATACAGAGCATCCGTGTTCACGAGCTACTTCGAGCACGTTCCAAAGTCCGTCAATACCAATCTTCCATGCCAGCTGCGGACGGCCTTCAGCCACTACGCTCAACAAGGCGGCAAGGTTGTAGATAGCGTCAACCTTATGCTTCAATACCACTTCAGCGATTTGTTCACCGTTGGTAACATCGCAAATCTCGGCGGGACCACTCTCAGCCAATGCTCCTTGAGGGGCAGCGCTGGGAATGTAACCACAAACTACGTGATCGTTGCCGTAAATGCCGCGCAACTTCATGGTAAGCTCAGAACCAATCTGTCCTGTAGCACCAATCACCAAAATATTCTTCATCGTGTGTATGAAAAGAGGTTTGTACGTGCTTTCTTTTAGTTGACGAGTTAACAAGTTGACGAGTTAACAAGTTAATGAGTTAACAAGTTAACGAGTTAACGAGTTAACAAGCAAGTTAGTCCTTATATATATAGTATATAAAGGGCGCAAAGAAGTTGGCACGTATTTATTATATGTGTCGTTTGATACATTTATTGACAGGCTACGAAAGTTCTTGTTTAGCGCAGTCGTCAAAATGCGTTGCAAAGGTGCAATCTTTTTTTGATATTTATAACTTGTACACTGTTATTTTTAAAAAAAAATCTGTTCCTTTGCATTGTCCTAATTTTTAGACAAGTAACCTTATTATAAATCATACACACAATGTACGGTAAATTTCAAGAACATCTTCAGCAAGAGCTGAATAATATTAAAGAAGCAGGCCTCTATAAGGAGGAACGTTTGATTGAAGGCCCTCAGCAGGCTGCTATTCAAGTAAAGGGCCAAGAAGTGTTGAACTTCTGCGCTAACAACTACTTGGGCCTTTCAAATAATCCTCGCTTGATTCAAGCTGCAAAGGACATGATGGACCGTCGCGGCTATGGTATGTCAAGCGTTCGCTTTATCTGCGGTACGCAAGATGTACACAAGGAATTGGAGCAGGCCATTTCTAAATTCTTCAAGACTGAGGATACTATTTTATATGCTGCTTGCTTCGATGCGAATGGTGGTGTATTTGAACCCCTTTTGACTGCTGACGATGCAATCATTTCTGATGCTTTGAATCACGCTTCAATCATTGACGGTGTACGTCTCTGCAAGGCAAAGCGTTATCGTTATGCGAATGCTGATATGGAGGACCTCGAACGTCAACTTCAGGCAGCCCAAGAGCAACGCTTCCGCATCATCGTAACTGACGGTGTATTCTCAATGGACGGCAATGTAGCTCCGATTGACAAGATTTGCGACTTAGCTGAGAAGTACGATGCCCTCGTTATGGTAGACGAAAGCCACTCAGCAGGCGTTGTAGGTCCTACGGGTCGTGGTGTGAGTGAGTTCTTCAATACTTATGGTCGTGTCGATATCTACACTGGCACACTTGGTAAGGCCTTTGGTGGCGCAATGGGTGGTTTCACTACCGGTCGTAAGGAGATTATCGACATGTTGCGTCAGCGCTCACGTCCTTACCTCTTCTCTAACTCAGTAGCTCCTGCTATTGTAGGTGCCGCGCTCGAAACGTTTAAGATGCTCGATGAGAGCAATGCTATTCACGACAAGTTGGTTGAGAACGTTAACTACTTCCGCGACAAGATGATGGCTGCAGGTTTCGACATCAAACCTACTCAGAGTGCCATTTGCGCTGTCATGCTCTACGACGCTAAGTTGTCACAAGTCTACGCTGCCAAGTTGCAAGAAGAAGGCATTTACGTAACAGGCTTCTATTATCCCGTAGTGCCGAAGGATCAAGCTCGTATTCGTGTACAGATCTCAGCTGGTCACGAGCGTGAACACCTCGACAAGTGTATTGCAGCCTTCATTAAGGTAGGTAAGGAATTAGGCGTGTTGAAGTAATTTTCTAATTCTCAACACACATATGGGTGGTTCTAATAATTCTGATTTTTAGAACCACCCATATATATATATAATGCGTGCTTTATTGTTCTGTATGAGCAATAAGGCACGCTTTTTTTGAGGGATTAGAGACGTTAAACTGCGATTAGAAAGTCTCTTTTCTCCCCCCTCACACACACACTAATCTTTCTTTTTATTGTCACTTCTTTCCCGAAAAGTAGCTAATATCGCCAGTATTTAATATTTCTTAACCTTACAGGGGGGGGATTTTAAGGAACTTATTAATTTTGCAAACAAATTAAGGCCGAAAGGCCACTTGACGATTAAATTTTGAGGTGTAAGCGAATGGTTACACACATACGCATTCAACTAAAATTTAAACGTAACATACGATATACGCGTATTGTATATAATCACGCAACACCTCATGTAGACCAAAACATTTGGTAAATATTTTGCTCTACGCCATGTATCGGTAGACGTACCTTTGGCGTAAGCTTACTTCTACTTTACGTTTTCTTCTACTCAAACCGTTGGGAAGTCAAGACACCGATATTAAGAAAGTACTTCCTACACATGTTTGGTTTTTTCATCTTGAATTTATTGCTCAATTAAACGAGTTTAGGCGCGTTGTAAGAATTTGAAGCGTGCGCTTTGAGTTCAGCCCCATTGTACCCTTTTTCGAGAGTCGTTGACGGGGGAGGCGTAACTCGTACAATTGTATATATGTATTGAACCAATCAAGCGCATACATGAAACTCTTTTTTACCATTGCGCTCAGTCTCATTAGTTCTTTGCTACTACTCACGGCGTGCGTATATGACGACCTGCCTGCATGTCCAGCCTTGACGCTCCACGTAGGCATAAAAGACTATAACTACTCCAATGCTGCCGTATTCGCTACCGAGTCGTTGCGACCAACCAATGGTCCTCTGTCAACGTATGTTAGCACCCTCTCGTGGTGCGTGACCAATGCCGAAACGGGACAGGTCGTGGCCGAGCGAGCTGCTTATCTTGCTCCCACCGACCGCCAACGCGACGACATTTCCCTGCCCGACACGTTACCCTTTGGTCGTTATGTGGTGAGTGTGTGGGGGGGGATGCCCGAAGGATTAGAATTTCCTGAACTGACCAATCTTGACGATCCTGCGGAAGATCCCTACTTGGTACACGACACTTTGACCTATGATGCACGTCATGCCGACCACACTTTGCTCTTGCAACGTATAAAAAGCAAACTCGACATCAGTATAGAAGGACTTCCCGAAGCATGGGAAGCCACGTCGTCGCAGAAGAAGGAGACGGGACTCTATGAAGAGTGTGACAAAAGTTTTGCATACGACGGCGAGATGCAAACAGGCAACCGTAGCCGTTTCTCGTCACACACGGGCGTAACCACTTATACCGTATTGCCTCCCAGTGTGGGGAAGGACAAGACAACGGTCACTATACGCGTTTATGACAAACAAGGCAATGAAATTCCGCAACTCACACCGCGTCCCGTCATTACCACACTCTATCGTAACACAATTACCGCCTTGCGCTACGTCTACGTTGTCGAAAAACAAGATTACGACATCTACGTGCGCATCAATGATGATTGGGAGGTGATTAATAATATGGTGATTGAGTAGCACTCTATAATAGGGGCGTGTAAAACGGGGTAATAAGGTTAGTTGAGTTGATGATTAACATTAACGGGGTATAACTTTATAATCTCATAACCTCAAAACAGGAAACCGAATTATTAGAAACAAACTAACATAAATAATAACCTTGGGCAAACCTGAAGAGCAATGACCTTGGCTCAAAAAAAGTGCTTGTGTAATCCCTTACTGTCGGGGTTACTCCTCAAGCTTACCCTTTAATACACACAACATTATGAAAAAGTATTTCATGAGTGTTGCTGCCTTGGCAGGTATGATGTCATTGGCAGCTTGTAGCAGTGACGACATTGTATCTCCTGCCGACAACGACGTACAGACGATTAAGATTGCTGTAGCCAGCACAGGTGACAAGTCAACGCGCAGCCGTGACCTGAATAGCGAAGAGCCTGGTCAGAACATTGAAAACGTAGCCGTAGTGATTCGCAATAAGGCAACGAACGCAGTGGTTTATCAAAAGGTCATTACCAATTGGAACACAGACCCAGTGTCAAAACCTTATACGGACAATGGTCACGGCCGTGAGTGTACGTTGAAACTTGAAGGTAATGATCGTTTGAATGCAGGTGAATACACCATCACTGCCGTAGGTTACACCGCAGCAGACTTCAAGAACAACACCATTGTGAATGCAACAGAGGGTGAGTTTCCTGGCAATTTCACCGCCGAAGTGGCTGACAACAAGGCACCTCAAGAGGCATTTGCAGGTGAATCAAGCATTAATTTGCTTGAAAACCACGCAGCTATTAACACAAGCGTAACGCTTCACCGTCAAGTAGCAGGTTACTATGGTTACTTCACTTCTATTCCAGTTAAGGTAGATAACAAGGAAGTTACCAATGTACGTTTGGTAGCACGTAGCAAGAACACGAAGTTGACTTATGGCAACTTCAACTCAAACTTTACTACGACGAACGACAAAATCATGTACGTAGTCAATGGTTCAGAACCCGCAACTACTAAGGACGCAAAGTTCAATGGTAGTGCAGAAAACGATGCCTATACCGTTTACAATATCAAGGTAGACGAATGGTTTACTAATGGTGATACGAACAATGATGGTATCCTTGATGAGAAGGACGAGGGTTGGAAAAATCCATTGACCGCTAAGGGCTACAAGACTTACCAACCGGGTACTATTTTCGCTGGTGGTTTCGCCGTACCTTTCGCCGCTACTGCTGATGCTACCCTCGAGTTGCAGTTGCTCGATGTAAGTGGCGAAATTCTTAAGTCATGGACGGTAGCAATGGCTACTGCCCAACATGATGGTCAAGGCGTAGATGGAGTAGCATTAACCGTACCCGAAACAACACAAAACTTCAGTTTCTTCCGTAACCATATGTACACCCTCGGTAAGAAGGTGGACAATGCCGACAACAAGCCAGGTACTACTACTCCTGACCAACCCGAGCCACTTGATAAGTCACAAAGCATGATCCTCCGTGTGAACGATAACTGGGAGGTAATCAACCGCATGACAATTGGTGACTAATCGCGAACTCTTTTAACTTGGGGAGAAATGACATTATACTTGTTCAGTTATTATTATTGAGTTCATAATCCCCAAGTACAATATAAAAGGCTGTGCCGTGCACAAACACTCACTTTTTGTGGCACAGCACAGCCTTTTTTGCTTTTTTAGATAGCGTATCAAACGCTACGAATGACATATAAACAATCTTATGCTGAAGCATTTGCTTTTTGCAGTTAGTATGTGTTGCCTTGTATTGTTGATGGGTTGTGCGGACGAAAGCGCCCCCGTGATAGATTGTGCACCACAACTAACCCTTCGTTTTGAAACTACTGCTGTACAGCATGGCATGCGCACCACATTGCTCTCATCGGACAATGTGCAACACGTCAGCTATGTGCAGCTCTATATATTTAAAGGAATGTCGGCCGATGCGCCTTGCATCGTGAGCCGCAACGTACGGTGGACGCAGCCCGTAGGAGCTACGGCCGAACAGGCCTATGCCTTGCCGCTTAGTGAATTTAGTCCTGACGGATCAACTACTTACACCTTCTTGGCTGTAGGTTTAGATGACGACCCTACTAATACGACCGAGGGTGCAGCCTATGCTTACGGTCTGCCCGATGCCGTCACTATAGGCACGACTTTAGACAATGCCGTGGCGCGGTTAGCTATGGGACGGACGGCCACTGACTTATCACATGCCGAACTCTTTGCTGGAACGGCCACCTTACAAGTTGATCCTACGAGCAACAATGCCGTGACAATCGAACTCTATCGACGCGTGGTGGGCGTACAAGTGTACGTCACCGACATTCCCACCGACGTGACCGACCTCCAACTCCACCTCTATTCCAATCAACACACGGACGTTCCTCTCGTAAAGCAGCCTAACACCTCGGACGGCATTTATGCCGACCACGGCACACAGTTCTTGCCCAACTCTACCTGCCTGCTCGACCTCCCCGTCACAGATGCGACCCTAAAAGGCGCAACTCTATCGGGCACACAATTGACCAAACAAGTGGGCAGCGTATTGTCCGCTTGCTACTTACTGCCGATTGAGGCTCCGACTGCGACCGATAGTCACACCTTACAACTCAAGGCCTATAAGGGAACGACTTTGTATAAGACCTATAACGTGGCTTTGGGTACGGCGAAGGCGCGCAGCTATGTCTATCCGCTTCGCGCAAATTGCTTCTATACGATTGGGGTACTCAATAAACAGGAGAACGAACCCGTAAGTTTGGGTGAGGCCGAAAGCGATATAGTGATAGAGGTTGAACCTAATTTTGAGAAAGACCATGAGTATGAGATTTTTTAATGTGCAAATGTGCAAATGTGCGAATGTGCAAATGTGCGAATGGTTGCCTACTTATGCTGTGATTATAAACTATGATTAGAAAATTATGAAACTTCGTACCATTATATATCTATTGTCCTGCCTATTATGGACGGCCTGTTCGGACGATGAACTACAGCCAGCGACTGCTGATGAGGCAACGACAGTACCTATCACCTTGACTTTGGGACAACGTGCGACTCGTTCTGCACCACCGGGGAGTACCGACCCGATGAATCCCACTGTAGATGGTGAGGCAGAGACGGAACAAACCAACACGGTACGCATAATAGCCTTTCGTTGTAAAGAGACACAAGAAGATGTGTCCTACTATAACAGTGACGACGACTATGCTGACTCCGACTTTGTCTATGATCCTACTAACGATCAAACCGTCACGTGCAGTCGTGCCACCACTTCGGCGCATCGACTCACGGCCCATGGTCAGCTGAAGAAAATGAAAGGTTATGCCTATCGGGTCGTAGCCTTAGCCTATAGTTTGACGCGCAGCCTCCCCTTTTCCAATCATCTGTTAGCCGATGTGGGCGAAGAAAACCTGTTTACGCTTAACCTCGCAGCTCATACTACATTAGATCAATTTGAAGCAGACCTTACGCACGTGGTCCATGACTCTTGGAAAGAGTTCCGAAATGGAACAGACAAATTTTACACACACAAAACCCATTCCTTGAGCGATCAGTTGTGTTACGCTCCTCAATTGTTTTATGGCCAATGTACCTCCGTTAATGGAAATAAAGTGATACACTTTCACGAAAAGAATCCTGCAGATAGCATCAGTTCAACCTACCCCTTGTCAGGTGTGCTTTATCGGGGTATGGCAAAGGTGCAACTTACGCTCACGATTGATAACCAAAGAGGTACGTTGCAATGGATAGGACTCTTGGCCAACGAAACGCGTACTTCGGTAAAACTATCAACCTACGACGACTTTCTTCAGCCTTTCAATCCCATTCACACTACAATGAAAAATGGCACTTACGCCTTGGTAGGCTTTGTCAATACTGGTGGACTCAGCGTGGGCAGCACTGTCACCCTTACCGCTTGGCTCTTGCCAACCGCCACAAAATTGGCCATTCGCACGTTTATACGCGATGGTGGTTTAGCAGGTTATAATAATACCCACAATTATCCCATCGAAGTGAGCGAATTATCATCGGCCGAGACGGGTACAGGCATTATCTCGCCCGACGTGGTAGACAATACGTTCTATTTGCGTCGCAATCAACGCTACCAGTTTAAGGGTAACCTCTCCACACTCACCTCAAAGACGGAGTTAGAATAGCAATTAAAGGTATCATCATGAAACGCATTTGTTTATCTCTTCTCTATATATGTATCCTCCAACTATTGTTCGCCCTTCCCACTCGAGCAGACGATACGCCCACGGCCGACGGACAGTTAGACGGTCGTCGTACCATTTGGTACGACCGCGATCCGAATGAAAATCAACCCCCGGTGAAGAATCGGCGTTACTTGACCAATCGACGAGCTTTAGTCGGTCGGGGGTGCTACGTTAACAAGTTGGTAAGTGCAGTCGGTGTAGCTACTTGGGCCGATAGTTTGGGCAACGTGACGAATGAGGACTTGACCGATTATGCCACCTTCCCCGCTGTGCTCAAAGTTGGCGTAACGGTCAATCCGATTGTGAGCGTGCGCGATAAGAACAATTATTATGGCGAGGGCACAGAGGCCGGTTTCTGTATTGTGGCCTCGTCGGGAAGCAGTGTGTTGTCACTCGATGTAGTGAAAGCGATGAGTTTGGTGTTCTATCGCGACGGCAAGTTGGGTAGCACAGTGCCCGTAGAGGAAGGTCAGAATGCTGGAGGCGTGAGTTTGACGCTGATCAAAGTGCCTGGCTCTGACGATGCTTGTATCTGCTTGACGGCTAAGGCAAAGGAGATATTTGACGAAGTTTGTCTGCAACCATCAGGCGGTGTCAACCTCGACTTGGGTACAGCACTTAAAATAAAGTATGCCTTTGTGGGCAAAGAGAATAATACCTATCTGACTGAAAATGGTGTGAAAAAATATGGCGAGGCTGAGAATACGCCTGCCCCAGGGGCCTATATCAAGAAAGCTTCGGGCGAGAACCCCGTTTTGTTGGGTATTCCCTTCCCTTTAGTAAGCAGTGAAATAGAAAAGTTGGTAGACGATGACTTGACGAATGGTGCTGCACTTACTCCAATCGTAGGCTTGGCCTATATGGGAGGTGTGAAGATACAGACAGCTCCTGGTGGTGAACACGACACGGGACAGGAAGTGTTTCGTGCAGGGTCGGAAGTGGGCTTTAAGTATAAAAACGCGGCAGTATTGAACCTCACTCTCGGTTCGGCTATCAACATAGAGCTTTATAACCGCGACGGCAAGAAGATACAGACCGAAACGCTCTCAGCAGGTGTGCTCGGACTCGGAGTAGCCTCAGGAGGCGACGGCACCGTTTCGATTTTGGCCAAACAAGACTTCTCAGGTGCGCGCATAGCCTTTTATGGCGGACTGAAAGTGGACTTGGGTGGTATGTTGGTTTACTATGGTTTTGTAAAGGAAAAACCCGATGTTGACCACCATTGCGACATTCGTCCTACCCCCGATACGAATGTGTGTGACAAGCAAACCTCCTTCCAACTCTACTCCAATCCTTCGCTATCGGTAAAGTGGACACTCTACCTCCAACCTATAGATGCTTCGGCTAAAGTTACCCCTTCTGGCTACGTAACGGGCATGAACAAACCGGGTGAATATACCTTCCGTGCCACCGCAGCCGATGGGTGTTACGACTTCGTCACGCTATCAGTAGGTACGGGCTTTCATTCCGATAAGACGGAGCACTGCGGAACGGACTTTGTCAACAATCTGGATGAGGCGGCGCAAGGTACGTATGAATTAATGGACAAGAAAATTCCCGACGGAACGGGATCTTTCGTCTCTATATCAGGCCTTGAGAATGGACAGAACATCCTTGATAAGGATTATGGCAATTATGCAACGTACGTGGGCGGTTTAGCTTTGTTCAACAACTTGGCCATAACTGGTGTGAAACGCACAGACGGCTTGATGTTTGATGGTGATAAAAAAGGGCAGCAAGCCGTGAATGTGGGCTTTGTCGTAGAGAGTGACAACGAGGTGATAGATGCCAAAGTGTTAGAGTTTTTCCAAATACGATGCTACAACGGCGATAAGGAAGTTTATCGCCATGTTATCACCGAGAGCAATGCTGTTGCGGCCGGTATCGGCACCAGTTCAAAGACGCAAAAGGTGCGCTTTAGTATTCGTGTCGAACCGATAGACAAAGATTCCACAACGATTAAGTTCGATCAAATCGTACTGTGGAAGTCGGGCGCGGTGGATATAGGACTTTCAAAACTCAAGCTCTATTATGCCTTCCTTGAAGACGTTAACTCCCCTTGTGCTAATGCCTTGAGTTGTGGCGCTGTGGTGTTGAGCGATACGACGGGTACTACAATCAATGCCAATGCTTGTCAAATGGCAGCTGCCGTGCGTGTGGCGGGAGTTGACGACAACTTGAGTTGCTTCGTTGACGGTAATCTCCAAACGGCCATGACCATTGTCAGTTCGGCGGACGTAGGAGGCGGTTCCGTTATCGCTGTCAACATGGGGCGCACGCTCGACTTTCGTCATCAGTTAGGCATTGTGGTCGACCAAAAGACCTATGCCTTAGGTGCATCCGTAGGTGGTTGGCTCACCGTTGAGACTTATTACAAGGGCAAAAAGACAGGCGATAAGTTTACTGATTGGAATGTAATAGGTGCCAATGTGGCGGGCTATGGCGAGAAGAGCCTCTTACTCATGCAACCCAAGAATGTGTATGACGAAGTGCGACTCACGATAGCAGGAGTCGTTTCGGCACTTGACATACAAAAGTTCTATGGCATCTTTATTCGTGGCGACATAGACAACGACGGCATACCCGACTGTAAAGACACCGAGTCGTGTAACTCAACGATTAAGGACATACAATTAAATCGCGTCTGTCAAAACGGAAAGCTTACGATAAGCGGTGTTGGCACTTCAGCCACTGACTATCGTATCGTGATGAAGGAACAAGACATTGATGATCGTTTCACCTCAGAAACGAATGGATCGTTTAGTCGCAGCTATACGATGAAGACGGCGGGGCGTTACTCCATGTTGTTCTACGATGCCAGTGGCAACTTGCTCAATAATGCGCCTTACACCGTTTCGCCCAACGTGACTACGTGGCGACGCGATGCCAATAGCAGCGATTGGAATGAGTGGAACAATTGGACAGAGGGTTCGCCCTATTGCTGTACCGATGTCATTCTCCCTTCGCAAGCTGCGCGTTACCCTGTGTTAGAGGAATCTATCACGGCCGACAACGTAGACGAATACTGTTGTAATAACATTCATTTCGCCCCTAAGGCAGGTGTGGCAGGTACGTCCTTGCTCAATTATCACCAAGCGTGGATAGAACACGCGTTTGTGCCCAATCGTTATTATTTGCTCTCTGCTACGCTGCAGAATACTTACTCGGGTGATTACTTCGTGCCACGTAGCATGAAGGGCGTACATACGGCCGATTACTTTACCGAATTGAATGACAAGACGTCACCCCAAAATCGTTTCAATCCGATCGTCTATCAGCGCCTTTGGGATAAAACGGCCGTAGGACGCTTGGCCGATGGGATAATTACCGACATCAGCGTCGATGAGGCACATTGGAGTCACCACTTCAATCACTTGGCGCACAACTACACGCTGGGCGAGGGTTTCTCGCTTTGGGTGGACAACGACTCTTTGTCGGATAATACTGTATTCCGTTTTCGCTTGCCCAAGACGCATACGGCCTATACTTATTACAACGACTTCGACCGTCAACCCATGAATGTGAGCGAAACAGGCTTGGTGCGTGACCATGTAGGACGCTTCATTTACGAACCACAAGACACTGCACCCCTTACCACTACATATACGGGTTATATCAATGGGGTGGAACAAACGCAGCAGCGCAGTGTCTACGCACATGCCGTGACAACCGATGCGCCTTTGAGCATTCACCTTACGGCCACTGGTGCGACCACGTTCTTCTTAGTGGGCAATCCCTTCCAAAGTTACCTCGACGTGTCGGCCTTCTTAGCCGCCAACCCAGCGGTGAAAACCGTTAAGACGTATGACGGCAATACGATCAACACGGCCGTAAAGGCTGACGGAGAGTTGATAACGTGTGGTGCAGCCAGCACGATCGCCCCCGCAGAAGCCTTCTTTGTAGAACTATCGACAGCTGCCACCGATTGCACTTTACAGTTCGCTCCCCAGATGTTTTCGGGCAATGCCTCTACCACTACGACTAAGCGAAGCAAGGTGCGTGGTTTGCGTTTAACAGCCATTGCTCCCAATGGTGTGAAAGCTTCTACCTTATTGCTCGAAGATTCTCCTCAGAGCAATATAACCTCTTCCACCTTGTTTGATGCTGAGGCCAAGCCCCAACTATCATTATTTAGTATAGACGATACGCTGCAGCCCTTCGACGTGGCTCAAGTGTCAACAAAGACGGAGCGTATCCCTTTAGGCATATATGCTGCTGATTGCGACTCTTTAACCCTTGAGGTTGAGAGCATAGGTGGTGTGCAACTATCAGACTATCAACTGATAGATACAAAAGTAAATGTGCAGCAGCCTCTGCAGTGTACGCAGCCTTTGTCCTTCAAAGGTTCCTCTGTTGTACTCAATCGTTTTGTATTGCAACGAACGCCATCGGTAGTGAATAGCATAGTTGCGCCTACAAACGAGAAGAAGACCTCCTCTCTCCAACTCTCTGTATCGCATCGTGTGCTTTCTCTCTCACTTCCTGAAGTATCAGATCAGCGCATTCAGCAAGTCACACTTTACGATGTCACAGGCCGTCTGTTGTCGACGGCTCGGTATGATTGCGTTCACGCGCTCACCATGCCTTGTCCCGCAGGACTTCTCATTCTCCGTGTTACACTATCAAATGGACAAGACCAAACCCTCCGC
>OASD01000546.1_pt1 | contig 14585 bp, 14 predicted proteins | sample 1475531 | NCBI WGS metagenome assembly OASD01 (sample SAMEA3360668, study PRJEB22359) | human gut metagenome | biome: ENVO:urban biome; feature: ENVO:human-associated habitat; material: ENVO:feces | place: Bangladesh | collected 2011
ACTTGCATGTGTTAAGCCTGTAGCTAGCGTTCATCCTGAGCCAGGATCAAACTCTTCATTGTAATATAATGTTTTTGTTTATTCTCTGTTTGTGCTCAAGACGCCTGTCAGATTTATTTCGCTTGGAATTGACAAGTGACTTTTTAACCCGAGACATTCTTTATTTGAATGCTCATTTGTCTCTTGTACTTCTCTACAAAATAGTTTTATGTAATTCTTGTCAAAGATCGTTTGCTTATCGTTCGTTCGACCCGTTATCAGCACTGTGTTTGTTAGTGTTGTAGGCCTCATTTCTGATTTGCGAGTGCAAAGGTAGGGACTTTTTCATTACGGGCCAAATGTTTTTGGAAGAAATTTTTGAAAAATTTCTCCTCTAAACGCGTAAGTCGTTGTAAGCCAACGACTTAAAGAATGAAACTTTTTTCAAACTTTTTTTCGCGGGGAACGAGTAACAGGGCAAAAGTACGCTCTCTGCTTTGAAGGAACAAATAATTAGGGCGATTTTTTTATGTTTTGTGTTGAAGAACATAAATGAGGTTATTTCACGCGTATATATATAGGTGCGCTTATTCCACGCGTATATATATAGGTACGCTGGCGACGCATTCTCACCTGGGGGCGACGCGTCCCCGCGTCGGCATTGCCAAGTTGGGGGTCGATGCCCCAACTTGGCAATAAGAAAATGTATTGTATTTGCTTGTCAAGGCATCGAGCCTTGACAAGCAAATGCCGACGCGGGGACGCGTCGCCCCCAGGTGAGGACGCGCTGCCTGCTGGTGAGGACGCGTCGACTGCTGGTGAGGACACGTTCCTTACGCGCGCGTACGTACGCGTACATAATATTTACCTTGAGACGTTTTTTGTTCCATGTTTCATTTTTATAATGCAATGCATTGATAATCAATACTTTCAAGAGATGAAACATTGGCATTCCATGTTTCATTTTTGATTTCAATGTTTCAGTGGTGTTTCTCCCATTGGGGTTTGATTTCTCTCCCATTGAGGTTTTAAATCGCTCCCATTGTGTTTTTAAATCGCTCCCATTGTGTTTTTTGGGAAAGGGGTGTGGTAAATAAAAAATGAAACATTGAAACCAAAAATGAAACATTGAACGCCAATGTTTCATCTCTTGAAACGTTTGATTTTCAATGAGTTGAAACATAAAAATGAAACATGAAAGGAAAAAACGTCGGTGGTAAAAATATGTAAGAACTTTTGGAAGAAAATACCGGTATTTGAGTATTGTAGAGGAGTAATCCATTTCGTATCAATATACTAATTAACTCCTTAACGTTATAAGCCACCATTTTTTTCGTTAAATATTTCGTTGATGATACGTTAATGTTCAGGCGTGTTCGTATATTTGCGTAAATAACTCCTCCCTATGGCAAAAAAGACGAACGAAACACTTTCAAGATTAGCACTGCAGCTCTCCTCAAGTGGAGAAGCCAATGCCACTTTTCTCTTACAACAAGCTGAAGGACGTATGCGATTACGCACGAAAGTACCCTCCTGGGCCGCTATTGACGAACTACACTATCCCCACCGCTTGGCCTTGGAACAGTGTTCGGGCGAAGAGGCAGCACGCTATAAGGCCACTGTGGTAAGCCGACTGCTCTCTGCTGATGAACGCCACACATTGGTCGACCTCACGGGCGGACTGGGCGTAGACTTCTCATTTATCGCGCCATTGTTTAAAAAGAACGTCTACATAGAACGCCAAGCCGAACTTTGCGACCTCGCTCGCCACAATTTACCATTATTGGGACTTCCCGAAGCACAAGTGGTATGCGCTGATGGGGGGGACTACTTACAAAACGAGCTAAACGACGACGAGGCGAGTCTTCTCTTCCTCGACCCCGCTCGACGCGATACGGCAGGACGTAAGACGGTACTTATAGAGGACTGCCAACCTGACGTTTGTGCCCTACGCGACACCTTATTACAACGCGCCCGCGTGGTAATGATAAAACTTTCACCCATGCTCGACATTGCAGCAGCCGTGCGTTCGCTTCAGTGTGTGGCGGAGGTACACGTAGTAGCTACAGGAGGCGAATGTAAGGACTTACTCTTGATACTCACGCGTGAGGCCTTACAGCAGGGTGGCACAACACCCACACTTTATGCCCACGAGGGCGAAGAACGCAATTTTCGTTTTACCCTTGAGGAAGAAACTACCGCCACGCCCCCCCTATGCTACGCAGTTGGGGCAATACCTTTACGAGCCAGGAGCTGCCGTGCTGAAAGCAGGCGCTTTTAAAAGCATCGCTACCCACTACGGCCTACAAAAACTTCACCCTAATACGCACCTTTATACTGCCGACAACTACATAGCAGCCTTCCCAGGTCGTTCCTTCCACATTGTACAAGTGCTCACCTTTAGCAAGGCCGACCTTAAGACGCTGCGTACCTCATGGCCAAAAGCGAACCTCAGCGTGCGTAACTTTCCCGCTACGGTCGATGCTTTGCGCAAAAAATTAAAAATAAAAGACGGAGGACAAACATTTCTTTTCGTCACCACAATGGCTGATAATCAGCACTTTATCATCATCTGCGAGAAAGCGGACGAAAAAAAATAATAAAAAAGTTACACCACGAGTGTAACTTTTTTCGGTTTCACCCGTCTACCATACAGAGTGCCAATAAATGAAGCAAATAGATTTTCGACAAGACCTGCTCCCACTAAAGGACAAAATATACCGCGTCGGGCTACGCATCACCTGCAATCCCCAAGAGGCGGAAGACCTCACGCAGGACACGCTTATCAAGGCGTGGAACCGGCGCGATGAGCTATTTCTTGTTGAGAATATAGAAGCCTTCTGCATCACCATTTGCCGCAACTTGGCGCTCGACCGCATCGCTCGAAGCGAACAGGCGAATCAATCGCTCGAAGGGAATCAGATTGATAGCATTGACGCAAGTCGATCACCCGAAGAGCAACTCATTCACGACGACCGCCTACAGCGCGTTCACCAGCTCTTCAACGCACTGCCCGAACGAATGCGCACCGCCCTTCAACTGCGCGACATCGAAGGTATGAGCTACGCCGAAGCCGCCAAAGCAATGGATTTGAGTGAGGACCTCTTCAAAGTCACCCTCCACCGCGCACGAAAGGCGATCAAGACACAATACGAAAAAATAGAGAATTATGGACTATAAATATATCGAACAACTCATCGAACGCTACTGGGAGTGTGAAACCTCTCAGCAAGAGGAGGACATTCTGCGTGCCTTCTTCGCGCAGGACGATGTGCCTGCTTCGTTGGCACGCTACAAGAGCCTGTTCGTATATGAGCAGCAACAAAAGGAGCAAACGCTTCTTGACGACTCCTTCGACCAACGCGTGCTTGCTGCCATAGGCCAAACGCAAACGACGGCTGAGCCAGCTCACATCGTAGCAGCACAACGCATCGGACTCACACGCCGCTTACGTCCGCTTTACCGCGCTGCCGCTGCCGTGGCTATCATCACACTCTTGGGCACCGCTGCTCAACACTCGTTCACCTCGCCACGCAACACTACGGGCTGGGACTACAACCAATCGGCCTACAAAGACTCTTACCAAGACCCTCAGAAAGCCTATGAGGCCAGTATGAAGACGCTACAACTCTTTAAAGAGGGCGCACAAACAGCCGTTAACGATTCAGCGCATCGCGACGATAGCCACATTAAGGCAACTCACTAACGTAACCTATGACACGCAAAATACTTTTGCTCTTCGTGTTGCTCATCAGTGCCGTAAGCCTTTGTCGGGCACAACGCGAGCAGGACTTTGCCTCGCGCTACATGTCACTCTATGCGAAGGGCACTTCACTCGAATGTACCACTGTTTCACCCTTGATGCTCGAACGTATGATGCAGCTGCCTGACGTCGAAGGCAATGACCATACGCGCCAAGTGCTTTCGCAGCTCAAGTCGATACGCATGGTGTACAACACGGCCGAACACGAGACAAACCAATTATATGCCAAAGCGCTTAAACTCGCTCAGCGCAACACGGCACGCTATAAGTCGTATGCTCAACGACAGAGTAAGCGACTCTATGTGCGCCGACGCGGAAAGTTCATCGTTGAGATGGTACTCTTCATGAAACATGATCACCACCTTCGGCTTATCAACCTTACGGGCAACATGACCGATGACTTTCTTCACCAGCTCTTTAGTCTCTGAGCTCTCCTCCGAAACAATCAAACACCCAATAAAACAATCGATCTTTTAACTTCTAAAAGTAAAAAATCTCACCGCCCCGCTTACGTAGGGCAGCCACTTTAAAACACCGCTCTTACTTTTTAAAACAAAACAATCAAACCTTTTACACGCTGAAAACAATTACTTACAGGAATGGTTTCAGTTCTCTCAACCCAAGCCTCGCGCCGCACTAACTTGCACCGCACGGCTAACAAGATAAAACAGGGAAGCAAAAGCTCACACACGCTCGTGAGTACTGCTTCCCTTTATCTTTTTTAAGGCTGTCAAAGAGTTGCGCGTCCTCACTTGGGGGCATCGCATCCTCACCTGGGGGCGACGCGTCCCCGCGTCGGTATTGCCTACTGGGGCTCGATGCCCCAACTTGGCAATAAGAAAATGTATATTGTATTTGCCTGTCAAGGCATCGAGCCTTGACAAGCAAATGCCGACGCGGGGACGCGTCGCCCCCAGGTGAGGACGCATTGCACTTAGGTTAGGACGCGTCGCCCCCAGGTTAGCTTGCGTTCATTTCTGTCTCTTCGATAAATTGCAGTTTTTAGGCCATTAACTTTGCGTTTTTATGCGTTTGCACTAACTTTGCCGTGAAAAGTTACAAATCAATGCGCACCACACGCAGTATACTATATATTATAGGAATGCTCGTCATCACTACGGTGGCGAGCCTAAAGGCGTTTGCGCAACAAGACCCGGCCCTATCTCACTACTGGCTGATCGAACCGCAGTTCAATCCAGCCACGGTGGGACGTTCGCCACAACTCAGCATTACGGCTGCCATGCAAACGCACGCTATGGGCTACGAAGACGGTGGTAGCACGATGTATGCAGGAGCTGATATGGCCTTCCAACTGGGCAAAACGCGCCATGGCGTGGGAGCTATCTTCCAAAACGACGCAATTGGCCTCTTCTCGCACCAACGCTTCACACTGCAATATGCATATCACTTTAAGCTATGGGGGGGAACCTTCAGTATAGGTGCCGAGGCCGATATGCTGAACGAGACCTTAAAAGGTTCAAAGGCCGACTTGGGCGACGCCAACGATCCAGCTTTCCCCACAACCGACATCTCTGGGTCAAAGTTTGATGCCTCGGTAGGCCTTTATTATGCCCACCGTCGTTGGAGTGCGGGTGTAGCCATGCAACACATCACAGCTCCTACCGTCACTTTGGGCGAAACGAACGAATATCGTGTAAAATCTTTATATAATTTGACGGGTGCATACAATATTCCGCTCCGTCATACGTTTTATACTATAACGCCCTCTGCACTCTTGCGCTACGACGGTTCAGCCTTCCGCGCTGACATCACACTGCGTGCGCAGTATGCACACGAGAAGCGACAACTTTACTTTGGCTTAGGCTACAGTCCGCAACACTCCGTGACAGGGTTCGTAGGCGGTCGTTTCCACGGCATTGACCTCGGCTACTCTTACGAGGCCAACACCTCGGGCATGGGACTTGGCGCTGGCCAACACGAAATCACCCTCGGCTACCGACTCGACCTCAACCTCACCAAACGTGGAAAGAACGTTCATCGGAGCGTGAGATGGCTATAGTCCAATGCTTGGTCAATGCTTGGCCAATGTGCAAATGTGAGAATGTGCAAATGTGCAAATTGTCGCCTTTGCATAACTGAGCATTTGCACGCAATGAAGCGCAGCAATTTAAAGCGACAATTTGCACATTTGCACATTCGCACATTTGCACATTAACCACGCATTTGCATATTAGCATATTAGCACATTAACTGAATGAAACATACCATTATATACATATTAGCAACGCTGGCCACATGCGGACTATTAGGTTCGTGTATGGGAAGCAATAAGGCCATGATGAGCGGCGGCGAAGTGACTGGCGCTCGCGCAGCCTCGTTTACCGAACCTACGCCCTATGGCATGGTAGAGATAAAGCGCGGTTTCCTTAAAGTAGGCCTTGAACAGAATGACTCGCTTTGGGGCACCGTGACACCACAGAAGGAAATATCTGTGGACGGATTTTGGATGGACCAAAGCGAAGTGACGAACGCCATGTACCGCCAGTTCGTGGAATGGGTACGCGATTCAATCATTCGCGAACGCTTGGCCGACCCTCAATACGGTGGCGACGAGACGTACAAGATTGAAGTGGACAGAAACGGGGACCCCGTTACGCCTCACCTCAATTGGAGTAAACCCTTGCCTCGCAAACCGACTGAGGATCAAGAGCGCGCTATCAATAGTGTGTACTACACGCACCCCATTGACGGCACTCGAATGATCGACACAAAGCAGCTCAACTATCGTTACGAGATATTCGACTACGAGAAGGCAGCCTTGCGTAAGTATCGCCTCGACCCAAAAGAGCGTTCACTCAATACCGACCGTCCCGTCGACCCCGATGAAGTGGTCATGATATCGAAAGATACGGCTTACATCGACGATAACGGTGAGATTGTGCGTCAGACCATCGAACGTCCTTTGTCAAGCCTTTACGACTTCTTGAACACGTACATCGTGCCCGTCTATCCTGACACAACGGTGTGGGTAAACGACTTTACGAATGCTAACAACGAGCAGTACATGAAGCTCTACTTCTCGTCAGCCAACTATAATGACTACCCCGTAGTGGGCGTAACGTGGGAACAGGCCCAGGCCTTCTGCGCTTGGCGTACCAACTACCTGCTCAAGGGGCTTGGCGCACAGGCGCGCTACATTCAACGCTATCGCCTACCGACTGAGATAGAGTGGGAATACGCGGCTCGTGGCAAGGAAGGCAACCCTTATCCTTGGGAAGGCATCGAGGCGAAGAGCAAAGAGGGCTGTTTCTATGCTAACTTTAAGCCTGACCGCGGCAACTATACGGACGACGGCAACCTTATCACCTCACGCGTAGGCATCTATGGTGCCAACTCTAACGGACTCTTCGACATGGCGGGCAACGTGGCTGAGTGGACCAGTACGGTCTACACCGAAGCTGGCGTTGACGCAATGGCCGACCTCAACCCGCAACTCTCGTACAACGCGGCCTTGGAAGATCCCTACGTATTGAAGCGCAAGAGCGTGCGTGGCGGTTCGTGGAAGGACCCTATGTCGTACATTCGTTCGGCTTGGCGCACGTGGGAATATCAGAACCAACCCCGTTCGTTCATCGGTTTCCGCTGCGTTCGCTCTAAGGCCAACACAGTGAGCGCTACGAGCAACGGAAAGAAGAAGAAATGAATTCTTTAATAGTTAACGACTTTTTGGGTTAACGAGTTGACGAGTTAACAAGGAAGTTACCAGTTACTTGTCAACAAAAAAAGGAAAGGAAATGAGCAAAATAAATATAGTCGTCCGCTTGCAACATTGGATGGACAGTGTGCCAGGACAAACGTTTTTGAATTACGCCTATTCATGGGGTGCCTCAATCGTAATTTTGGGTGCCCTGTTCAAATTGACCCACTTGCCGGGCGGCAACTTTATGTTGTTCATTGGTATGGGTACGGAGGTTGTCGTGTTCTTCCTCTCGGCCTTCGATCGTCCCTTCGACAAAGAAGAGATTGGCAAAGAATTGCCTCATGACGTTGAGACTGACGAACAGATAGCCGAGCGTCTCGGACTCAACGACGAGGATGATGACGAGGAGGAGGAAGAAGAGGAGAACATCGTTGAAAACGCGCAACCTGCACCAAGCACAACGAGCACAACGAGTACAACGAGCGCACAACCTGCGCCACAAATGCAAAGTACTCCCGCTCAGCCTACCATTATCATTGGCACAGCAGTTAGTGGACAGGCCTCTGATATGCGTAGCGAAGCAGCTGCTGCAGCCCCCAATGCTACCACGACTGCTCCACAGCAGCCCTCAGCCGCAGCCCCCACAGAACAGGCTACAAGCCAACACAGTGAAGCTGAAGCCGCACAAGCTGCCATTGCCGCTGCTACGCCAGCTGGTGCCGTGCCCTTCGATGCGGAGGCCAAGCGTTTGGCCGAAATCATACGTTTGGCCAATGACGAGTTGTTACGTCGCGCACAGGCTGCCCTCTCACCCGAAATGGAGGAGGCTACACAAGAGTACATTGCGAAGCTCCGCACCTTGGCCGAAACCTTCCAGAAGGTGGACGAACAGAGCGCTCGTTTGGCGCACGATAGCGAGGAGATGGCGAACCTCAACCGCACTCTCACGGCTATTAATAAAACCTACGACCTCCACTTCCAAAGCATCAGCAAGCAGGTGGGCGTTATTGAACAAATCAATGACGAGACACGCCAGTTGGCCAAACGCATTGAAGAGCTCAATGCCGTCTATGGCCGCATGATTGATGCACTGAAGAAAACAAGCGGACAGTGATTTAATGTGCAAATGCTTGGTTAATGTGCAAATGCTTGGTTAATGTGCAAATGTGCAAATTGTCGCCTTTGCATAACTGAGCATTTGCAACAAAAAGCACTTGCACGCAATGAAGCGCTGCAATTTAAAGCGACCATTTGCACATTTGCACATTCGCACATTTGCACATTGACCACGCATTTGCACATTGACCACGCATTTGCACATTGACCACGCATTTGCACATTCGCACATTAACTTAAACGCAGCAAATAAAGGCGACCATTTGCACATTATCATAGACAGCTATGTCAGTAAAAAAACGACCCGTATCTCCCCGCCAAAAGATGATCAACTTGATGTACATCGTGTTGATGGCTATGTTGGCGCTAAACGTTTCGAGTGATGTGTTGAAAGGCTTCTCGCTCATAGGCGATAGCCTCAAGCGCACCACAGGCAACGCGATGAAGGAGAATGCGGCACTCTATGCCGACTTTGAGTCGGCCTATAAGGCTAATCCTACGAAGGTAAAGCCGTGGTACGACAAGGCCATGGAAGTGAAGCGCATGAGCGACTCTCTCTATACCCTTGCTGGCGACCTGCGCCTTGCCATTGCTCGCGAGGCAGACGGCAAGGATGCCGACCCCGACAACCTGCAAAATAAGGAAGACCTCGAAGGCTCTAACCGCATTATGTTAGCCCCAGCTCGTGGCAAGGGCAAGCAACTCTACGATGCGATAAACAACTTCCGTACACGTATTCTCGCGCTCGTAACCGACCCACGCCAACGTGCTATCATTGCTTCCAACCTCAGCACCGACGTGCCCAAAAGTGAAGACAATGTGGGCAAGAATTGGCAACAGTATATGTTTGAGGAGATGCCCTCTATCGCTGCCGTAACGATGTTGGCCAAGTTGCAGAGCGACGTGCGCAAGGCTGAGAATGAAGTCATTCACGATCTCTTGGCCAATATCGACGTAAAGGACATTCGCGTTAATCAGATTAATGCCTACGTTTCGGCCGAAGCTACCACGCTCTACCCTGGCGACCAATTCCGCTCGAAGATATTTATGGCAGCGGTCGATACCACCCAACGTCCTGAAATCTACGTCAACGGCCGACGCATCAGTGCCGACGGTTCGTATAACTTCACCGTGGGCGGACCTGGTCAGTATTCCTTCTCAGGCTACATCTTAATGCCCAACGCTGCGGGCGACATGATACGTCGTGAGTTTACGCAACGTTACAACGTTATCGCTCCTCCTACGGGCGCTACCGTAGCAGCCGACCTCATGAACGTACTCTATGCAGGCTTCAACAACCCCATCAGCGTAACGGCCGCAGGCGGCAACGCGGGGGTTCACCTTACCATGACAGGCGGTACGCTTACTCAGACAGGACCGGGCAAGTATACAGCACGCCCCTCGAAAGTGGGCGAGAACGTCACCTTCACCGTGAGTGGCACCGTAAACGGCAAACCGCAGAACATGGGTTCGTTCACCTTCCAAGTACGCAAGTTGCCCGATCCAACGGCCTTTATCCGAGTAGGCACCGACCGCTTCCGCGGTGGCCGCATCGCCAAGGGTACTATCATTGGTGCTGCTGGCATGGGCGCTGCCATTGACGACGGACTGCTCAACATTCCGTTCAAGGTATTGAGTTTCGAGACCGTCTTTGCCGACCGCATGGGCAACTTCCGTCCTGAACCCTCAGCAGGAGCCAACTTTACCGAAAACCAACGCAACCTCATGCGCGAGCTACGTCGTGGTCAGCGCTTCTACATATCGAAAGTGCGCGCCATCGGTCCCGACGGCATCACGCGCAACCTGAATGGTAGCCTTGAGGTGATTGTGAACTAACATTAATGTGCAAATGCTTGGTTAATGTGCAAATGTGAGAATGTGCAAATGTGCAAATTGTCGCCTTTGTATAACTGAGCATTTGCAACGAAAAGCATTTGCAAGCAATAAAGCGCAGCAAATTAAAGCGACCATTCGCACATTCGCACATTCGCACATTTGCACATTGACCACGCATTTGCACATTAGCATATTGACCCCAATTAAATATGAAACGTATCCTTCTACTCCTTATATTGGCCACAGGCTGCCTCGCTGAGAGTCATGCCCAACCACCTCGTCGCCGTGCCGAACAGCAGCAAAAACAAGAGCAACAGCTCAATGCGCCACAAGGCTCGTCTTACCGCGAGTTTCCTACGGCACAGAACATGCCCTCCGATGCTGCATGGCGGCGCGACCTCTATCGCACCATCGACCTCACAAAAGAGGCCAATGCCGTGCTCTACTACCCCACTACGCCACAAGACGGACGCGAAAATCTCTTCACTTACCTCTTCAAACTCCTCTTGCGTAAGCAAATCAAGGCTTATGACTATAAGCTCGATGGCAACGAAAACTTCTCGGCAAAGAATGAGGTGACGGCTAAGCAACTCATGGATCGTTATCACATCTTCTACGAGTCGAAGGGCGACAAAGTGCGCGTCAATGATGCCGACATACCCTCTGACGAAGTGAAGGCTTACTTTATTAAAGAGAGTACCTACTACGACCAACACACCGCGACCTTCCGTAGCCAAGTGACAGCTATCTGCCCCGTGCTCAAGCGTGGCGATGCTGACTTTGGTGGCGAACTGGCGCAGTACCCAATGTTTTGGGTAAAGATGTCTGACATCGCGCCTTACCTTGGCAAACTCATGCTCATGGGTTCGTCGCTCAACAACGCAGCTATGATGTCGGCCGACGACTTCTTCACCATGAAGTATTACCAAGGCGACATCTATAAGTCGGTCAACTTGCAAGACCGCCTTCTCTCAAACTATTGCACCGACGACTCTGCCATGGTACGCGAACAGAAGCGCATTGAGAAGCAATTGGTCGACGTACAAGAACACATCTATGGCCGCGACAGTCTCTATTATGCTAAGCTCCGTGCCGACTCTATCGCACAGGCCGAGGCCGACTCTATCGCTGCAGCTGGCAAGGCTGCCCGTCGCAGCACCACAGCCCGCCGTACCTCAACGCCTTCGCGTCGCACCTCAAGCAGAACCACCAAGGTGAGTGCCGCCAAGACGAAAGTCACCAAGGCGAAAGCTCCCAAACAGAAGGCCACCAGAGCCAGATCGGCAAGCGGTGGACTCAGCGTGCGTCGTCAGAGACACTAATTTAGTACATCAATCTCCATTATGCGAACTCTTGACAATCAACCCCTCAGTCTACAAACGGACGTTTTCGACCGCCTCTTCTCTGAAGCTGAAATAGCTCGCTTTAACAAAGAGGACATAAAAGAATACGAAGATATTCTTAAAGCATACCTAGACATCAAAATTCCTATTGAGACTGCAAAGGAAGAAGAATTTGCAAAAGGATATGCAGAAGGATTTGTAGAAGGTTTTGTAGAAGGTTTTGTAGAAGGATTTAAACAAGGTATTGCGAAAGGCGAACAGAAGATTGTACAGGCAATGATACAACAAGGCTGTGATGTTGACTTCATCTCAAAAGTTACAGGCATCTCTACTGATACAATAACGGCCTATATCGAACGTCAATAACTTCTCCTACAAAAACCGAAACAGATAAAACGAGAAAGGAAACAAACAGAATATAGTTTGTTTCCTTTCTCGTTCAATTATTCTATATACGTTCTCACATTAGCACATTAACACATTAGCTCATTAGCACATTAACACATTAGCACATTCTCCCCCATGCATCTCGTAATAGACTCAAAAATACCCTTCATACGTGGCTATGCCGAACAACTTGGCACTTGCACCTACCTACCTGGAGCAGAAATTACAGCCTCCGACGTGCGCGAGGCTGATGCCCTTATCATTCGAACGCGCACACACTGCAATCGTGCTTTGCTCGAAGGCTCGCGTGTACAATTTATTGCCACGGCCACGATTGGTTACGACCATATCGACACCGACTATCTGAAGGAAGCAGGCATTGCGTGGACCAACTGCCCCGGTTGCAATGCACGCAGTGTAGCACAATATGTGGAGTCGGCCTTACTCTTACTCGCAGCCCACGGCTGTTGGGACGAACGACGCACGCGCTCTCTGGCCTCAGCCCCTGTCTGCGCTACTGACCTTGATCGTAGCGTGTTTCAGCATCTAACGCTCGGCATTGTGGGCGTAGGCCACGTAGGAAAGGAAGTACTGCGCATGGCCGAGCATCTCGGCTTTCGTCAAATCTTGCTCTGCGACCCTCCTCGTGCGGAACGCGAGGGAGACGCTGCATTCACATCGCTCACCACACTGGCACGCGAAGCTGATGTCATTACCTTCCACACTCCGCTCACGCGCCACCCCTCCCCTTATGCTACCTACCACATAGCCGATGCCGCCTTCTTACAGTCACTGCGTCCCTCGACTGTACTCATTAATAGCAGTCGTGGCGAAGTGGTGGACAATCAAGCGCTACTCCACGCACTCGAACAAGGCCATCTACGCACGGCCGTTGTTGATACGTGGGAGAACGAGCCGCAGCCTCTCCCCTCACTTCTGCAACGTGTATTTTTAGGCACACCCCACATTGCAGGCTATAGTGCCGACGGCAAGGCGAATGGCACGCGCATGGCACTCACGGCTGTAGCACATCACTTCGGACTTGATGCCACGCCTTTTGCTACCATTACCGCCCCCACGCTGCCCAACGGCTACGCTTACTACCCTGAAGGCTCAGGTCACCTCCTCGCTCCCGAACTGCGTTTTTACGACCCTACGCGTGATAGCGAGGCACTTAAAAAAGCCCCTGAACTTTTTGAAAAGCTCAGAGGCGATTATCCACTGCGACGCGAAAAATAGGCTATGGCCTCTCCCCCTACCCCCTCCCCGACTGGAGAGTGGATTAGGGGGAGAGGCCATAGTTTATTTATTTATTTTTCACCTCTTCTGGCAATATCGGCATAGCTCCCGCTTGGGTGCAAACGTAGGCACTTACACGGACGGCGCGAGCGTGAGCTTCGCGTATGCTCAGTCCCTCTATGAGTGAGGCTACGAGAGTACCCGTAAAGGAGTCGCCGGCACCAATCGTGTCGCTCACCTTTACGCGAGGTGTCTCCATAAAGGAGGTGCCACCTAATGGATTGTCCTCTGTAGCAGGTGTGAATATGTAACTACCATTCTCACCACAAGTGAGGATGACCATATCAAGGTTATACTCACTCAATAGGGTGCGGCTCTTGGCTTCGAGGTCGGTACCTTGTAGGCCAAAGAGACGAGCTACGATGACAAGTTCTTCATCATTTATCTTCAACACGTTGGCGCGCTCAAGAGAGGCTGTGATAATCTCTTTGGTATAGAAATTCTGACGCAGATTAATATCGAATATCTTGTATTGTCCCTTACCTGAAGGCACGGCATCAACAAACTTTAGTATGCTCTGGCGCGAACGTTCGCTGCGTTGTGCCAACGAGCCCCAACAGACGGCTTGCGTCTCGCGTGCCAGCTGTTCCATTTCGGGCGTGAAGGGAATGTTGTCCCATGCCACGTCATCGGGGAAGTGGTAGTGAGCTACGCCCGCTTCATCAATCTGTGCCAACACGGTGCCCGTAGGTTGGGGTAAGGAGGGCATAATGGCAGTCAAATTGCGTTTGGCAAAGACTTCTCGCGTTTCGCGTCCTAAGTCGTCGTCGCCAATGGCTGATACGACGCGAACGGGAATCCCAAATTGTGATACATGAAAAGCAAAGTTGGCGGGAGCGCCACCGATTTGTTTACCTGAGGGAAGCACATCCCATAATACTTCACCCAGACCTATAACGTATTTCATTTCTTCTTTTTTATTTTTTTGAGAGGAATAATTGAAGTCGTCTAAACTTTTCTGACGAAGATTATATTTAAACTTTTATCTCTTCTAAATTCAATCTTTACCTTTCTTTTTGACCGCTTTTTGACCTTTCATCGGTCGTGTAGCTCGCTACACTCCCTCTTCAAGGCCAAAGATAGTGCAAACCGAATGCAAAAAGCCAAGCTTGCTTGAGATTTTTGCTGAGGTGCAGCCTATCTTATACAAAAATCGCTTCAAAAATAAAGGCAAATCTTGAACTTCATAAAAGTTTAGACG
>OASD01000551.1_pt1 | contig 14511 bp, 8 predicted proteins | sample 1475531 | NCBI WGS metagenome assembly OASD01 (sample SAMEA3360668, study PRJEB22359) | human gut metagenome | biome: ENVO:urban biome; feature: ENVO:human-associated habitat; material: ENVO:feces | place: Bangladesh | collected 2011
TAGTTCTTCACATCGTTGCCTACCTTATAGTAGGTGTGAGCCTGTGCACCAACTAGATTGAGGCGCGTAGCAAAAGAGGGGGTGTGATACTTGCCCAAAGAGAGCGAGTAAGACATCTGGAGGCGATCCATAAAGGGCTTCTCCTCATTGCCACAAAGGAACTGAGCTCCTACACCACCTTGTAGTGTTAGGAACCAATGATCTGATGCTGCACCGCGCTCAAAGGTTGTCTTGTAGACAGGCTTTGTGCCAGCTTGAGGTGCTACAGTCTCCTGAGCACTCAGCGTTAGAGTCGTTACTCCCAACAAGAGGGAGATCAGAAAGAGCTTTACTTTCATAATTATACTTTGTCTTGTTACTGGTTTGTTTTCTGATTAGTTTAGTGTGTCTTAGCGTACTCTTCGCCCTCGAAGATCCGTACCCTTAAGCACGTAATACATTGCAAAAGTAGTGTTATTTATCGACTTAACCAAATAGCGAGCTAGATAGGCGACCTTTTCACCGCTTAAGTTGGCTGTTGGCTAGAGATACTAGTGATACTAGTAGTACTAGTGTCACTAGAAAACTAGACTCTAACCTCTAACCTCTAACTACTAATTTCTAATCTCCAAAAGCTGTACCTTTGTGAGCCAAGCAGTAGCAGATGAACCCATGTCTCCCACATACCTTCTCATAGATCAGGGTAATAGTCGCCTCAAGATCGCCCTAGCGACCGACGAGCAGTTCTACCCGACACGACTTTACCCCGAGCCTCCCACTAGTGACCAGATACTAGAGCTGATATGTAGCTACCAGTTACCAGCAGAACCCCTCCTCGCTATCTATAGTTCTGTGGGAAAGAGAGAGGCGCCTTGGCTTGACTCTGTCAAAAGCATCTGCCAACGCTTCGTCATCCTCGACGCAGAGACACCGCTACCACTAGCTGAGATACGATATGACAGGCAGAGCCTAGGCGTAGACCGCATAGCCAGTGTAGTCGGTGTAGCACGACTCACCTCAGCTCCCTCTCTAATCGTCGACATAGGTACCGCTATCACCTACGACCTACTCCTACCCGAGAGACGCTATATGGGGGGCAACATATCCCCTGGCCCTGAGCTACGACTACAAGCACTACACGACTACACGGCTCGCCTACCTCGTGTACCTTGGTCGGGGCTCCAGACGAATCTAGACCTATGGCAGCAAGAGCTAGGCGAGCAGACCGATCAAGCTATATGGCTCGGTGTGGCACGAAGCATCGTACACGAGATAGACTCTTATGTAGAAACTCTACACCAGCGCTACCCTAGTCTGGAGGTGTGGATGACGGGAGGATATGCTGAGGATTTTGTCAAGTGGCTAAAATATCCGACCTTTGTAGAGACAAACTTAGTGGAACGAGGGCTGCGTGATATACTACAGTATCAAGTAGCACGTTCTTGTGACAGTTAGTTATCCGTGACTTGCGATGGTCACAGATGCATCTCCTTACTATATAATGACCGCATATATGTCTCGACACATAGCACGCACCACTACCATACTGACGCTCCTAGCGACCATCCTCTTGATGCCAGTCGCTCTCTCCGCTCAGAGTAATACCACAGAGTCTCCCTATAGTCGCTTCGGCTTAGGTCGACTAGACAAGCAGACACCCCACGCCCTCAGAGGTATGGGCGGACTGACTACTGCTATACGAGACAATATGATCATCAATCCGGCGAACCCCGCTTCTTACACGGCGGTTGACTCGATGACCTTCCTCTTTGATTTCGGGCTCTCTATGGGGATGAATATGCTCACAGAGGCTGGTAAGCGGGATACTCGTATGGTGGGCAACTTTGACTACGCTACGGCTCTAATACCGCTTGGCAAGCACTTTGCCGCCAGTGCTGGGCTCGTCCCCTACTCGACCGTCGGCTATCGCTACGGCACACGCGTCCCCGTACCAGGTGTCCAGGATCACTATGCAGCGCATGCCTACAAGGGTCAGGGCAACCTGCAGGAGGTCTACCTAGGCTTCGCATGGAAGCCCCTCCCCTACTGGTCACTCGGTGTCAACGCCTCCTACCTCTTTGGCAATTTACAGCACGAGCGTCGCATCACATACGATATTAAGGAGAGTCTCAACCCGACCTTCCTCGACAACCTCCGCATCCGCTCTGTGGGTGTACGTATAGGTACTCAGGGGATCATACCACTCTCTGCTGAGGGACATCAGATCAACATCGGTCTGACCTACGAGCCTAAACTACCCATGTGGAGCCGACAGCTCTCTCTCCAAACGGAGGCTATAACAGGAAAAGGGGCTCAGGTCATCCATGCCGACACGATCTCTAGCAAGTCGCTCTTTGCCCGTCCACACGTGGCCAGCGCTGGTATAGCATATCAAATAGAGAGTAAACTTATCGCCGGGGCGGATGTCAAATATAGCAGATGGGGCGAAGCTCTAGCCCACAACCAATCACTGGACTACCAGGGGGTAGACCAGTGGCAAGTGGCTCTAGGCATGTCGTGGGTACCTGACGATCGCTCCTCACACTACGGCCAGCGTATAGCTTATCGCGCTGGTCTGCAAGGTGAGAATGCGTACTTACGTATCCCCAACAGCCTAGGGGGCTACAACTCCTACTACCAGATAGGAGCTAATCTGGGGCTCGGACTACCACTCGTAGACAAGAGATCGCACGTAGACGTAACCCTCGGATACTCCTACCTACGCCCCTCCAGTCGTACAGGACTTGCGGAGCACTATCTGACGCTGGGTGTAGCACTACGCTTTAACGAGGCGTGGTTCAAGCCCATCAAACTTGACTAAAAACCTTTTGTACATACCGATAATGATGAAACTGAAGAATCTATTAACCCCTATACTAGTCCTCCTAGCAACCTCACTAACGCTCGGGGCTCAGACTGGTGTGGAGACGGGTACTCCTTTTGGCTCTGGGGATGACAGCATTCAGTGCCGACAGAACATTAGCCTCTTCACCTCTTATGTCAAGGGTAACAACTTTAAGGAAGCCTACCCATTTTGGCTTGAGGCTCTAGAGAAGTGCCCTGGATCGACAAAGAACATCTACCTCTACGGAGTGCAGATCATGAACTGGAAGATCCAGACCGCCCAAGATGACGCTGCTCGTCAAGATGCTATCGAGAAGCTCCTCAAGCTATACGACATGCGTATCAAGTACTTTGGTGACGATCCTAAGTATGGCAAGGACTACATAACCACTGCTAAGATCAACGACTACCTACGCCTCTACGGTGATAAGGCTAGCTACGACAAGATCTACGACTGGGCCAAGCCTGTCGTAGAAGAGATGGGCGAGGAGACCGAGAGCCAGCTGGTATACTTCTTTGTCTTCGCCTCTATGAATAAAGCTATCGGCAATCCTGCTTGGCACGAGCATTATGTCGATGACTACATGACGGGTAATGGTATCCTACAGAACGATGTCGATGCGCTCACAGAAGCCGGTGATACCGTCAAGCTACAAAACATACAGGCTCTCAAGGGGCAGCTCGATGAGCTATTCGCCACAAGCGGGCTAGCTGATTGCAACATGCTCATAAAGATCTATGGTGAAGGCCTAGAGAAGAACAAGGACAACGTCAAGTACCTCCAGGCGATGCTCGATATGTTTCGCTACGCCAAGTGTGAGAACAGTCCTCTGTACGCTACCGCTAGTCGCTATCTATACAACATCAAGCCGACAGCAGCCTCTGCTATGGGTCTAGCCTCCGACTGTATCAACAAGGGGCAAATGAGTCAAGCTAAGCAATACCTCAACGACGCCGTCTCGCTCACCTCAGACAAGCGTCTCCAGGCTACAGCTTACTACACGCTCGGTGTCATCGATATGAAGGCACATAGCTATGCCTCTGCACGACAGTACTGCAACAAGGCTATGGCTGCTAACCCCTCTTTTGGCGCACCGCTTATCTTGATCGCACAGATGTACGCAGCCTCTGCCAAAAGCATCTTCCCAGATGATCCCGTCAAGCAGCGTCTCGTATATGGACTTGCTATCGACAAGCTACAGAGAGCTCGTAGCATAGATAGTAGCGTCTCTGGTGAGGCTGGTAGACTGATCAGCCAATACTCAGGCTATCTACCCTCTCAGCAAGATATCTTCTTCCATCCAGACCTCAACTCGGGAGACTCCTTCTACGTAGGAGGCTGGATCGGAGAGTCTACACGCATTCGCTAAGAGTGCATCTGACAGACTTTATGAATCTACCTAAGTAGACTTCATGTATACAAACGGGTCAGCCAGCTAGTGAGACGCTACGCGTTCGCTCAGCTGGCTGACCTGCTAGCTTTTTATTCGCAGATGACCAAACACCAGACACAGAGCCGACAGATGCTCTTACTATGCTTCAGCTTATTTGCTGTGGCTCTGCTCGCTGTGACTAGTTGTCAGCGCAAGGACCCACCACCACTCTCTGACGTAGGGCTAGACCCTGAGACCGCCTACTCGATGTACACCCGAGATGTGCGAGCACTCGTTGCCGACTCAGGTATCACACAGTACAGGCTACTCACTCCTGAGTGGTATGTGTACAACAAAAACGACAAAACAGGCAGAGAGGCTCACTGGTATTTCCCTCATGGGCTCTACACGGAGCAGTTTGACGAGCAGGACAGTACGACCGTCTTCGTAGAGGCTGACTCCGCTTTTTACTGGACAGATCGTAAGCTGTGGGAGCTGCATGGGGAGGTCAACGTACGCAACCGTGCTGGCTCACGCTTTTACTCCCACCTCCTCTACTGGGATCAGGAGGAGAAGCGCATCTACACCCCAGATAGTGTATGGATAGAGACTCCAGAGCGGAGCATCAAGGGGTGCAACTTCGAGAGCGATGAGCAGTTCACTCGTTACACCTTCCACGGGAGCAGTGGTCAGATGCTCGTGAAGGACGATCCTGAGATGAGTGAGTAGCGAGTCGTGATCCCTAGATTTCTACTATCTTTGCAAACGTATGAAGCATCTACTACATGGCTGACACGATTTGGCTACTGACCTACATAGTCCTACTGTTACTCCTCTCAGGGTTCTTCTCAGGGACTGAGATAGCCTACCTCTCGGCAGATCGCCTGCGTCTCAAGCTCGACTCTAAGCGAGGGGGCATCATCGGGCGTACACTCTCGATGCTCTACCGTCGTCCCGACCGCTTTATCACCACCCTACTCGTAGGTAACAACATCGTACTGGTCATCTACGGTATGGTCATGACGAGACTCTTTGCACCTATACTGGCTCCTATCAGTAGCAATGCAGTCTTTCAGATCACGGTCAATTCGCTTATTTCCACCTTTATCATCGTTATCTTCGGGGAGTATCTGCCTAAGGCGCGTAATCGTATGAATCCCAACCAGCAGATGTATCGTAAAGCACTGCCATCGGGGTTCTTTCACATACTCCTCTACCCGATCACGCTCTTCTCCACAGGGCTCTCGAAGCTCTTTATGCTGCTACTTCCCAAAGATGCTATGCCAGCCACTGAAGAGCACCCCAAGCTCACCACGCTAGACCTAGACAACTACCTCAATATGAGTCAAAGTGGAGAGGGATCGAGCGATCTCGACACCGAGGTTAAGATCATTCAAAACGCCATCGACTTCTCCACCACACAGGTGCGAGACTGCATGATCCCCCGCAACGAGATTGTCTCTTGTGAGATTGGCACAGACGCAGAGACGCTCACCTCGCTCTTTATCTCTACTGGACTGACCAAGATCATCGTTTATAGAGAAAACATTGACAACGTCCTCGGCTACATTCACTCAGCCGAGATGTTCAAAGGACCTGACTGGCAGGCGCGTGTACGCACGGCCGTCTTCGTCCCAGAGAGTATGAATGGACAGAAGCTCATGGGCATCCTCATGCAGCGCAAGAAGTCTATCGCGATCGTCATCGACGAGCTGGGAGGCACCTCTGGACTGATCACCCTCGAGGATCTAGTTGAGGAGATCTTTGGCGACATCGAGGACGAGCATGACCAAAACAAAATCGTCTCTAAGCACAACGCCGATGGCTCCTACACCTTCAGCGGGCGACTAGAGATAGATGATGCCAACGAGCAGTGGCAGCTAGCACTCCCCACGAGCGACGAGTATATCACTATCGCTGGGCTCATCATCAACCACCTCGAGCGCATTCCAGTGCCAGGTGAGCAGATTGTGATCGGCAAGCTGCACTTTGACATTATCAAGTCGACAGACACGCGTATAGAACTTGTGAAGATGTGGAAAGACCTCTGATAACTGAATTTTAACTACCTTTGCCACCTAGATAGCTTTCGCACCCTCCTCTTACCTAACGGAGGATAGCTGAAAGCCCGATTCATAGAGAAGAAAAAACAGATAGTACTATATAATGGCTACGCTACAGAAAATCAGAAATCGTGCCGGCCTGCTCATCATCGTAGTAGGTGTGGCACTCTTAGCATTTATCATCGGTGATGGTCTACGATCCGGCTCGTCACTGCTTCAGGACAACAAGATGGTCGCTCTCAAGATTGACGGCAAGAAGGTCAAGTACGATGAGTACCAGCAGCTGCTCACCCAGCGCACAGAGCCATACGAGCGTCAGCGCCAAGGCAAGCTGACGGATCAGGATCGTGTGCAGATCAGCAACCAGCTAGCACAGGAGCTCATAGCCGACTACGTCCTAGAGCAGGAGGCTAAGGCCCTCGGACTACATGTCACCCCAGCAGAGGTCTCTGCACTCATCTTTGGCGAGGGACTACCCACGTCACAGTGGGCAGCACAGTTCTTCTCACAGTTTGGAGTAGATATGGGCGATCCAGAGCAGATCCGTAGCGTCATGAGCGAGCTCGATATGAATAAGATCAAGAGTCTCCCAGCAGAGCAGCAAAGCATGATGATCTCTGTACGCAATCAGTGGCTAGAGACAGAGAAGCAGATTCGCACGCAGAGACTCTCTGAGAAGGTCAACGCACTGCTCACCCGTAGCTACGCCATCAACTCACTCGATGAGAAGTACACCACAGGTCTAGGCACACGCACCGTTGCTGTCGTACGTACGCCGAGCACCATACTGCCCAATGATCAGGTCACAGTAACAGACCAGCAAGTCAAGGCTTACTACGATAGCCACAAGCAGCTATACGCATTCCCATTTGAGCAGGCTAAGGTCAACTACTACAGCATCCTAGTACGTCCTAGCGAGGCTGACTATGCAGCTGCTAAGGCTGAGGTAGACTCCGCTCGCGTACAGCTTCTGGCTACCACGACACCCGCTAAGGTGGTACGCAACTACGACAATGGCAACGCTTACGAGACCTACTTCACAGACAAGGAGCTTGAGCAGTACCTCTCTACCATACCCAATGCCATGACTATGCTTCGCGAGGGTGCGATAGGTAGTGTCAATGAGCCTGTCATCGTCAACGACAGCTACACACTCATCAAGCTCATCGACCGCAAGCAGGCTCCTGAAGAGGTTAAGGTCAATCTGATCCCGCTCGACTCAGCCAACGCTCCAAAGGCTGATAGCCTCATAGCAGCCATCCAGAGCGGATCTGCTACGCTGGCTCAGATCGTAGCCACCTACTCGATGGATGAGCAGGTCAAGGCAAATGGTGGTTATCTCATCAATCAGGATAACTATACAGGTATGCCCGACAGCACCTTTACCGAGGCAGAGCTCTTCGGTATGGGGCTAGACACACTAACCAAGACACCTGTCAACCAGGTTGTCAAGATGGAGAGACCAGGAGCTACGCTACTCGTTCGTAAGACAGCCCCCACAGCGTCTGTCAATCATTACAAGATCGCACAGCTCACAGTACCCATCAACTTCTCCGAGGAGACCTTCCGCACAGCACAAGCTAAGATCAACGAGATCTTTACGAGCGACAAGAAGTTTGACCAGATGATGGATGATGCCCAGAAAGCAGGTCTATCCGTCGTCCGTGGCGAGTATATCAACAGCTCCTCAGCTGCTCTCGCATCGATCCCCAACTCTCGTGAGATCATCAGCTGGGCACTACGCTCTAAGGCTGGCACAGTATCAGACAAGCTCTTCCGCTGTGGCGAAAACGACTACCTAGTCGTAGCTCAAGTTGAGACTAAGTACCCCGCAGGCTTCCAGCCCTTCGAGCAGGTAGCAGATCAAGTACGAGACTACGTCCTGATGGAGCAGCGTGGCGACAAGCTCGCATCCAATCTGGCAAGCAAAAAGCTAAATAGCCTCGACAGCTATGCTACTGAGATGCAGTCTAGCGTAGACACGCTCTACAACATCAGCTACGTCACATCACCCAATACCCCATCAGCACTCGTGGGTAAGGCTATGACCACAGCTATCGGTAAACTCTCAGCGCCATTCCGTGCTGGCACGGAGGTTGTCGTGCTCCAGCCTATCTCGGAGAACGTAGACGCCTCCGTCACGAAGCCCTCTCCTGCAGCTACAGCTCAGAAGCGTCGCTCCTACGGACAGCAGATGGCATACAGAGCTATGCAAGAGCTCGTCAAGCAGACACCTATCGAGGATACACGTTACCGCTTCTGGTAAGACTTGCGATAGCTAAGCGCTTCTTAGAGACGCTTCCATAATATATAGTAGACGCACACCTGTAGACAAGCGGGTGTGCGTCTTCTCATATCACTTCAGCGGTAAGACTTATTTGAGACTGTTGCATAAAGGCGAATCGCTGTGTTGCTTTCGGAATTCGGCTTCGGTCACATACAGAAGCATGCTCCCTTCAGACCTCACCCTCAGCGTCTTGCGCTTCATCCTTTCTGCAAAGTCAGGACAATCTTGCAAGCAAGATTGTGAGACTATTGACTTTTGCAACAGTCTCTATTTCTAGACACTCCTAATGCAACATTTCGCCACTTCAATCGTCTAATGGATATAGAACCTTCCGAGCGCAAGCGATCCGAAGCCCAGCTCCAGAGGTCTATACCATCAATTTATTAGCAAGAAGTATAACCTCAATACTATGAACAAATACCTCAAATACTCACTCCTGACGCTAGGCATAGCCCTCGTCAGTGGTCTCGTCTCGTGGGGGGTAGTACGCGCCACCCTCAGAAGTGCAACATCTGCAGACGGATCTCCCTACTCCGCACTAAGACAGAGTAACTACCCGAGCTCCGAAAACGACTACGGCTTCCTGCAGTCCGACTACGAGCTCACCTCCAGCCGCACCGTAGGCAATGCCCCCGATCTCTCACCCGCAGCTGAACTAGCCGTACAAGCGGTCGTACACATCAAGGTAGAGGGCGAGCAGACCATAGATTATATAGATCCCTTCGAGTTTTTCTTTGGCGGGGGCCGAGGCTTCGACCGTCCGCAATCACGCACCGTCACCAGCTTCGGCTCTGGCGTCATCATCAGTACCGATGGCTATATTATTACCAACAATCACGTAGTCGAGGGGGCTAAGAGCATCTCCGTATCACTCGATGACAGCCGCACCTTTGAGGCTAAGCTCATCGGGGCCGACCCCACCGTAGATATAGCACTGCTCAAGGTCGACGCTAAGGATCTGCCCACCATCCCCTTTGGCGATAGTGACAAGATCAAGCTCGGCGAGTGGGTTCTAGCTGTGGGCAACCCCTTCAACCTGACCGGTACCGTCACAGCAGGTATCATCAGTGCCAAGGCGCGCAGCACCGCTGTCGAGGGTCCTCAGGGCACGGCTCAGATAGCTCGCTATATACAGACAGACGCTGCTGTAAATCGTGGTAATAGTGGTGGTGCCCTCGTAGATGCCGAGGGACGACTCATCGGTATCAACACCATGATCTTCTCCGAGACGGGCAATTACTCAGGCTACTCCTTTGCTGTCCCCATCAATACGGCAGCCAAAGTAGTCAGCGACCTCAAGAAGTATGGCTCCGTACAGCGCGCTGTCCTAGGCATCATCGGAGGCTCGGTCAATGAGGATGTCAAGAAGGAGAAAAACCTCAAGGTCTCTCAAGGGGTCTACGTCAACGAGTTCTCAGAGGTCAGTGCAGCCTACGCTGCTGGCATCGAGGAGGGCGACGTCATCGTAGCTATCGATGGCAACAAGATCACCGAGATGGGCGAGCTACAGGAGCGCATCGGTCGTTGCCGTCCTGGAGACACCATCGTCGTCACGGTAGATCGCAAGGGCACTAAGAGAGACTTCAAGGTTACGCTCAAAAACGATGAGGGTAGCACAAAGATCGTCAAGAGAGACAGCAATAGCCTCCTCGGAGCCACCCTGCGAGAGATCTCAGGCGATCAGCTACGCAAGCAAGGCATCAGCTACGGCCTAGAGGTCGTCAAGGTCGGCAGAGGCAAGCTCCAAGAGGCTGGCATCAAGGAGGGCTTTATCATCCTCTCGATCAATAATAAGGCTGTACGCTCCGTCTCGGCAGCACGCAAGCTGGTCGATGCAGCTCAGAAGACCCGCCGGGGTGACAAAGCGATACTAGTCAAGGGCTTCTACCCTGGAGGCTCTATGAAGTACTATGCTATCGACCTCAGCTAGTAAGCACCCTCAGGAAGCGACCTAACCAATAGTCAGAGTGACCCGACAGACATTTCGTTTGATCGGGTCACTCTGATTTCATACCAATGCACTGTGACGGGCGATCCTAACGGGTCGCCCATTTTTTTTGTAGCCATCTCGAGACTGTTGCAAAAGTCAACAGGCTTAAAATCTTGCTTGCAAGATTGTCTAGACTTTGCAGAAAGGATGAAGCGCAAGGCACTGAGGATGAGGTCTGAAGGGAGCATACCCCGTATGTGACCGAAGCCGAATCCCGAAAGCAACACAGCGATTCGCCTTTATGCAACAGTCTCATCTCACGAGTGGCAACCTTTACGCCCCCCCACTCTAACTCCTATTCTCTAACTTCTACCCTCTGATCTCTCACTAACTATTGTTTTGTAGTTATTTTTTCCTTAACTTAGCACGCAGAGAGTAGGAGATGACTTCGGAGAGCCTCATATCTGCACTCTTTTATATCGCATACTAACTAATCAAACTAATTGATATCCTATGAGAAAACTAACAGTCATTTTATCCATGCTCTTAATGGTCGTAGGACTTGGCTCTTGTAAGAAAGACAAGAACGAGCCTACCGCAGAGCCTACCAAGATCACGCTAGACGCTAGCACAATCACCCTCCAAGTCGGGGAGAGCAAGCAGCTCACAGCTACCGTAGAGCCTAAGGATCAGAAGTTTACCGTAGACTACAAGAGCGACAAGCCCGAGGTAGCAACGGTTAATGCCCAGGGTCTTGTCACGGCTGTTGCTGAGGGTACTGCCAAGGTTACTGCTACTATAAACAAGCTCTCTGCTGAGTGTGTCGTAACTGTCACAAAGAAGGGTGACGATGGTGGCACAGAAGTAGAGGCTAATGAGCTACCTCTGCTCATGTTTGAGGCGACAACAGATAACAATGGTGTCACAAACCAAGAGGTTATCGATTACGAGGCTAAGATCGGTCGTACGGCACAGCCCTTCAAGATTTGGGAGCAAGGCCCGTTCGCAGGAGGCTTTGTCAATAAGGATCTAACGATCATGGGTGTTGTGTACGGACTCTCTTTTCCAGACCTTGGTGAGTGGGTGATCCCCGCCTTTAGTAAGGAGAGCTTAGCAAACTGTCCTAAGACGATGGCTATGCTTGCAAAGTATGGCTTTACACAGTTTGAGGAGGGTAAAGACAAGGATAATAAGCCTTTCAAGACGAGTGTCTGCGATAATGATCCTTCGATCTCTGTAGAGCTCGCAGACGATCCTAACGATGAGATTGGCTCCACGCTGATGCTTCTATTCTCCAAGCCCATGCCCAAGCAAGATATTGAGACACTCCACGGCATCTTACCTAATGCTAAGGACTTCCCCAGCTACACCACACTTCTAACAAAGGATATAGCTAAGATCAAGGCGTTTGAGACAACTCTTGCCCTCCGCGAGTACAATGCTGAGTATAGCAAAGAGGACAAAACCAACTTGGTGTTCTTGACTAAGGAGGCTTCTATACCTCAGAGTAACTTCCTACTAGTATACTACGTTTGCACACCAGACGGAGGTGCTCCGTTCATCAATTGTGTCGTCAATTGCATTAAGAATGGCCAAGACTTTGAAGATCCTAAGCTCAAGGAGTGGTTCACAACCAATGGTTATGACAACAACTTCGAGGCTAGTGCTGCTGATAGCTATGCGTTAGGCTTCGATGCCACAGGCAAGATCATGGCTCAGATCTTCATCACCAAAAATGGTGCTTCAGCTCTGCTTCAGATTGGTGAAAAGCCAGCAAACATGTCAGCTACTCAGATGCGTAGCCTAGCTATGAAGCAGTACCAGAAGATGCAGCCTCTCTCTAAGATTAAGCATCGCAAGCTACATCAGGCACACCGTCGCTAAGCTGAAAGACGATTATCGCTCAGGAGCGATATAGTCACTAGCTAGCGCAAGCTACACATGAGGAGCACCACACAGTATGACACTGTATGGTGCTCCTCTCTTTTCAGTCTGGCCGCTATACCCTAGACGCTGCAGCCTGTGGTATCGATGACTGTCACAAGGGTAACTGATAAGGGGCTTTTTGTATGCTAACTGCGCATCCAAACTCGCAACCCATTGAGGTAGCGAGCTGGCCTTTGGCTCTTAGCCAACAGCCAACCAGCCAACGGCTAACAGCTAACGGCCAACAGCTAACAGCTAACAGCCAACGGTCAACAGCAAACAGCTAACAGCCAACGGCAAACAGCTAACCGCCAACAGCAAACAGCAAACGGCCAACAGCAAACAGCCAACAGCAAACAGCTAACAGCCAACGGCAAACAGCTAACCGCCAACAGCAAACAGCAAACGGCCAACAGCAAACAGCCAACAGCAAACAGCCAACAGCAAACAGCCAACGGTCAACAGCCAACAGCTAACAGCCAACGGCCAACGGCTCTCCTTGTCGCAGAAAAGCACTATATTTGTAGGCTATGAACCGCATCTCTAGATAAATGGACAAGGACAGACGGATAGACGCTCACACCGATAAACCTAACGACAGCGACACGCACGCCTCAGCTTCTGAGCAGGAGCTGTGGGCGATGGGCGCTATCGAAGTGCATGGAGCTCGTGTACACAACCTGAAGAATGTAGATGTCTCGCTGCCTCGCCATAAGTTGACCGTCGTGACGGGACTCTCAGGGAGCGGTAAGTCTTCGCTGGCCTTTGACACGCTACTGGCCGAGGGGCAGAGACGCTATCTAGACACTTTCTCCTCCTATGCGCGCAGCTTCATCGGAGGCGGTGGCGGGCGACCCGACGTCGATGAGATCGTGGGGCTTAGTCCCGTGGTCGCTATCGAGCAGAAGAGTGCCTCAACCAATCCCCGCTCTACCGTTGGCACCGTGACTGAGATCTACGACTACCTACGTATCCTCTATGCACGTGTCGGCACCCCTTACTCCTACCTCACGGGCAAGGAGATGGTGCGCTACACCGAGGAGCAGGTCGTGGAGCATATTATGGAGCAGTACACTGACGAGGGGATCTACATATTGGCTCCCGTCGTGGTCGATCGTAAGGGACACTACCGCGAGCTCTTCGAGCAGATGAGACGTCGAGGCTTCCTGCACGCTTACATCGATGGTGAGGTGTGCGAGCTGACGCCTGGCATGCGACTCAACCGCTTCTCCATACACTACGTCAGTGTCGTAGTGGACAAATGCTCCGTACGTGAGAGCAATAAGCAACGCATCACCGAAGCGGTAGGCATAGCGATGAAGCTCGGTGAGGGAGTCATCGACGTGATGCGACGCGACAGCACAGAGATACAGCATCTGAGCAAGCGACTGATGGACCCCGAGAGTGGTATCGCCTATCCAGACGCTTCGCCGGCCGACTTCTCGTTCAATTCGCCTCGTGGTTACTGCAAGCGTTGCAAAGGCCTAGGGCGTGTGGGCGTGCTAGACATAGACAAGGTGGTGGCCGATCCGAAGGTCTCCATACGTGAGGGTGCTATCGTACCCATCGGGCGATACAAGAAGCGCAGCCTACTCTTCACCTCTATCGAGGAGATCTTGAAGGAGCATGGCTGCACGATAGACACACCATTCGAAAAGATCCCCGCAGAGGCGGTCGAGCAGATATTCTTCGGCGTTGACTCAGACGAAGAGGACGACGAGGGCGAGGCACACTTCACCTTTGCGGGCGTCTCACAGTATGTGCGGGAGCTGGCAGAGGATGACGACGCTACCGCCTCCATGCGCAGCTGGGCGGAAGAGTTCCTGACGGAGCAAACTTGTCCCGAGTGCCACGGACGACGCCTCAACCCGATAGCCCTCAGCTACAAGCTCGCGGGCTACAACATCGCCGACCTGACGGAGCTAGACCTAGACCGTCTAGTAGGGCGACTACGGGAGATCGAGGGGCAGCTAACGAAGAACCAGCAGAAGGTAGCGCACGAAGTGATCAAAGAGATCTTGCTGCGGGTCAACTTCCTACTAGATGTAGGGCTCTACTACCTGACGCTCGCTCGTCCCTCCGCTTCGCTCAGTGGTGGCGAGTCACAGC
>OASD01000553.1_pt1 | contig 14499 bp, 9 predicted proteins | sample 1475531 | NCBI WGS metagenome assembly OASD01 (sample SAMEA3360668, study PRJEB22359) | human gut metagenome | biome: ENVO:urban biome; feature: ENVO:human-associated habitat; material: ENVO:feces | place: Bangladesh | collected 2011
TGATAGTGGCACTATCGGACTGTAAAAGAGGCTTTATCGTTAAGCATGGGTGCCGTTTGCACAGCAGAACACCGTAAAAACAGCCATCTAAATCTCTAGAATCAATTTTTATTTTGTAACAAGTTATTACCATTTGTACGATATTTGCATAGTGGACATTAAGACGTTTTTGACAAGAAGACATGAAGAACATGTTTTAGGCAAGAAGGAAATGCTTTAATACAATTCTTAACTATGCATCGGACCATCATTCCGACTATTTTGCGTATCTTTGCAAGATATATCGCTAATAAACTTCAAGCCGAATATTCAACTAACAACATATTCTGAAATGAAACAACTGTTACTTACTCTCGCCGTGGCAGGCATGTCACCATGCTTCATCTACGCGGCGCAGACAACCGAAACAGCCGTGCAACCCACTTTCACAGAGTGGCACGACACGTACGTGAACAACGTAAACCGTTTCCCTATCCGCACTTCATTCTTCGCTTACGAAACTCGCGACGCTGCCCTCAAGGCAGACCGCAAGGCTTCTGCAAACTATCTCTCCATCGAGGGCGACTGGAGATTCAACTGGGTGGCTAATGCCGACCAGCGTCCTACCGACTTCTTCAAGGAAGGATACGACGACTCGAAGTGGAACACCATGAAGGTGCCCGGCATCTGGGAGGTCAACGGATACGGCGACGCGGAATACGTGAACGTAGGATTCGCATGGCGCGGACACTTCAAGGACAACCCGCCTGAAGTGCCCGTGAAGGACAACCACGTGGGATCATACCGCCGCACCATCAACATTCCCGACTCTTGGGACGGTCGTCAGGTGATTGCACATTTCGGAAGCGTAACATCCAACATCTATCTCTGGGTGAACGGCAAGTTCGTAGGTTATGCAGAGGACTCGAAGTCGGCAGCCGAATTTGACATCACTCCATACCTCAAGAAGGGCGACAACCTCTTCGCTTTCCAGACATTCCGCTGGTGCGACGGTTCGTACTCGGAGGACCAGGACTTCTGGCGTCTCTCAGGCGTGGCTCGCGACTGCTTCCTCTACTCACGTTCACAGACTGCCCACATTGACGACGTACGCGTAACGCCGGACCTCGACGCACAGTATAAGAACGGATCGCTCGCCGTAAACGTAAAGGGTAAGGGCAACGCCAAATTCGTCATTGACCTCATCGCTCCCGACGGCGACATCGTAAGCCGCAAGATTCTCAACACCACGAAGGTGAAGAAGAAGGCTGGCAAGAAGGTTGCAGAGATAAATGCCACCGTCAAGTTTGACGTGGAGAACCCGCTGAAGTGGACTGCCGAGACTCCGAACCTCTACAAGGTGGTGGTTACTGTGCAGCAGAACGGCAAGGACGTAGAGTCTGTACCCGTACGCACGGGCTTCCGCAAGGTGGAGATAAAGAACCGTCAGATTCTCGTCAACGGTCAGCCGGTGCTCATCAAGGGCGCTAACCGTCACGAAATCGACCCCGACGGAGGATACGTCATCTCACGTGAGCGCATGGTGGAGGACGTTAAGCTCATGAAGCAGTTCAACGTCAATGCTGTCCGCACATGTCACTATCCTGACGACCCTTACTTCTATGACCTTTGCGACGAGTACGGTCTGTACGTATGCGCAGAGGCAAACCAGGAGAGCCACGGCTTCTTCTACGACAAGGACGCCATCACCACCACTCCACTCTTCGCCACACCGATAATGGAACGAAACGTGCACAACGTGCACAACCAGTATAACCATCCGTCGGTAATCTACTGGTCGATGGGTAACGAGACTGCCGACTCGAAGAACTTCTCAGACGTAAAGAAGTGGATTAACGAGTTCGACCCCACCCGTCCCGTACATTGGGAGCGTGCCATCCTCGGCGACAACACCGACATCTACGGCGAGATGTATATTACACCCGAGGCTGCAGAAAAGTATGCCAAGGACCCGAAATACACCAAGCCGATGATTCACTGCGAGTATGCTCACGCTATGGGCAACTCTTGCGGCGACATGAAGGACTATTGGGACATCATACGCAAGTATCCTACATATCAGGGCGGCTTTATCTGGGACTTCGTCGACCAGGGACTGAGAGGCAAGGACAAGGACGGCAACATGATTTACAACTACGGCGGCGACTTCAACTCATACGACCCGTCGGACAACAACTTCAACTGCAACGGATTTATCTCGCCGGACCGCAAGCCGAATCCTGAGGCTTACGAGGTGGGCTACGTCTATCAGAACATCTGGACTTCTCCGAAGGACCTCACCGGAGAGAAGAAGGTGAGCGTGTATAACGAGAACTTCTTCCGTGCGCTTGACAACGTATCGCTCTCTTGGGCAATCGTAGCCGACGGCGTGGAGCGTCAGAACGGCACCATCGCCAATCTCTCGAACATCAAGCCGCAGACCTCTGCAGACGTGGTTCTGCCCTATAACCTCAAGGAATATAGTGACGCCAAGGACATCCAGCTCAACGTGGAGTATCGCCTGAAGAAGGACGAGGGACTGCAGAAGGCTGGCGACATCGTGGCTTACCAGCAGCTGCCCATCCGCGAATTCAAGGGCACTGACCTTGCTGTAACAGCCGCAGAGACCAAGGCTGTGAAGGTGACTGACAAGAAGAAGGAAGCCAATGTGACGCTCGCTGCCGAGAACTTCACATTAGCGTTCGACCGTGCCACGGGCTTCATCACCAAGTATGAGGTGGGAGGAAAGTCATTGCTCGGCAACGGCGGCTCGCTGAAGCCTAACTTCTGGCGTGCCGTGACGGACAACGACATGGGCGCTAACGTCCAGGAGAAGTTCGCTGCATGGCGTGATCCGCAGATGAAGCTCACATCGCTGCAGGTGGACAAGAAGGCCAAGACCGTTACTGCCACTTACAACCTGCAGGAGGTGAAGGCTGATCTGACCATCGCTTACCGCGCTACCGAGAACGGCACGCTCAACGTGACACAGTCGCTGAAGACCACACCGGGAGCTGAAATGCCTGAGATGATGCGCTTCGGTATGGTTATGAACCTGCCTTACGCAATGGACCAGGCTGAATGGTACGGTCGCGGACCGGTGGAGAACTATTCTGACCGCAAGCTCTCGCAGAACGTCGGCATCTATAAAGCCACAGCTGACCAGCTGTTCTATCCGTACGTTCGTCCGCAGGAAACGGGTACGATGAGCGACCTCAGATGGTGGAACATCAAGGACAACAACGGCTTCGGATTGCGCATCGAGAGCGACAAGCTCTTCTCTGCTTCTGCCCTCCACTACGACCTCTACACGCTGGACGAGGGTAAGGAAAAGAATCAGCGCCACTCACAGTCGCTGCCCAAGTCGCAGTACACCAACCTCTTCGTCGACCTCGTGCAGGCTGGTGTCGGCGGTGTAGACTCATGGAGCGATTGGGGACGCGCCCGCAAGGGTCATCGTGTGGAATATAAGGACTACACCTTCTCATTCCGCATCTCTCCCAAGACTCTGTACTAAGAACTACGATATAAGTAGATAAACAGAAAAACGGCAATTACGTGAAGCCTTGACTTCGTGTAATTGCCGTTTTTTATTATGTCTTGCTCACGCAAGCAATGTTATTTCTTCTCCGTCTTGTCGTCTTCCTTCTTCTCTGGATGGATGATTTTCTTTACGGTTTCGCCGATAGGAAGCTGGTCGAGAACGCCGAGACTCGGCGCTACGGTCTTCACCAACGAGTTGAGGAAGTTGCTTGTTGCGCCGTCGCCACCGTCGAAAACGGTGACATTGCCGAGCTGCATCTTCTCGAAAGCCTTGACCTGCTCGCCTGCAATCTCCTTCCACTGGTCCACCATCTTGTACTGGATGGCGATGGCAGGATTAGATTCGGCAGCCTTCACCATGGCCTGGAAACCGTCAGCCTCAGCAAGGAGCGACATCTTCTTACCCTCTGCCTCAGCCTCAAGCTTCATGCGGATGGCCTTTGCTTCAGCCTCTGCCTGGGCGAGAGTGGCCTTTGCCTTAGCCTCTGCTTCACGTATAACCTTCTCTGCCACGGCGTCAGCCTGAAGTATGGCCTCCTGCTTTGCCACCTCTGCAGGCACAATCTTCTCCGCCTTAAGAGAAGATTCCACCTTCATTGCCTTGGCTTCCTCCACCTCCTTCTGGGCCTTCTCACGTGCCGTCTGTACGGCTGCCTCTGAGCGAGCCGAAGCCTCACCAGCCTCCTTGTCGGCATTGGCCTGCGTTACCGAAAGTTGAGCGTTGGAGAGAGCTATTTCCTTCTGAGCCTCATTGCGTCCTATGGCAGCCTTCTTCTTGGCCTCAGCCTGCTTTATCTCCATATCGGAATTAAGCTCTGCTATGCGGCTTTCCTTGGCGGTATTTGCCTGCTCCACATTGATGTTCTTCTCTGCCTCGGCACGAGCCACCTGCGATTCTTTCTCTGCATTGGCCTGAGCCACCTGCGAAACGCGCTCCTTATCGGTCTGAGCCACGCTGATTTCCTGCTCCTTACGCGTAGCGGCGATAGCCACTTCCTGGTCCTTGCGTGTTTCAGCCACGCGTGTCTCGCGCTCCTTTATCTGGTTGGCAATCTTGATTGCACCCAGCTTCTCCTGCTCCTCGATGTTGGCTTGAGCCTCGTTCTGCGCCTTCGATTCTGCCTCCTTACCCAGGTTTACGATATAGTTGGCGGCGTCGCGGATGTCGCTGATGTTGATGTTCATCAGATACAGACCGAACTTGCGCAGCTCCGTATCGATATTGTCCTTCACCTTTGCAAGGAACTTGTCGCGGTCAGAATTAAGTTCCTCAATGGTCATATCGGCGATTACAAGACGCATCTGACCGTATACCACGTCGGTGATGAGATTCTGCTTGTCGTCCATTGAGAGTCCGAGCATACGCTCTGCGGCGTTCTGCATCACCTCCGGATCGGTGCTGATGGCTACGGTGATGGTAGTCGGAACGTCCACACGGATGTTCTGGGCAGAGATGGCGCCCGTAAGCTTACAGTCTATCTGCATCGGCTTCATCGAAAGGAAGTCGTAGCCCTGGATGATAGGCCACACGAAAGCAGCGCCACCATGATAGAGTTTGGCGGATTTTGTGCCGCCGGTCTTACCGTAAACGACGAGCACCTCATCAGATTTACACTTACGATAGCGCGATAACACGCCAATTATGCCAAGCAGTACCACCACTACGAGCACCGCGGCAAGAATAAGAACGTTTGTTTCCATGTTATAGAAATAATGTATTTAAGAATTATGTATTATCTTATCGTGTCAACCTATGAAGTACTTGTTGTCCCTGTATTCCTTTACCGTAACCACCTCGTCGGTCTTATAGTCCGTACGTCCCGACTCGGATACCACGTCAAGTTCGCGTTCGGCTCCGTCACGATTTACGAATACAGTATAGCGTCCGTCGCCCTGATTGATGTAGATGCGCCCTGCCCTACCCACTATGCTCACGGGCGGTTCGGGCTTGCGCAGGTTCTGAAGACGGAAAGCAAGCATGTAGGTATAGAACAGCACCAGCATAAACACCATTCCTACCACCACAGCCAATGCGTACGTATACCATGCGTCGCCGACGAACAGCACCTTAGTCCATCCGAAGCCAATAAGAAAGTGGATAAGACCCTTGAAGGAGAACAGACTGCCAAGGTCGAAGTCGACGTTTGTGTCGCCGTCAACGTCGATGTCTAATCCTCCGAAGAAGATGGAAATGACAAACTGAAGGAGGAATATTCCCGTAGACACAAGTGCCAAGAGCATGAATATTTCGGATGTTGCCATAAGGTTGTAAGGTTTTAGTTTTATTAATATAGCAAATTTACATAATTAATCCGATATACGTAACAAATAAAAGATAAATTTAAGAAAAACATATCTGACATTCAAGTATTTTGTGTAAGTTTGCAAAGTAAAGTCTTAACTCAACATTTAGCGATATGAATTCATTGAAAGATAGATGCATACGATTTGACTGGGCCATTAAGCGACTGTTGCGTCAGAAGGCCAACTTCGACGTGCTGGAGGGTTTTCTTACCGTCTTCCTCAACGAAAAGGTAAAAATAATGGAGATTCTCGAAAGCGAAGGCAATCAGGTATCTGCCGACGACAAGTTCAACCGCGTGGATATCAAAGCCAAAAACTCGAAGGGAGAGATAATCATTGTGGAGGTGCAGAATACAAGCGAGCTTTATTATCTCGAACGTATCCTCTACGGCGTGGCTAAAGCAATAACCGAACACATAAAGCTCGGCAATACTTATCAGGAGGTGAAGAAGGTCTACTCCATCAGCATTCTCTACTTCGACCTCGGTCGTGGCTCCGATTATCTGTACATCGGGCAGAACAATTTCGTGGGTGTCCATACCAAAGACCATCTTGTCATCAGCACTAAAGAGGAGGGTGTCATCAAGCCTAAATACCCGGCAGAGATATTCCCCACATACTATCTTGTGCGTGTGAACAACTTCAACGAAGTGGCAAAGTCGCCGCTTGAAGAATGGATGCGTTATCTCAAGGAAGGAGTGATCAACGAAAAGACCACAGCCCCGGGTCTGCGCGAAGCACGCGAGAAACTCCAATACTACTCTATGAGCGACGCCGAACGCTACGCATACGACGAGCATGTAAACGCCGTAATGATTCAGAACGACGTGCTCGGAAACGCCCGTGCGGAGGGACTTGAACAAGGACGTGCGGAGGGACGAGCCGAAGGACGTGCGGAAGGCGAGCATAACAAGGCTATGGATATAGCCAAAAATCTGAAGAAGATTGGTATACCGGTTGAGCAGATAATCAATGCAACGGGATTGACCAAAGACGAAATCGACGCAATAATGTAAGCGTAACAATACAAGAGGGTGTGCATTCCGTGTTACTTTGCTTTTATTTCCTGCAAAGAAAACATGGAATGCACACCCTCTTAAGCTTTTATTATTCTATCTATTTGCTTTTCTTATTCCACCAAATCCTTCTTGGGCAATACCAGATTGAGTATTACGGCGAGGAGGAACACCACTGCTACGCAGTTTTCGGCGAAGACGGTGCGGATGATCTCAGGGAAGATGGCAAACATGCCGGTGGCTTGTGTGAAGCCAAGACCGATGCTGAGCGACAGACTTACTATAACCATGTTGCGCTGAGAGAAGCCTGCACGTGCCATCATGCCGAATCCGGCGAAAAGAATGCTACCGAACATCATGATGGTGCAACCGCCGAGAACCGCCTGCGGAATGGTGGTGAGGGCATGTCCTACTGCCGGGAACACGCCACCGAGAATCATAACCACGGCTCCAACGGCGATGGTAAAGCGGTTTACGACACCCGAAATGGCTGCAAGACCGACGTTCTGGCTGAACGATGTGATTGGAGTACAACCGAAAATGCCCGACAATGAACTTACGAAACCGTCACAGCAGATGGCTGATCCCATCTCTTTTGTCTCAGGATCGCGGTGCAAGGCACTGTTGCAAAGGGCGGAAGTGTCGCCGATGGTCTCAGTTGCAGAAACAAGATAGACAGCCACTACGGAAAGGATGGCGCCGATATTAAACTCCGGTGTGAAGGGAAGGAGGCGAGGCAAGGCGATGATTGACTGACCTGCAATGCCACTGAAGTCGACCATTCCCAGACAGCAAGCCAACACATAGCCCACCACAAGACCTACGAGAACGGAGAGAGAACGAAGGAATCCCTTTGCGAAAACCTGGCAAAGGAGGCAGGCAAGGAGCGTAACGCTACCCACAATCCAGTTGTTAAGGCTGCCGAAGTCGGCTGCACCCACTCCACCGGCAAACGAATTGGCACCAATGGGAAGCAGCGAGAAGCCGATGGCTGTCACCACTGTGGCTGAAACTACGTGCGGAATAAGCTTTATCCAGTACTTGACGAAGAGTCCGAGGAAGCCTTCCACAAGGCCGCCGATGATGACAGCGCCGATAAGCGTGCCCATACCATAAGCGCCGGCAAGGCTGATGGCGAGCGAAAGGAACGTGAAGGAGATGCCCATGACGATGGGAAGGCGCGAGCCGATACGCCAGACGGGATAAAGCTGCACAAGCGTACCGATACCGGCTATCACCATACAGTTCTGAATAAGGGCGGCACTGACTGCGCTGTCCAGTCCCACGGCTCCCGCAAGAATCATAATTGGCGTAATGTTGCTGACGAACATCGCCAGCACGTGCTGCAGACCGAACGGGAGAGCTTTCCCGATGGGCACTCTACCGTCAAGCTGATAGAGATTGTCGATTGAATTCTTCATATCGCTAAATGATGTAAAATTTGTGTATGGCTGCAAAATTACAAAAAAAAGACCACAAAAACTGCACGTTCTTGTGGTCTATTGCGTTTGTCGTTGTAAAAACAAACCCTACCTATTATTATTCAACCTTATCTGATTATACTATCCTAACTCATTCACCTATCTATGTCTATACATTCATAACCGACCACGGTTATTTGTGTCTATACATTTCCTGACCGAAGCAGGGTCTGTTTTCGCGTTGCGATTATTTCACCTCAATCTGACGTGAAGCCTTCTCTTCCTTCTTCTCAATCTTCGGAAGGTCGATGGTGAGCACACCGTCGCTGACGTTGGCTGCAATCTTCTCCTTGTCTACATCGTCAGGAAGCAGAAGAGTCTGCTCGAACTTTGAGTATGAGAACTCGCGACGGAGATAATGTTCTTTCTTGTTCTCGTCCTTCTTCTCATCCTTATGCTCCATCTTGATGTGAAGGTTGCCATCGGCGTCGACATTAATGTTGAAGTCGCCCTTCTTCATTCCTGCGGCTGCAAGCTCTACAGTGTAGTCGTGATCAGTCTCTTTAACGTTGATGGCTGGTGCGGTGGCATTTGTACGCGGCATGAAGTCGGTATCAAAAAAGTCATTGAAAACTTCAGGCATCCAAGTATTTCTCATTACTGGTAACATATCAAAAACCTCCAATTATATTTTAGTTGTTTTATCTTTTCTTTGCTCCCCTCGGGCTTCCGCCTTCGGTTTGCACTATCTCTAATGCAACTTGCATGCCAACGTCACAACCGTGAGGCTTTGCTGTTAAACAGTAAAGCGAAATATCAAACAAATAGACAAATAGTCAGATTATTCAGACAATCAGTCACAAAACATTGACAAATAGTCAGAATTTGTATCTGACTTGGTGTAATAAAAAAATCCCGGCTCCTTATTGTTTCGGAACCGGGATTTCCCTTTATGTTATGTTCTGTGGATGTGCCGTCAAAGGGTCACACCTACCAAACCGTTTCATTTACTTGATGACAACCTTCTTCACCTTGCCGTCAGCAGTGCGAACGATGTTCAGACCCTTCTGCAGCTTGCTGATCTTAACGCCGTCAACAGTGAAGAGCTCTGCGTTAGCAGCCTCAGCGTTGATGCTGTCGATACCGTTGGTAACGTCCTTAACCACGAGAGTAGCGTCGTAGATGCCACCACCGTTGTTGAGGATATTGTTGCCAGAAACAACGCAACCACCAGCGTCTACGCTGTTCCAGTCTACCTTGAAGCGGATGCGGTATGTACCCTCCTCTGCAGGAGCTGTGAACGAAGGCAGCGGGTTAACGTTGCAGTTGTTGCTTACTGTCTCGCCCTTAGAGTTGAGACCGGTTGAACCATTAGAAGCGCTGTAGAAGCTGTAAGATACAACCTCAGTGCCAGTCTGGTCGTCGCTGTCAGCGTTGAATGAGAACTGCTTGTCGTTGTTGAGGTCTACGTATACGTAACCGTGCATCCACTCGCCAACATAACCGATAGCCGGAGTTACCTCAGCACCCGGAGTTACGGTGAAGCTCTGTGCTGTAAGATCCTCGTAGCCGTTCATTGTCTTGCCGAACTCGATGGTCTGTGCCTGACCGTTAACGGTGAGTGATACAGATGTAGAGTAGCGGCTGGCGTGAGTCTGCTTAGCGTCCTTCTCGAAGTTGATAGCATAATCCTCCTTCGGCTCCTCAGGCTGATCATAGTTGAACTCACCGTCATACATGAATGTATTGCCAGAGATGTTGAGAGCCATCTTGATTTCGTTCTCAGAAACGTTAACGATCTGGAAGGTAGCCCCGATTTCCTCACCCTCGCCACCGAGGAACTCCTCTGTAGCAGCATCAGGCTTAGCAACAATCATAGTCTCCTCTGTCTCTACAGTGCCGCCTTCCTCGTACGGAGTGGCACGCTGCTCAGTACCGGTGAACACGAGGTCAGCGGTCTGCTCGTTGAGAGTGATCTGCTTGAGAGTGATCTTGTATGACTCGTCGCTGTACTTAACTACGTTTACAGTAGCCTCGTCAGCCTGGAAGAGATTCTCCTCACTCTCTGACTCAGAATCGTAGATGCGGAGGTTGCTTGTGTAGTCCTTGTTAGAAACCTCAGTAACTTCTACTGGAGGCTCTACGCCGTAATAGAGGTTGAATGTGTAAGAAGCATCGTTCTTGAATGCAACGTTGAATGTACCAGTGAGCTGTCCATCAGCGATTGTACCGTTCATAGAAACAACAACCACATCGTTATTCCAACCTACGTTAGTAAGTGTGAACTCCTGGTTCTCAGCTGTGAGAACTGTGTTGCCTTCTGACTCTGTGCCAGTAGCCTCGAATGTGACAGGGCCTACCTGACCAGGAACGCCGTCCATATCGGAGAATGCGGGGATTGTAACCTCGTACTTGCCCTCTTCCTTAGCGAGAACCTTAACCTCAGCCTCTTCGTAAGTCTGAGTCTCGTTATTGCGAACCACCTTGAGAGTGTTCTTGTATACAACTGCTTCCGGAGTTTCCGGAGTTGTTGACTCTGTCCAGTCGAGAGAAACCACCTTAATATAGTTGTAGAATGCCTGGCTGAACTTAGGAGACTCGCCGCTACCGATAAGAACAGTGTTGCTTGCGAAGAGCTCTTCAAGAGCCTCAGGAGTCATCTTAACCACACCGTTAACCTTCAGACCCTCAGCCTTAGAGATTTCGAACTTAGCGAGGCAGTCAGCAACGTCCATGCGACCGGTGTTGTTGTTATCAGCGCCGCTCTTTGCGAAGAAACCAGACATCTGCTTTGCAGACTGGAAGCAGTACCAGTGCATTGTGCGGTATGTGCTTGTCTGGAATGCAGCGAAGCTCTCGCCAGTAGTCATAGCAAGGATATCCTTGTCGTCACCACCGTTAGAGAAGTCGATAGAAGCAACGATCTTCTGCTTGTCCCAGTCAATAGTAGCTGTCTTAGAGAAGCCATTGCCATCAGCCTGATATTTCTCCCAGAGTGTTACGTCTTCAGGCTCAGCCGGAGCCACATAGTCAGGATCAGAACCTACAGTGAACGTAGCGCCAGTGGTGGTGGCAGTAAGATAAATCTTCTCCTCGTTGTTGTCGTTGGTATAGACAACAGCGTTTACCTGATATTCCTGCTCGCCCATGTTGAAAGTGCAAGCGTATGTGGTGCGGTCCTTTTCGTCAGTGCCCTTCACTACGTTCTCAGCTTCAACAGTGTTTTCGCCGATAACGAGAGACATGTTGTATGTGCCATCAGACATCTCCTTTACGGTAACAGTGCTGGTGCCAAGCTCTGAAGGCTGGCCACCTGCCATAGTCATGAAGAGCTTGTCTGTGTATTCCTTAGAAGCCACAACAGTAGCAGGCTCTGTCCAGTCAAGACCTACCACCTCTACATACTTATATGTAGCGTTGCTGCGGTTTTCGCCCTGTGTAGATCCGAATACGAGGTCGTTGTAAGTGAGAAGCTTAGCATAGTCGCTTGCCTCGAATGCCAATGTGCCGTCGATATAAACGCCATCCTGACGAAGCTCAACGCGAACGTTAGAAGGATCATTTACCTGAACGTACTTTGTCGGAGTTTCACCGAGCTTCTCGCTGTTGCGGAACTGGATGCAGAAGGTATTTGTAAGTTTCTGCCAACCAGTTGCTGTCCAAACATCAGCGTCCTTTGTGTAGTAGAAGTGGAGGACAGCGCCGTTAGAAACATTCCACTCGCCGAGATTAGCTGCGTTGTTAGCGAATGAGAAGATGGTCTCATTAACGCCCTGACAGTTAGTCAGATCCAGCTTTGCTACAACCTTGTGTGTTTCCCAGTTGATGGTGAAGTCCTTAGCTGCGATGGTTGCGCCGTTAGGAGCAAGACCAGCCTCAACGAGCGGACCCTCTGTAGTCTCGACTGTGCCGCCGCCACCGGTAGAACCGAAGTCGTCAGTACCGAAGGTGTACTGGAAGGGATACTTCTGGAAAGAGTTAAATGCTACTGTGCCATTAAAATGAGCATAAGCCTTTGTCTCATTGAACTTAACGACAAGCGTACTGTTCACAAAAGTATACTGAGACTGTGTGAGATAGCAATAAGGATTGCTAACCTCGATGGTTGTCAAGCCGCTTGCATCTGTTGTGCCAGCAACTTCTTCACATACAAACTCGCCCCAGTTGCCCATTTCATATTGGGTGAAATCGCAACCTTCGGCTGTAACATTGTACGTGCCGTCTACGCGTTTCTCAATGGTGAGAGTACCATTTGGCAAATCTACAGCCTTAGCACCCATAAGATTCACCTCAAAATGAAGTGCATCTGAATAGGAACCAGCAAATGCCATAACAGTAATCATCAACATTGAAAGAAGGGATAGAATCTTTTTCATAATCCTTTTCTTTTAATTGATAGTTAGTTGATATTGATAAAGTGAATAAAAAAATAGACTTGTTTTTAATTTTAATCGTTTTTAGGTCACTATGGTTTAAGTGGTCTGTCGTACTTCTTTGCACGTGAGTTATAGTATTTCTATGCAATTAATTTGTATTCGTTGCAAAATTAATAAAAAAAATATGTAGCAACAAATTTTTGAACTTTTTTGTTTAAAGATATGCTGTTAAGCCAATAAATAGAGTTATTGGAGCAAACAAGAAAACAAGCAGTTGGTTTGGATTTGGTCAGTTTTTTGGAAATGTTGGTTTGGATTTGCTCAGGTTTTCAAGCAAAGTTGGTTTGGATTTGATAAAGATTTCACTCATTTTTGGTTTGGATTTGAATATTATTATGTATCTTTGTCACTGATATATAACCATTTAGATATGTTCAAACGAATAGCACTCAATTATCTTCGCGAATGGGCGAAGAAGGACGAACGAAAGCCTTTGGTCTTGCGTGGCGCACGTCAGGTGGGCAAGACCACGCTTGTAAGAATGTTTGCCGAGGAATTCAGCAACTATATTTACCTTAATCTTGAGGAAAAAGAGAACGCTGCATTGTTTGCTGCCGACTACTCTTTCGACGACTTGCTGTCCGGCATTTTCTTCAAAGCCAATGTACGCCAGGACAACAGACGCACACTGATATTCATCGACGAGATACAGAACGAGCCTAAGGCTGTGCAGACGCTGCGCTTTTTCTACGAGAAACGTCCCGACATTTATGTCATCGCCGCAGGTTCACTATTGGAAAGCCTTATGGACAGACATATCTCGTTTCCCGTAGGAAGAGTGGAATACATGGCTCTACACCCCTGCACGTTCGTGGAGTTTCTTTCTGCCATAGGAGAAGAGATGCTTGCTGAGAAGGTGGAGGCAGTGGACGTGCCGCAGTCGCTGCACAGCTATGCGCTGGAACTCTTCAAGAAATACATGATAATAGGAGGACTGCCGGAGGTGGTGGCTAACTATGCTCAGCATCGCGACATGGTAAGACTCGGAGGCATATTCAACGCCTTGCTTTCGGGATATCGCGACGATGTGGAGAAGTATGCCAGCAAACCGAAGGAGCAGGACTCCATACGCTATATTCTCAACTATGGCTGGACATCCGCCGCCCACCGCATACAGTTCGCAAAGTTCACCAATTCATCATTCAAGTCGGCTGATGTCAGCAATGCCTTCCGTACGCTTGAGAAGACTCTGATTCTGGAACTGGTCTATCCTCTTACGTCTACATCCTTGCCGATACTGCCCGATCTGAAGAAAAGCCCCAAGCTATTGTGGCTTGACACGGGGCTGGTGAATTATGTGGCAGGAATGCAGGAGGAACTGCTCTTCTCTACTGACAGCGACGAACTGTGGAACGGCGACATCGCCGAACATATCGTAGCGCAGGAACTGCTTGGAGCGACGACGACGTTCGGCGAGAAACGGATGTTCTGGGTGCGCGACGCACGCAACTCTCAGGCTGAGGTAGACTTCGTAATCCGACATAAATCGCATCTGCTGCCGATAGAAGTGAAGACCGGCAACAACTCGAAGCTACGCTCCTTACATCAGTTTATGGAGGATTCGAAGGAACGAATAGCCCTTAGAATATGGAACGGACCGATGACATCGGACGTAATAACACGAAGCAACGGCTGTCCGTTCACTCTCTATAACATTCCGTTGTATTATGCAGGGCAACTGGAAAGGTTTCTGGAAGGAAGACATAGTGATACATTGCTGTGTTAGGATGGGTTTTACGAGAGCATTGCTCTCGACACCCATCCTCCAAACGATATCATGAGTGATGCCGAAGCATCACT
>OASD01000560.1_pt1 | contig 14352 bp, 13 predicted proteins | sample 1475531 | NCBI WGS metagenome assembly OASD01 (sample SAMEA3360668, study PRJEB22359) | human gut metagenome | biome: ENVO:urban biome; feature: ENVO:human-associated habitat; material: ENVO:feces | place: Bangladesh | collected 2011
GTTTGGAAGGAATCGCATACCGACAAGGTTGGATTACTGCAGAACAATTGAAACCGAATGCTCAGCCAATGTTGGAGAATGACTATGGCAAGTATCTGCTTTCAATCCTTGACGAAGCAGATGGAACATTAAAGAAGAATTTAGAATATTAAACTACTAGTATTTTAGTAACAAGTGTAATGTTCAGCTTAGAAAAGTGATGAGTGTAGTTAACTAAATACAAATTCAGCTCTGTCATTACTGAAGTATATTTGGTAGAAGGATAGGAAAAAATCTACTTTTGATATCACAGATGTGGATATATTTCTTTAGATGATGAAGGAGAATAATGATAAAGCCATTGTTTAATTTAATAGGCAAACAGTATAAATATATAAATTTGAATAAAAGTAGATAGTACTTGATATTTTAGTACTATATTGGATGAAAAAACAATTGATACTATATGCAAACAAGAACCGATTATGCTAAAAGAAACATAAAGTGGGCTTTGTTACAACGACTGATTTTTGTACTATGCCCTTTTTTAATAAGAGCTTTGCTAATTCAAAAATTTAGTTCAGAATATTTGGGCCTGTCAGGATTATGTACTTCAATTCTTTCTGTCTTAAATATGGCAGAAATGGGATTTAGTAGTGCTGTGCTCTTCTGCTTATATAAACCAGTTGCAGATAATGATATAAAACAAATATCAGCTCTAATGAAGTTTTTTAGGGATATTTATAAATGTATAGGATTAGGCGTTTTTATTATCGGAACAATAGTCGCTTATTTCCTTCCACATCTAATTAATGGTAATATTCCTTCGGATGTAAACATTTACGTTGTATTTTTTTTGTTTCTTTCTAATACTTGTGCTAGCTATCTTTTATGGGGTTATAAATCCACATTGCTTTTAGCACATCAAAGGAATGATGTCGAGTCTAAAATAATAACATTCTCGTATTTGACGCAATATTTGTTGCAGCTATCAGCAATTATTATATTTGTTAATTATTATTTTTACGTATCAGCTCTGTTAATATCTACGATTTGTGCTAATCTTGTTAGGAAAATTATAGCTGAGAAACTTTATCCTTCGTTACGCTGTATAGGAAGCGTGTCAAAAGAGCAAAAGCAATTTATTGGTAAAAAAGTTTTTGGTGCTTTTATTCAGAAAATCTGTGGTATCACTAGAACTTCTTTAGGACCAATTGTTGTTTCTAGTTTGTTGGGACTTAGTCTTCTTGCAATTTATGATAATTATCTTTTTATAATTACATCGATAAAAGGAACGTTAGATGTTATAATTGTGGCAATCACTACTAGTATAGGAGATAGTATTGCGAAAGAATCTAGTTCCAAAAACTATAATGATCTTCGTAAGTTTACTTTTATTTATTCTCTTATTGGTGGTTTTTGTACCATAGTATTATTAAATGTAATACAACCTTTTATGCAACTATGGATGGGGGCAGAATTAATGTTTAAACCAGAAACAGTGTTTCTCCTGTGCTTGTATTTTTATGTATTAACAATAGGTGATGTAAGATCTGCATATATAGTTGGTGCAGGGTTATGGTGGGAAGGAAGATATAGATCTATAGCAGAAACTGTAGTTAATATCTTACTAATTTGCATTTTGGGTCATATGTATGGAGTAAATGGAATAATTATAGGAACAATATTATCAGTTTTACTTATAAATTTCTTTTGGGGAAATTCAATATTGTTTGACTATTATTTTAAAGGGGAATCTCAAAAGTTGTTTTATTGTGATACTGGAAAATATTTTTTAGTAACTATTACTATATGTGCAGTCTTGTATTATTTGATTTCATCTATGCAGTTTCATAATGTGTTTTTAAACATTATAGTAAATGGAGTCATTTCGGTTGGCTTAACCATTCTTTTTTATTTCTTAATATATAGAAAATCTCGTTATTTTCATGAATTGTTTAAATTGTTTAAAAAATAATATATAATGATTTTAAGTTTTTTGCGGGCAATTAAGTTGTCTTATTTTAAGTATAAGTTTCGTTTGAAGAATTCTCACAACAGAACTTATCCTAAGTCTAATTTCCCGATGGCATCAGTAAGTGTTGGAAAAGGTACTTATGGACCATTGAAGGTTATTTGGATGAGTGGTAAAGAGACAAAGTTAAGTATAGGTAATTATTGCTCCATTGGACCTGAGGTTACTTTTTTGGTTGGTGGTGAACATAATTATAAAAGAATTAGTACTTACCCTTTTCAAACATTTGTTTACAATGAGAAAACTATAGATAGAAAAAATAACGATATTGTAATCGAAGATGATGTTTGGATTGGATTTGGAGTTTTGATTATGTCTGGAGTTAAAGTTGGAAAAGGTTCTGTTATAGGGGCTAGATCTATTGTGACAAAGGATGTTCCACCATACTCGATTTTTGTTGGTAACAAAGTTATTAAAAAAAGATTCCCAGATGTAGTAATTGATAAGTTGTTAGATTTAGATTTCAATACAATAGCTCATAAAAAAGGAGATTTGTATCAATCTTACTGCCAGAATGAAGTTGATGCAGATAATGTAGATAATATAATAAATAAATTTAAAAAATGAAAAAGGTTTCAATAATAGTACCTGTTTATAAAATCCCTTATGATGTGCTTAAACTAGGTATAAAAAGTATAATTCTCCAAAGTTATTCAAATATTGAGATTATATTAGTTGATGATGGCTCTCCAGATTCTTGTGGAGAAATATGTGATACTTTTGCTCAGGAAGATCAACGCATTAAGGTTTATCATAAAGTAAATGAGGGTGTTTCTACTGCTAGAAATTTAGGATTAAAGAAATCAACAGGAGAATATATTCTTTTTGTTGATGCTGACGATTACTTACATCCAAGTGCTGTTGAGATTATGCTCGAGATAGCTGTGTCTGAAAAATCTGATATAGTAATTTGTGCATATGAACGTTTCTTTTCAGATGTGCCTAATATTGTAAATATCGCTACTTCACTTTCTTTTAAAACATTCGAATCGAAAAATGATTTAGCTTGTTTGCGTGAAAAATGTTTGCTTGAAAATAGAAAGTTGGGCGCTAGATTTAATGGTGCTCCATGGGCAAAACTTTACAAGAAGTCTCTTTTAGAAGAATATTCGCTTACCTTTGATGTTGCCTTATTGCGATCTCAAGACAATTATTTTAATTTTCAAGTTTTTGGGTATGTTCATAGAGTAACTTATATAAATGAGAAATTGTATTTTTATAGGTTTTTAGAAAATTCTGCTGTAAACAAGTTGAGAAAAAATCAATTTGAAGTAAGCTCTATTTACATTTCAACTATTGAAAGATATTTAAAGGAAAATAATATCTTTGATAGATATTCTGGGTTGTATAATGCCATTTGCTTAGAGAAATTTTGTGAATATATTAATATTTTCATTTTTCATCCTGATAATGACTTATCTTTTGAGGATAAATGCAAAAATATAGATTATGCTCAGAAAAAATGGCTTTCTTTTCTTACATTAGATTTATTAAATACTTTTCAGATTAGTAAAAGAATACAGTTGATGGTAGTTCTTGTGCTTAAGAAAAAATATAGAGTCTTGTATTATTATATTCTCTGTATGAGATTTTTGCGAAATATTAAACGAAAAATAGTTTTAAAATGATAGAATTACTGATACTCACATCTTGTATAAATCCACCAAAGCAAAGTTTTTTAAAACTTGCTGATTCTACAGAAAGACTTGCTCAAACTATAGAAAGTTTAAAATTCTATATATCTAGCAATGCTGTTAAAAATATAGTCTTATGTGATGGTAGTGGTTTTGATTTTTCCCATACTAATATTGCTCATTTAACTAAAAGTAAGGATATTAATGTAGAAATACTCTCGTTTGTGCAGGATTTTTCTTCTGTTTCTGAACGAGGAAAAGGCTACGGGGAAGGTGAAATAATGGCTCATATTGTAAAATATAGTAAATTATTTAAAAAATGCCAATATTTTGTAAAAGTTACAGGCAGATTAAAAATAGATAATATTTTTGTGCTTTCTCAAAAAATGGATTTTTCAAAAACTTATTTTAATGTCTATCCTTCAAGATATATTGGGTGTGTTGATACTCGTCTCTATGGAATGAAAACGGCAGATTACGTAAAGTATTTTATTTTGGCATATAAAAATGTCAATGACTCTTTAAGAATGTCGTATGAATTTTGCTTTACTGATATTATTAGAATTAATAGTTTACCTATTTGCTATTTTCCTGTGGTTCCCAAAATATTTGGTATAAGTGGGACAAATAATAGAGCTTATAAACTTGATGCTGTTTATTATGCAGAATGCATTTTAACAAAGATGCATATTATGAACTCTAGGTTTGCTTCATATACGATTCTATTAGTACGTACTATTTCAAAATTGTTCTAAGCTTATGATTTCTTTTAAGTCATTATTCTCTTCTAACTTTTGGTTGTCATTGTTGGTTATATTGCTTATAATCAAACCGCCTCTTTTCATATTATTGAATTTTACAGATTCGAGGTTTCAAAATAGCTATTATTTTGTTTACATTATAGCGCTATTTTTCTCGTTGTGTACTTTCTTTAATAGTCAGAAAGGTCTTAGAAGTGGTTTATTAACAACTCTTTGTATTACTTTCTTGGTTTTTATAGGCTGTTGGTTTAGTAACGCAAAAAGTTATATACATGAATCATTTGGTCCTTTGCTTCTATTTATGTTAATTCCTTTGAATTTGATTCAGGGATTTAAGAAACCAATATATTTTAATCGTCTATTATATTGTGCAATATTCTTGCATTATGTTATTGGACTTGCTATTTCATATTCATTTATGTTATTGGGTTTCGGTTATGGAGCTGATGGAATGCTAACGTCTTATGCTATATCTATACCTTCTGCTTGCTTCTTATTTTTAGGAATTGTTGAAATTAAAAAAAGAAGAAAAGTATTGTTGGTCATTCTAAGTCTTATCGGTATTTTTCTAACCTTTAAGGGTGGTTCCAGAGGTGCTTTAATACCTTTTATTTTTGCTTTTATAATAGGTTTAATTCATAAAGGTATAAAATTGTCAACTCTAGTTCCTATAGCTATTTTAGCTTTAGTTTTATATAATTCTGAGCAATACTTAGTATCTGTGTTAGGCGATTCACGCTCTGTTTCTGCAATATCAGACGGATCAATTGTTCGTACATCTGATCGTGTAACAGAAGTTTGGATGCCTGTTTTAAATGCTATTTTGCAATCTCCTATATGGGGATGGGGGTGTTTTGGTGATAGACTCTTTACTATTGGAGGTCAATGGTCTCATAATTTATTTTTAGAAATTATGTGTGATTTCGGCGTTTTTATCGGAGGATTTTTCTTATTCTTTATTTTGAAAATATTTTTTAAGTATTGCATTAAGGCAAGAAACAAGGTTATCACAGTTTTTTTTATAATGAGTATACCTCAACTTCTTGTAAGTAATTCATATCTTCTTTCTAATTATTTTTGGCTTTTTTTAGGTTTCACGATATTATGGGTAAAAAACAGAAGACAGTTTAGTTATAATAATAATAATCTCCAAATAGTATAATTTGTAAGTACTTGTTTCTCGTTTTTAGTTGGGTTTTGGTTACTAAATATTCTCTCTGCACTTGTTTAACTTCTAAGTTTTATTTTTTTACTGATGTAAATATCTTTAGTTTATATTACTTTTTAGATGTTATTTGTTGCTGGAATATTCTAGTATGCTATATTTGATTAAACGTGGTATTTTTAATATATAGATTAATATTTAAATTGTATGAAAATTGTAAATATTATAGGTGGGCTTGGAAATCAGATGTTCGTATATGCAATGTATATGGCATTAAAGGAAGCTCACCCTAAAGAGGAAGTTCTACTTTGTAGAAAAAGTTATGTTGGTTATCCTTTGCATAATGGATATGAGTTAGATCGCATCTTTGGTATTTCTGCACCTGAAGCAAGCTTGGTGCAATTACTAAGGGTTGCGTACCCATTTTTTGATTATAAATCATGGCAGTTTATGCGCCATTTTTTACCAAATAGAAAATGTATGGCTTCGGGTACAACTCAGATACCATTTAATTATCAAGAAGTGTTGCGTTCTGATAGTGTCTTTTATGATGGTTACTGGCAGAACGAAAAAAACTTTCTTTCTATTAGATCTAAAATACTCCAATCATTTTCTTTTTCTGAATTTGAAGATGAAGTAAATAGGCAACTTGCTTGTAAATTGAAGAGTGTTAAATCAGCGTCTTGCCATATTAGAAGAGGTGATTATCTTAAAGACAAAGTGTATGGAGTATGTACTTCTATTTATTATAAAAGAGCTATTTCTCAATTAAATAAGCTGGTAAATCCTGATTTATATTGTATATTCAGTGATGATATTGAGTGGTGTAAAACTAACATAAAGCCTTTTCTTGAAAATAAAGATGTTGTTTTCGTAGATTGGAATAAGGGGCCAAATAGCTATAAGGATATGCAGTTAATGTCACTTTGCCACTATAATATTATTGCTAATAGTAGTTTTTCTTGGTGGGGAGCATGGTTGAATAATCATCCAGATAAAATTGTTTTAGCACCAGAAAAATGGATGACTCTTTCTATAAAAAATGATCCTATTTGTGATAGTTGGATACGAATTGGAGTAGATTAACATATAATAAGTTAGTAGTTATTAATTATGGATATCTATCAACCGCCACATTTTACTCAAGAGGAAGAAGATGTGTTGTGGCAGAAAGCCACAATAGTCTTTGATACTTCTGCTTTATGTAGCTTGTATGATCTTACAGACCATTATCGCCTGACCATGGTATCTATTTTGTCTTCTTTAAAAGATAGAATTTGGATACCATATCAAGTAAAAGAGGAGTATTTGCGCAATAGGAAAAAAGCGATAATAAATCCGATAGTAGAGAAGTATCGTCTTCCTGAAGTGACGAATAGTCATTTCGTAAAAGCAGTAAGAGAATGTATAAAGCAATGGGAAACTAATAAATATTATCATCCCTATATAGATTCTGACCAGCTTAAAGGTTTGAAAGATGAAGTAGAAGAAGCTAATAAGCATATTAGAGTAATCAAGACTTTAATCCAAGATCAGTATAATTCTAGAATCGCTGAAATTAAAAAGATTGCAGAAAATGATTCCTTGTTGGAACTTGTGAATAGCTTTAAGACAGGTTCTCCTTATTCGTATAAAACAATCTTAGAAATAATGAGAGAAGGAGACTTTCGCTATCGTAATCAAATTCCGCCTGGATATGAGGATGCAAAAGGTAAAGAAGGAATTCGTAAATATGGTGATCTGATAATCTGGAAATCTCTTCTTGATTATGCCAAAGAATCTTCTTGTGATATTATTTTTATATGTAATGACAATAAGAAAGATTGGATCCAACAAACTGGAGTAGATAAAGGTAAACCTCAGCCTGAACTTCTTGTTGAGTTTCAGGAAGAGACTGGTCGTAAGATTTTGTTTTATAAGCCTTCTTCGTTTATAGAAAAGCTTAAAGCTCTTTATGGTAAGAAGCCGGATGAACTTCCTCTTTTTGATGAATTGGATAATGTTGCCTATGCTCTTGGACGTCTTGCTCATGAACGACAATTAATTCAAAGTCATTCTGGGGATAGAATTTATCTTCGATGTCAAAGTTGTGGGCATGAATTTTCTATTTGGACTGATGATTTATATTTAGATTGGGAATCATCAAGTTATGATGACCGAGAAATGGGTGAAGAAATTGAATGGTGTTCTGAATCGAGTGTAGATTGTCCTTATTGTGTAAACGAAATAAATTTATCGTTTTATGCATATGAGTATCCCGTAGGAATATTCAATGAAGGTCATGTTGAGAGTGATGGGGCTGATTTATTGAATGATCCAGATATTGAAAAGATTAGTCCGATATCTGATAACTTTAGTTCTTCTGATGTTTGTTGGAAATGTGGTCAAGAGGCAAAAATTGATGATATGGGATTATGTGAGGGGTGTAGATTAGAGTATGAGGAATATATAAATTCAAAAGATTAAAATAAAAAGTATGAAATATGGTATAATAACGCATTATGATGTACATAATCATGGCGCACTGCTTCAACTTAATGCTTTAAAGCAAGTTTTGAAATCATATAGTATCGATGCACAGGCTCTTCAGTTTGACAAAAACTATGATTTTATGGGCAGAGATATGAAAGCCAAATATGAGATTTCGCTTAAATCGATTGGTATTTATATGAAGTATTTCTTTGAGAAAGGCTTGCGATGTTTTGCTTACAATTTTAAGAAGAAAAAGATTCTAGATCAATTCCGTTCTTCTGCAAATCTTATTGGTGACTATTATACGGAATGTAACAATCTTAATGGTGTTATAGTGGGTAGCGATGAGGTGTTTGCCCTACATACAGGACCAACGCCGGCATTTTTTGGTCATTGTCTTCCATCAAATAAGGTTTTTGCTTATGCAGGATGTTTCGGTCCGACTACGATTAATGATGTTGATAGATGGCATGCTAGAGCATTTGTTTCTAGTGGTTTGGCAAGTATGTGTGGACTAAGTATGCGCGATCAAAATTCAATATCTATTGCCAAAGAATTAACAGGGATTACTCCTGAATTGGTTTGCGATCCAGTTATTCTTTATGGATATGAGAAAGAAATTGATAGTTCAAAACAGATGCTTCATAAACCCTACATGGTAGTTTATTCCTATGATGGAAAGTTCGAAGATTCTGCTAACGAAATCATGGCTTATGCAAAGAAAATGGGGCTTCAAATTGTATCTCCCGGTTTTTATCAGAAGTGGGCTGATATTAATGTAAATTGTGATCCGATAGAATTGCTTGCATGGTTTAAAGGTGCTCAGTGTGTTGTTACAAATACATTCCATGGATGTGTGCTTAGTATTATTACAGGCCGCGAAATGGCTGTTAGACTCAGAGGAAATGCTAATAAACTTCTAAATTTAATGACAGAATATAAGATTGAGAATCGGGAGTTTGGTAACACACGATCACTTGATGATGTATTTTCAACTAATGTTGACTGGAATGCTGTTAATGACCAAATTAAACTAAGGAGAGCAAGCTCGATGGCTTATCTGAAAAAAATGATAGAATTATAATGAATATACTTGATTCTTCTGCAATTAGAAAATGTACAAGTTGTCAAATGTGTGCTGCCGTTTGTCCAAAGGGGGCAATTACTATAGAACTAGACATGAATGGTTTTTATCGACCTATAGTTGATGACAACAAGTGTGTAGATTGCTCTATTTGCACTAAAGTATGCTATAAATTTGATACTTGTATATCTGTTTCTGATAATCAAAAGCTAAATTCTACCATTCTGTATGGTGGTTTCGTCAAGGATCCAGAATTGTTGAACAAGACGACTTCTGGAGGTATAGCCGATCTGTTGGCGCATCAACTTGTCAAGGATGGATATAAGTGTGTTGGAGTAGTTTATGATTCAGAAAACGATAATGCTAAAGATATTATAGCTTGTCGTGAAAACGAACTCAAAGACTTTAAAGGTTCTAAATACATTCAATCTTACACTTTTTCGGCTTTTAAGGAAATAGTTAAAACCTGTAAGACTGAAAAGTATGCTATCTTTGGTACTCCGTGTCATATCTATGCTTTGGATAGATATTTGAAATTGAAAAAAGTTAGAGATAATTTTGTGTTGATTGATCTTTATTGTCATGGTTGTCCATCTATGAATGTTTGGAAGAAATTTATAAAGGATGTCAAAATAAAGACTCGTCAATCCAAGATTGATTATGTCAATTTCAGAAGTAAAATTAAGGGATGGGGTAGCCTTTACGTAGTAGTTGTAGTAGTAGATGGAAAACCTATATATTACAGTAGCGACGATAAAAATAATGATTTTTATGACCTGTTTTTTTCTGATCATATATTAAATGAAGCATGTCACGACTGTAAGTTACGTAGTACTTTGGACTATACTGATATTCGTTTAGGTGATTTTTGGGGAAAACAATATGTATTGAATAATAAAGGTGTTTCGGCTATAAGTCTAGTTTCGGACAGAGCACGTTCTTTATTTTCAGAAATCTCTTCTTATGTTTCTTATCAACAAGAGAAATATGATGATTTCCTGCCATGGCAAAGTTGGGGTAAGATACATGCTCCCAATCAGTCTTTAAGAGAGTTGATGCTTAAACAACTACAAGATGAAAAAGTTCCATTGCATGCAACAGTCATCAGTTTTAAAGAACACCAAACTTTTGTTACGAAAATGATTAGTGTTGCCAAAAGTATTGTGCATTTATTACCTCTTTCTTTTGAAAAGCAAATCCGTTGGCTATTTTATCATATAAAAAAATAATATGCTATGGTGTCTAGAATTGCAGTTATTATGTCACTATATCGTAATGATACGATAGAATTCGTTACGCTGGCAGTGGAGAGTATTTTAAATCAATCATATACTGATTTTGACTTTTATATTCAATATGATGGTCATATAAAGGATGAAGTTGATTTATATCTCTCCAGTTTAGAAGATGCAAGGATTCATATCTATAAAAGGGATGAAAATAAAGGTTTAGCTAAATCACTGAATGAGTTGTTGTCTGTTGTTATGCCCTTGGACTATCAATTTATAGCACGTATGGATGCTGATGATATTTCAACCCCGGATCGATTTGAAAAGCAAGTTAATTATTTGCAGAATCACCCAGAAGTAGATGTGGTCGGTGGAGCTATCAATGAAATTGATGAAAATGGCATGAATAGAGGAAAAGTTACTTCTTATCCTTGTACATCAGAAGAGTGTCGTGCTTTCTTTGCAAAACGAAATCCTGTGGCTCATCCAACAGTAATGTTCAGACGTAGCTTTTTTGATAAGGCTGGTTGGCTTTATCCTACAGATTATGTTCGTAATGAGGATACTAGATTATGGCATGAGGGATATAAGCACGGATGTAAGATAGCTAATATACCTGATGTTGTTCTTAATTTCCGAATGACAGATGATATGTTTAAAAATCGACGCAATGGTAAGGAGTTTGCTGAAAGCCAATTGAAGTTGCGTCTGCAAATCAAGAAAGATTTGGGCTATGGATTTATGGCAGTAGTTTATGCCTATGCTATGTATTGGTTGATGATATCGCCAAGTTGGTTGTTGAAACTTGCATATAAGGTTTTGAGATGAGCATATACAGAAGACAAATGGTTCGGTTGAACTTAGAAACTTTACATCTAATAGTTGTTGATAAATGATATATTCTTTGTTTATAGGATTGATTCAATCATCTGTTGATTCTTCTTATAGCTTGACAAAGGTTCCTTCTGCGCAAGATTGGCAATTGTTATATAATCTGGCAGAAAAGCAGGCGCTTTTGGGTGTCTGCTTTTATGCCATAAAGAGGTTACCGTCAGATCAAACAGTAAATCTTCCGTTGAAGTTGAAAATGCAATGGCTTGGCATGGCGGTTATGATAGAGAAAAGGAATAGACTGATGAACGAAAGATGCCATGAATTAAGTTCAAGGCTCTCTGCTTTGGGCTTTAATTCTTGCATTCTAAAAGGTCAAGGACTTGCTGCTATTTACAATCAAATTGATGATACGAATTCGTTAGGAGTATTACGCCAACCTGGAGACATTGATGTTTGGGTAGAAGGGGGGCTTCTGTCATTACAGGTCTTGGCAAAGAAACTTCACCAACCTTTTAAGGTTACAGAACAGCATTCTGATTTAAAGTTCTTTGATGATGTGGAAGTTGAAGCTCATTTTATTCCGACGATGCTAAATGATCCGTTTGTCAATAGACGTTTGCAAAGATGGATAAAGAATCTGGAAAAGAATCAATTTGCCAATAAAAATGATTTGAATTTCTGTGTTCCAACGTTGGAGTTCAATCTTGTATATCTTCTGATTCATACCTATCGTCATCTTTTTGGTGAAGGAGTAGGTTTGAGGCAAGTGATGGATTACTATGTATTGCTGAACTCTACAGAAGTTAAAGAGCTAACTCCCGAGGCTTGGAATAGAACCCAAAAGGAAGCGTTGTCTGAACTTAGTTCTCTGAATTTGGAAGGTTTCACTGCTGGTATGATGTGGGTGTTGTCTGAAGTCTTTGGATTAAAAGAAGAATTGATGCTTTGTAATCCCTGTAAAAAGCATGGTGAGTTCATTCTCAACGAAATCATGCTAGCAGGTAATATGGGGCATTATGATGAACGGTTAAAATCTCTCTATCAAGTTTCCAAAATGAAACGTTTTCTGATGAGGAATTTCCATACGCTCAGGTTGCTTAGATTGTATCCTCTAGAAACAGTCTTTACTCCTCTTTCCAGAATGTGGATATGGGTTTGGAGAAAGAGTAGGGGATGGGTATAGTAGAAACAAAACTAACTTCATGTTTAAATTATGTTTTTCAAAAGATTATTTGATATAGTAGCATCCCTTTGCGGTTTGCTTTTGATATGGTGGATATTTCCGCTTGTGGCTTTTCTTATTCATAAGAAGATGCCGGGAGGTTCGGCTTTCTTTGTTCAGAAGAGAGTGGGAAAGGGTGGCAAGTTGTTTAAGTGCCATAAGTTCCGCTCGATGGTGGTGAGCCATAATGGTTCATCGGTATCGGTAGCGGGTGATAGTAGAATCACTCCGTTTGGTGCGAAGCTCCGCCATTATAAGATTGATGAGTTGCCTGAACTTTGGGACGTGTTGATTGGTAACATGAGTTTTGTGGGTCCTCGTCCTGATGTCCCTGGTTATGCTGATAAGTTGGAGGGCGATGATAGGGATGTGCTGAAGCTTCGTCCTGGCATCACTGGCCCTGCGACTTTAAAGTATCGCCTGGAGGATGAAATGATTTCTGAGTATGTGTCAAAGAAACAGGTAGAGGGTGATACTCGCCCTATGCAGGAGATAGCTACTGAGTATAATGACAAGGTGATATATCCTGATAAGGTTCGCCTTAACTGCTATTATTATCGCCATTACTCTTTCTGGAAGGATATCGAAATGATATTCGCTACCGTGCTTGGTAGAAAAGTAATGTTTGCAGGGGAGAAAGTGTAGATTTTTAAAGGTTATGTTCTTCTTTTGATTACGAAACTATCAATAAATTATGTTCTTGACAAGTGAAATTCCTACTAGTTGGATAGATTTGCAAGATAAGGTTTGTAAATATCTAGTACAAGCTGGTTATCATGCAGAAACTGCAAAAACAATTGATACCGTTAGAGGTAAAGTTGAAGCCGATGTTTATGCAACTGCAGAGGATGAAATGCTAAAACAGTTTATCTGTGAGTGTAAATATTGGGATAGTGCAGTTCCAAAGGAAAAAATACATGCTTTTAGAACAGTTGTTCAGGATTCTGGCTCTATGTTTGGCATTTTTATATCAAAGTCGGGATATCAATCAGGGGCAATAGAAGCTGCTTCTTGTTCTAATGTTTTGTTGAAAGATTGGAATTCATTTATTGATATGATATCACTAAAATGGTATAAAAATAGGTTGAGAAAACTGATGAAAATCGCAGGACCTCTTTCTATTTATACAGATCAGTTCGATGTGCCAGAAGAGATATTTAAAAATGAAATAGATCGAGAAAAATATATGGGCTTACTACATAAATATATTCGTGACTATGTAGCCGTTCAATCTATGAGAATGGGTGATTTTAAGAAAGAATCTGTTGATTTAGATGGTCATCATTTTGTTGATGCTAATAGTTTACTTGATTATTTGGAAGCTGTTTGTGGTATAGCAGTTAAAGAATTTGAAGATTTATTTCAAAACTATCCTATTGAGCAATGGAAATTTGAATGTCTTGACCATATGGGTATTTCCATACTACCAGATTTTATTAATGGATGAAATTTACGAATGGCTGAATCCTCGGATTCCTGTGGAGTATGTGCTTATCTCCTTTCTTGTGCTTTCTGTTGCAATCGTGATAGGATTGTTAGTGATGAAAGGGCATAGGGCGAAGAGGTTCGTGCTTGGGGCTTTGCTTGCGGAATATTACTTTCTGGTGCTTTGTTCTACTGTGATTTGTAGAGCAAGTCATGGGGAACGACATATCGAAATCATGCCGTTTTGGAACTATCCTGATATTTGGAATCGGGTGGATTATCCGGGTGATTTGATTGAAGTGTTGTTGAATATGGCTCTCTTCGTGCCGATTGGATTGCTGCTTGGAGGAATTGGTTTTAAAACCAAGAAGGTTCTCTTATCGGGAATCTGCTTATCGGGGATTATTGAGGTTTCACAATTTGCCTTTTGCAAAGGGCTTTGTGAAACTGATGATGTGATGCATAATAGTGTGGGGGCATTCCTAGGATATCTGGGATTCCTAGGAATTCTT
>OASD01000574.1_pt1 | contig 13948 bp, 7 predicted proteins | sample 1475531 | NCBI WGS metagenome assembly OASD01 (sample SAMEA3360668, study PRJEB22359) | human gut metagenome | biome: ENVO:urban biome; feature: ENVO:human-associated habitat; material: ENVO:feces | place: Bangladesh | collected 2011
GAAGAAGAAGGAGACCCCGAAAGTCTCCAAGCCTACTCCTGCAGCTCCCGCTGCCACGGCAGCTCCCGCACCCGCCGCGGCTCCAGCCTCCACAGGCAATGGCAAGGCAGTCAAGGCTCCCCTACCTGGCGTTATCATATCAGTAGACGTACAGGTCGGTCAGCAAGTCAAGCGCGGTCAGCAAGTCGCTGTACTCGAAGCTATGAAGATGGAAAACGGCATCAACGCTGAGTGCGACGGCACCATCACCGAGATCAAAGTCAAGGCTGGAGACTCTATCCTAGAGGGTACAGACATCCTTATCATCGGCTAAAGACTCCGTAGCACATACCACATCACTCCTAGACAGTGGCTAGGAGTAGCTATACAAGGCGCAGGGGGAGAACCAATGCGATACAACGCATCGGGGAGCCCCCTCGCTTTTTTTTTGCATACACTAGACAGCAGTCTCCATAGATAGGCTAGACCGTCTGCAGACAGCACCTTACAAACAATCATTTAAACCCTATTCAATCATGACAAACTTACAACGACTCCTAGCAGCACTCTCCGCAATCGTCTGCATAACCCTTGCTATGAGTAGCTGCAAGCCCAAGTCTGAGCCTACTAAGCCTACAACTACTACAGAGATTCTGCAGATCAAAGACTTCCCCTATCTCAAGAAGGAGTCCAAGATGAGCACCTACACCTTTGAGGAAATCGAGGCTTACGAGAAGAACCTCGGACTGCGCAAGCAGATCAAGAAGACTGACACCTGTGTCATCTATAAGGCTATCGACCCTAACAAGGTCAACCTCACTTACGTTAACTACAAAATTATCCCTGGGGATGAGACCAAGTCTGGACCTTCCGTACGAGCCGATCGCTTCACAAAGGATATGTGTAAGCAGCCTGAACTACGCTCTTACTTTGCACTCAACGGCTTCACCTACGAGGGAGCATCTCAATACGATGTGGAGAAGTTTGTCAATAAGGATCTCGCTGTGCGCTTTTATCTCTCTGGTACAACGTCTTCAATCGTCCTCATCTTTACAGACGCTCCCGATCTCTATCACAAGGAGCCAACCCCTGAGAAGCCAACCTTCCAAGCACTCTACCTACCACTGCTAGACGTCTTCGGTCAGCGGATTAGCAAGGACAGCCCCATCTTCGCTCGTGAGCGAGAGGTACACCCCGACTGCGAAGTCAAGTTTAGGACTGCCGATTCAATTTATACGTATGATGCCATTGTAGTCGATATGCCCTTTGTAACGAAGCTGGATCCCGGTGATCGCAATAAACCTCGTGCGGTGAGCTACTCCGACGAGTCAAAAAGTGGCTCGACCATCGAACTGATTACTTACATCTTCACACAAGACTGGGAGAGAGCCAAGATTGCAGGGACGGATCCCCTCATCAAGGACTTTATGACGAAGAACGGCTTTACTTACAAGGGTAAGGAAAAGATCGACCAGCCCTTTATGAAATCCGACCTCTATCAATACTACAACGCTCAGCTAGGCGTCTACTTTGAGTACAGCCTAGTATCTAGCCCGTTCCCAGGTTCAATGGGCGTCTACACCAAGACCCCAACGATAACGCTCTAGTCCTGTAGAGACAGAGCCTTTACACACAGAGCCAGCTCCCCGACCATTCGCGTCGGAGAGCTGGCTTGCTGTCTGCCCCCAACCCAGAAGAGAGGTCATTTTTTTTTTGCGATAGCCACGTGGAAAAAGACAAATATCCACATGTCTGTTTTTTTATTCTCCACGTAGGCATGAATCATTTCCTCGGAAGTTTCATTTCTCGCCTACGTAGGCATTTTCATTTTCCACGTAAAGATCTGAGATTTTCCACGTGGGGGCAGCTTTTTCGGTCGCAAAAGTGTCCCTACATTTCGGGGAGATTACTGATGCTATCCGATGAAATGAGGTGCCCAACTTTCGGCGCAAATAGCACTTGTAAGTCTCATCTCAATGATGTACCTTTGCAATACAACTAGAAACGCAACAATATGTTTACCCCCCCCCCCCGAATTAACCTTCATTAACAATGGAGGCCCAGTAGGAGCCACCTCTTCATCTAGCTCCTATGAGAGCGATCTATATCGACTGCATAGGTGTGGTACATACAGTAATCAGCGACTAAGCGACTATACAGCAATCCAGGGGCAACCTCTCTTCAAGAGTGGGTTGTCCCTTGTCGTTTTTAGTATGGAGCTACGCTCTAGGGCACTAGCGATGCTTAAGCACTCCACACTAATACTCGGGGTGGTGTTGTGTAGCTTTGCGATGGTTGTGCTATCTTCTTGTACCAAAAGGGGTAATACGCAGTATGACAAGAGCAGTTCGCTAGGTAGCAAGGCTGGATCGGAGCAGCTCATGGAGGGGAGCGATGAGAGCCTGCCTATAGAAGAGCTGAGTGAGTCTAACTCACTAGACAATGGAACACTCCCCTATGAAGCGCAGTATGGCAAGAACCAAACGTTCCTTAGCGACGAGCCACACGCCACAATAAAGGTCAAAGCTCCTCACCAATCAGACGTGGTCGTCATCGTCAGATATGACAACCCCAGTGGACGCGTCGCAGGTCATATCTACGTCAGACGAGATCAGTCAGCCTCAATACAGCTCCCCAATGGACGCATCTACCAAACCTTCTTCTACTGTGGCAATGACTGGTCTTCTGAAAAGGCGATGTCAGAGAGCATCATCGGAGGCTTCACTAAAGGTGAGACCTTTTCTAAAGATGGCAAGCCTACACGACTCAAAGACAAGACACTCTCCTACGAGCTGTCAACTCAAGGAGAGGGAAACTTTACGACAGTACCAAGTAGTGCTAAGGAGATGTTTTGACCTTTGGATAGCGATATAGCCCCCCTGCTAAGTATCTCCTCTTCATCTAACAAAGAAACCATATAATTAGAGTCTATATATAATACGTATGTCTACTACACCTGCATCACCCATCTCAAACAGCTCTAACCTGGGTCTCACCTCTGCCCAGGTAGCAGCGAGTCGTCAGGAGCACGGCTCCAACGAGTTGACCCCACCTAAGAAGGAGTCTCTCTGGAAGAAGTTTCTCGAGAAGTTTGAAGATCCCATCATCATCATTCTACTTGTAGCGATGTTTCTATCGCTAGGTGTCTCTTGCTACGAGTACTTCGTAATAGGAGAGCGCAGTCTAGCACTCTTTCTAGAGCCTGCAGGCGTATTGCTAGCCGTACTACTCGCTACGGGTGTCGCCTTTTACTTCGAGTTACAGAGCGAGAAGGAGTTTGAGATACTCAATCAGGTGAATGAAGATATCCTCTATAAGGTCTATCGCGATGGTCAAATCACCCAAATCCTCAAGAAAGAGCTTGTCGTAGGAGACGTCGTCTTACTAGAGACGGGCGAGGAGGTCCCAGCAGATGGCACCCTTATCGAGTGTATCTCACTACAGATGGACGAGTCTTCACTGACAGGAGAGCCTCATATAGAGAAGAGTATCAATCCCGAAGATTTTGACAGCGAGGCCACTTATCCGACGAACTACATCTGCCGTGGCACGTCTGTCCTAGATGGACATTGTATATTTAGGATCGATAAGGTCGGAGATGCGACTGAGTATGGCCGTGTCTACGAGGGTGCTCAAATGGATAATAGTGTCAAGACTCCCCTCAACAACCAGCTAGATGGTCTAGCAGATCTGATCACTAAAGTTAGCTATGCGATTGCCATACTCATCCTCGTTGGGTCTGCTATCATCTACGCAATGCAGGGGGGCTTTAGCAACGCTGACTGGGCACATACACTGAGCTACTTCCTTCAGAAAGTGATGATAGCTGTCACGGTGATTGTCGTTGCGGTCCCAGAGGGGCTACCAATGAGCGTGACTCTCAGTCTAGCCTACAGTATGCGTAGTATGATGAAGACCAACAACCTCGTACGGCGTATGCATGCCTGTGAGACTATGGGCGCAGCAACGGTAATATGCACCGACAAGACTGGCACTCTGACACAAAACAGAATGACGGTCACAGACACCTCCTTTGTAGAGGGCATATCCCCCCAATTAGTCCACCTCTCTATGGCTGTCAACTCTACGGCACACCTTGACCAGCATGACAGCGAGCACCCCACTGTACTAGGCAATCCTACAGAGGGAGCACTACTCCTATGGCTACATCAGCAGGGGTTAGACTACAAAGAGCTACGTCAGGACTACCCTCTAGTATCTCAGCTGCCCTTCTCCACTGAGCGCAAGTATATGGCATCTGTCATCCAGCTCGATGGTGTAGATCACCTATTGGTCAAGGGAGCACCAGAAATCGTGATGCAGCACTGCTCTCTCACCACAGCTACTCGTAGCCACTACGAAGATCAACTGCTGAGCTATCAGTCTCGGGCTATGCGTACCATAGGTTTTGCTTACGCACCTCTTGATGGCGCCACCCCATTTGTAGACAACAAGCTAGCCGTTGACGCACTCACCTTTATCGGTGTCGTAGGTATTAGCGATCCTATCCGCCCCGAAGTCCCAGCAGCCATCCAAAGCTGTACAGACGCTGGCATTCAGGTGAAGATTGTCACTGGAGACACCTCTGGCACCGCTAAAGAGATCGGACGTCAGATCGGACTGTGGGACGATTCTTGTACCGAGAGAAACATCATCACAGGAGCTGAGTTTGCTCAGATGAGTGACGAGGAACTCGCTACCCGTGTACAGGATGTGCGAATCGTGAGCCGTGCTCGTCCTATGGACAAGGAGCGCCTCGTAAGACTCTTGCAGGAGCAAGGAGAGGTAGTCGCTGTCACTGGAGATGGTACCAACGATGCTCCCGCTCTCAATCGTGCTCACGTAGGTCTCTCTATGGGTGACGGCACCTCTGTGGCTAAGGAGGCAAGTGATATCACAATCCTAGACAACTCCTTCGCCTCTATCTCCAAGGCGGTAATGTGGGGACGCTCTCTGTATCTCAACATACAGCGCTTCATCCTCTTTCAGATGACGATCAATGTCGCAGCCTGTATCATTGTGCTGATAGGAGCATTCCTAGATACCGAAAGTCCTCTGACAGTGACACAGATGCTTTGGGTCAACTTGATCATGGACACCTTTGCTGCGCTAGCTCTCGCCTCACTACCACCTAGTACTAGAGTCATGAAGAGCAAGCCTCGCAAGCAAACGGACAATATCATATCGCCGGCTATGGCCAAGCGTATATTTGGTCTCGGGAGCTTCTTCGTCGTGCTACTCTTTGCTGTCATGCAGTATTTCAAGCATGCGGAGGTGACTACTCTGACTGAGTTTAGTTTTGCAGAGCTAGGACGTCGCTTCTTTGACTTTAACCAGGGTGCATTCAGTGGCTATGAGCTAACCGTCTTCTTCTGCTTCTTTGTATTCCTTCAGTTTTGGAATATGTTCAACGCCAAGGCCTTTCACTCAGGCAAGTCTGCACTAGCAGATCTCAACCATTGTCGTAACTTCCTATTCATTGCGAGTATTATCGTCATAGGACAGGTGGTTATCACAACGTTTGGCGGAGAGATGTTTCGTGTAGTACCACTAGATCTCGTCAGCTGGGCAATCATCGTACTCTCTACGAGCTTAGTGCTATGGTGTGGAGAGATCTTCCGTTGGGCTAAGAAGTAAGCTTCCCGCCCCACTTCCATCAATATGACAAAGAACTAATCAATTAAGAGTCTATGAACAAGATTTCAGCACGTCTGCTTACTATCACCCTAGCAAGCTACGCTCTCTTACAGCTCGTATCTTGTAGTAATAAGGTACCTACAGCTCCTGATACGAAGTATCTTCCAGACTTTCACGACACCTACTATCGTGAGAAGATTGATGCCATTGTCCCCGACCAGCTGGCTCTCTATGTGGATTACTCCACCTGTATCGCTCTAGGGCAAAACTCTCCTTTCTTTCAAGCCCTCGTACCCTCTTGGACAAATGCGGCGAAAAGCTTCTTTGCCATCAAGGGCAGTACCATAGAGGAGCACTCAGCCGACTCAACTTTCTTACTACTACGCAGTGTGAGCGAGGTCAACTATGCAGACATCAAAACAGCTGCAGAGCGCATAGCACAAGGCAATACCGAAGGAGTCCTGCTGACCGATGGAGAGTACTTTCAACCTTCGATAGCACTAGGAAATATCAACAACCCCTATATGGCAGAAGCTTTTAAGACTTGGCTCAAAAGGGGACACGACATCTACATCTACATAGAGCCTTACGAAGAGGTGTACAAGGGAGAAACCTATCAGAAGAAGCGTTTTTACTTCATCTTTACTGACAACCGTCTCGCAGGGAATATCTATGAGCGCATCAAACAGACAGTAGATAGAAGCCAGTACGAAGGCGTACAGCTCTTTCACCTATCTGCAGATCACCCAGCACTCTACACAGAGGGGGGACAGACCTCTACGCCTCACTCCATACTGAGTGCTAAAGCCACCCCAGGCGGATCCTATGAGATACAGGACTGGGAGATAGACTGGAAGAATGGCATAGAGCCTCTACTCGTCAATGCGATAGATCCTGAGACTGGAGAAGCCCTCCCCGAGGGGATTCCCTTCACTTCAGGTCTGCATCTAGATAAGAGTAGCTTCGGAGGTTGTCATATCACGGAGATTAAAGCGACAGTCTACAATATCAATCAAGCTTACACCGACTACTACAACAGCAGAGAAGCTGCGACGCCTCCCGAAGAGCAGACCACATCTAGCGAATGTGACCACTTTGTCAAGATAGACGATAAGGCTTGGCGCGACGACTCTGTAATCAACCTTCACTTTGATACGGAGTATTACAACCCCGCATCAGCCCTTGATGGGAGTCCTTTTAACTACTTTATGATTAGGCTCAGCGTTGCAGACGTAGAGCTGGAGGATCAATACAAGGGAATGTTTTCATTCGACAGTATAGATATGCCTGGCTCTCAAAACGTCTCTATCGTATCTAGTATAGAGCAGTGCCTAGCTGATCCCGACATCATCGCCCAAATGAAGTCTTGCCCTATCTACACCATCTATGTAAAAGCAAACCAACGATAATAACTCAAACCAACACATACTTATGACACCCGTAACCAACGTCAACCAACTGAATCAGTTGATGAACAGCACCATGATCTATGCGGTCGTGGTGAGTCTCGTAGCTCTAGCCCTGGCATGGCTTATCTCCTCTTATCTGATTCCTTGGGAGGGAGGCAATGACCGCTCTTATATTAAGCGTCGCATCGTGTATCTTGTCATTGGAGCCGTTGCTGTGCTGGGATTCTGGATGTACAACGACCTAGTAGTGATGAACTACATAAAGAATGTAGGTCTCCAGAATATGTTTGCAGCTTGCAACCTCAAATGCGTAGGGATCAATCTAGGTATCTATTTAGTCGTCGGGGTGGTACTTATGTTTGCCTTCCGTCGCTCGAAGTTTGGTTCAATCCTTGGTAAAGAAAAGAAGTAATCACAGATAGCTATGCCTACACCATTTTTTGTTTTAGGAATCGGAGGTACAGGGATGCGCTGCATCGAGTCTCTGATACACCTCTGTGCTATGGGGATGTTTGACGATACAGATATACATCTACTCGCTCTAGACACGGACAAGAACAATGGCAACTTCTCTAGACTCAAAGAGGTCAAAGAGGCTTACTGTAATGCCAAAGGGAGCAAAGAGGCGGATAGAGTAGCTCTGTCTAACACCTTCTTCTCTGCTAACTTGAAGTACTACGAGTTTAGTCCCAACTATGAGCAGAAGAGTACCTTTAGAGCTGTCTTCGGATATGATGACACGCACTATCACAATCGTGAGGAGGCTGATCTAGCAGACCTGGTCTTCTCTAACAATGTGCAAAACTTCAACCTGCGTCATGGCTATAGAGCCCAGACACACCTAGGCTCTATGATGATGTATCACTCTATCATAGAGGCTGCTCAGTCTCCTCGAGACAACGACTTAAAGCGCTTTCTGAGCAGATTAACTACTGCCGCTCAAAACGGTCAGCCCCGTGTCTTCATCTTAGGCTCTGTCTTTGGCGGTACAGGAGCCTCCTCTATCCCTATTATACCCCAAGCGATATCTCGAGCTGCGGGCATCATGAGCAATGGCGTCGCAAACGTACTGAGCAACGCTTACTTTGGCTCTACACTACTGACAGCCTACTTTACCTTCAAAGCTCCCACAGGTAGTGAACTCAGCAATCAGAAGGTCATTGCGACGAGTGATAAGTTTGCACTAAACTCGCAGGTTGCTATGATGTTTTACAACGATGACAAGACTGTCGCAAGCACCTATCAAAAGTTCTATATGCTCGGCACGAGCGGCTTAGACTGGGATCCTATGCAGAAGCAGTCTGACAGGATTACTGAGACCATCACGGGTGGAGAGCAGCAGAAGAACGACTCGCACTACATCGAGTTACTAGCAGCGTGTGCTGCTCTCAGCTTCTATCGCATGGACGAGAGCCAGCTCAAAGACAACAAGACTCAGAATCAAACGGACTATATGTACCGAGCTATCAGCGATACAGGTAAGCTAGACTTTCAAGACTTCGTAGGCAAGGATATGGCTAAAGATTTTGCTCAAAGATTTGGTATGCTCATCGCCTTTTCCCTCTTCTGCAACGGCGAAGATAACTTCGTCGAGAGTGTACGCTCTGGAGATCAAAAAGAGATTCAAGAGTTCACCGAGATGGATGTAACGCAAGTCACAAACCTACGCAACTATTTCAATCTATTCTTCGTCAAAGCAGTCGGTGACACCCTACAAGAAGGATGGCTACGTCAGCTCCATAGATCTGCAGGTGGAGGAGACTCCTTTCTGTTTCATGCAGCTTTGTTTTCACCGACTAGCTTTAGAGAGCTTATGAAGTACGATTGGAACGATAAGCTCTATCGTAATGAGGGTGTAGGTAAGGACAATAAGTATTCTAAGACGGGGATACTTCTTAACAAGTCAAAGTTTGACCCCTTCAAGAAGACGCTTATCAGCGTACGAGATGACTCCCAAAAGCAAGCGTGGAATCAAATCAGCAACAAAGGGGAGCAACTCTACAAGCTCATCTTTGACACGCTAGCCAAGCTATATAAGTTCAACTGACACATCGGATACAACTATGTCTAAAGCGTTACTGATAAAGAGTTATACCAACCTAACGACGGGTACCCCAGGAGAGTGGAACGAACTCAATATGCCCGTATCATACATCCAAGGCATCGAGACGGGCAAAATCCTTGATGACCTCACGGCAGACAAACTAAACACACTAATCTCAGGCATTCCGACACCCTGGGCTCGTGCTAAGCTCTTTAAATTTGCTCTGAATACCCTAGCCACACCCGATCCAAACATCGACAGCTCGGGACTGCAGCAATTCTATGAGATGCTGTATGATGAGTGGAAGGGACTACTAGCTGTAATAGCTTTGTATCCAGACCGAATCCGCTTTTCTAATCCTATAGAGATGGATGTCAATGGTCAGGCCTATGGCATTGCATCATCCTTCGGGCGTATGCTCTTTGACGACCGAGACCTCTGGAGCAACCAAGACAAGCTAGCTACAGAGCCTGATACGCAGCCTTTCATACAGTTGATCTATTATCGAGACTGCTTGGTAGGAGGGACCTCCCCGATGACGGGTGTATTCACTGGTGTGGAGTATGACCATCTGCCTGAGGCTAGCGACATAAGCTGGTACCGAGGCGGGAGATTTGAGAGTCCAGACCCCTACTTATCTCCAGACCATCTGCAGAAGCTATATCTCTTTGTCAAGAACCTCAACAGCAACCTGAGAGCTTTTGAAGAGAAGATCAATTCTCAGCGAGGAGATAAGCCTCACGAGGAGATCAATGGGTTCAAGCAGATGAGCCGTCTGTGGGAGGAGGAGCTACGTCAGAGAGGGAGCAACCTGAGGGACAAAGGCCCTATAGCCTCCTACTCCAATCTAGAGTGCCCATTTTCTTTGCTTTTTGAGAGCAATGTGCCTGTCTATCTGAAGCTGGACGACTACACCTTTACTTATACAAATGAAGGAGGCGGTGAGTACAAGCTTATCGGGGATATCCAAAAGCTACTGAGCGATGACAAGTTTGTCATCGGCTGGGTAGAAGACGAAGATGCCCGTCCTAAGCTATCAGAAGCTCCCGTTTTCTACTTAAAGACAAAAGACTTACAGTCTAAGAAGAACTATTACTTTACTATCCCCCTATCGGAGTCTGGTGTAGATGTCTTCAAAAACGATCTCTCTGGGATGCTAGGCTACAGTGACTCTGACAACGTAGCTCTCTCAGGCGTGATCACCGACTCAGGGCAACTTGCTGCCACACTCTCAGTCAAGGTGGATGGTCAGCGCGTCACGCTCAACACGCGAGAGTATGCCATCCACTGGATGACGGACCTCGGCAAGGTTATTATGTGGCCCAACTTCGTCTCAGAGCATTGGAGCAAGTACTATCTTTACTCAGAGTTCACCGCTGATGCTCAGGAGCTCTTTGAGCCTATCTTTAAGGTTCAAAACAAGTTTATCAAAACTATCAACGGATCTTTTTGGACAGGCGATTACCAAGCTGAGGTAGACGAGCCCAAGCAAGTAGATGTCAAAAAGCTCATCACCTACCCTGCTGGTGAAGGCGAGGATCTACATAAGTACAACATCATCTGCACAGACAAACCTCTAGGAGGCGTCGTAGCATACGTTAAGGATATGGGGAAACCAAGCCATGCAGGGTTCCTCATATTCCGTCCACAGATCGTAGAGGATCGCTCCTCCTTACCTCCACAGACAGAGGCTGTGGTCGGTATAGACTTTGGGAGCAACAATACGTGTCTCTTCTACAATGAGGGCGACAGAGAGCCAGCTCCGATACAGTTTGAGAACTACCGCTTAGTAGTCGTAGGCAAGGAAAACAACAACCTAAAAGCCGTAGCCGAAAACAACGAGCTACTATTTTTCTCCAACTACCCCGCCACCAATGGTCAGATTAAGTCTTGGCTACACGAGCAGGACTCACGCTACAACACCCACAACGAGGCCTTAGAGATTGCAGGAGGCGTACCCGTCAATCGTCCCAACGTATTGGTTCGCAAGATGGATCGCTTTGCCATCACTACGCAAGCTGGCACCCTGCACTACAACATGAAGTGGCTTAGCGATAACCGTGGGCTACTCAAGAAGAGTGCATTCCTTAAGACCATTTGGCTCCAAGCGTGTGCTTACCTCTACAAAAACAGGATTCGTCCAGCCAAGCTAGTCTGGAGCTATCCAGGATCTATGATGCCTGCCGACCGCACAGAGCTAGAGCGTATCTATGAGGACTTGTGCAAGCTAACGCCGATTTCTAATCAGCGGAAGCCCGAGCTTAGCGACCAACTTACGACAGAGGCTGAAGCTGTCTGTAGCTTTGCCTTGTCACAGGAGTTCGGCCTCAATGTAGACAATCTCTTCCTAGGCATTGATGTGGGGGGTAGTACCAGTGACATACTCATCCTAGGCAAAGACCCCAACAACGGCAACCGAGCATCGCTCCTGAGAGAGAGCTCTGTGCGAATGGCTGCAGGAGTCTTCTTCAACACAGTCATTAAGTCCCAAGAGTTTAGAGAGGCGCTGATCTCCTTTCACGAGGGGAGACGTACCAATGTCAATGTCAGCAATATCAAGGCACTCCAAAGCGAGCCTTCGAAGGCTCCTTACTTCCTCAACAGCATCTTCGATCAGCTACAAACGGAAGAGGAGTATGATGAGTTTTATCGTTCCATAGACAACAATGCCAAGTCCGTCTTCACAATACCTGCTTATGTGACTGGGCTACTTCTCTTCTACTCTGGCATGCTAATAGGTAAGACTATCAAGGTGGAGCAGTTAGACCAAGTCTCAAGAGTTGATGTACTCTCTTTTGGTAAGGGCGGACGTCTCTTCCATTGGTTGAAAAACTCCGCAGGCAACAGACTCACCAACGAGTACTACGGGGCATGTCTCAATGCAGGCGTAAGGTGTGTCATAGATAAGGAGCTGCAAGTGTCCTATCGAGAGGAGATCGCGGTAGACAACAAAGCCGAAGTAGCAAAGGGTCTCGTCAATTCGAAGGAGCTCCACAAAAAGGAGTCAGGAGTATCTTCCGACATCTGCGGAGAAGACGATGTTAAGTACACCATGGATGATGGTAGCATACGTACACTACTTGTAGACGATGAGCTGACGGGAGACTACTTCACCAATGAGATGAACAACTTCACATTCCAAAGTGTGCCAAACTTTGAGAAGTTTATCAACATCTTCATTGACTTCGTCTGCCAGAAGACGCATCTCTACCCTCAAGCAGAGAGTCTATACGAAGACTTAGCAGATCTACCCAACCGGATTGCGAGCTTCATCTGCAACTCTGATGACGAGTACAAGAAGGCACGTAGCAACCAGCGAGATGGTTTTCACTATCATCAGCCACTCATCATTGCAGAGGGAGCTTGTTTCCTAGAGACGCTCATCAAGAGAGTGTTTAACTAATACGATCTATGTCTCAGTCTCTAGCATTATACATAGACAAGTATTACATCATCGGAGCAATCATCTCCGATGATGTAGTCTATCGTGTGACTCCGTCTAATAATGAAGATCGCTTTTGGCTTTATTTCTACGAAGATACAGCTAGTGACAAGATCATCTACGGCAAGAGCTACAAGAAAGCTTATCATAGCAATACGCCCCACTACCACGGAGACATCTTCTCTCAGATGATAGACCGCGAGAAGACCTTCAAGCGATATGGTCGTGACCAAGAGCTACACAAGATCTTTAAGGCCTCAGGCATCGTAGACGAGCTAAAAGAGGCTCTACACAGAGACGCCAAAGCCCCCATAGCGACCTACCTCTCCTTCTCTCAAGACATATCCGATGCGGCCCGACTCACCTTCATTCGAGATGTACTAGAGCCCGAGGACTTTGACGTCAAGGAGTCTGTCGTACGCATTGATCACCTCGCCCTAGAGCACACCTTTAGAGCCAAGCGGTATGATCAAGACGGGCACTACCTAGTACTCAACGCCTGCAACGAGAATCTCCACTATTCTGTCTACAAGCATACGGACAATATTCTAATCAGAGAGTATGAGGGCTGCCTCGAGGGGCTAGGAATAAATCTCACGAGTAGAGCGCTCCTAGAGCAAGTCTTGAACGATATCAATAAGAGGCAGCTCATCATCAAAGAGGAGGATCGCAAAGCTGAGTATCTACATCTAGAGAGTTATGTAGAGGAGTGGACCGCAAAGCTGCAAGCTGCACAGCCATGGCTCCCCATCACACTCACTAATATTCGGCTCTCCAAGATGAGTAACAATCCTTACGATGTCATACTCATCAAAAGCTCCATTGAGGAGAGATCTAAAGCGATCATAGAGGATATCATTCGAGAGATCACAAGCAGCGTGTCACGCCTAGACATACCACAGAGTGACCTTAAGGGGGTACTCTTCTTAGGTAACACCTTTGAAAACTCTCAATTTGAGCAGGCTCTTCTCAAGAGATATACCTTCTCTCCCGAAGCTTCTATACACTACACAGACGGCGACTTATACACCATCATTGGGGTATACCCGCAGATGGACTGTAGTCAGTTCTCCGAGGCAACACAAAGCTCGCTGGCACAAGGCGAGGACGAGTTAAAGCGGCAGCAACTCGCCAAGGAGGAGGAGCGACGCAGGAGAGAGGCCGAGCAGAGCCGTGCTGAGCAGGCCGAGGCTGAGCGTAAAGCCTTTGAGACCAAGAAGAACTACGACGAGGCGATGAACAATGTCGCTGACTACGAGAAGCAGGGAGAGTATGCACAAATGCTGGACTGGTCGAAGATTGCGCTAGAGCTCAGTCCCGACAGTGCTGAGGCTAAGAAGAAAGTTGAGGAGAGTACCCGCTTACTCTCCGAGATGAAGGTGCGAGAGGAGCAGTACAAAGCCACTATGATGCGAGCTCAGAAGAGCTTTGGAGAGG
>OASD01000577.1_pt1 | contig 13908 bp, 12 predicted proteins | sample 1475531 | NCBI WGS metagenome assembly OASD01 (sample SAMEA3360668, study PRJEB22359) | human gut metagenome | biome: ENVO:urban biome; feature: ENVO:human-associated habitat; material: ENVO:feces | place: Bangladesh | collected 2011
ACATCGTCAACGACATAGTGGATCAAGCGCGTGATCGCCTGCATCCGAAGAAGCGTCTGCGCCCGATAGCCTCTGGTGAGGTGTCGATACCGGTCGCGTGGATCATGGCCGCATTCCTACTGATCCTTGCGGTGGCTCTGCCGCTGGCACTCCTGCCTCGTGTGCTCTGGTGTCAGACGCTCGGGATCATGGGTGGCTATTGGCTGCTCAACGTCTGCTACAGTTATTGGCTCAAGCGGATAGCGGTGGTCGACGTGGTCTCTATATCGGTGGGCTTCGTGCTGCGGGTGTTACTCGGCGGAATAGTCGCTGGAGTGGTAGTCTCTGAGTGGCTCCTAGTGATGACGCTACTCCTATCTCTCTTCCTAGCCTTAGCCAAGCGGCGTGACGACTACCTCCTCTACGAGCGCAGTGGGGTAGCGATGCGACAAGCGATCAAGGGGTACAATCGCTCCTTCCTAGACCATACACTGACGATGATCGTGGGCGTCCTCCTGATCTGCTACCTGCTCTACACGCTTTCGGCAGAAGTGCATAAAGAACCTGGCGGAGACTACCTCTATCTGACGGCACTCCCAGTCCTAGTGGGCTTGCTACGTTACCTCCAGATCACACTGGTGGAGGAGCGGAGCGGTAGTCCTACGCAGGTGGTCTACCGAGATGCAATCATTGGACTCTGTGTCGTGATGTGGGGCGTACTCTTTGGTCTATTGCGCTATGTGGTGTAAGTGGGGAAGTGTGTATGGATACGATAGCAATCTTTGACCTAGATGGTACGCTCACACGGCGGGACACGCTCTTGCCGTGGTTGGTGCAGATGCAGTCGTGTGGCTCGCTCGTGTGGCACCTACCTTACTACCTCTATCAGTATGCTGCCTATCGGCTGAGCGGTGGTGTGGCTGATCGCCATAAGGAGCGTATCATTGGCACGGTGGCGCGAGGCTGGAGCTATGAGGAGGGGGTGCAGCGGGGAGTGGCTTTTGCAGATCAAATAGATCAGATGCTTCGTCCCGAGGCTATGCGTCGGCTAGAGCAGCATCAGCGTGACGGACACCGGACGGTCTTGCTGACCGCTTCGACAGATCTGGCGGTCTCGTCGTGGGCTATGAGTCGTGGCTTTGACCTGGTGCTGACCACGGAGATGGAGCTGGTGGAGGGCATCTATACGGGACGCTTTGCCACACCCAACTGTAAGGGGGCGGAAAAGGTGCGCCGCCTAGACCTAGCCCTCCCTGAGTGGCGAACGGTTACAACCTATGGCTATGGCGACAGTGTGAGTGATCGTGACTTCTTGGCACTATGTACGAAGCATTACTATGGAACTTTTGAATAAGCAGTTACTACGGCAGTGGCGTGTGGAGTTGCTCTGCGCTCTTGGCGCATGGGCACTGCTCTCCGTCTTAGCACTCTATATCTATAGCACTGGTCTACTGACACCCCATGGCGATGCTATCGGGGCTTACCTCGGGTATGACAACTACTTCCGCTTTACGACGAGTGGCGGGGCGTGGGATGTGAGCCACCCGCTGATTACTCCGCTATATCTTACTAATAGGGTGTTACTAGTACCGCTCCTGGGCGAAGGGGGCGCACTGGTTGTGATGCTTCTCGGCTCTGCACTCCTAATGGCTCTTGCCGTGGCGGGATGCTGTGGCTATCTAAGGCGTGTGGTGCAGCTTGGTACGGGACGCAGTCTGCTCCTCTCGGGTCTGCTCCTCTCCACCTTTACGGTGATGACGCTTTCCTTTACGGTGGAGAGCTATCCGCTCTCGATGGCGCTACTCGTCTTATCTCTCCTCTGTCTGAGTGGTCAGCTGAAGCAGGAGAAGCGTTTGTCGGGCTGGCATACCACGCTGTGGAGCCTTGTGCTGGGTGGCGTGACGCTGACAAACTTTGCCAAGCCACTTTCGTTGCTCCTCCTGAGCAAAGAAGAGTCGCTTTGGCAACGGGTGCGCAAAGTGCTGCTCCCGACACTCCTCCTGCTGGCTCTTGTGGTGGCGGTGGGGTACTTTTACCAGCAGAGAGGTGCGGGGACTGAGGAACCTATGCTCACGGCTCAGGTCAACGATCTGCTACGCTTTCAGACGAGGTCGGCCGATCTCGTGCCAGACTTCTTCGGTCACCCGCTTCTCATCAGCGATCTAGAGATGCGTGAGTTGCACGGCGAGACGGTGCTGAGACCTACGCCCTATGCCTGCTGGGCTATGAAGCTACTCCCGTGGGGTGAGGTACTACTGCTTCTCTCGATGATCTGGATCGGACGACGCTACCCGTTGGCTTGGGCGATACCGCTCTACCTAGCGGTCGATGTGGCGGTGCATCTCATCGGTGGGTACGGACTAGACGAAGCGATTATCTTCGGGGGGCACTGGGTCTTCCTAGTGCCGCTGGCGCTAGGCTGGCTCTACCGTGTGATACCTAGGCAGGCTTATCGATATATGGACCTTGCTCTGCTACTCCTATCTATATATATATGTACCCACAACCTAACCGTCATCTTATCTCGTATGGGTTGAGACTAGAGATTAGAGTCTAGAGGTTAGAGGTCGAGGGGCTGGCCGGTGGCGACGTTGACGGCGAGCTGAGCTAGGCGCACGGCGACGAAGGTCTCGATGTACTGCATCTCCGACTCAAGCCAGTTGCGCTGCGCTATCGAGAGCGTCTCGAGTGTGACGACGCCCTCCTTGTGTCCCTCGGTCGAGAGGTCGAGGTTGAGCTTTGCGTCGGTGCGGATCTGCTCTGTCTCGGCATAACGTGCGAGAGCCTCGGTGAGTTGCCGTGAGGCTTGCTCGTTTTGCATTTGGATAGCACGCTCAGCGTCTTGCAACTCTAGCTGACGTACCTGCTGGTTGGCAAGCGCCGCGGTGCGACTCTGCACTCCTTGGTAGATGCCTGTGATGGGTATCTGAACAGCTACGCCGACCATCCAGGTAGTGCCGAACTGCTTCTTGAAACCGTCCATAGGATTGGGCGACATGGTGAGTAGCTGTGCCGTGAAGCCTACCTCGGGGAGCATCTCTCCGAGTGCCATCTGAGCACGTCGCTTCTCTGCCTCGACGGCTAGGTTGGCGGCTTTGAGCTCGACACGCTCCATCGGATTGACCGTGCTGTATAGCTTGGGCTGGCAAGGATCGATCGGTTGCTGGCTGGCGAGGGTGAAGTCGGGCGTGAGCTCTATCGCTTGCTCGGCGGGGATGCGGCACTGATGCTTGAGTAGAATCAGCAAAGCCTGCAAGCCCTCTCGTAGCTTACCTTCCTGGAGCTTGGCATTGTTGCGGTTGACCCGTACGGAGACCACTTCACGGTCAGCGACGACTCCTTGATCCTTCATTGCGGAGACGTCAGCGAGCGTTTTGTCAAGCATAGCGTTGAACTGGCCGATCGCTTTTAGCTGCTCTTGTAGTTGCACCGCCTGCCAATAAGTCTTGGCGATCTGCTCCTCCTCGCCACGCTGCTGGATGGTCCACTGGTACTCGGCCGCTTGCTCGCCGATCTTCGCTAGGCGCACCCCGTTATAGATGCGACCACCGGCAAAGATAGGCTGGCGTAGCGAGAGGGATCCGTAGAAGATGTGTCCTAACTCGAGACTCATCTTGTCGTCCAGCCAAGACTGAGCACTGCCCAGATTGGGAATCCCTGGTATGTTGGGCAACGGCATTGGTGGAAGCCAGGAGGGGAGGTCGATTGAGAAAGGCTTGATCTTCGCTGGTGTGTAGAGCCATCCGCCCGATAGGGAGACCTGCGGGAAGAAGTTGCTCTGAGCCTTGAGGCGTGTAGCGTGCGCTGCTTGTCGCTGTGCCTCTAGTTGTGCGGAGGGCGCGGGGCTCTCCTGGTGGTAACGTATGCAGTCGTGTAGCGACAGCTTGAGGGGCTCCGTCTGTGCGTAGAGGGAGCTGGTAAGTATGCCACAGAGTGCGAATATCAGCACGCCTCGCAGTGGCGCTAATAGATCTCTCATCATAGGGTAAATGTGGTGTGTCCGATGCGATGTCCATCGGCAAAAACGTCTGCGCGGTAGCTTCCCGAGAGAAGTGCCTGCGTGATCTGACAATAGATGGTGACGGGGGTATCCTCGCCTGTGTACTCAATGCTCTTGGAGGCTGTCGCCTGAAGGGTCTGCCCCTCGAAGGTGAAGGCTCCGCCAGAGCCACTCATCGGCATGTCGTTCGGGTTGAGGATACGTACGTAGATAGCTTTGTTGCCAACGGGAGCGGTGACATTCTTCTTGAGGGTAAAGGATACCGCGAGCGTCTCCACCTTGTCAATGCGTGAGGTACGCTTGCCCCGATTGTTCAGCGGAGAGACGGAAAGCCCAGAAAGGTCTAGGCGGGCCGCGATGGCGACCTGGTTGGATAGTGCGGCCTTCTCCTCCGTGAGCCGAGAAGCCTCGCTACTGACGCGGGAGTAGTCATCCTTGACCTGCTGGTTCTCAGCTACTAGTCGCTCATTGGTCGCATGGAGCGAATCGATCTGTACGATGTAACTACGGAGTAGGGCGCGGAGCGTATTGATCTCGCCCGTTAGCTCGCTGATGCGCTTCGCGTTGGATGACTTTACGGAGGCAAGCTCTTGGCTTAGCTGCTTGACACGCTCCTGCTCGCTTTCCAGCTGAGCGAGTAGCTCATCATTGTCAAAGGAGAGACTCGTCTCGCCCGATGCTGAGGCGAGCTTGTCGTACTGTAGCTGATACTGCGCTGCGAGCTCGTCTAGCTCTTGCTGCATGCGTTGCTTCTCCATGTCGACCAGCTCGCTCTGGACGCTCTGCATCTGCTGTCGCTCACTCCTTATATATATCCATGCACCAACGATGACGAGGAGCACCACGAGAGCCGCTCCAGCGATGATGTACTTGATGTGCTTGTTGTCTAGTCTAGCCATGGGTCTCACTTGATTCGTTTCAAGATGCCCCGCCGTGTCAGTTGATAGGGTTGGGGCGATATGCTGATAACCTCCTCGATGCGCTTGGCCTCCTCCTTAGTGGTCCAGCCCTCTAGCGAAGGCGTCGCAAGGATTCGCACCTCTCGTCTGCCCTGCTCTGTGGCGAAGGTTAGCACGATCGGCATCTGGGTCAAAAGGGATTCGGAAGAGGTAGGTACTGGCTCCTTAGCATGTAAAAGCCAGTCCGTGTATGGTATGGTAGGGTTAAGCTCCCACTGCTGATCTCGCTTGGGTAGGAAGGCTGTGAGCTGGCTCACACGGTAAGGCTTCTCCAGAGTGGTGATCTGCAGTAGGGGCTGCTCGCCCTGAATGCGCCAGGGTGCAAGTAGTAGTTCGTAGGTAAGCAGACCAGATACGGAGATTGTGCAGCGGAGGCGAGCTTTGTCTATCCGCATCTCCAACGAAGCCTGAGACTTGGTCTGCAGGGTGACGGTGGAGTCGGGCATGTCGAGCGCCTTCTGGATGAGTTGTCCCCAAGCGCTGTCGCTGATGGCGGGGGCTACGCCGAGGGGTCGCTCGATGATCGTCTGATAGCACTGCTCTAGCTCGGCTCGCTCCTGCGCTACGAGTGGATAGCAGCCGACCGCCAGCAAGAGAATAAGGAGATATCTACTTATGAGGTGCATAAAGCTTCAGAGTAATGCGATGCCAAGAGAGACTTAAAGTGAAGCGCGACAGTCACATAGCCTAAGGTCTACTGCGTCTGCCCCCTGCGCACTGCAAAGGTAGTGAAATAAAACCGTTTCCGTCTAGACGCTCTACGCCCTGTGTGGCTGCGAAGGAAACATCTTCACGGGGCAAATCGAAAATCTCCACGGAGGAAATAATAAATTCCTCCGAAGGTTCATTTCATCCCTCGGAAGAATCGTTTCATTCTTCGGAAGAATCGTTTCATTGCTCCGAGGAATCTCTCATTTTCCACGGGCGAAATGAAAAATAGCTCCCTGAAGGATGGACGAAGGTTTACCCGCTCTTGCGAAGAGCAGTGTGGAGAAGTGAAAGCTTAGCGGATGAGAAAACGCAGAGGCTTGAACTTACGGCGGAGGAACCCTTTTGCCATGCCCAGGCCTACAGTCCACAAGATCGGCTTGGCGAGGGACATGCCAGTACTGAGGATCCGCTGTGTCACTCCTTGGGATTTCTTTTCGTCCTGATCGCTCTGTGTCAGGGAGTTGTAGGTGGATTGCTTAGAGTTTCCCGTCAACTTAGAGAATAATGAGTCCCCCTTACGTCGCTGTCTACGTGTGGATGGCGTGATCAGACGACCCAGTAGAGATCCGGGAGGAGCTATCTGCTCTTTTGCCTCATTGATCAGTGTCTTCTTGATACCCTGTCCTTTGATATATCCCAACTCTCTCTGCCAGACACGCTCAGCGATCTGGAGATCAGCCTCAGCGAGTTTCTGACGTCTCTGGAAGTCTTGATATGATACTCTTTTCTTCATGTTTGTATAGTCAGGTTAGCGGGTTGGTGTGGAGGACTCGTCGTTGGTAGGGAGGAGGGTGTCTTCGCTCTCAGTAGCATAGTCGCTAGGATCAGCCTCGTCAGCTGCCATCGGCTGCGGGCGTAGCTTATCGTCCATCTTGAGTAGAGAACTATGCAGCTTACGGTATATACGTGTACTGACGGAGCGTACGATAACCTTGCGAAGGAGTAGGATGATAATCCCTAGTAGTAGTAAGACTCCAGCGCCTATAAGTAGGCTCCAACCCCATCCTAGCTCTAGCCAAGCATTGATACCCGCGACTCCAGCGAAGAGTAGGAGGATCATCACGAAGGGCATTAGCGCCAACACTAGAAGTATCGTAAGAAGATTTCCCGCGACCTTCATGCCAGCATCAGTGCTTGAGTAGATTGCTCGGCGAGCGTATGCCTTGAGGTACTCCTTGGTGTGATAGATAAAGCGAGAGATTTTGAAGTCTTGCATAGAGACTAGAGATTAGAGTTTAGACATTAGAGATTAGAGGTCTAGAGATGAATAAGAGAGTAGCGTGCTCATCTGTCGTGAGTGACTCGAGGTCTCTCTGGTGCGGATGAGTGTGCTACTCTCTAAGTCCTTGTTGAGTGTGTATAGCTCAATGGGAATAGCCTCGGTGTGGGAGTTTACTTGACGGCCTTTTTAGCCTCCTCGACAGTCTCCTTGGCTTTGCTGGCTGTCTCCTTAGCCTTGTCTACGGTCTCGTCAAACTGCTCTTCAACCTCCTCGGCAAACTTTTTGCCACGCTTTTGTAGCTTGTCGCGATAAGTCTCAAAGCGGTCCTTGGCCTCATAGTATCCCTCTACGAGAGAGTCACGAGTGCGGTCGGCCGTCGTGCTGAGATCGTCATAGAGCTGATCACGCTTGTCGCGGTCTGAGAGGTAAGTGATGGCAGCGCCGATTGCAGCGCCGATAGCAATACCTAGTGCTATACGTCCTGTGTTATTCATATCTGTTCTGTTCTTTAATAGTGAATATTACTGTCTTGGTTTAGTAGTCTGCAGATCGCTTCTGCAGATCTCTGTTTGTCTCGGCGAATCTCCTTATTTTACTCCTAATTATATATAGGGGCAAAAGTGGTAAGTACCGCCTTGACACTCTAAAGGTACAAAAAAATAGTTACACGGCAAGTAAGAAGAGGACTTAGCAGTCTAGAAGATGCTAAATCCTCTCAGTATTTAAGTGCTAGATGCGCTCTAGGACTAGCTCGATGAGCCCGTCGATGCCTTGCTTGTAGTTGGTATTCATATTCAAGTTCTGACGGCCTGCGATGATGTAGCAGACGGTCAGCGTGTCGTGCCCTAGGAGGTTGCCGATACCACTGAGTGCGGCCGACTCCATCTCAAAGTTGGTAATGCGCTGACCCTTGAACTCAAAAGCTTCAATCTTCTGATTGAGCGTCGGATCTGCAAGAGGTAGGCGCAGCTGCCTTCCCTGAGGAGCGTAAAATCCATTGGCAGCGATCGTACAGCCAGGGACGATGTCGCCATAGTCTCCGACGATCTGCTGGTAAAGTGCCTCGCTACAGTTGACCACGTAGGGATCGAGACCCTTGATCGGCCACTGCAGCTGCTCCTTGAGCGCCGCCTCAAAGGGGAGGTCACGTATCGCCTCCGTATTGGCATAGAAAAAGAGCGACCCCTCGAAGCCAATCGCCTTGTGCGCTGCGACATACGTGCCTATCGGCGTCTCGGGCTGCAGACCGCCACTGGTGCCCACGCGTACCATCGTCAGCTTGCGGTGGTTGGGACGTACCTGACGAGTCTGCAAGTCGATATTGGCGAGCGCATCTAGCTCGTTGATGACGATCTCAATGTTGTCACAGCCTATGCCGTGGCTCTGGACGGTGATCCGCTTGCCACGATAGGTACCGGTGATCGTGTGAAACTCACGATTGCTCACGGAGCACTCCTGCGTGTCAAAGTGGGAGGCAATCAGATCCACACGAGAGGGATCGCCACAGAGGACGATCTTGTCAGCCAACTGCTCGGGCTTCAGATGAAGGTGAAAGATAGAGCCATCGTCATTGACGATTAGTTCGCTGGGAGGTATGATGCGGTTTTGTGTACTCATAGCTGTATTCCTTTTATATTGAATGATGACACTCCAAAAATACAAAAACTCCGCCACATCACCACCTCTTCGCTGGGTGAGGTGTCGGACGCTATTTGCGTAGTAGCTGATGTTTTACTACTTTTGCACCGGTAAGTAACTAAGTAACTTCACTGAATAGACAAATAATATATGGCTACAACAGCAGACTTTCGCAATGGCATGTGCCTAGACATTGATGGGCAGTACTTCTTCATCGTAGAGTTTCTCCACGTTAAGCCAGGCAAGGGACCAGCCTTCGTTCGTACGAAGCTACGCAACGTCGCTACGGGTCGCATCATCGACAAGACGTGGAATAGTGGTGTCAAGGTAGAGGAGGTGCGCATCGAGCGTCGTCCCTATCAGTATCTCTACAATGATGAGATGGGCTACCACTTTATGCACCCCGAGACATTTGACCAGATTGCTATCAATGGCGATCTGATCGAGGGTGTCCGCTTCCTCAAGGAGGGCGACATGGTCGAGGCGATGGTACATGCTGAGAGCGAGACGGTCCTGACCTGCGAGCTACCTGCACACGTAGATCTGCGCATCACCCACACAGAGCCTGGTATCAAGGGCGATACAGCTACCAATAGTCTCAAGCCTGCTACCGTCGAGACGGGGGCTGAGATCCGCGTACCGCTCTTTATCAATCAGGACGACCTGGTCACGGTGGATACGCGTGATGGCTCTTACGTAGGGCGTGTCAAGGAGTAAGCCTCACTAGCACATATTCCTCTAAAAGCAGTCGCCCCCCGTCCCGCTGATGGGCGATGCTGCAGAAGCCGTGTAGTTCTCTCAGCTAGAGCTGCATGGCTTCTCCCAATCTACCGCTGAGGTCACACTATATATAATATGAGTCAGATACCGCGTCAGGCTGGGGTTGCCGTTCCCCTCTTTAGCTTGCGTCGCCAAGGCGATGCGGGCTGTGGTGACTTTGCCTCGCTGGAGGCGTTTGCGCCAGTGGCAGAGCGTATGGGCGTGCGCATCATACAGTTGCTCCCTCTGGAGGACACGACCCTCTATGGCGATAGCCGTGACTCTTATCCCTATCGGCCACTAGCCTCGACAGCACTCAATCCTATCTACATAGCGGTGGATCAGCTCCCCCCGCTGGCGGATCAGCAACTGGAGCAGGAGCTGCGTGCGGAGGCCCAGAGGCTCAGTGAGCAAAAGACCTTTGACTATACGGCGGTGTGGCAGCTCAAGCGACGCTGGCTGTGGGCTTCCTTTACGGAGCAGGCGGACGCTTCGCCATACTTCACCCATATGATCAATCGCTATGCAGGGTTGACGCTTAGGTATGCTCCTTTTAAGAGTACCCCGATCTGGCAATACTGGGTCTGCGAGCGAATGATTCTAGACCTATTGCCGGACCTCAATCGTGAGGAGTGGTACTTTTGGAAAGCGATGGAGCAGGTCAAGGAGCTGGAGCGGAAAAATAAGCGTTTAGTCGTCCGTACGGGCAATTTCTACGCTTACTGCTATATGGTGGCGCAGCGACAGATGCGCCGTGCCGTGGCAACGATTCGTCAGCACGGGCTGTCACTCATGGGAGACCTGCCCGTGGGGGTAGATCCGCATGCAGCGGACACGCTTGCTTACCCGACGCTCTTTGAGTCGAGGCTCTCGTGCGGAGCTCCTCCCGACTACTTCTCTCCCGATGGACAGAACTGGGGTATCCTGACCCGTCGCAGGATCTCGAAAAAGCTATGGCAAGAGCGCTTTGGCTACCTAGAGCGCTTCTATGACTACCTGCGAGTAGACCACGTGCTAGGCTTCTTCCGTATGTGGTCCATACCACGTGACGGGCGCTCTGGGATGTTGGGTTACTTCATTCCCTCTCAACGCTACTCGGAAGAGCGGATCGCAAAGCTAGGGCTCGCCGAGACATTACGACCTGAGTGGATAGCACCAGTCGACAAGCCTGCGACGACGCAAGAGGTGTTCTGGGTCGCCTGTATTGACGGTGGCTACGTGCCTCGCTACGACGTGGCGAGTGCTGCGCCCTTTGCGACGCTGTCGCCCGACCTACAGAAGCGTATGCAGGCAGTCTGCGAGGATTACTACTACGGTGGCAATGAGGAACTGTGGCGCGAGCGTGGACTGGAGCGTCTAACCTTTCTGAAAGATCTCACGAGCATCCATCTCTGCGCCGAAGACTTGGGGATGGTCCCCCAGTGTGTCTACCCCGTCCTAGAGGAGCTCGGCATCCTCAAGCTATACGTGGAGCGCATGCCGAAGAGTGTCGGCATCGAGTTTGAGGCGGCGCCATACTTCTCCGAGGACAGCGTCGCTACCACCTCAACGCACGACTGCGCCCCACTGCGCCTGTGGTGGGCAGAAGACGAGGCGCGCTCACGACGCTACTACGACTACTTCCTCGCTGACTATGGAGTCCCCTACGACACCACACTCACGCCCGAGCTGGCAGAGATCATCGTGCGCCGGCACTTAGAGAGCCCCTCACGACTCTGCATCCTGCCGCTACAAGACTGGCTAGCCCTGAGTCCCGAGCACTGCGCCACGGTCGATCCGCAGAGCGAGCAGATCAACGATCCGAGCAATCCCCACCATGTGTGGAGCTACCGCATGCCCATCGCTGTCGAGGAGCTCCCAGACGACTGGATACGACAGCTCCGCCAGATGATCGCAGAGACCCATCGGCTGTGAGCGCCACATCCTTTTTCTCCCAAACTTCTACAAACAACCCAACCTATAATCTATGCGAAAGCTTAATTCAAAAGAGATTAAACAACTAACGGATCAGGGCTGCCAAGCGCAAGACTGGTCCTTGATTCGCGTTCATAGATACTTTGACGCTAGTCGCTGTCAGCAGGTTCACTTCATCGGGAGCTGTGAGATCGGAGACAACCGTGGCGGTCGCCCCTCCGAGGAGGAGCCGAGCTACGTCGAGCCTTACCGCTTGGCTCATGTGAAGCTGGTCGACTGTACCATCGGCGACCGCGTCATCATTGACGGGGTGCGGGACTGCATCTCGCATTACGACATCGCTGACGATGTGATCATTCACGATATAGCCGCCCTCAAGGTGACGGGCGAGACCACCTTTGGTAATGGTTACCTCGTCGAGGTGCTCAACGAGACAGGCGGGCGCGAGGTGCCCATCTGCGACATCCTAACTGCTCAGACTGCTTATATGCTGGCCATGTATCGCCACGACAAGGAGTTACAGACCGCACTCTCTAAGCTCGTCGAGGAGTACACCGACTCCGTGCGTTCGGACCGTGGCACCATCGGCGAGAGCTCCATCATCAAGCATTGCGGTCTTATGACCAATGTCAAGGTTGGTCCCCACAGCTCCATCATCGGCGCCTCTGTACTGGAAAATGGATCGGTCAATAGTACCGTCCTGAGCCCCACAAAGGTCGGCTACGGGGTGATCTGTCGGGACTTCATCTTCTCCGCAGGTTGTGTCGTCTCAGACGGCTCCAACGTCTCGCGTAGCTTCATCGGTCAGGGCTGCTCGGTGACCCACCTCTTCAGTGCGCATGACTCGCTCTTCTTTGCCAACTGTCAGTGCGAAAACGGCGAGGCGTGTGCCGTCTTTGCCGGTCCTTTTACCGTTACGATGCACAAGAGTAGCCTCCTGATCGCTGGCTACTACTCTTTCCTCAACGCGGGCAGTGGATCTAACCAGAGCAACCACCTTTACAAGCTCGGCCCCATTCACCAGGGCATCGTAGAGCGTGGTAGTAAGACCACCTCCGACTCGTACGTCTTGTGGCCTTCGCGCATCGGTGCTTTTAGCTTGATTATGGGGCGTCACGTGGCGCATATTGACTCGTCAGACTTCCCCTTCTCCTATATTATAGAGAATGACAACCAGACCTACCTCGTGCCAGGCACCAACCTGCGTAGCGTCGGGACCATCCGTGATACCAAGAAGTGGCCTAAGCGTGACAAGCGTCACCCGGAGGAAAAGCTCGACTGCGTCAACTACAACCTCCTCTCGCCCTATACGGTCGGTAAAATGTACAAAGGGTGGCACAAGCTCAAGGCGCTGGAGACGCACCTCGGCAGCTCCAATGCTACCTACATCTACCACGACATGCACATCCGTTATAGCTCTCTCGTCAAGGGTTGTCGCTACTACGAGATGGGCATCGTCAAGTTCCTCGGCAACTCCCTCATCCAGCGCATCCAGGACCAAGCTCCCAAGAGCAAAAGCGAGCTCGTCGCCTGCCTACCGCCCACCAGCAATGAGGGGCTCTCAGACTGGCTCGACCTAGCTGGTATGATCGCTCCTCGTCGGCTCGTGCGCAATCTGATCAAGCAGATCAAAGAGGGACAGATCAAGACGCTCGAAGAGGTCAACGCCGCCATTCGCACCATACATAGTCGCTACTACGAGATCGAGTGGCACTGGGCTTACGACCTGTTGCTGCGTTGGTACGACATCGCCGCCAAGGATCTCACCGTGGAGCGGGTCATACAGATCATCAAGGAGTGGCAAGAGACCGTCATCACGCTAGACGAGTACCTCCTACAGGATGCCCACAAAGAGTTTGAGATGCTCACGCAGGTCGGCTTCGGCATAGACCTCGATGGGGATCACAACCGGCGCATCGACTTCGAGCAAGTACGAGGCAACTATGAGGACAACGCCTTCGTCATAGAGGTGCACGACCACATCCGTCGTAAGAAACTCCTCGGCGAGACGATCCTCGCACAGATCGACGCCCTCGATTAGAGATTAGAAGTTAGAGATTAGAGGTTAAAAGCTAGAGATTAGAAGTTAGAGGTTAGAGGGGACTCCGATAGCTCTGATCCCTCTGATGGCTCCGATAGCTCCGATCCCTTGGCTCTCTAACTTCTAGCATCCAATCTCCACTCTCCGAGGAAATCAAAAATACCTCGGTATCAAACGAAAATCCTCCACCGAGGAACGAAAAAATTCTTCGGAACTTCGATTTCATTCTTCCGAAGTTTCATTTCATTCTTCCGAACTTTTATTTCGCCCCTCTGTGGAGAATATTCGTTTCCTCCCTGACGATTCTCGATTTCCTCCCGAGGAGAGACGTGTAGCCCATTTGACGTGTAGCGAAATGTAGGGACGCACGGTCTGTGCGTCCGTTGTGTCAAAGGTTACAGCAATCGTTGGTTTTAACGGGGACGGACGCACGGATCGTGCGTCCCTACACAGGGCTACTCGTCTTGCTTTGACACAACGGATGCTCAGGGTGAGCGTTGCCACAGCGGTTAGACGTTTCCGTGCGTCACGACAGCGCTGGATCCCCTCCGACAGCAAGATAATTAGTACCTTTGCAGGAGAGCCGAGCTGACATGAGAGCGAGGCTTCGTCACGTTGTATACTTATCCTTATAATATATGTCGCTACAGTGCGGTATCGTAGGACTACCCAACGTAGGTAAGTC
>OASD01000579.1_pt1 | contig 13865 bp, 15 predicted proteins | sample 1475531 | NCBI WGS metagenome assembly OASD01 (sample SAMEA3360668, study PRJEB22359) | human gut metagenome | biome: ENVO:urban biome; feature: ENVO:human-associated habitat; material: ENVO:feces | place: Bangladesh | collected 2011
TCATCGTAAGAAGTGAGTATCGGGAATATCTGTGCGTAGGGGCGATTCAGGAACTCAATGGCATGAGGAAAGGTGCAATACTTACCGTTCTCATAGATTTTGAGAAACCAAATGATGGCTGCCAGCAAGATAATCGGCGACTCCACGAAGAAATCTCCCTGCTTCTGTATCCACGAGCGGTTAAGGTTGAGCATGATGGTATAGGCACTCTCGTAGGCATCCGATATATCCGTCATAAAGGCAGGATTGATGGGATTGCACCGATGCGACTTGCGCGGGTCATCGAAGTTGATTACATAGAACTGCGGTTTCACCTTGTATGCATCCAAATGATGAAGCAGGTGATTGTAGGCAATCTCGGAAAGGTCAGGGAACTTGTAATCATAGATGTACATCGCAAAGCCTTTCTCTATCTGCTGCTTGATGTAGTTGTTCACAATGGCATACGACTTGCCCGAACCGGGTGTGCCGAGCACCATTGAGGCGCGGAAGGGATTGACCACGTTGATCCAGCCCTTGTTCCACTTCTTCTTATAGTAGAAACGTGTAGGAAGATTGACCGAGTATTCGTTTTGCATCAACCTTGTTTCTTGCATAAAACTCTCGTTCTCTGTATTGAAAACATCGTCCATCAGGTTGTTTTTCAATAATCGGCTCATCCAAACACCACCCATCAGTAGGCAGATATAACCAATGGAGAGCGTGAAGATGTAAAGCGAAGCTGCACCGACCTTACCGATGGGCAACGCCAAGAGCCACCAGTTGAGGAAAAAGAACACAAAACCGACGAAAAGCGCTGTCCAAATCTTTGGCCAAGTGATTTTCTCCTCCTTCACGCCCTTTGTCCCAAGGCAGGACAAGGCAAGGAACACCACACAAAAGAGTTTTGTCCAAAGGATGGATGAAAACAATCCCGTAGTTCGCTGAAAGTTCATCAGTATCTTGTTGATGATACCGAGCGTGAAATGCCACTGTTGAAATGCCTCGTAACAGAACCAATAACAGTTAATCAGAAGGAATATCACCGATATACCTCGCATAAAGTCCATGACTTTACCTAATGCCCTTAAATCATCTTCTTGTGCCATAATCGTATTGTTTTTGGGAAGCCTCCCCCAACCCCTCCTAAGGAGGGGAGATAGAAATGCTCGTTTGTTTAATGTTTTCTTCGTCTAAGATTTACCTTACTTTGTCTGCGGAGTTTACGCTGCCATGCCGCCTCCTTCCAATCATCGTTGCCCGTAGATAGGAATGAACCATCTGCCATACTTTCGATAAGTTCATCAACAAGGTTGTCGCATTCCTCTGTATTTAGGTGCAAAGATTCATTTGTAGTTGTCTGCTCCAAGCGTTCTGACGGACTGCCATACAAGGTTTCGTCCAAGAATGGGTTATGGGCAGGATTGGAGAAATAGGCATTAAAAACATTGGCGGCATATCCCTTGCCCAATCGTGAACCGTTGAATGCAGCACCCCGCTCGTCATCAATAAAGGTAATGCCGTAAATTCTTCCATTATCATTCTTTCGAATTACCACACGCAAGCCCTGTTCCTCCAATCTTTGCCGAAGTTCTTTCTCCATATTGGGAGAGGTACGCATTGTTTGTAACACCCTGTACCTTATGATTGATATCAATGGCTTGATAGCTTGTTTCGACTTCTGCATCCTGTTCTGTACGGCAGTATAGCCCACACCACGGCCAATGTCCGAGGCATGGATGGGTGTACTTATTTTGTTGCCTTTATCATCAGTCGGAACATAAACCAGTCCGTCATATTTCTTTCCCCGAAACTCTGTCTTTACTTCTTCTACGGCAAGGTTATATTTGCTCAGAATGGCGTTTAGTTCACCCAAGGAACAGAAACGATAATGTTTCAGAATCGTGCGGACAACACTTGCGACCTGCTCTTTGACATTTCCTTTTGTGGTATCCACCTTGGGCGTTTCTGCTACTGCCTTCTCAGTTACCTTTGAACTTGGAATGAGACCAAATTTTCTTTCCAAAGCATCGGTAATTTGCTTGCTCCTTCGCTTTTCAAACCTGTCGTTGATTTTCTTTCCCACTCCGTCGACTCGAAGTGATACGATGTGTATATGCTCACGAGCGATGTCGCTGTGCTTGAACACGATATAGGGTTGCTTGCCATAGCCAAGTGCTTCCATATACTCCTTGGCTATCTGCGTGAGAGTTTCATTGGATAGTTTCTCGTCTGGGTGAGGATTGAGGGAGCAATGGAACACCATCTTTTTTGTCCGGCATTTCTTAGGGATAAGTGCTTGCATATCGACAAACACCTCTGCCATCGTATATGTTCCCTCTTTGTTTTGATACAAGTTTTGGGCAAAAAGAATGCTTGCTTCCTCTTTCTCTACCTTTTTGAAGTTATAGCCGAGTGCTCCTCCAAGGTTCTCCGTTGCAGAAATCTTGGCAATCATCTTTTGCGGTAGTCAATGGTTAAACGGATAGCCTGTTCTTGCAAAGCTACGATTTGAGCCGACAGTTTCTCCAACTTTTCAAGCAGAATCTGTGCGGTCTTGACCGAATGATAGCTGTTAATGGCACGCACGGTCTGGTTATAGAGCACGCCAATTTTATGGATTTGTGCCGTCAGTTCAGAGAGCTTTCGATAGTATTCCACTGCGGATTTATCCACCGTTATCACCTTAAAATGCTCGTCAAGAATACGTCCACGCACGAAATCCGACTTGGTTTCTGCGCCCGAACGCTGAAACAAATCAATCGCTCTCTGCTGATCTTTTGGGTTGGGAAGACGGGTGTCCCATCTGTCCCATCGTTCAATCTTGTCATTCATTATCTTTTCTTTTTGTAATTACGACTTTGGAGTAATTTAATTCCCCTGTGGGGCAAGGGTCTTTGTCGGCAAAAACGGAGTTTGTCGGACAAAGACACACCTTGCCAATATCAAGAGTTGATGCAATAGAAGCATCCACCTGTAAGGGTGTTCGCTTCGGGACGTTACCTCCATGTATTATTCTCGCCTGCAAAGTTACGGCGGATTTTCAAATATCTCATTATCAGCGACATTCACTCTTTTTCCTTTCATTTCCCTGCACTTCATCGCTGTAATAAAATCAGCCGAAATATCATTTATTTTGCAGTCAGAACGAGCGAACAATGGTATGATGTCACAAGCAAAAGACATATCATATTACCGCCTGCTTGCACCAAAGATGATAAGAAGGAACAATACATATTCATAACAATTTATTGTCATGACAAACTATTGTCAGTACAACAGATTGTAAGAACTCGAAATCGTTCTTTAGGACTATCGTATGAACCAAATGTAGTCAAAACAAACTGTCTGCTGATAACTATTAAGAATAAAAGAACATCCAAACATCAAATAGACAAATAATATAAACTAAGAAATTATCATTATGGAGAACAAAGAACAACGCCCCCTTTTTCTGGGCTTCTCTTCCCAAAAGGGAGGAGTGGGAAAAAGTACTCTTGCCGAAATCGTAAGCAGCATATTGTACTACGAACAAGGCATCAACCTCTTCGTGATGGACTGCGACCTGTCGCAAGACTCTTTCTACAAACTGAGGGAACGTGAGAAAAGTATCGTTCAGGAGAGCGAAGAGCTTTCCAAATCCATGCAGGAGTACTTTCATCACCTCGGCAAAAAAGCATACAGAATTTACAAGTCTGCACCCAAGGAAGCCGTCAGGACTGCACGAAGTAAAATCGACGGTATCAGCAACGAGAAGTACCAGTTGGTTATATTTGATTTCCCGGGACATGCTGGAACAACCGAACTGATGGAACTGTCCCTTCAGATGGACTATATCCTTTCTCCGATTGAAGCCGATATTCAGTCGCTGGTTTCATGTCTGGCATACGCCAAGACTATCACGGAGATTGGAGTTTCGATGTCCGACTCCCGGATAAAGGATATTATCCTGTTCTGGAACAAGGTGGACAGAAGAGTAAGGAACATCATCATCGATGAATATACTAAGTTCATCAACGAGCAGCAAATCACGCTCCTTCCCGGCTATGTATATGCCATGCACCGCTTCTCCCACGAACTTTCCACATACGGGCTACGAGGAGTGTTTCGATCCACCTATCAGCCTCCCGCAAAGGGATTGAGAAGAGGCACAGGAGTGGATGAGCTCATATCAGATTTGATACAACGTCTCAAACTAAAAACGAAATCAGAAAATGGCAACGATTGAGGAAAGAAAGCAACAGCTGGAAACCAAGCTGAAGAAAATGGCAGAGGACAACGTCGTTGTGGAACCAGCAACGACTCCCAACTCCTTCGACCCGACCGATGAAGCTGCGCCTTTGCCTGAAACATCACGAGAGGAGGAAAGAGTCCCGAAAGAGGCAAAGACGTTAAAAGAGAAATTTGCAGAAGAAACTGAGGAGGAAACTGGGAAGACAAGGGATAAGGAAACAAGAAGAGAAAGTAATCCAAGAATGGAAAAGCCCATCAGGCTATCCCTTTCCATCGAGGAGTACCGTTCCCTGTACTTTCGTCCCGTCCGTTCCCAAATGCGGACAGCCTTCTCCATTAATCTGGAAACGCTGCAGAACCTGCGCAACGTGTTGCAGGACTTGGGGGAGCGTGTTTCCATAGCCGCATATATAGACAACATTCTTCGGGAACACCTGCGTGAACATTTGGAATTGCTCAACAGTGCGGCAGCAAAACAAAGACGCAAGACAACAATAACACTATGATGGAAACAATACTTTTCAGTTTTATACTGATACTCATCATCATTTGGATAATGCTGGGTATCCTGTACTTCTATATGCGGTATGTGTCTCCGTATGGCATCCTTATCAAGAAAAATAAAAAAGGCAATGAGCAGACTAAGGAGAATGAAGCGACGAAGAAAAAAGACGGACAAAAAGGAGAAGGAACAGAAGATCAAGCCGAGTTTGTACTGATTGGCAAAAGCCGTTCCACTTCCCCTATTATCCCACAAGTTCCCTCTGCTTCATCATTAGAAAATTCAAAGCAGAATAGTAATAATTTTGTACCGCAAAACTCCGAAAATAAAGATGACATAAAGGAAGAGGATAACGAGATGGAGGTTAACTACGAGATGGAAAGAGAGGACGAAAACGAGGTTGCTCGCGAGGAGCTGAGTCTGCCCATTGAGTCCGCATCTGAAGATGGTGAGGTATCCAGTCAATCTATCCTCGCACGTGACTTAGGTCGCATGAGAAAGTGGCGTAAGAACAGTGATGAGGTAGATGATGCCGAAGTCGAGGAAATTGTCGGTCAACTTAAAGGCACTGACTTTATGGAGAAATTCAAGGAGTATGTCGCCAAAATGCAAGTTGAGCAGTCCATCCTGCTGGATAAAATCCGAAGAGCAGAGGAAGGAGAAGAGCAGACAGATGAATTGTCCACTTTCGATGCCTCCAGAAAGAACTCTTCTGACAATATGATGACGGAAACTGACGATATGGGCGAGCGTCCACTGTCATACTATCTGTAAAACCAATGTTCATATTGTAAAATTGTAAAGTGATGCGGGGGTGGCTCAAAAGTAAAACAATCTGCCAATATCTGTCATACGATAAAACCGAGCTACCCCTTGCCACTTTCACCCTAAAAAGAAAATAATTTGTTTAACAACTTAAAATAAAAAGAACAATGAACAACAAAAAGAAAATCACAATGCTGCTCCTGATAGCCGCCACTGCCACAGGAGCGTACGCACAGGGCAACGGCATGGCGGGTATCAACGAAGCCACCAAAATGGTGACCTCGTACTTTGATCCCGGTACGAAACTCATTTATGCCATCGGCGCCGTGGTGGGCTTGATCGGAGGAATAAAAGTCTATAACAAGTTCTCTAGTGGCGACCCCGATACGAGTAAGACCGCAGCCTCTTGGTTCGGTGCATGTATCTTCCTCATTGTGGCTGCCACCATCCTACGTTCTTTCTTCTTGTAACAATGGCTGAGTGGGAAATCAACAAAGGTGTAGGTCGGACGGTAGAGTTCAAGGGCTTGAAGGCGCAGTATCTCTTCCTCTTTGCAGGAGGCTTGCTTGCCGTCTTCATCCTCGTGGTCATTCTTTATCTCTGTGGAGTGAGCCAGATAGCCTGTCTGGTCATAGGCATAGTGGGTGCCACCCTCGTGGTGTGGCAAACGTTTGCCATGAACCGAAAGTACGGGCAATACGGACTCATGAAAAAGGGAGCCGTGAGAATGCACCCACGCTACCTTTTGAACCGCCGGACGGTCTATCACCTTATCCGTAACCTTCAACCCAAAAGAAAGAAGCAATGAGAAACAACAGTAAGATAACTACCTTGGAATCGAAGTTTCCCCTGCTCTCCATCGAGCAGGGCTGCATGGTGAGCAAAGATGCTGACATTACGGTGGCTTTCCGTGTGGAGCTGCCCGAACTCTTTACCGTCACTTCTACAGAATACGAAGCAATGCACTCTGCCTGGCATAAGGCAATCAAGGTACTACCCAATTACAGCATCGTACACAAGCAGGACTGGTTCATCAAAGAGGACTATCAAGGAAAGCATTCCGATGGCGGACTGAGTTTCCTTGCCCGTTCCTCTGAACGGCATTTTAACGAGCGTCCGTATCTATACCACTCTGTCTATCTCTTCCTTACCAAGACGAACAAGCAGCGTATGGCACAGCAGAGTAACTTCTCTTCGCTTTGTCGTGGACATCTGCTGCCCAAGGAAATTACCAACAAGGATGAGGTGATGAAGTTCATGGAAGCCGTAGACCAGTTCGAGCATATCATCAATGATACCGAGCAGATAAGGATTGTCCGCATGACTGAAGAAGAGCTGGTTGGCACAAATGAAAAAGGAGGACTGCTCGACAGGTATTTCTCTTTATCTGAAGAAGGGCATTCGTCTTTGGAGGACATCCGTCTGGGCGCAGACCTTGTGCGTGTGGGCGACAATATGCTCTGCTTACATACATTAAGCGATACAGATGATTTGCCCACAAGTGTGAGCACGGACAGCCGATATGAACGGCTTTCCACTGACCGATCGGATTGCAGGTTGTCCTTCGCCGCTCCCGTGGGCTTGATGTTGCCGTGTAACCACATCTATAACCAGTATATCTTCATAGAGGATAGCGATGCCAACTTGGAACGCTTCGAGAAGCAGGCAAGAAACATGCACTCGCTGGCACGCTACAGCCGTAGCAACCAAATCAATGAGGAATGGATACAGGAGTATCTCAACATCGCCCACTCGCAGGGACTGACCTCCATTCGTGCCCACTTCAACGTACTGGCATGGAGCAGCGATAAGGAAGAACTTCGCCAGATCAAGAATGACGTGGGTTCTGCACTTGCTCTTATGGAATGCCACCCACGTCACAACACCATTGATGCGGCAACGCTCTACTGGGCGGGTATACCCGGCAATGCGGCCGATTTTCCTGCGGAAGAGTCGTTCTATACATTTATAGAGCCTGCGCTCTGCTTTTTTACCGCTGAGACGAACTACAAGGATTCGCTCTCTCCCTTCGGTATCAAGATGGCAGACCGCCTTTCGGGAAAGCCCGTCCACTTAGACATATCGGATTTGCCGATGAAAAAGGGAGTCATCACCAACCGTAACAAATTTATCTTGGGTCCTTCGGGCAGTGGTAAGTCTTTCTTTACCAACCACATGGTACGTCAGTATTACGAACAGGGAGCGCATGTCCTCTTGGTCGATACCGGAAACTCATATCAAGGCTTGTGTGAACTTATCCACCGCAAGACCAAAGGTGAGGACGGTGTGTATTTTACCTATACCAATGAAAATCCGATATCCTTCAACCCTTTTTATACGGATGATTACTTCTTCGATGTTGAGAAAAGGGAGAGTATCTGCACATTATTACTTACACTTTGGAAAAGTGCTGATGAACATATCACCAAGACCGAAGCAGGCGAACTCGGTTCTGCCGTCAATGCCTATATCGAACTTATCAGGACGGATCATACCATCGTTCCCTGCTTCAATACCTTCTATGAGTATCTGCGGGACGTGTACCGCAAGGATATGGAAAAGCGTGACATCAAGGTAACGCTCTCGGACTTCAACATTAACAACCTCTTAACTACATTGAAGCAATACTATCGTGGCGGTCGTTACGACTTCCTTTTGAACTCGGACAAGAATATTGACCTGCTCTCCAAACGCTTCATCGTCTTTGAAATCGATCAAGTGAAGGATAATAAAGACCTTTTCCCTGTGGTAACGATTATCATCATGGAAGCCTTCATCAATAAGATGCGCCGATTAAAGGGTATCCGCAAGATGATACTCATTGAGGAAGCGTGGAAAGCCATCGCTTCGGCAAACATGGCGGACTACATAAAATATTTGTATAAGACCGTCAGAAAGTATTTCGGGGAAGCCATTGTGGTAACGCAGGAGGTGGATGACATTATTCAGTCGCCCATTGTCAAGGAGAGTATCATCAACAACTCCGACTGCAAGATACTGCTCGACCAGCGCAAGTATATGACCAAGTTCGATGGTATACAGGCGATGCTCGGCTTATCTGAAAAGGAAAAGAGCCAGATACTCTCCATCAATCAGAACAACGACCCCAACCGACTCTACAAGGAAGTGTGGATAGGCTTGGGCGGTATGCAGAGTGCCGTCTATGCCACGGAAGTGAGCATGGAGGAATACCTCACCTACACCACGGAAGAAACCGAGAAGGTGGAGGTCATGCAGCGTGCGGAACAGCTCGGTGGCGACATCGAAACGGCTATCCGTCAGCTTGCCATAGAGAAAAGAAACAATAAAAAGAAATAAGTAATAAACCATCAAAACTATAGCAACAATGAAAAAGTACATTTTCATGGCTCTCTTAGGATTGAGCCTTTCAGTTCCCAAAGCACACGCACAGTGGACGGTCTATGATCCCGGTAACTTTGCCGGCAACATTGCCAATACGGTCAAGGAGATTGCCACCGCCTCGAAGACAGTAAAGAATACCTTGGACGGATTCAAGGAGGTGGAAAAACTCTACAACGATACCAAGAAGTATTACGATGCCCTCAAGAAGGTGAATAACCTTATAGGAGATGCCTATAAGGTCAAGGAGTGTATTCTCATGGTGGGCGACATCTCTGAGGTCTATGTCACTTCCTACAAAAAGATGCTCTCGGACAAGAACTTCCGTCCGACAGAACTCGCTGCGATGGCTTCGGGCTACACCAAGTTGCTCGAGCAGAGCGGTGAGAGCCTGAAGGAACTCAAGTCCATCGTCAAGAGTAATGTATTCTCCATGAACGACCACGAGCGCATGCAGCAGATAGACCGTATCTATACCACACTACGTGAGTACCGCTCCTTGGTGTCGTACTATACAAGGAAGAATATCTCCGTGAGTTATGTCCGTGCTCGTGAGAAGAACGACCTTGCCTCTGTTAAGGCGCTCTACGGCAATACGACAAGCAGATATTGGTAATCTGTGGTTTATTCATAGATCTAAACAAATTCGCTTATGGATTTTGCCAGTTTACATGAGCTGCTACGCTCCACCTATGACGAGATGATGCCACTCTGTGCCCAGATGACGGGTATTGCCAAAGGCATTGCGGGCTTGGGAGCGCTCTTTTATATTGCCCTTCGGGTATGGGCTTCCATTGCCCGTGCCGAGGCAATCGATGTGTTTCCACTGCTGCGCCCCTTTGTCTTGGGCTTTTGCATCATGTTCTTCCCAACAGTCGTACTGGGTACGATGAATGCCGTTCTCTCGCCTGTAGTGCAGGGAACGGAGATGATGGTACATCAGCAGGAAGGCAATTTGGCGGAACTGACCGCAAAAAGGGATAAGCTGCAGGAGGAAGCCTACCTTAGGAATCCTGAAACGGCTTATTTGGTTTCCAACGAAAAGTTCGACCAGAAGATAGAGGAAATGGGCATTATCGGACCTGAAGATGCCGTGACGATAGCGGGGATGTATGCCGAGCGTGCCGCCTATCAGACCAAGCAATGGTTCATGAAACTTGTTCACGACTTTTTGGAATTGCTGTTCCATGCTTCGGGACTCATCATTGACACGCTTCGCACCTTTATTCTGATTGTCCTTTCGATACTCGGACCTATCGTGTTCGGCATAGCCGTATGGGATGGTCTTGCAGGCTCACTTACAGCATGGTTCTCACGCTATATCTCTGTCTACCTGTGGCTGCCTGTCAGTTCTATTCTTACGGCACTGCTTACCAAGATACAAGTCCTCATGATGCAGAAGGACATCGATGCGCTCAGCGATCCGAACTATCTGCCTGATTCGGGAACGTGGTATTACATCGTCTTTTTCCTCATCGGTATTGTGGGTTACTTCTGCGTGCCGACCGTGGCAGGGTGGATTATTGAAGCTGGTGGCGGTATTGGCTCCTACGGTCGCAATGTCAACCAGACTGCACAGCGTGGCGCACAAGGTGCATACACTGGTGGCAAGGCTGCTATGGCAGGCGCAGGTGCCGCTGTGGGAAATGTCGGTGGACGTATCAAGGGTGCACTGCTCAAAGGAAAATAGAAATGGAGCAACTATGCTTAATTAATCAACAGGTATAAAAGAAAAAAATGGAATTCAAATCACTTAATAATATTGAGACCTCATTCAGACAGATACGGCTCTATGCCTTTGTCTTTGCCATCGTATGTGTGGTAGTAAGCGGTTATGCTGTCTATGCCTCGTACAGCTTCGCCAAGGAGCAGAGGGAGAAAATCTATGTACTTGACCAGGGTAAGTCGCTCATGCTTGCCCTCAGTCAGGATGCAAGCCGAAACCGTCCCGTGGAGGCAAGGGAACATGTACGTCGCTTCCATGAACTGTTCTTCACCATTGCGCCTGACAAGGATGCTATTGAGAAGAATATGGAACGTGCCTTCGTACTGTGTGACAAGTCGGCTTTCAACTATTACAAGGACTTGGCAGAGAAGGGGTATTATAACCGTGCCATATCGGGTAATGTCAATCAGCGCATAGAGGTGGATTCTATCCACTGCAACTTTAATACTTACCCTTATGCGGTAACGACCTATGCACGGGAGTTTATCGTCCGTCAGAGTAACGTTACAGAGCGCAGTCTTGTTACATGCTGCACGCTGCAGAACTCAGTCCGTTCGGACAACAACCCGCAAGGCTTCCTGATGGAGAACTTCCTCGTCAAGGAGAACAGGGACATACAGACCTATAAACGATAAGGCTATGGCAAGAAAAGTAAACTATTTGCTCGCTCACCATTATCTGAGATTTCACCTTTGGCTCCGTCATTGGTGTGAAAAACTCACGATAAGGCAGCGCAAGGCTATCGTCTATGGGCTGAGTTTTATCTATCTCATCTGTTCCCTTTGGATGATAGCGCAGTTTTTCCTTCCTCCAAAGAAGGAGAAACTACCCATCCCCACGGGAAAGCTGACGGACAGTCCGATACGGACAGACAGCACTTTACAAGAGTTACACGGCAATTTTTACCTACAACATCATCAAACAATCAAAGAAAATGGATAATAAACAGAAAGAACAAATGAAAAAAGGCCAGGTCTTTGGAGGTCTGGGACTGCTGTTTACCCTTTCAATGTGGTTTATCTTCGCACCTTCGGGCAAGGATAAGACCGCAGCGGAGCAGGGGCTCAATGACAGCATCCCGCAGGCAACGACAGAAAAGCTCACCGAGAACAAGCTCAAAGCCTATGAATTAGGCGACAAGGCACACGAGGAAGAACAGACCCGCGAGGAGATGGGCAAGCTGTCGGACTATTTCGCACAGAACACAGCCCCCTCAGAAGCGCAGCGTGCAGAGACGGCTGCTTCTACGGCAAAGATAGAAAGTTCCATGCATCGCTATGAGGAGAATAATCGCCTCTTAAACTCCTTTTACGCTCCCGATCCATACGAGCAGGAGCGTGAAGCCTTGCGCTCGGAAATAGATAACCTTAAAAAGGAACTCTCTTCCAAAGACAGCAGGGAGGATGATGAAGAGAAAAGGCAGCTTGCCCTGATGGAAAAGAGCTATCAGATGGCAGCAAAGTATCTACCCAAGACATCATCTGTGCCACCGTCATTGAGTAATGCCTTTACGGAAAGCAAGGGAAACACCACTTCTACCACCGATATGGGTGTGACAAAAGGGCAGGCTGCGCAAGTTGGTACACCGTCAATGGAGGTCTTGGCGGAGCGCAAACAGGTGGTGACTTCACTCGGTCAGCCGATGAGCGATGCGGATTTTATCAAGGAATATGGAACAAGAGCACGCAACATGGGCTTCCATTCGCTAACAAGTACGGCTGCACCCACGATGCGCAACACGCTCAAAGTGGTGGTGGACAGAACGACCACGCTCAGGGAGGGCGACAATGTGGTGCTTCGTCTGTTGGAGACTGCCAAAGTGCAGGGCTTGCGTATTCCACGACAGAGCCGACTCATAGCTATTGCCAAGATTGAGGGCAACCGTATGCATCTGCTTATCAAAAGCATTGAGGTGGACGGGCATATCATAGCCGTCAAACTCTCGGCATACGACATGGACGGACAAGAGGGCGTGTATATACCAGGTTCGGAGGACATCAATGCGCTTAAGGAAGTCGGGGCGAACATCGGTGGCTCAATGGGAACCTCCTTTACCTTCGCTTCCTCTGCCAAAGACCAGATTATCTCCGAGGCTGCCCGTGGGATGATGCAGGGTGCAAGTCAGCTGCTTCAGAAGAAGCTGCGCACTATCAAGGTAACGCTCAAGAGTGGCTACCGCCTTTTCTTGGTGCAGAGCAAATAAAACAATCAAAAATGACAGGTAAAACAATAATATCAAATCAATAACAACAATGAAGAAAATTATTTTATCAATGGCTTTGCTCGCTACGATGGGAGCGACAGCCACTGCACAAGACATCAACAACGGCACACCGCTTATGCCTAATCGTCCTCTCTCTTCTGGCGAACTCTTTCAAGGGATGAGCCGTGCCATACCAACGGGGCGTGTCGTACTGCCTTATGGTCTTGACGTTACCTTTGACAAGACCGTGCATCTTATCTTCCCTGCTCCCATTCGCTATGTGGACTTGGGTAGCAATAACTTGATTGCAGGCAAGGCGGAGGATGCTGAGAACGTGCTACGTGTAAAGGCTGCCGTGAAGGACTTTGAGACGGAAACCAACATGAGCGTGATTTGCGAGGACGGCTCGTTTTACGCTTTCAATGTCAAATATGCTGATGAGCCAGAGAAGCTCAGCATAGAGATGAAGGACTTCCTGTCACCAACGGACGGACGACTGCCAAGCAATCGCTCTGATATCTATTTCAAGGAACTCGGTAACGAGTCGCCCGTATTAGTAAAGCTGATGATGCAGACTATCTATCAGAATGACAGACGCTGCATTAAGCACATCGGTGCACAGCAGTTCGGCATGAAGTTTCTGCTTCGTGGCTTGTACGCCCATAATGGCTTGCTGTATTTCCACATTCGTATGGAAAACGGTACAAACATGCCGTACTCTGTGGATTTTATCACATTTAAGGTGGTCGATAAGAAGATGGCAAAGCGCACCGCTATACAGGAACAAGTATTACAGCCGCTTCGTGCCTATCATCAGGTGATGCAGGTGCGTGGTATGAGCAGTGAACACGCTGTGTTTGCGCTCGAACAGTTTTCTCTTGCAGAAGATAAGCAGCTTGAAGTGACGCTCTATGAAAGAAATGGCGGTCGTACGCTGACCTTCTATGTAACGGCAGAGGACCTGCAGTTGGCAAAGAATATTGATAATCTCAAACTGAAATGGTAGACATTATGAAGAAGAAAATCATTTTATCGGTTTGTGCAGCGGTGGCAATGGCTTTTAGCTTGCCATCGCAGGCACAGCGACTGATACCCAA
>OASD01000583.1_pt1 | contig 13758 bp, 11 predicted proteins | sample 1475531 | NCBI WGS metagenome assembly OASD01 (sample SAMEA3360668, study PRJEB22359) | human gut metagenome | biome: ENVO:urban biome; feature: ENVO:human-associated habitat; material: ENVO:feces | place: Bangladesh | collected 2011
TTTTTCATCTCTCTTCCTCTTTTCTAATCATCTTTGTTACAGTCTACCAAACTTAGAGGCGCCTGCCCAATATATATTTTCTATGACCTTGATAGAGAAAAACTATCATGAGATCGAGCTAAGTCCTTGACACGATAGTCTAATTTTTTATTTGAACCTAAAAAATAGCCTGAAACTTTTGTTTCAGACTACTTTTGATATTAGAAAGTTTGTTTTCTTGCTTTACGTTCGGCACGCCCTTTAGCACGGTTAGCTGCACGGCGTTCGCGTTTGCGTTTTTCATCAACTTTCCATTGAATTTTTTTCTTGTAACCAGGTTTGATTTTTTTCTTTTTCTTCTTAACCAAACCAATCATTTCAGTATCAAGTTTTTGGTATGATTTTTCACGGTTGGCACGGCGATCACGATCATAAGTATCTTGGAATTCACCATTTTTAAGCATTTTTGGTACGAATTTAATGCCTAATTTTTCAAGTTCACGAATATCTGAATCGTCACTTGGTTGGTAAAGTGTGATGGCAATACCATTCAAACCGTTACGTCCTGTACGTCCAACACGGTGAACAAAGAATGACAAATCTTGCGGAATAGCATCGTTGATAACGTGACTAACCCCTTCAATATCAAGCCCACGCGCTGCCAAATCTGTTGCCACGATGTATTCGTAAGACAGTTTTTTGATTTGGTTCATCGTACGTTTACGTTCACGTGGTGGAATACCACCGTGGATTTTAGCAACTTTCAAACCATTTGATACAAGGTAGCTGTGCAATTCATCCGCACGTTCTTTGGTGTTCACGAAAATCATAGCAAGGTATGGGTTAAGAGCTTTTGTGATTTCCAAAATTTGAGCATTTTTATCACGACCTTTAGTGGATACCAACCAGTTATCAATGGTATCTGCGATAACTGTTGTTGTCTTTATTTTTTCCATGACAGGATTTGTCAAATATTTCTTCAAGAACGGTTGTAATTTTTGTGGAATAGTTGCTGAGAAGACCAAAATTTGAACATCTTTTGGCAATGTGCTAGCAATCTTATCAACCGTATCAAGAAATCCCATATCAAGCGTCATATCAGCTTCATCAACTACAAAAGGGTGTGCCTTGTAGATTTCAAGGTCGCCAGATTTAACCAAATCATAGATACGACCAGGTGTTCCGATGACGATATGTGGTTGAGATGATTTTAGTTTGTCAATTTGACGAAGCTTATCTGTCCCACCAACATAATTTGCTACACGAATTTCTGTTTCCGATTTATCTGCAATTTGTTTTGTAGCTTGATAGATTTGTGTTACCAATTCACGGCTTGGTGCTGTGATAACAACTTGGACGTTGTCGCTTGTTTCATCCAATTTTTCAAAGATTGGTAGCAAGAAAGTGTGTGTTTTCCCTGAACCAGTTTTTGATTCACCTACCAGATCACGACCTGAACGTACAACGGGAATTAATTTTTGTTGCACTTCTGTCGGATTTTTGAATTTAAGCTCTGCGAGTGCAACACGGATGTAGGGCTTAAAATTAAAATCGTTAAAAGACATGTTTTACCTCAATTTCTTATCTCATCAAGTTTCACTTGAAATTTCTCTATATCTGTTTATCGTTTCATCCCTAGCTAACATAGCTAGGCGAATTTTTTCATTCCTTTCTATTATATCATTAAAAGGGGGATTAAAGCAAAGCACTATGCGCTTTAAGAACTAAAAAAACGAGCTGAGAATTTCTCAACTCGCTTTCCTTATTATAAGACATAAAGGAAAATCAATGTGAGGATGCTTGCGATAGCTCCAACGCTCCACAAGAAAGCATCAACTTTCCATTCAGGCCATTTTTCTGATTTTCCAGACAAACCACCAAGCTCCAAATGATGATGGAATGGTGTCATACGGAAGATACGACGACCTTCACCATATTTTTTCTTAGTGTATTTAAAGTAAGATACTTGAAGCATTACTGAAGCTGTTTCAAAAACGTAAACAAATCCAATGATTAGCAATGTCCATTCTTGGCGAAGGGCAATTGAAATTGCAGCAAGCATCGCACCCAATGCCAAGCTTCCCACATCACCCATGAAGACCTTAGCTGGTTTGTGATTGAAAACAAAGAAACCAAACAAAGCACCAATCATAGTAACAATAATCAAAAGTACATCAAATTGTTTTTGAACAACTGCGATAACGCCATAAGCTGCTAAACTAATAGCTACTGAGATTGAAGCTAAACCATCAATCCCATCAGTCAAGTTAACTGCATTTGAAAATCCAACAATCCAGAAAAGAACAAAGAGAACATAAAGAACACCTAGATGTAAATCAAATCCACAGACATTCAAATCATCTGTTCCACTTGGACGCACGTGAACAAAATAGAAAATCAAACCACCAATAATTTGCAAACTCATTTTTTGCCAAGGTGTCAAACCTTCATTGATCTGTTTAAAGATTTTCAAGAAATCATCAAGGAATCCAACAATTCCATAAATCAAAAGAACTATTAAAATTCCTACAGTTGCTCCCATTGAAGCACCAGCTTGTCTTTCGATAAAGAAACTAAAGACAAGACTAACAAGAATGGCAACTGTTAGAAAGACTGTCCCACCCATTGTTGGTGTTCCAGCTTTAGTCAAATGTTGTTTGACATCCTCGTGCATTTGTTGCCCACCGATTTTTTTCAATTGATAAATACGAATAAAATGCGGCATAGCAAATACTGTCAAGGCAAAGGCGACAATACCTGCAATTAAAATTAAAAACATTTTAGTTTAGTCTCCTAGAGTAATTTTAATTTTTTTGACTTTGTCAATATCTTTTCCGGTATCGACACTTTGCTTAGTGACTTTTGAACCAGAGCCTTTAATGGTTACTTTGATTCCAGTCCACTTCGCAAATTTTTCAACATTTTCTTTCGTCCAGCCATACATGTCTGGCATTGTTTTTAATTTTCCTGTCCAAAGTAGCACTTGTTCATTTTGTGAAAGGTTACTACCGACTTTTTTAGACATTTTCTTGATTTTTCTACCTGACCCAACAACAACTGGTTGAACAAGATTATTACGAAGTTCCTGAGCAGTATCACCAGGTGTTTTTCCGATGTAATCTTTCAATTGGTATTTAGTTTCTGTATCTGTACCAGTCACGGCTGTACTTGTCAAAGTATCCTTAATCATCATAGCACGTTCAAGAACAGGATTAACCACGTCTTTCCAGAAAGAACGTTTGAAAGTCGTTGTTGGTTGTTGAAGGGTAACATACATGATAAAGTCAGGATCATCTGATGGCACCATAGCAACAACTGAGTTGATATAGTCATTATCACCAGTCAAATATCCTCCGCCCTCATCCGCAGATGCGGCAATTTGGGCTGTACCAGATTTGACAGCAACTGAATAATCACCGACCTGAATAACCGGTGCCCCTTCTGTGCTATCATACAAGGTACCATACTGTGAATCTGTACCAACCGTTACCATGTAATCAAGTGTTTGGTTGGCAGCATTTTCTGAGACCGGTTTACCAGAGACTTCAGCTGATGCTTTACGGGCTGTATTATTATTTGGGTCGTAGATTTGACTAATAAATTGTGGTTCAAGCATAACCCCTTTATTAGAAATCGCAGAAAAGGCACGAAGCATTTGAACTTGTGTCACACCAATACCTTGACCGAAAGCACTCATGGCAATGGTTACTTCATTGTCTGATGGTAACAAGCCACTACCTTCATTGACCATACCAAAACGTGTTGGGTAACCAAACTTAAACTTAGACAAGTAGTTTAGCCATTTGTCATTACCCATTTTTTGTTCAAGACTTGTCATAGCAACGTTACTTGACCAAGCAAACCCTTGAGCATACGTCATATATTGAACAGAAGTATTACCTTCATTGACGTTCCAGTCATTGATTTTTGTATCAGCAACTGTAATACCGTTGATTGTTGAAATCACTTCATTTGGCGTAAAAATACCATCATCGATAGCTGAGGCAAGTGTCATTACTTTCATGGTTGACCCTGGTTCATAATAGCTTTGATATAGAAGGGTATTCCATGTTTTTAGATTATCTTCATTATAACCTTCCATTGTCTGTGCATTATAAGTTGGACGTTGTGTCGTTGCTAAGATTTCTCCTGTCTTAGCATTAACCACTGTCGCACTGGCATATTTACCTTGAGCATCATTTTGGAAAATATCCATTTGTGACTCAAGATAAGATTGCAATGGTTCAGAAAGTGTTGTATAGACATCTTTTCCATCAACAGCACGTTTAACAGTCGTTTCCGTACCAAGTAACAAGTTACCATTTTTATCTTTTTGATAGGTTACTTTTCCGTCTGACCCTGATAGCACATCGTTTAATGAGGCTTCTAAACCTGATGTTCCGACAAGGCTCGATGTTTTACCATCTTTGTTTTCTTTTAATTGGGCAAGTCCTAAGAATTGCGAAGCAAAGACACCATTTGGATACATACGTCCAGGTGTTGATTCAAATCCAATTCCCTTAATTCCAGCGTCCTTCATAGCTGTTTCAATTTCTGATTTCTTACTGTATGATAAACCAGACCCTGAACTTCCGAATGACACTTGGAAAAGCCCACTTTGATTCAATTGTTTTAAGACTTCGTCTTTATCAATACCGATTTGGACATTCAAAATCTTAGCAACTTTATCGTATTGAGATTTTTTAACGTAGAGTTTTTCACCAGTTGTTGACACATAAGATTTCGAAATAATAGCATAAACACTATAAGTTGTCGAATCCTCAGCCAGTGCAACACCATTACGGTCATAAATCGTACCACGTTTAGCTTGAACCGTCACTGTTTGTTGGTAAACATCTGAGGCTTCTTTAGATAGATTATGACCAAACTTGGTATCTGTTCCCACAATAATCGCGAAATTGATAATAAACACAAAGAAAAGGAAGACTGCCAAAATCATCAGATTTTGACCAACACGCTCGCGATTCTTATCGGGTGTGCGTCTGTCCTTTACCACATAGTCTAAAAAACGATTCATTAATTTTTTCATAGACTACTCCACCTGTTTAATATTATCCTGTTGGCTTGTTAAACCAGCATTTTGGGCAATTTGCTCAACACGGTCACGACTTGACAGTTCGTTAACCTCTTGTTTAGCATTGTCGTAATTTGTCTGTACTTCAGTAATCTGACTATTTAAATCAGTGATTTGCTGTTGTACTTGAAGATTACGACTTTGAAGGTAAATAATACTAATCGCCATGGTAATAGCCGTTAAAATAATTGAACCATAAAAAGCTTTTTCAATGCGTGAAAACTTTCGAATACGACGTTTAAGAGCCTTAGCAATGGCTTCGTTACGATGTTTATCAGTCATTACTTACGAACCTTTCTAGCCACGCGCAATTTTGCTGAGTGTGAACGATTGTTGGCTTCTAACTCTTCTTGACGCGGTAAAATTGGTTTACGATTTACAAGAGCTAGTTTTGGCTGCATATCATCTGGAATAAAAGGTAAACCTTTTGGAACTTCCACTGTAGACGCTTCTTTAAACAATTGTTTTGTCAAACGGTCTTCAAGCGAGTGGAAAGTAATTACGGAAATACGACCATCAACTGCTAATAAGCCAATCGCTTGTTGGATAGACTCATCTGCCGCTCCCAATTCATCGTTAACTTCGATACGAATGGCTTGGAAAATTTGTTTAGCAGGGTGCCCTTTTTTCTTAAGTTCTTTAGCCGGCTTAGCTGATTTGATGATTTCTGCCAACTCAGTCGTTGTTTCAATCGGCTTTTCTTGTCTAGCTTGTTCAATTTTGCGCGCAATTTGTTTTGAAAACTTATCTTCACCGTATTTGTAGAAAATACGAACCAAATCATAGTAATCGTAAGTATTCACCACATCATAAGCCGTTAAGTCTTGCTCACGGTTCATACGCATATCAAGCGGAGCATCTTTTTTATAAGAAAATCCACGCTCACGCTCATCTAGTTGCGGACTTGACACCCCAAGGTCATATAAAATACCATCAATCTCAGTTACTCCATGCATTGCTAAATTTGAAGCAAGATTGCGGAAGTTGTCCTTGATAAAAGTGACTTGTCCTTTTTCAATATAATCTTTTAATCGAATTTGTGCATTATCAATAGCCGTCTGGTCTTGGTCAAAAGCATAAAGATGACCATTCGGGCCAAGCTTAGAGAGGAGATATTCACTGTGTCCTGCTCCTCCTAGCGTTGCATCTACATAGATTCCATCTGGCTTGATATCAAGCATATCAACGGTTTCATGTAGAAGTACTGTAATATGATGAAAGTCTTTTGTCATACCTTTCATTATAACACAAATAGAAAATTTCTTCCTTAAAAGATAGAGATAAAAAGAAAAACCAAGCATCTCGTGTTTAAGACACTTGGTACTTACTCATCTGAAAAATATTATTCTCTGATTTGTCCTTTACCGTTAATATAAAATTTTGTGCTTGTTAATGCCTCTAAGCCCATTGGACCACGCGCATGCATTTTTTGGGTAGAAATTCCAATTTCAGCACCCAAACCAAAGACAAAACCATCTGTAAAGCGTGTTGACGCATTAACGTAAACTGCCGCTGCATCCACTTCATCTTGGAAACGTTCGGCGTGCTCAAGGTCTTTTGTCACAATCGCTTCAGAATGATGCGTTGTGTAACGATTTACCCAATCAATAGCCTTGTCTAGCGAATCAACAACCTTAACAGACATAATGTAATCTAAAAACTCAGTTGCATAATCATCAGCCGTTGCAGCTACTGCATTTTTAAAAATGGCTAACGCTCTCTCATCAGCTCGAAACTCAACCGCATGAACCTTGTTAATAGCCTCTTCCAATTGAGGCAAGAACTGCTCTGCAATTTTTTCATGAACCACAAGACACTCAGCTGCATTACAAACGCTTGGGCGTTGTGTTTTGGCATTGATGACAATCTTAGTCGCCATGTCCAAATCAGCTGTTTCATCAACGAAAATGTGACAATTCCCAACTCCAGTTTCAATGACTGGAACTTTAGATTTTTCTTTAACCGTTTGAATCAAGCGTGCGCCACCACGTGGAATCAACACATCAACATAGTCGACAGCTTGCATTAATTCTTCAGCAACAGCGTGGCTAGTATCTTCGACTAATTGAACCACATTTTGGTCGATCCCTTCCTCAGCTAGAGCTTTTCTGATAACTGTTACAAGTGCTGTATTTGAATGAATAGCATCACGACCACCACGTAAAATAATGGCATTACTTGTTTTGAAAGCAAGGCTAAAAGCATCGACAGAGACATTTGGACGGCTTTCAAAAATCATGGCAATGACACCAAGCGCAACACGTTTTTGCACAATTTTTAAGCCATCAAGATTTGTATAGCCTCGAACAACTTGACCAATCGGATCTTGAAGATCAGCTACTTGACGAACACCTTCGACAATACCTTCAATGCGGCCAGCATCTAGGCGCAAGCGATCCACCATAACTGGTGAAATGCCATTTTCTTGCGCTTTTGCCACATCACGTGCATTTTCTTGCAAGATAAAATCTGTTTCAGCAAGCAAAGCATCCGCTACTTGAGCCAAGATTTTATTTTTCTCTGCTGTTCCAAGTTTTACTAGACTTAGAGAAGCGATTTTTACATTTTTCCCTAGTTCATCAATATAGCCCATCTCAAGACCTCCTTAATTACTTAAATTGTGAAAACCATGTTCCAATATTAGCACCATCAAGGGCACGTAAAATATCGCGTGGATTAGCTCCATTCATCAAAATCATTTGACTATTATTGTCAAAAATCATTTGGGCACTCTTAATCTTGCTAAGCATGCCACCTGTACCAAATTTGCTACCAGCACCGCCAGCTGACTTAATGATTTCATCAGTGATTTCACTAACATGTTCACGAAGTTTAGCATCTTCATAAACATTTGGATTTTTATCATAAAGGCCATCAATATCTGACAACATGATTAGCAAATCAGCTTTAGTCACTTTAGCTACAATGGCTGACAAACGGTCATTGTCTCCAAATTTTGTGGCATGATCCATTTCATCAACACTGATAGCATCATTTTCATTAACGATTGGAACAATTCCCATTGAAAGAAGAGTTTCAAAAGCGTTGGTGAAGTTTGCCAAACTTTCTGGATACTCAATAACATCACGTGTAATTAAAAGCTGACTAACTTCTGTCTGATAGTGTGAAAAGATTTGCGAATAAAGGCTCATCATGGCCACCTGACCGACACTTGATACGGCCTGTTGTCGTGCAATTTCTGTTGGACGTTTATCCATATTAAGAACATTAAGTCCAAACCCCATGGCACCAGATGATACCAAGACAACTTCCATCCCTTTATTCATCAAACTAGAGATAACAAAGGCTAGCTGATCAACTTTTTCTAAATTTATTTTGCCATTTGGCATAACAAGGGAACTTGTCCCGATTTTTATAACAATGCGTTTTACTGATTCAAAATTACGTTTCATACGCTTATTATACACTAAAAAAACAGTCCTAGGAACTGTTTTTCTAAGGTTTTATCTAAGTATTTAGTCAACTTTAATTCACATCTTAATTTCAGGAGATTTTAGAAATTAATGTGAGATTTTCTTCCAAAATTTATGACTAATCAAGATTTGAGAAATAAGCGCTAAGACCAAAAGAAGAATTGATAGCGTCATGTTAATCAGCAGAATTTGCTGTGTGATATTACCAAGAATAACTAAACCTACTGCTAAGCCACCACCAAGAAGATAAGCTGCCATCATAATCGCAAAAGCAAGCCACTGACCTGAATGTCGATTAAAAAGTTGGGTCACATCTTGCCAAAGCAGATTCAGATTTCTATAGTCACGCCAGTACATTAATTGACCTTGGACAACAATCATTGCACACAAACCTACCAAAAAGGCTAGCATCAAAAGTACATTTAACTGTAAGAAAACCAAGCCAACGACTAGGTAAACACAAGCAGGAACAAGAGCTTGAAGTCCTGCTAAAACCACAAACTTCTGAACAAGGAAAGCTTTAAAGTTAAGTGGTAAACTTCTCAAAAAGTTATAGTTCTCTTTTTCAAGTGAAATGCCGACACCTAGTAAAGTTGTTGGCATAGCACAAGTTGTTCCCAAAATGACTCCAACTAACAAAGCTATACCAAAATAATCCGTAGATACCTTGGTTAAAGTAAACTCATTAGTCAGCATTGGTGTTAGGAAAAAAACCACATAAATCAAAGGCGTCACATAAGTTTGCGTCAATAAGGCTGCATTTTGAAGCGTTGAAAGGTGATGATGAAGCATCATCTTTGTTAAAGAAGCTGAGCTCTTTGACGTTTTTTTCGTCTGCTTCTTAGTTTTAGCTTTTTTAGGACTAGCATACAAAGTACTTTGGTAATAATTTGGCATTGCCCATTTAACCAAACCAATCATTAAGCCTAAAAGAACGACTAAAGGTAAATAGAAGTTTAACAGTGCAGCCAAACTATATGGCGCATTAACCACGTCATAAAAACCTCTAAAATAAGGAATGATTGGACGATCAGGAATCGTCAAGCTGTCACTTCCTATATTTTTACTGTTGACAACATTCATATAAAGAATCGTTCCGACAGCGCCAATCGTCGAAAGAGACATCAAGACTGTTGAAATCAATTTACGATGATTGCTACGAACAATCACCCCACCAACCAAGCTATTCACATAAAGTGCTAATACTGTCGAAGCTGTAAAGAGAATCCCAAAAACAATCACGGTAGCAATAATTGCCACAAATAGCCCTGCCATTTGCCAATAAGCGATGAAAAATAATGATAACAAAGGCATCAAAAACGTCACACCCATCCCAAAACTTGAAATCACTTTTGCTAAATATAGCTCACTGGATTTAATCGGTAAGTGAGCATAAAGCTTCACATCATCGCTTTCGTAAAAAATGCTATACATGGCTGAGAAAGCATTCAAAGTTGCCATGATAAAGAAAATCGCTGTGTAAAAAGAAAAGTAACCAGGATAATGCTTAAAATTAAGATTAGCATACATAAAAATGTAAATCACCGCAAAGAACAAACTTAAAAATATTTGCTGACGAATCACACTTTTATAAGTTGAAAAATTTTTTCTCGGATTCTTTTCTTGCTTACGTTTAACCGCCGCTACAGCTTGGGGATTTGAGTAAAGAATATTAATCTTAACGAGTTCCCTAACAGTTGACCAGTTCATACACTCACCCCTCTTTCACCTTGCGTCCAGCAAGTTCTAGGTAAATGCTTTCCAAATCTTTGTCAGGATAATTTGCTTTTAGCTCATCCAAAGAACCAACAAAAATCAATTTGCCTTCTTTTAAAATCCCAATACGGTCACACAATTGCTCTGCAACAGCCAAGACATGTGTTGAAAAAAGAACGGTATTGCCACCACGCGCATGCTCTTTCATCATCTCTTTCAAATCAAAAGAAGCTTGCGGGTCAAGACCAGTTAAAGGCTCATCCAAAATCCAAATATCAGGATTTGAAATCAAAGCTCCAATCACAATGACTTTTTGACGCATCCCATGTGAGAAACTGTCAATCAAATCATTAACATGCTCAGCAATATCAAATAAATGTGATAAGCGGTCAATACGTTCATCAACCTCTTTTTCAGCAACGCCGTAAATCTTTGCCAAGAAATGCCAATACTCACTAGCTGTCAAATTCAAGAATAAATCTGGTGAATCTGGAACATAACCAATACGTTTTTTAATGTCATCACGATGTTCTGATAAAGCCAAATCATCCACATAAATTTCACCATAAGTCGCATCAATAATTGACGTTAAAATGCTGATAGTCGTTGTTTTACCAGCACCATTATGACCAATCAAACCAAAAATTTCCCCATTTTCAATGGTTAAATTTAAATCACTAAGTGCCTCCTTGTCTCCGTATAATTTTGAAACATGCTCAAAACGAATCATTTTTCTTTCCTCCTAATCTCCTCAAAGTGGCTTTATCCACTTTGAAACTTCCTTTTTTTCATAATATTCTGCTGCCCACTTTTGAGTTAATTTTTTTAATTCCTCAACACCTCGTGGGAGTGTTAAATCAGTATGAGCACTGTAAAGATTCAAGTCACATTCTAAATGCAAAGCGCATAAACCAGCATCTCTACTCTTAATCACTTCATTAGACGCCGACAGCAAAATTTTAGATAATTTCACGTCCTGTCTAACGACCATATCTTCATAAGCGACTTTAATAGCTGAATATAGCTTGCTACATCTTTCATCCATTAAATCTCCCCCTCTCCCAAATTAAATACATTTGTACTATTAAAATAAGACAAAATAACTTTTACAATATCTTACCCTTTCTTACACTATTTGTCAAATGATTATAAAAAGCCCTTGCCAAAAGCAAGGACTTTTTATAATCATTTATTAAGGATTACAACGATTCGTAAAGGCTAACAGCGTTATCAACTGTGAATCCATATCCTTCAAAGATTTTAGCACCTGGTGCAGAAGCTCCCCAAGTATCGATTGTAAGAGTTTTACCTTGGAGACCAACGTATTTGCCCCAACCAAAGCTTGAACCAGCTTCGATAGCCAAACGTTTTGTGACGTTAGCTGGAAGAATGCTTTCTTTATAAGCAGCGTCTTGTTCGTCAAAGATGTTTTGTGCTGGCATTGAAACCACACGAACATGAACACCTTTTGCTTCCAAAGCAGCTTGCGTATCAAGCGCCAATTTCACTTCAGAACCTGTTGCAATAAGGATACCGTCAAGGTCACCTTTTGCTTCTGAAAGGATATAAGCACCTTTATTAACACCTTCTGCTGCCAATTCTTTTGTCCCTTCAAGGACAGGAAGATTTTGACGTGTCAAGATGAGCATTGTTGGACGATCAGTTTCAGCAAGAGCACGTTTCCATGCAGCATTTGTTTCGTTACCGTCAGCAGGGCGGATAACGTTAAGGTTAGGCATAGAACGAACGCTAGCCAATTGTTCAACTGGTTCGTGAGTTGGTCCGTCTTCACCGACAGCGATTGAATCATGCGTCATGACATAAATCGTTGGTAATTGTTGAAGAGCAGCCATACGAACAGCTGGAAGAAGGTAGTTTGAGAATACGAAGAATGTACCACCGTAAACACGAGTACCACCATGAAGGGCAATACCGTTCATGGCAGCTGCCATGGCAAATTCACGAACACCAAACCAGATGTTACGACCAAGGTAGTTATCTGGTTGGAAATCAGATTCTTCTTTGACCATTGTATTATTTGATGCAGAAAGGTCAGCTGAACCACCCCAGAATGATGGGACTTGAGCTGAGATTTGTTGGATAGCTTGTTGACTTGATGAACGGCTAGCAAGGCTAGTTCCAAGTTCGAAGTCGTCAAGTTTCACGTCAACCGGTTTGTTAGCAAATGCAGCTTTGTATTCAGCAGCTAATTCTGGGTAAGCAGCTTCGTATTCACGGAATTTAGTTTCCCATGCGTTTTCAGCAGCTTCACCACGGAATTTAATACCAACTTCAAAGCGTTTAGCAACTTCTTCTGGTACTGTGAATTCTGGATATTCCCAACCGTAAGATTTTTTAGCATAAGCAATTCCATCAACACCAAGAGGGGCACCGTGAACAGCTGATGTACCTTGTTTTTCAGCACCGAAACCAATGATTGTTTTCACTTCGATGATAGATGGTTTTTCTGTTTCAGCTTTAGCTTCTTCGATAGCTTTAGCAATAGCCTCAAGGTCGTTACCATCTTTAACCAAGATATGTTGCCAACCGTAAGCTTCGAATTTACCTTTAACATCTTCTGTAAAGGCTTTTGATGTTGGACCATCAAGTGAGATGTCGTTTGAATCGTAAAGAAGGACTAATTTACCAAGTTTTAAGTGACCTGCAAGACTAGCAGCTTCTTGGCTGACACCTTCCATCAAACAACCATCACCATGCAAAGCATAAGTGTAGTGGTCTACAATATCAAAGCCTGGTTTGTTAAATTTAGCAGCTAAGTGAGCTTCTGCCATTGCCATACCAACAGCGTTAGCGATACCTTGACCAAGTGGTCCTGTAGTTGCTTCTACACCATCAGTGTGGTTAACTTCTGGGTGACCTGGTGTTTTTGAACCCCATTGACGGAAGTTCTTCAAGTCATCGATTGTTACATCGTAGCCTGATAAGTGAAGTAGGCTATACAAAAGAGCAGAACCGTGACCAGCAGACAATACGAAACGGTCGCGGTTAGACCAAGAACGACTTGTCTTTGGATTAACATTCATTACATGATTCCAAAGAACGTAAGCCATAGGTGCAGCTCCCATTGGAAGGCCTGGGTGACCTGAATTGGCTGCCTGAATGGCATCAATTGAGAGCGTACGGACAGTGTTTACTGCCAACTGATCAATAGCATCAAATGTCATGAGTGAAACCTTTCTGTTTTTAAGGACTTAAAGTATTATTGTTCGGATTCTATTATATCATAAAAAACTTGACTTTTTAAATTAAATTGTCATTTGCTTTCTTGTAAGCAGTTTCTAAAAAAGCCCAGCTAAACATAGCTGAGCGATTTTCTTATGAATTTGGATCGTCAAGGCTACGACCGTGCAAACCACGTTCACGTTGCAATTGACGAAGTTTTTCTGGTGTCACATCATTTCCATCTTCATCGACGATTTTAATACCAGAGATGTGGTGAAGAAGTGAATGACGGTAACCTTCAATATACTCTTTACGCAATTTAGCTTGTTCAACTTTTTCTGGACCAGTCAA
>OASD01000584.1_pt1 | contig 13741 bp, 9 predicted proteins | sample 1475531 | NCBI WGS metagenome assembly OASD01 (sample SAMEA3360668, study PRJEB22359) | human gut metagenome | biome: ENVO:urban biome; feature: ENVO:human-associated habitat; material: ENVO:feces | place: Bangladesh | collected 2011
AATGGAGACCATTACCGGACTGAAGGACCCGAAGGAAGCCGCCAAGCTGATTCATGCCTGGGGCGTTGCCGAAGTAATCATCACGCTGGGAAGCGAGGGCTCTCTGGTTTATGTAGATGATACTTTCTACGATATTCCTGCCTACCCTCCTCATGAAGTAGTAGATGCTACAGGATGTGGCGACACCTATTCGGCAGGCTATCTCTACAAGCGTCTGAAGGGAGCCAATCCGGTAGAAGCCGGAAAGTTTGCTGCAGCCATGTGTACCATCAAACTGGAGCACAACGGACCGTTCAACCGCAGCATAGAAGATGTAATGAAAATCATCAGATAAAACAGATGAAACAATCATCAGAGAAAACAGATGGGACAATCCCCACTTTTAAGAAAATGGCAGTTTCCAACAAGCAGGAAACTGCCTTTTTTCTTTGACTCCACTCTCCGTTTATCCCCTGAAAACATGTTGTTTAGCAACTTTTTCCCTATATGAACCATTATGAACTTGTATAATACCACTTTTTTTTCTACCTTTGCAAAGTAAATGAAACTAACAGTTCCAGATACACCTAGAAAAAGTAATCATATAAAACGAAGAAATCATGAAACAGAAGAAGTATCTAGCAATCGTAGGGAGCATGCTCCTCGCATTAACCGCATGTTCCGGTGGAGATTCTGAATTAGACCCTACACCTAGTCCAACCCCTTCAGCAAAAGTGCCTATCAGCATCAGCACTTCGATAAGCCGTGCTACTGATCTGGCTTTTGAAACGGGAGACCAGATAGGACTGTTTGTTGTCAACCATAAAGCCGATGGCTCTGCCGCAACACTCCAAACGACAGGTAACTATATAGACAACACGAAATTTACTTATGATGGAACCTGGAAGGCTGCAACTCCAACCTACTGGAAAGACAACAGCACCCACGCCGATTTCTACATTTATTATCCATATACAGCCACTATCAGCAACATAGAGGCGATGCCTTGGACCGTAAATGCTGACCAGAGCACAACGGAAAAATACAAGGCTAGCGAACTTCTGATAGGCAAGACTACAGATGCGGCTCCTACAGAAAGCGCCGTGAAGATAGAAGCCAGGCACGTGTTGAGCAAGATGATTATCAAACTCGTGGCAGGAAACGGATTTACAGAGGCTTCGCTTGCTGCAGCCAAGATTAGCGTAAAGATCAACCATCTGAAAACACAGACTACAGCCAATCTTTCTACAGGTGCCGTAACAGCCAAGGGCGATGATACAGACATCATTCCGCTCAAGGAAGAAGGCAACAGCTACAAGGCGCTCATCATTCCGCAAGCCGTAGGCGAGGGAAATCTCATTACCATAAATGTAGACGGCAGAGATTTCAATCTCCCTAAGTCATCCCAGTTTTCCGCTTTCGAGGCTGGCAAGAAGCATAAGTTTACCGTTACACTCAGCAAGACCAGCAACGGCGTGAATGTAAACATCAGCAAGTGGGAAGACGACGGTATTGACTATGGCGGAACAGCCGAATAACAGAACGGACGATTTTCTATCCAGAAATAATAAGAGATGATCTTTCTGACTGAGAAAGGTCATCTCCCCTAAAAGAATTATTTATGAAAAGAGTAAAACATTCCTTATTATATCTGCTTGCGGCAGGAGCCATGCTCCTGACGGGCTGTAGCGATGACTTCTTCGGCGACAAGACCGAGCAGCACGACAGCAACCGCATCCAGCTTTCGGGCGATATCGACCAGCTTGCCGTAACCCGCGTCAACGACAACGGTTTCTGCAACGGCGACGTGATGGGCGTTTACATCGTAGATTACGAGGGAAACAAGCCTGGAACCCTGAAGGTAAACGGCAACCGTGGCGATAATGTGCGCCACACTTTCGATGAGCCTAACTATAAGTGGAACTCCGCTTATGATCTTTTCTGGAAAGACAAGCATACGCATATTGATGTGTATGGCTACTATCCTTTTGCCAATCCTGAGAGCATCGAGGATTATCAGTTTGAAGTACAGAAAGACCAGAGCAAGGCTACCGAGAATGGCGAAATGGGTGGCTACGAAGCAAGCGATTTCCTCTGGGGCAAGGTGTCAGATGTGGCTCCTACCACCAGCGTAATCCGTTTGCCTATGGCGCATCGCATGTCTAATGCCCGTGTTACCCTGATTCAGGGTTCCGGTTTTGCCGAGGGCGAATGGGCGAATCTGGAGAAGATTGTTCTGACAGCCAACGTAGCCCGCAAGGCAAGCATCAACCTTTCTACTGGCGAAATCAAGACAGCAGGTGCTGTAGAGAACACCATGACCATTCCATCTCGTACAAACGACGAGTGGCGCACCATCGTGGTTCCTCAAACCGTGGCTGCCGGCACAACTCTCTTCAGCATCACCATTGGTGGTGTACCTTATAAGTTCACTAAGAACGAGGCACTTACCTATGTATCTGGCAAGATGATGAACTTCGGCATCAAGGTAGATAAGCAGACAGGAAGCGGCACTTACAAACTGACTTTGGTAAGCGAAAGCATCACTCCTTGGGAGAATGATCTGGTAAGTCATGATGCTACGGCGAAGGAGTATGTGGTTATCAATTCTACTGCAGGACATCTGAAAGAGGCGATTGCTGCGGCAAATAAGGACTATACCCTGGTTCGAAATCTCAAGATTACAGGACAGATTGATTCTCGCGATTTCTATTTCATGAGAGATTCTATGACTTCTTTACAGGCATTAAACCTCAAAGAAGTAAGAATTAAAGGGTATGGACATGTACAAATAGGAGAAGGAGATATTTTAGATGACCAAATTCCATGTAGTGCTTTCTACAGAAATTCACAACTGGGAGGAAATGAAAACCTAACACGACTTGTTTTACCAGACACATTAGTTTCTATCGGAGCAAATGCTTTCTATGGGTGCAAATACTTATCTGGTTCATTGATTATTCCTGAAGGTGTTATAGAAGTTCAAAGAGGTGCCTTTAACGGATGTACCTCCTTAAATGGTACATTATCCCTCCCAAGAACTCTCAAATATTTAGGAACATCAGGAAATGCTGCAAATAATCAAACGGCAGACGAAGGAACAGATTATTATGGAGGAGTATTTCAAGGATGCTCTAATTTAACAGGAAATCTAGTCATCCCAGATAACGTTGAACTCATTAGAGGTTATTGCTTTGCAGGATGCAAAGGCTTATATGGAGAATTAAAATTACCATCGAAACTTAAAAGATTAGGAGTATGTGCATTCCAAGGATGCAATAACATTACAGGTTCTTTATCTATTCCTCAAGGTATTAAAAGTATTCCATCTGCGGTATTTCAAGATTGCGGTTTTAATGGAACACTAGAACTACATGATGGCATTATTAATATTTCTAATGATGTTTTTTCAGGATGCCGATTCAAAGGAGAGCTAAAGCTTCCTAAAGATTTGAAGACTGTTTCAAATGGAGCTTTCTACAATAATGATTTCTCCGGCGAATTAATTTTACCAAAACATTTAAGCGCCATAGGTGACAAAGCGTTTGCATACAACTGGCGTCTTATGGGTATCCTTGAATTTCCAGAAGGCCTTGAAAGTATTGGAGCAGGAGCTTTTGCACAATGCAGAAGTATCGAGGGACTTGTTTTTCCTGAAAGCATGGAAACCATCAGATATGAAGCTAGCTATAATGATGAAGGTGGCGCTTTTGCAAATTGTTATGGAATCAACTCTATCGTTTGCAAGGGCACTCTACCTCCATACGTTCAGAATGGAGCTTTCAACGGCGTAGCCAAGGATAACTTCACTCTCGAAGTTCCAGAATCTGCCATTTCCCAGTATCAGGCAGCACCAGGCTGGAAAGACTTCAAGCGTATCGCAGCTCACCACGAGCTCGTTTGCCGTCCATCTGTAGCCTGCGCTTTAAGCACGGAGCACAAGCAGAAACTGGTAATTAACGCCGAGGGCGAATGGGAAGTAGCCAGCAAGCCAGACTGGTGTGAGGTTTCTCCTGCCAGCGGCAACAAGAAAGCTGAAGTTACTTTGACCATCAAGGGAATGGCTAAGAATGCTGATAGTCGTGATGGAAAGGTGGTATTCCGTCTGAAAGACAAAGACTATACCCACGAATGTAGCGTTTCGCAGTATGGTTATGAATATGGAGAGGACGAATGGATTACCCTGCAGAAGGCTACCAAGGGCAACAATGGAGGAATCAACATCGTTCTGCTCGGCGACGGCTTTAGCGCAAAAGATATTGCCAGCGGCAAATATCTGAATGATATCAAGCAGGAAGTGGAGTATTTCTTCGGTATCGAGCCTTACAAGACTTACCGTGATTACTTCAACGTCTATACCGCCATTCCGCTTTCTACGGAATCGGGCGTAGGAACCGTGAACACCATCCGCTACAACCGATTCAACACCACCTTTACCGGTGGCGTAGGATTGAAGGCAGATTATGACGAAGTATTCGATTATGCTCTGGGCGCTCCAACAGTCAACAAGGGCAATCTGAATCAGACCCTGATCATCATGGTTCCTAATTCTACCGATTACGGCGGCATCTGCCAGATGTGGGAAGATGGTTCGGCTATTGCCTTCTGTCCTCAGAGTACCTATGGTTATCCACTCGATACCCGTGGCGTCATCCAGCATGAGGCAGGCGGACACGGATTCGGAAAGTTGGGCGATGAGTACATTTATCACAACGCCTTCATTGATGCCTGTGGATGTTCTTGCTGCGGACACGTTCTTGAATTCAACGGAGCCAAGTCGCTCGGCTGGTACGACAACCTGGAACTTACCGGCAAGATGCATAGCGTAGGCTGGAGCCATCTGATTTTCGACGACCGCTACAGCGACATCGTAGACATCTACGAGGGAGGCTACATGCACAACCGAGGCGTATTCCGTTCGGAGCCGAACTCCTGCATGAACAACGATATTCCTTACTACAGCACCATCAGCCGTGAGAGTATCGTGAAGCGCATCAAGGCTTATGCCGGAGAAACCTACAGTTTCGAAGACTTCGTGAAGAACGACAAGCGGGATGCGGGAATCGTAGAGAGCCGTGCTTTCGGCGGCAATGGCGACCAACGCACATCCGGAACCTACCAGCATGCTCCAGTCTTCCATAAAGGCAGTCCGCTGAAAATGGCAAAGGTTAGAAAGCATCGCTAAGAGCGAGGGCAAGGAAAATCAGAGTATGGACCATTAAAACAAGAAAAAAATGAAGAAACATATAATAAGATACGCCAGTTTTGCGTTGGCTATATTAGGAATGGTTTCATGTAGCGAGGAGGTGGAAACAACCTCCCGCTACAAGGATGCCCAATCTACGCCGATGACTTTTACCGTAAACTATCCCGGCCAGAGCCGTGCCACGGCAACCAGTTTCGAATCCAACGACAAGATAGGTCTCTACGTGGCAGAAAGCAAGGCTCCACTCGAAATAGGCGGCAATCTCGTGAACAACGAAGCACTCACCTACAATGGCAGCAAATGGGAAGCCACCCGTACCCTCTACTGGGACGAAGGCACCTACAACGCCTACGCTTACTACCCATACATACAGGGCGTAAGCAGCACGACAGACCAGCCTTTCAGCGTAGCCCTCGACCAGAGTACCCCGAAGACGGCAACTGCACCCGGCGGTTACGAGGCAAGCGACCTGCTCTTTGCCACCAGCAAGGACATCCAGGCATCCAACTCCCCTATCAGCCTCAACTTCAAGCACATCATGAGCAAGCTCAAGATACGCCTGATCAAGGGCGAAGACTTTGAGGGAGAAATGCCTACCCATGCCCAGGTAACCATCCACAGCACGGTACCTACAGCCACCATCGACCTTCAGGCAGGCGTGGCAACCCGTTATGTGAAGGGAACCCAGCAGAGCATCATCGCCCATCAGGAGAGCGACTACATCTACTCGGCAATCATCGTGCCTCAACGCATAGAAAACCGAAGACCACTCATCGAAGTGGTAATGAAAGGTGTAAGTTATCTCTACGAGAGCAGATTCCAGTTTAAACCCGGAACCGAACATCTTGTCAACTTCATCATTTCAGACAACCCAGACCAGGTGAAGATAGAGATAGGCGGCGAGATTCAGAACTGGGGGAAATAAGTAAGAAAGCCTTTCTCCCGAAGGGCTATGCATGATAAAAATACAGAGAATTATCGATGAAGAAGACGGTATTGATATTATCCCTTCTAGCACTCCTTCTCGGAGGATGGGTGGCAGCCTTGTGGCTGCTACCCTCTGCCGTTTATAAAGGCGACAGCCAGGAAACCCGATACGGAGTGAACGAAGGACTGGAACTTGTAGAAAAGGACAACGGCGCGAAAGGCAAGCGATACGTGGTAGAAGATGCAGACGGCAACGAGCTGTTTGCCATCCCTTTGCGTGGCTGTCTGCTAGATACCCGTTACCGCAACGGGCAACTCCGGTTCCGCGAGCAAAACTCTAAGAGAGAGGGATTTATCGACCGCCAGGGTATGGTCGTATTCACGGAAAGCAACAAGAATGCGATTCCAGAAGACAACAGGCAGCAGGCGCAGATGCTGATGAATGGAGAGGCAGAAGAAACCGCAAAAACTTCGGCTGATTATCAACCGGAAGAACAGGCATACAGGCAAGCGAACGCACCAAAAGCAGGAAAGACCAGCCATCTTTCGCAGGTAGATCTCAAGACGATGGCGCAGTCGAATCCTTTCTACAAGGAAGCCTCGAAAATCATGCAGGGCAAACTCACAGAGACCGATGCCAGACGCCGTCACACCATCCTCAATTACTGCGAACATTTCCGCACAGCCTATACCACCAAGGATCTTGATTTTCTGAAACAGGTGTTTAGCGACAAGGCACTCATCATCGTAGGAAACGTGGTAAAACCTGCAGCCAACGACAACAAATGTCAGGCTGAAACAAAGGTAACCTACGCCATTCACTCGAAGAAAGACTATATTTCAAGACTGGCGAAGGTATTTACAGTCAATCAGAAGATAGACTTGAAGTTCTCGGGATTCCGCATCATGCGCCATCCTACGATGGACGGCATTTACGGCGTCACCCTCCGGCAGCAATACAAGAGCAACCGCTATGCAGACGACGGCTATCTCTTTCTGCTCTGGGATTTCCGCAACCCGTCTATGCCGCTCATCCACGTGCGCACCTGGCAACCGGCAGGAACCGTACATAGCGGAGACGATGTAATCAGTATACAAGACTTTAATTTAGAATAAATAATATGATGACAGTTAGGAGTGAGAAGTTAAGAGCTGGGAGTTTAAGACTCACGATACTCTTATTCATATTAAGCCTGTGGTCGGCATCCGTCCAGGCACAGGAATTTTCGGTAGCAGGTTTCCGCCTGTTGCCCAACGATGTGAGTGCCTTTATCACCCCCGTACGCGACCTCAACGATGAGCCTTGCGCCCTGGTGAAGGTAGAAGCGCCCTCCGACTTTGCCTTCTCTACCCCACTCGGCATCGTATCGCGAAAAGACGAAGTGGGCGAAATCTGGCTCTATCTTCCCAAAGGCTCCAAACTGCTCACCATCAAGCATCCGGAATGGGGCGTGCTCCGCGACTACCGGTTCAGCAAACCGCTGGAAAGCAGAATGACCTACGAGCTGAAGCTGAAACTGCCCAAACTTACTCCTATCATCCAGGAGAAGCACGACACCATCGTAGAGGTAAAGACGGTAATAGATACGATTGCCGTACCACAAGTACGTCAGAAGATGCCACTCGCCCTCTACACGCTCGCCACGCTATCCTTCCATGAAGACGGACCTTCCTACGGCCTCTTCTTCGCCCTGATGCGCCGTCACGGCTTCTTCATCCATGCCAGCAGCAACCTCAAGCGCATCGGCAGCACAGAAGGAACCTGCAACAAAGAAGGCTACACGCCGGGCAGCAGTATCAAACCTTATTATACAGGCAATACACGCCACCAGAACTACACCTTTACGGCTGGAGCCATCCACCACATTACGCATGGTTTCTGCCTCTTCGAAGGCGTAGGCTACGGCAAAGCCGCTACAGCCTGGCAGCAGACTGAGAGCAGCGGAGGCGGATACCTGCTCAACGAAGACCTTACCCACAAAGGCTTCGCAGCCCAGCTGGGTGTGCTCGCCTCGTTCAACAGAATGAGCATCGCTGCCTCTGCCATCACCATCGCCGGAAAACAATGGCAGGGCAGCATCGGCATAGGTATAAAAATAGGAAAACAAAAGAAGTAAGAAATGAACATAAAAAGCATATTACGCAGCATCAGATTTCTTGCCCTCCTGATAGGAAGCATGATGATGGCAGGATGCAGCAATAGCGATAAGCCTGCCTATCTGGAGCCGCACCTGATAACCACAGAGGCGACCCACATCACCCGGACAGAGGCTACCCTCAACGGATTAGCTACCATAGAGGGAGAAACAGAAATGCCGAAACTTCTGTTCAGATACGGCACTTCGGAGAGCATGAACCTCAATACCAGCGAGGTTCATGCCCAGGGAACTGACGTCTCGCTGGTTCTGACGGGGCTCAAAGCGGGCACTACCTATTATTATATGCTACAGGGCAACAACGGCCGAACAACCACAACCAGCAACATGATGAGTTTCACCACCCTGCCCAATATGAGTCCGAAACTTACGTCGGCAACACTCTTGAGTCACGGACCGATGAGTGCTTTCGTAAGTTACGAAATAACCGATGATGGCGGCGAACCGATGACCGAAACCGGATGCTACGTTTATCTGACCAGCGAGCCGGAGAACAAGCAAAAATGCATCGCAGAAAACTTTGACGGAAAGGAGGGTAAAATCAAGTTGCGTATCGGAAATCTGGAGCGGAATGCCCACTACGAGTTCCTGCCTTTCGCCCGCAATACGGTAGGAGAAACCCTCGGAACCGCCATCAAATATGATACGAGCGACGCCATTACGCTAAACGAAACAGGCGAACTGACCCAGCTGATGGGCAATCATCTTTACGAATATACCCAGCTGACCATAGCCGGAACCCTGAACGGCGAAGACCTAAGTTGTCTGAGATTGATGATGGGGCGCGACAATAATAATGCATCCACCCCAGGCAAACTCTCGGATATAGACCTTGCCGACGTTCACCTCGCAGCAGGCGGAATGGTAGGTCCTTATCATCACGAAGCTGCAGAAAACCAGATTGTGCAAGGCACATTTGCCGGTTGCGAGAAGCTCACCCACTTAGTTCTTCCTGCCGATGCAACCACCATAGAGAAAGATGCATTTGCCGATTGTACTTCGCTCCGCGAGATAGAGATTCCAGCCTCAGCAGGCAGCATTCTCCCTTCCAGCGGATGCACGGCGCTCGAAGCCATTACGGTTTCGCCAGCCAACGCTCATTACCAGAGTCAGGACGGCGTGCTGCTGAATGCAGAAGGCAACAGAATCGTCTGGTTCCCGATGGGCAAGAAGGGTAAATACACTCTTCCCACCGCCTTTACTTCCATCGGCGCCTACGCCTTCAGAGAATGCAGCATCGAGACGTTTTATCTGTCAGACAACGTAGAAACATTAGGACAAGGTGCCTTCATGGACAGCCAGGTAAAGGAAATACATCTCGGGGCTGGCATCAAGCTGATTCCTACGGGCGTTTTCCAAGGTTGCCGGAAGCTCACGAAAGTATATCTGGGAGCAAAAACCGAACATATCAGCAACTACGCTTTCGATGAAAGTCCGCTTACCGACCTCTATGTTTCAGCTTCCACGATACCTTACTGCGAAGAAAATGCCTTCTTCAACAAGGTAGCCAACTTCTTCACCACCTGCGTGGTCCACGTTCCTGCAGGCATGAAAAAGGGGTATCAGAACCATAAGATATGGGGCAAATTCACCCATATCGTTGAAGAATAAAATTGTCTAACATTCATACTGTTAAAGAATAAATTATGACAACACCCGAAATAGAAGAGCTCAAATCGCTCGTAGAACAGAAATACGGCAAGATTCTTGCCACGACAACCGACTTCGAAGAGTTTTCACTCTATCTGGAGAAGAAAACATGTGGAACTGTTTCTCCATCCACCCTCAAACGACTCTATGGATACGTGAGCGACAATCATAAGCCGCGCATGGTAACCCTCGATGTGCTTTCCCAATACATCGGACATAAGAGCTACATGGAATTTACCCATTGGCTCAAGACCAGCACCAAGTACAACAGTTCTTTCTTCAAGGCAAACCAGCTGGTAAGCAGCGATTTGCGTGAAGGTTCCCTCGTTTCAATCGGATGGAGTCCCAACCGTCTGCTGCTGCTCCGCTATCTGGGTGACAGTACCTATGAAATAGAGAAATCAGAGAACAGCAAGCTGCTGCCAGGCGACCGCTTCGTAACAGGTTGTTTCATCAAGGAGCAGCCCCTCTTTCTGCCTTACATCGAGCGCGGCGGCGAACGTACAGCCTCGTTCGTAGCCGGCAGAAACGGCGGACTTACCGTCATCAGCATCAACAAGAAATAAAACAATAGAAATCAAGAAAAAGAGGAAACCATGAGCATGAAGGAAACAGAAGAAAAGAAGAAGAAAACAACATCGGGATTTACCGAAGATATCAGCAAGGAGATGAGCGATTCAAACCCTTTGCCTGTGGAGGATGCATTCAGCAATCTCCACCAATGCTACGTGTCTATTTCGGGTCATACACGCATCTTTACAGCCACCAAATACGGCAAGCGTTTCATGCTGAAATGTCTCAAGAACGATTTCCTCTACACCCCTGTTTACCGACAGGCACTCGCCAAGGAGTTTGAGATAGGCCAGCAGCTGGAACATCCCAATATCTGCCGTACCATCGACCTGGAAAAGGTTGACAACCTGGGCACGGTAGTGGTAATGGAATATATTGACGGCGACAATCTGGAACAGTTCATCAAGAAGAATGCCCTCTCGGCAGAACTCGCCCGCAAGATTGCAGCACAGCTGATGGATGCGTTGGAATATATGCACAATAAACAGATGATTCATCGCGACCTGAAGCCTTCTAACATCATGATTACCCATAACGGGCAGAACGTGAAGCTCATCGATTTCGGTCTCTCGGATAGCGATTCTTTCTGCGTATTGAAATCGCCAGCCGGTACTTCGGGCTATATTGCTCCCGAACAGATGTTGCCGGGCGCCAAGGCTGAACCGCGTGCCGACATTTATTCTCTGGGCATGGTTCTGGGCGAAATGGCCAAGGCTACGGGCGATAAGGCACTCAGCAAGATGGCAGAAATCTGTAGCTGCCGCGACCCGCAAAGCCGTCCGCAAAACATCGCCCAACTGCGCCAACGCCTGTCCTGCACGCCCCGTTACCGCCACGCTTTGTTCCTACTCTGTGCCCTCATCATCACCCTGCTGGCAGCCCTGGCCGGGAGCTATTATCATCTGGAGAAGAATGCCCAAGAGCCTGCATCTTCGGCAAGCGACAGCATTCAGTCTAACGACAATAAGGTAATCGACTATCAGCTTTGGGATAAATAAAGCAGGAACTTTAAACATATTTATCTCTTTTTCTTTCCATATTCGGCAGAAATACGCTACTTTTGCACCCTATATGGAACAGATTTCACCAATTCAGGCATTATTGCAGCAACGCACCCTGCTCCAGCTGGAGTATTATACCGAGAAAGAAGCCTTCCGCAAGCTTACCGAACAGATGGGAATGCAGCGGAAGGTGAAACGAGGTGATGCCTGGTTCCCGCTACAGGTGGGAAAGAGCTTTTATAATTCGCTGAACCAGACAGCCATAGAGGTTTTCCGAACCTCTGACCAGGATATCGAGCACAATTTTGAGTTCGGTCGCCCCGTCATGTTCTTTATGGTCAAGAAGACGAGCAAGATGGGCAAGAATGAGAGCCAGGGCAACGCAGCCCTTCAGCAGTCAGGAAACCCTTCTGACGCTAATCAAAAAGTTCAAAATTCAAATCTCAAAGGTCAAAGTATTAAATATTTCTCCTTTACCGGAACCGTGAGTTATGTAGATGGCGACAGAATGGTGATTACCGTACCCGATTCTGCCCCTCTGCTCGAACTTCAGCAGTCAACCGATCCTATTGGCGTACAGCTATCCTTTGACGAAACCAGCTACAAACTGATGTTCGAGGCCTTGGACCGCGTGATGAAGGCGAAGAACAACCGTCTGGCTTATCTCCGCGATTTATTCTATTCCCATCAGAAGGCAGGAAGATTCTCCTTCGAACCGATGAAGTTCCCTTGGCTCAATCCTACCCAGGAAAGAGCTGTAAACGAGGTGCTCTGGGCGAAGGATGTTGCCATCGTTCACGGACCTCCGGGAACCGGAAAGACTACGACTTTGGTGGAAGCCATCAACGAAACCCTGATGCGAGAGAGCCAGGTTCTGGTGTGTGCACAGAGCAACATGGCGGTAGACTGGATATCAGAAAAACTGGTGGACAGAGGCATCAACGTGCTACGTATCGGAAACCCGACCCGCGTAAACGACAAGATGCTGGGCTTCACCTACGAGCGCCGCTTTGAGAGCCATGCAGATTATCCTCAGCTTTGGGCGATTCGCAAGGCAATCAGAGAATTAAGAAAGAACAGGAAGAAGGGTAGCGAGAACTATCATCAGAAGATGGATAGGCTGAAGAGCCGTGCCGCCGAGATAGAACTCCGCATCAACGCAGAACTCTTTGGCGAGGCGCGTGTCATCGCCTGTACCCTGGTAGGCTCAGCCCATCATCTGCTGGAAGGCATGAAGTTCGGTACCCTCTTTATCGACGAGGCTGCGCAGGCTTTGGAAGCTGCCTGCTGGATTCCGATGAAGAGAGCCAGCCGGGTGATTCTGGCGGGCGACCATTGTCAGCTGCCGCCTACCGTAAAGAGTATTGCGGCATTAAGAGCCGGACTGGGCAAGACCCTGATGGAGCGCATCGCCGAAAACAAGCCGGAGGTAGTAACCCTGCTGAAAATCCAATACCGCATGAACGACGAAATCATGCGATTCTCCAGCGACTGGTTCTACGGGGGCAAGGTGGAGAGTGCGCCTCAGATCAAATACCGAAGCGTATTGGATTACGACCATCCGATAACGTGGATTGATACTTCGAACGAGGAGAATCAGATAACCATAGAAGGAGGAGATGCTCCAGAAGATTCTGCATCCGTATCATCTTCTGTATCTGCAGCCAATCAGAATTCTGATTTGAACTTCAAGGAGCAGTTTGTGGGCGAGAGTTTCGGGCGTATCAACAAGGCAGAAGCCGAGCTTACCCTGCTCACCCTGGCGGAATACTTCACCAAAATAGGCAAACGGCGCGTTTTGGAGGAAAGAATCGACGTAGGCATCATTTCGCCTTATCGTGCCCAGGTGCAGTATCTGAAGAAGCTCATCAAGAAGTATGAATTCTTCAAGCCTTACCGCCGCCTCATCAGCGTAAACACGGTGGATGGTTTCCAGGGGCAGGAGCGCGATGTGATTCTCATCTCCCTGGTACGTTCCAACGATGAGGGCCAGATTGGATTCCTGAAAGACCTTCGCCGCATGAACGTGGCGATGACGAGAGCCCGAATGAAGCTCATCATCCTGGGCAACAAGGACACGATGACGAAGCATCCTTTCTACAAGAAACTGTGGGAGTATGTGGAGGCTATCAACAACAACGAATAAAATAAAGACTATTTTATGCTACAACGAGACTACATACAGCGACTGATTCGCGAGTTTATGGCGGCACTCGAAAGAATGCTCGAAAAGAAAGAGGTGGAGGTGA
>OASD01000585.1_pt1 | contig 13716 bp, 9 predicted proteins | sample 1475531 | NCBI WGS metagenome assembly OASD01 (sample SAMEA3360668, study PRJEB22359) | human gut metagenome | biome: ENVO:urban biome; feature: ENVO:human-associated habitat; material: ENVO:feces | place: Bangladesh | collected 2011
TTGGGGCATCGAACCCCAAGTTGGCAATGCCGACGCGGGGACGCGTCGCCCCCAGGTGAGGACCGTCCCCCAATTAGAAATGGCGATGATTATCAGACAAAACGAACGTTTTAGGTCGGTGCTTTGGGTGAGAGTGATAAAAAATAAGTACTTTTGCAAGCTAAAACTGAGTAACAATACATATAAAAATATACATATACACTCATGTCTGTCGAAATAAGAAAAGTAACCTCCAAAGCGGACTTGAAGCGTTTCATACGTTTCAACTACGAGTTTTATAAGAACAATCCCTACTCTGTGCCCGACCTCTATGACGATATGCTCAATACCTTCTCGCCTCAGAAGAATGCGGCATTCGAGTTCTGCGAGGCCGACTACTTTTTGGCTTATCGTGAGGGTAGAATTGTAGGACGCGTGGCCGCTATCATCAACCGCCGCGCTAACGAAACGTGGAAGAAGCAAAGCGTACGCTTTGGTTGGATAGACTTTATTGACGACATAGAAGTGAGCACGGCATTGATTGACACCGTGAAGCAATGGGGCAAAGAGCGTGGCATGACTCAGATAGAAGGTCCACTTGGCTTTACCGATATGGACGCTGAAGGCATGTTGGTCGAAGGATTTGACCAACTCTCTACCATGGCTACCATTTACAACTATCCCTATTATCCTCAGCACATGGAGAAGTTGGGGTTGGCCAAGAGTGCTGATTGGGTGGAGATGAAAATCTACATACCCGATGAAGTGCCCGAGAAGCATAAACGCATCTCAAATATTATTCAGCAACGTTACAATCTACATATTCGCAAGCTCAAGAGCAAAAAGGAAGTGCGTGAAACAGGCATTGGACACGAAATATTTCGCCTTATCAACGATGCCTACACCCCCTTGTTTGGTTACTCTCGCATGACAGAGAAGCAAATTGATCAATACGTTAATATGTATGTACCCGTGCTCGACTTGCGTATGGTTACTTTGGTAGAGAACGAACAAAACGAGTTGGTGGCCGTAGGCATTTCGATGTCGTCACTCTCACGTGCCTTGCAAAAGGCCAAGGGTAAGTTGTTGCCTTTTGGTTGGTTCCACTTGTTGAAAGCCTTGATGTGGAAGCGTCCCAAAGTGCTTGATTTGCTACTCGTAGCCGTTCGTCCTGACTATCAAGGCAAGGGCGCTAACGCGCTATTGTTTACTGACTTGATACCTATTTATCAGAAGTTGGGGTATGAATATGCAGAGAGCAATCCCGAACTCGAACTCAATGATAAGGTGCAAAATCAGTGGCAGTACTTTAAGACGGAACAACACAAGCGCCGTCGCTGCTTTAAGGGAGAGATTCTTTAATGTGCTAATGCTTAGGAAATGTGCAAATGTGAGAATGTGCAAATGTGCAAATGGTCGCATTTCATTGCTCAAATTCAATAATATTAGATTATTTGCACATTCCCCACGCATTTGCACATTAATCAAGCATTTGCACATTAATCAAGCATTTACACATTAATCAAGCATTTGCACATTTGCACATTTGCACATTCTCACATTTGCACATTCTTTAGGCTATGGCTCAAGATATAGAAGAAATGACAACAAATACTGCCTCGTCAGTAGTATATGACGAGAGCAAAATACGTCACCTTGAGGATACGGAACATATCCGCACGCGTCCTGGTATGTACATTGGCCGATTGGGTGATGGCTCGCATGCAGAAGATGGTATCTACGTCCTTCTCAAGGAGAGCATAGATAATAGTATTGACGAATTTAATGAAGGCTTTGGTAAGCGCATAGAAGTCAACATTCATGACAACCTTACAGCCGAAATCCGCGACTATGGTCGTGGTATTCCCCTCGGCGCGTTGGTAGATGCCGTGTCAAAGCTCAATACGGGCGGTAAGTACGACACAGCCGTATTCACCGCCTCGGTGGGTATGAATGGTGTCGGCCTAAAGGCCGTTAATGCCTTGTCAAGCCGATTTGTGGCACGCAGCGTGCGTGATAAGAAAATGCACGAGGCTATATTTGAGAAAGGTGTGCTCGTGAGCGACGAAGAGGGTGACTGTGACGAAGAGAACGGAACGTACATCTTCTTCGAACCCGATAAAGAACTGTTCCAAAACTATCGCTTTCATAGCGAGTTCGTTGAGAATATGCTTCGTAACTACACCTACCTCAATACGGGCTTAGCCATTTTCTACAACGGTCGCCGCATCTTGAGCCGTAATGGCCTTGAAGACCTCTTGAATGATAACATGACGGCTCCAGGACTTTATCCTATCGTCCACCTTACAGGGCCGAACATTGATATAGCCTTTACGCATACCTCACAGTATGGCGAAGAGTATTACTCATTCGTAAACGGTCAACACACCACACAGGGCGGTACACACCAAAGTGCTTTTAAAGAGCACATAGCCAAAGCCATTAAGGAATATTTTGGTAAGAACTACGACGTGCAAGACGTGCGTAACGGACTCGTAGCAGCCATCGCCATTCGTGTAATAGAACCCCTATTTGAGAGCCAGACTAAGATTAAGCTCGGTTCGCTTACGATGGCACCCGATAAGGACTCAAATGGCAATCCTTTCCCTCTTTCAGGGGTCAGTGTCAACAAGTTTATTGGCGACTTTATTAAAGAGAATGTCGACAATTACTTACACATGCACACTGACATAGCCGACATTATCAAACAAAAGATTGAAGAAAGTGAAAAGGAACGCAAGGCGATAGCTGGTGTGACGAAATTGGCGCGTGAACGTGCGAAGAAGGCCAACCTTCACAACCGCAAGTTGCGCGACTGCCGCATTCACCTCAACGACCCCGCTCCGAAGGCAAAGAAAAAGCAAGACGAAGAACAAGAAGACGCGCGTTTCGAGTCCTCTATCTTTATTACCGAGGGTGACTCAGCCAGTGGATCTATCACCAAGACGCGTAATGCACAAACGCAGGCCGTCTTCTCCTTGCGCGGTAAACCGCTCAACTGCTTTGGATTGACCAAAAAGGTGGTGTATGAGAATGAAGAGTTCAACCTCTTGCAAGCTGCACTCAATATAGAGGACGGTCTTGACGGACTTCGCTATAACAAGGTGATTGTTGCTACCGATGCCGATGTCGATGGTATGCACATCAGATTGCTCATCATCACCTTCTTCCTACAATTCTTCCCCGACTTAATCAAGAAAGGCCACGTATATATACTTCAGACACCTCTCTTCCGTGTGCGTAACAAAAAGAAGAAAGTGCGTGGAGCCAGTGCAAAGGTCAAGACGGTGACTAACACCAGTGCTGGAGCTGCGATATTGAAGAAGACGCAGGTGAGCGACCGCTCAGAGTATGAGACGATCTATTGCTACACTGACGAAGAACGCCTCGCAGCCATTGAGCGTCTCAGTCCTAACCCCGAAATCACTCGATTTAAAGGTCTGGGCGAGATTGACCCCGAAGAGTTTAAGAACTTTATCGGCCCTGATATGCGACTCGACCCTGTCACGCTTCATAAGAGCGACAACGTGGCGCAACTGTTGGAATATTATATGGGTAAGAATACGATGGAGCGCCAAAACTTTATTATTGACAATCTTGTGGTTGAGGAAGACTTGGCCGACGAAAACACTTCTGACTTATGAAAGTAGCCATCTTTCCTGGTTCTTTTGACCCCTTTACCGTGGGGCATGCCAGTATTGTAGAGCGCGGATTGCCTATGTTCGACCGTATCGTGATAGGTGTGGGCGTGAACGATAAGAAACGTTCGTTTTATACTCCAGCGCAACGTGTTGAGGCCATTCAAAAGGTGTATGCCCATGAGCCACGTATTAAGGTAGTAGCCTATAACGACCTTACGATTGACTTGGCGCGCCGAGAAGGTGCCACCTTCATTCTGCGTGGTCTACGTTCGGTCAAGGACTTTGAGTACGAACGTGATATTGCTGCTATGAACAAGCGATTGGCAGGAGTCGAAACGGTTATGCTCTTTACCGAAGCCCATTATTCAGACATCTCATCGAGCGTAGTGCGCGAGCTTATCGCCTATGGAAAGGACGTTTCCGCATTTTTGCCGAAGGAGGAATAATGGGTTGATAAGTTAACTTGTCAACTTAAAAGTACCGATTTACTCGTCAACAAAAAAAATAAAAAATGAAACATATACTCTTATTATTAGCTGTACTGCTTACATTGCCCGCTTGCGCACAGTCGCGCTTTGGCGATGTAGACTTTGAGCAGATAAAAAAGCTGCAAATGGCCCAAGTGGCTATCACCAGCTTATACGTTGACAGCGTGGATCAGCAGAAATTGGCTGAGGACGCTATAAATGGAATGTTGAGCAAACTCGACCCGCATTCATCTTATACCAATGCAAAAGACACCAAAAAGTTAAACGAGCCTCTCTCTGGCAACTTTGAAGGCATCGGTGTTAGCTTTAATATGGTGAAGGATACACTTCTCGTACTGCAGGTTGTCAGTAAAGGCCCTTGCGAGCGCGTTGGCGTGTTGGCGGGTGACCGCATTATCGCTGTGAATGGGGTAACGATAGCTGGTGTAAAGATGGACCGCGATAGCATCATGAGCAAACTTCGTGGCCCTAAGGGTACGATAGCCAATCTTGATGTCGTGCGTCGTGGCACACAGGGTGTGTTACACTTCAAGGTAGTACGCGACAAGATACCCGTCAATACTGTTGATGCTGCCTACCTAATTATGCCTGGTACGGGTTACATACATTTGGATAGCTTCGGGGCGACATCGGGTAAGGAAGTACATGACAAAATAGCCGAACTGCGCAAGCAAGGCATGACCGACCTTATACTCGACCTTAGCATGAATGGGGGAGGGTATCTCAATGCGGCACAAGAGGTGGCAAGTGAATTTCTCCCCAAGGGAGCCTCCGTTGTTTATACCGATGGCCGCGTTATGCCCCGACAAGATTTATTAGCTGAGGGCGGCGGATTGATGCAGAAGGAGGGACGTATCGTCATCTTGGTAGATGAATTTACCGCTTCAGCTGCCGAGATTGTGAGCGGAGCGATTCAAGACAATGATCGTGGTACGATTATTGGTCGTCGCACCTTTGGCAAGGGATTGGTACAACGTCCTATCGACTTGCCTGATGGCTCCATGATTCGACTCACCGTATCACATTATTATACTCCCTCAGGCCGTTGCATTCAGAAGCCCTATACGAAGGGCCAAAAGGAAGAGTACGACCAAGACCTTGAGAAGCGCTACACGCGTGGCGAGTTGACCTCTATTGATAGTATTCATCTTGATTCAACAAAGGTGTTTAAGACACTTCAAAAAGGCCGCACTGTATATGGTGGCGGTGGTATCATGCCCGACATCTTTGTGCCGCTCGATACGACTACTTATTCTCCCTACTATCGTGCCTTGCGTCGTTACAATCTGATTAACGACTACACGTTGCGCTATGTGGACGAACATCGCAAGGAGCTGAAGCGCAAGTATAAGAAGTTTGACAACTACGTACAGTACTTCAACGTACCCACTTCACTCACCGATTCTATCATTGCTGAAGGCAAGCGCAAGAAGTTAGAACCGAAGGACGATAAGGAACTGCAAGCTACACTTGAAGACTTGCGTTACACACTCAAGTGTACCATTGCCTACGACCTCTGGGATCGCAATGAATACTTCCGTCTTATCAATAAGCGAAATGACATCGTAAAGCGCGCCCTACAATTCTTGAAGGAGGGAAAGTAGTGTTAAGATAAACATGCCTAATTGGGGGGCGGGTTTGTAACCCGCGGCAGCAGCAAGCTTTGGACATCTACTTATAGTCGCTTAGCGCGAGAACATACAGAAAACTGCCTTTTGGAAAAAAAGTTGCATTTTTTTGTCAAAACATTTGGTGGTTATAAAAAAAGTACATACCTTTGCACCGCAAATCAGAACAATACGCTCTGATAATTGCGGATGTTCCATGGTGTAATGGCAGCACTAGAGTTTTTGGTTCTCTCAGTCCCCGTTCGAATCGGAGTGGAACAACATCCCCTTCCCCGAACCCTGCGTCTCTCCCCATTTTACGCAGGGTTCTTTTATTTAAGCAGTGTCTATATGACACTGCTTTTTTTGTTTAGAAGCGGGGGAGGAAGGGCATAACAAAAGGCGTTTGTTGATAGCTAACTATCAGCAAACGCCTTTTACTATATATTTATTATTTCAAATAATCGTCAAAGTAGCGCGTAATGCGTTCGTGTAGATGGACCATGTCGTGGCCCATCATGTTGTGGCCATCGCCAGGGTAAACGAAGTAGTCGGGCTGCGTGCCAGCGTCCTCACAAGCACGGAGGAACGACAAGCTGTGTTGCATCACGCAAGTGGGGTCGTTATAGCCCACGATGATTTGCAAACGGCCTTTCAGATTTTTGGCCTTGTTGAGCAACGATGAAGAAGCGTAGCCTTCAGGGTTTTCCTGAGGGGTGTCCATATAACGCTCGCCATACATCACTTCGTAGTATTTCCAGTCGATAACAGGACCACCTGCTACGCCCACCTTAAATACGTCAGGATAAGAACACATTAAGTTAGTCGTCATAAAGCCACCAAACGACCAACCGTGTACGCCAATGCGGTCGGCATCAACGTAAGGAAGCGATTTAAGATACTTCACGCCTTCCAGTTGATCCTGCATCTCGATGTCGCCCAAGTGGCGGTGTGTGCAGCTCTCAAACTCAAATCCACGGTTCTCAGAGCCTCGATTGTCTACTACGAATACTACGTAGCCGCGTTGCGCCATATACACCTCCCAGGGGCGCGTAAGGTAGTTCCACGCAGCCTCTACGTTGTGGGCATGCGGACCACCATAAACGTATACCACTGTAGGGTACTTCTTATTCGGGTCGAAGTCAACAGGCTTTACTAAGCGGTAGTAAAGGTCGGTCTGTCCGTCAGCCGCCTTTATGCTGCCACTCGTAATCTCAGGCACGTTATAAGCCGTCCAAGGATTGCTGTCGGTGTGTAGTTTCGTTACGGCAGGCTTCGTAGTAGCCACGAGGTCGTATTGACGGAAAGTCTTCGGTGACGACCAGCGGTCCATGAGGTAAAGGCCATTGGCCGACAAAGTAGCGTAGTGCGTACCCTCTCCATTGTCGAGTAGGGTGATTTTGCCCGAAGCTACGTTTACGCTAAAGTTGCTATACTGAATGGGGTTGTTCTGATTGCTTTGGTAAACAATGCTCTTGGCCTTGGTGTTAAAGCCCAGTACATTGATAACCTCATACTTACCCTTCGTCAATTGTTTGAGCTGACGGCCGCTTACGTCGAAGAGGTAGAGGTGGTTGTAGCCATCGCGGCGTGTCTGCATCACAAACTTTGTAGCGTCCCAGGGTAAGAACTGAATAGGGTTGCAAGGCTCTACGTAGCGGCTATTCGTCTCGGTGTAGAGTACCGCCTTGCGTTGGCCCGTTGCAGCGTCATAACTAACGAGCTCGGCCTTGTCTTGCGTGCGGGGCAACTCAAACATATAGATCGTCTTCTCGTCAGGACTCCACGCGATGTTGGTAAAGTAGCGGTCGGTAGGGTCGCCTGCTTGTAAGTAAACGGTCTTTTCGGTCGTAGGGTTATATACGCCCACCGTCACCTTGTGACTGGTCATGCCCGCCATGGGGTACTTCTCAGGAGCTAATTGAGCAACGCGGTGGTTGATGTCGATTAAAGGATAGTCTGTCACCATTGATTGGTCCATGCGGTAGAAGGCCAACAAGGAGCCTTTGGGGCTCCAGAAGGTGCCCTTATGAATGCCAAACTCATCGCGGTGAACTGAGAGGCCATACTGCAACTCGCGTGTGCCGTCAGTGCTGACTTGGTGATTTTTGCCGTCAGCGGTGCGCACGTAGAGGTTCCAGTTCTTCACGTAAGCCTCGGCCTTTGAGGCAAAACAGAGGTCAGAGGCCGACTCACCAGCGGTGCGTTCAGCTGTCCAAACGGCCTTCTTTGCGTTCCAATCGTAAAGTACGCGGAGCTTCTGTGTGCTCAGTAGCACTTGCGTCTTGTCAGCGTAGGGGAACTCAGCGTAAAGCAAGTTATACACCTTGCCCACCTTTGCCGTATCAATAGCGGCATTCACCTCGTTAGTGGTGAAGAGCACTTTAGACTTTTCTTTTACGCTTTTCGCATTGGTGAGGGTGCTCACCTCGTCTACATTGAGTTTTAACAAGCGGTCGCCCCAAAAGGCTGTGCCATAATAGCGGGGCATAATGTTGGCATAGTTGTTGCCACCCCACATCAAGTCTTCAAGCGTAAAGCTCTTCTTGTTTTGTGCCATAGCGGTGGTGCCAAGTAGCAACGCAAGGGTTGCTGCGATTAAGTGTTTAATGTTCATTATATATTGTGTTTGATTTTTCTGGGGTTGACTTTTCTTGAGTTAATGGGTAAGTTTGTTTTTGGGACGCGTCCTCACTTGGGGGCGACGCGTCCCCGCGTCGGTATTGTCAAGTTGGGGCTCGATGCCCCAACTTGGCAATAAGAAAAGGGTCTTGTATTTGCTTGTCAAGGCATCGAGCCTTGCCAAGCAAATGCCGACGCGGGGACGCGTCGCCCCCAGGTGAGGATGCATTCCCCCAGGTGAGGATGCCTATTAGAAATCAACTCGCTTCATCGTTCATTAAAAATAAAGTTCAAACCGCTTTTCACATAGTGTGTAAACTTGCGGTCTGAACTTATAAGTGGTACCTGGTCGGTAATAGCTTGTGCCACGATGATGCGGTCATTAGGGTCGCGGTGGTCAGAATATAGAGGCAAGGCCGCGTAGGTCTGTAAGTGCTTTTCGGTAACTTTATAACCTCATAGCCATCAAACTTTTAAAAATCTTTCGGAATTAGTCGCGCTTGCGTCCGCCACTAAATCCGCCTTTCTTCTTAAATCCGCCTTCGCGTTTTTTGAAGCCGTCCTTCTTAAATCCACCGTTCTTGAAGCCGCCTTCACCCTTGCCGCCACGGAAGCCACCTTCGCGTTTGGGCTTGCGTGGAGCACGCGTCTGTTCAAACTCGCGGTGCTTGCTACGCAGAATGCGATATTTGGCTTCGGTCTCATCGTCGTCAAAGCGTGTCTCTTCTTCGTCGTTGATGCGCTTCTTAAACTCGTCGCGTTGGGTGCGGAAACGACGTTGGTCGCTCATGAGGCGGCGCTCCTCGTCGGTCTTTACCTTGCCGCCTTCCGCGCGAAATTCGCTGAGTTTACCGCTAAAGAGCTGATACTTGCGGAAGTCGCAGTCGAGCTTACCATTGAATATCTGCGTTTTGAGGCTGGGACGCAAACCAAGGTTTTCGAACAGCTCAGCCTTTGACGAGATAATCCAAGCCTCGCCCCCTTGGAACTCATTCTTCAACACCTTGCCAATGGCTTGGTAAAGGCCCAAGATGTCGGGCGGTGTTAAGCGTTCACCGTAAGGAGGATTGGTCACCATGATAGCCTTCTCGCTGGGATTCTTAAACTTGCGGAAGTCCTGTGCTTCAACGCTTACAATGTCGGACACGCCAGCGCTGCGTACGTTCTTTAGGGCAATGTCGACAGTAGGAACGTTAATGTCGTAACCATAGATATGGTGTGTAAACTCACGTTCTTGTGAGTCGTCATCATAGATTTCTTGCAAGAGGTTGGCATCGAAGTCCTTCCACTTCTCAAAGCCAAATGATTTGCGGAACACACCAGGGTAGATGTTGCGCGCCATTAAGGCAGCTTCTACCAAGAACGTACCCGAACCGCAGAAGGGGTCGATGAAGTCGCAGTCGCCCGTCCAACCCGTCAACTTAATCAAGCCAGCGGCCAACACCTCGTTGATAGGAGCTTCGACCGTAGCCACGCGGTAGCCGCGCAAGTGGAGCGAGTCGCCCGAAGAGTCGAGTGAGAGTGTGCAGTCAGCCTCGGCTATGTGGATATTGAGCTTTACGTCGGGGTTGGTAATGCGAATGTTAGGACGTTCGCCCGTCGTGTCGCGGAAGTAGTCGACGATAGCGTCCTTCACCTTATAGGCCACAAACTTAGAGTGGCGGAACTCTTCAGAGAACACCACCGAGTCAACGGCAAACGTTGTGTTAACGTCTAAGTACTGGCTCCAGTCAATGCTGCGCACTGCGGCATACACGTCGTCAGCACTCTTTGCCTTAAAGTGCTTAATGGGTTTGAGCACGCGAATGGCCGTGCGCAAGCAGAAGTTGGCACGATACATCATGGCCTTGTCGCCAGTGAACGACACCATGCGGCGTCCTATTTGTACGTTGTTTGCACCGAGTTCGGTGAGTTCTTGTGCCAATACCTCTTCCAGTCCTTGAAAGGTTTTGGCTATGAGTTCAAATTCTTGCATAATCAAGTTAATGTGCTAATATGCTAATGTGTCCATGGGCTAATGTGGCCTATGTATCGCGTGTTTCCTACACACGCGAAGTAGAAACTATATTATCGCGTGCTGGAAAGCACGCGTTACGTAGGGGCTACACTTTCTCCCCTGCGGACACGTCGTGTGTGACCCACTTGTTGGCACCAATTACGGCACCTCGTCCGATTGTGATGCGTCCTAAGACGGTGGCGTTAGAGTAAACGATCACACCGTCTTCGAGAATGGGGTGACGCGGGTTATTCTTAACAGGGTTGCCATGCTCGTCGAGCGGAAAACTCTTTGCGCCGAGCGTGACACCTTGGTAGAGCTTAACGTTACGACCAATGATACATGTGGCTCCGATTACCACACCCGTGCCGTGGTCGATGGTGAAGTATTCGCCAATCTGTGCCCCAGGGTGAATGTCGATGCCCGTTTCGCTGTGTGCCAATTCCGTAATGATACGCGGAATGAGCGGCACGTCCAATCGATACAATTCATGTGCGATGCGGTAACATGTCAAGGCGCGAATGGCGGGGGAGCAACTGATCACCTCACCATAATTCTGTGCTGCAGGGTCGCCCAAGTAAGCCGCTTCAACGTCGGTAGCCAATGTGCGGCGCACCTGAGGCAGTAGGCTGATGAGAGAGGCCGCAATGGCCTCTGCCTTGGCGTGATAGTCAATGCCCATGCAGCGATTGTCCTCTTCTTGTCGGCCAAAACAGAGTCCCGCCTGTATCTGTGCGGTGAGCAACGAGAAGAGGCGTTCCACTTCCATGCCGATGTGGTAACGCACGGTCACGGCATTCAGTGTGCTACGTCCGTAGTACCCCGGAAAGAGCACAGCGCGACACAACCCAATAATCTCTTCCAATGCTGCAGAGGAGGGTAGTGGGTCGCCATGTCGGTGTTGATGAAAGAGTCCTTTCATTTTCGCCGTGTCCGATAGGTCGTCAACCGTTTGACGAAGTAGATGCGAGTATGTTTCGGGAGGATTCATTCAAGGTCGTTTTTATGTTGGCAAAGGTACGAAAAACTTTTCGATACGCATTATTCCTCGCTCCTTTATGATAACGCGTTTTGGTAGTCGGACCTTTCAAAAAACGCGGTAATTGGTTATAAATTCGGTATTACCGCAAAAACTACCCCTTTACCACATGTTGTATAACACAAAAACGCCAATTTTGCACTCGGTTTCAGCGCAAGACTGCGCATCGAATGCAATTAATAATAAAAAATATACAACAAGCAATGACAAAGAAATTTACCTCAGTGCTACTGTTGCTCGTTAGCTGCGTAATGAGCGCTCTGGCACAACAAGTAGCAAGCACACCTACCACGTGGAGCAAATTGACCACTGGTAATTACCTCGTGCTCGTTAAGTCAAGCAAAACCAGTGATGCGGGCAACTTTATGTATTGCGGTAGCGATGATTGTGCCTATGTAGACAAGAAGTCAACGGGTACGGACCTAATTGGAAGCACGCTCAATACCGACCAACAAAAGTATATTTGGAAGGTGACAAAGAGTGGCAATACGGTTACCTTGATGAGCCTGGAAAATAATTACTATATCAATGGTAATAGTAAAAAAGCTGATAAGGCCACGATGGGTAAAGATGCTCAATCATATACGGTAAATGACAAAGGTGGATCAGTTGTGCTATCATATTATTATGGAGGCGTTTTTGGTTGGGGTAAATACACCACCTATCTCACCACTAATGGCGATGGCACTAATTCAGACGCTTATATTGGTACGTCAGAAACAGATGCCAATGCTGCACAGTTCGTATTCTACAAGACAGAAGAGCCTACAGAGTTGACTTATAATTACGTATATGAAGGCACTGTGCGCTACTCTTGTAAAGTAAAAGTTTATGAAGGTCAGGCTTATCCCGAAACGACAATCTCAGAAAGCAGCCTGCCTACTTATGTTTCTTTCGGTCAAACTCATCCTCAAGGTACATTCAATAAGGCTACAAGCGCAACTACGTTCAATTTTGATTTGAATGACAACTTGCCCTTCACTACCAGCACCGATGAGGCCCCTGTTTACTATTACTTGGTGAATGGTACGGATACGCGTAATCGCGTTTATGCGAATGGCTCATCATTAGCTATCCGCACCGATGGTCAGGCGGAACAACTCAACGATGTTCGTGGCGACCTTTGGTATGTAAAGGGTAATCCTTTCGATGGTTTCCAATTCTCAAGCGTAGGCTCTGGACACTTGGCAAAGTCTGCTATAGCTTTAAGTACTTTGACGAAACTTGCTATAAATAGTAGTGCTTCTGGTACAAACACTTGGACCCTTTACAAAATAAACGATGAGTCATTTGGCATTTATGCTTCTTCATGGCGAGGAGTAAATTTGGCTTGGAAATATGTTGGCAACAATGAAATAGATTTCGAAGAAGATCTCAGCACTGACGATGCTACCAAGACTTTCCGCCTCATTCCCGCCACTATCACCATGCCCCTCAACTACTCAGAGGCTGACGACAAGACCTTTGCTACTACTTGCTTGCCTTATGCTGTTGAGGTAGCGGAAGGTCAAGACAACATCAAGGCGTACGCTGCTAAGTTGAATGAAGAAAAGACTGAACTTCAGATGAATGCCGTGACGGCCGTACCTGCTAATCAAGGTATCATCTTGAGTGGTGAAAGTGCAAGTGACGATCAGGTCGTACTGAACGTGATTGCTTCTGCCGATGCTATTGACAACGACCTCTTAGGTACTACCAGTGAGATCAGCACCGAAGGCATCTTATCCCTTGGCCGCGCCAATGGTACGGGCAGTGTAGGGTTCTTCCGCTCTACTAATGCGACGTTGAAGGCTAATCGTGCTTACCTCAAGGTAGACAACGAGACCATTCAGTCGCTCGCCATGAACTTTGGTGGCACAACAACGGGTATTACGAATGTTGTTAAAAATGATGTTGCCCCCAATGTTCCTATCTACGACCTCAGCGGTCGCCGCGTGTTTACTACCGTGAAGGGCAATATCTATTTGCAGCAAGGTCGCAAATTTATTGCTCAATAAAGATTACTTACTAAACGATTACAAAAAGACAATGAAAAAGACATATATACAGCCCACGGCCACTGTTATTCGCTTTGACGCTGAAAGTGCCGTAGCCACCATGATGGTTGGCAGCAAGGGGTCGGGCGAAAGCATCAATCAAGGCGACGACTGGAGCAATGAGCGCCAGTGGGACGACGAATCTTTTGATTGGAGCGCTGACGAAGACTAACGCGAACTTCTTTCGTTAGGGTAGTGTTAAATGAAAGACGTTATTAACGACCCAAATGAGAGCGACGCAGCAAGTGGGGGTAGGCCCTCCGGCTTGCGGAGTAGTAAAACTATATTTAATAGAGTTTTACACGATT
>OASD01000587.1_pt1 | contig 13689 bp, 13 predicted proteins | sample 1475531 | NCBI WGS metagenome assembly OASD01 (sample SAMEA3360668, study PRJEB22359) | human gut metagenome | biome: ENVO:urban biome; feature: ENVO:human-associated habitat; material: ENVO:feces | place: Bangladesh | collected 2011
GACCTCACCCTCAGCGCCTTGCGCTTCATCCTTTCTGCAAAGTCTAGACAATCTTCCAAGCAAGATTGTGAGACTATTGACTTTTGCAGCAGTCTCGAGTTATACGTCGTGCTGTCCTCAGAGCGGACGCCCTCGCACGAAGCATGCTCCGTGCTTTTCTATACGGAGTTACTTGTTCATATCGCAGAGCCTAGAGGCTAAGCGCTGCATCCACGATCTCTTGCCCGAGATCCCTATGCGCCATACGAGCGCAGCGGTTGCCATGAGCAGGAGCAAGCCGAAGATGATCCAGTAGGTGATACACCTGGTGGATTGTTGCTTTGTCACGACCTCCTGTTGACGCTCGCTGTGCTGCTGTGCTACACGCTCTAGCGTAGTACGCTGCTGCGCTACGCTATCCCGCTCCTGGACGATCCGTCGCCGAGCACGCAGGTAGCGCACGGCCGACTGCTCCGGCCACTTGGCCCCCAGCAGCGAGTCGCCCGTGAGTCGCGCGACCTCGCTCGGTGGTATGATCGTGTCTACTAGGAGTAGCTCCCACTCCTCTAGAGAGCTGTCACGGTTACGCTGCGTAGCATCACGCACCGCCAGCTCACTATGGTGCTGTGACTGCTCCTGTGACTCCGCACTGGAGCGATGTCGCTTGCTACCACAGCTCAGTAGGAGACTGGCGGTGAGTGTGAAAGCCAGTAGTGTTGTCTTACTGAGACTATTGCATAAAGGCGCATCGCGGTGTTGCTTTCGGGCTTCGGCTTCGGTCACATACGGAGGTATGTGAGCTTCAGACCTCGCCCTTAGCGCCTTGCGCTTCATCCTCTCTGCACAGTCTAGACAATCTTGCTTGCAAGGTTGTGAGACTGTTGACCTTTGCAATAGTCTCTTACTGCCTCGCATGGTACTTGTACTTATAGTCTAGCCCGAGGAGAGCACCCGCGAAGGTCATCACCTCACCATAGGCAACTAGCACGGAGCTGTCGATGACTCCCAGAGGAGGAACCGTAAAGCCCGCCACGAGGAGTCCGATGCCAGAGACTGAGAGGAGTACCGCTAGGTATAGCTGCTTATGTCCTTGGGGTCTTATCGTTTGTGCCATAGGGATAGATACTCTTTGAATGCATCAAAACAAGGACACGCCTTCAACCACTCGTGCGGCTCTACGACGCCGTTGTGGTTTAGGTCGGGACTCAGATCCCTATGTCCCACGATCCGTGCGTTAGGGTGTATAGCGACCAGTGTCTGGAGTAGCTTAAGCATAGCGGCACGCTGCTCCGGGGTACGTGTATCCCAGGGCGTTCCGTCGGGTCTCAGTCCCCCTTCGTAGCATACGCCTAGGCTACACTGGTTGTAGCCGATAGCATGCGCCCCAGGCATGGAGGGCGGTCTCATCGATTCGATCACACCAGCGCGTGTGATGTAAAAGTGGTATCCCGCCATGGCAAAGCCTCTGGCGCGGTGGTCTTGATCCAGCTGCCAGGCACTGTAAGTCATATTGCTGCGTGTGGCACTGCAGTGTATGACGATATATTTGATGTCGTTTGGTGTCATAGGATAGTGGTTTAAGAGATTAGAGATTAGATTTTAGAGGTTAGAGATTAGAGGTTAGAAGTTAGAGATCGGAGGTTAGAAGTTAGAGGTTAGAGATCGGAGCACTAGTGTTTCTAGTGATGCTGTGCCACTAGGGTCTAATCTCTAACCTCTAAAATCTAACTTCTAAAATCTAACCTCTAAGTTCTAACTTCTAGATCCCGATATTTCCCTCCTCTTGGTTAGAGCCGCCTCCGGTCTCGTTGCCAGGGGTAGGCTTGCTAGGATTAGAGCCCTCACTTGAAGGTTTGCTCGGCTTATTGGCCGATTCGGTAGGATCAGTGGGGTCACTCTTGAGGTAGCTCGCATAGTTCATCTTGTGACGGATCTGTGCGCCAGGTACGAAGATCACCCTATTGCCGTGGATCATCTCCCGCTTAAATTCCTCGGGCTTATCACACGACTTGCTGCGCAGGGTTGCTCTAAAGCGACCTAGATCGCCTAGATCCACGATACGACCATTAGACAGCTCCATAGAGAGCAGCATCGAGACCGTGTTCATGACGCTGAGCACATCGCCCACAGAGATTGCAGAGATCTGTGAGACCATCTGAGCGATGTCAGCTTGTGCGGTGACGCCGTCGTACTTAGCCTGTGCGTAGTACTTAGTCTCCTTAGAGTCTGGGGTTGCACCTTTTCGATTGATTTGCTGGATAGCATACTTGATTGCCATAGTAGATTATTTTTTTGAGTTGATAAATTTAGTTTGCCATCCTCAGAGCCTGTCGTAGCTACGCTAGAGATCTCCTATATATAATAGGTGTCGTGGAGCATGCCGGCGATTGCTTCGAGATACGACTCAGTGTCGTGACCGCTATCGATAGGAGCTATGTAGAGCACTGTTTTTCTCTACTGGCTGGATCTCTATGACGAGCGTGCGATAGTATCTCTGAGAAGACAATGCAAAGGTACGACACCGACAGAGGGGCACCTGCTGTCAATGTCCTCGAGCATACCTCTCGTGCCTTAAGAGGATCGCAAACGCTCCATAATGTATCGAGCGAAGCACACGCTCAAACGATCCGAGACCAAAGCTGGAGCCTCTCTAGACAGGACTAGTCGGTGTAATGCGTAGTTTTCTAGTTCTGTTTGGGATAACACTCCTAAAACCGTATCTTTGTATATGCGTATCCTACAATGAAGTAAAGTAAATCAACAGATGGAGGCGATAAATAGAATTAAAGCCGTGCTTGCAGAAAAGCAACTGTCAGGTAAATGGCTGGCAAAGGAGATTGATCGTACGGAAAATGCCGTTTCTCGGTGGTTCCCCAATAAAGTGGAGCCATCTCTTAAAGGTCTTGTCAGAGTTGCCGACGTTTTGAAAGTAGATATTCGTGATTTGTTTAGACCTACATTAAATAAGTAGAAGAGAGCTATGCCAAACTTCAATGAAGCAACTCGAGTACAGATGCCCGCAATGGTGCATCTAACCCGTTTGGGATACCAATATTTTGGTAAAATCCAAGAGAAAGACGCTGGAACCATCTATGATCCAGACACCAATATCTTGCTAGAAGTATTTCAGAGTCAGTTTGAGAAACTTAATCCTGAGAATGCGGGGGAGTACAAAGAAACACTGAGAGAAATTCGCAAAGAACTCAACGATGATGATTTGGGACGAGGTTTCTATAAGCGTCTGAAATCAGTCTCTCCGATAAGGCTCATCGACTTTGACAATCCAGAGAATAACACCTTTCATTTTACAGCAGAGTTTACTTGTAAGAATGGAGATGACGAGTTTCGGCCCGATATAACTCTGTTTGTTAATGGTTTGCCCCTTTGCTTTGTTGAGGTCAAAAAGCCCAACAATCATGGGGGTATAGTCGCAGAGAGCAATCGAATGATTAGAGAGCGCTTTCCTAATAAGAAGTTTCGTAGGTTCATCAACATCACTCAGCTGATGATCTTCTCCAATAATATGGAGTACGACACCCTAGACGGCATTGTTCCTGTGCAGGGTGCATTTTACTGTACAGGAGCAAGGGGTGCTACACCATTCAATTGCTTTAGAGAGGAAAATCCGTTAGGATTGGAGGTAGCCCCTTTTCACGCTGCATACCCATATCTCGATAAAAACGCTGACGAGGAAAAAAGAATCTTGGCTGATTACAACAACCAAGTAATCCACACGAGTCCAGAGTATCAGAGGAATCTTAGTCCGTATACTCCCACCAATCGCATATTAACCTCGATGTGCAGTCCGTCACGTCTGCTCTACATACTCAAATATGGTATTGCTTATGTTCATAAGGAGCGAGAAGAAGACGGAAAGATTGAGACTACGGATCAAAAGCATATTATGCGCTATCAGCAACTATTTGCTGCCCAAGCCGTCACACAAAAACTCTCGGAAGGTGTTAAGTCAGGCTTGATTTGGCATACACAAGGGAGTGGTAAGACGGCACTTGCATTTCATCTTACCTATATCCTCAGTGATTACTTTGCTCGACAGAATAAGGTCGCTCGCTTTTACTTTATCGTAGATAGGATCGATCTGTTAGTGCAAGCAAAAGAAGAGTTTGAAGCTCGTGGATTGGTTGTCTCAACAGCGAATACAAGAAGAGAATTGATGCAACAATTCCAAACCAACCAAGCTCAACAAGGTCCCAGTGGACAAGCTGAGATAACGGTGGTGAATATTCAACGCTTTGAGAAAGACAATGAGAGAGTAGCACTAAATAGCTATGCCACCAATCTACAGCGTGTTTTTATTCTTGACGAAGCACATAGAGGATACCGCCCAGGAGGTTGTTTCCTCGCGAATCTTTTTGATGCTGACAGAGAGGCTATCAAAATCGCTTTGACTGGTACGCCTTTGCTGGGAGAAGAGAGAGCATCGTGCCAAATATTTGGAAACTACATACACACCTACTATTACGATCGCTCTATAGCTGATGGATATACACTTAAAATTATCCGAGAGGATATTGAGACATCATACAGAGAGCGGTTAACGGCAGTACATGAAAAGCTCGAGACACTGGTAGAGAAGAAAGACATCCAGAAAAAACAAATTATCGAGCACGACAATTATGTTGATGAGCTCCTCCACTACATCATCACCGACTTAGTGAACTTTCGAAAGATACAAGGAGACGAGACTTTAGGCGGTATGATTATCTGCGAGACAAGTGGTCAAGCAGAGAAAATGTATGCTCATTTTGACCGCATACAAAAGGAGATAAGCCCCGACACACAGCTTCGTGCAGGCTTGATACTTCATGACTATGAAGATAAAGAGACTCGTACGCAAATCATCAAGGACTTTAAGAAGAATAATTCTATAGACCTCCTTATTGTCTTCAACATGCTACTGACAGGCTTTGATGCGCCTCGATTGAAGCGACTTTATTTCGGACGCAAACTGAAAGATCATAATTTGCTTCAAGCCATCACACGAGTAAACCGCCCGTACAAAGATATGCGTTATGGCTTCCTCATTGACTTTGCAGATATTAAGCAAAACTTTGAAGAGACCAACGAAGCTTACCTCCAAGAGCTCAACCGATTTAATGACGTCGCGGAGACCGGCGAAGGGAGCAATACAGACACATTTGCTCAAGTACTCGAAAGCAAGGAGGAGATCCTTGAGCGGATGAAAGATATCAGGCAGACATTATTTGAGTACTCGTATGACAATGCAGAGGACTTCTCCTCCGAGATATCAACCCTAGAGGACAAAGCCGTACTTCTAGATCTCAAGCATGCGTTAGTTTCTGCCAAGGATATGGCCAATATGGTTCGGACCTTTGGAGACGAAGATATGCGAAAGCAATTCTATAAACTAGAATTAAAGAAACTACCCGATCTACTCTCAGAGGTAGAGCATCGCATCAGTCTCATCAATCAAAAAGAGGCATTTCAGCTGAGCGATGATACTAAGCAACTCATCAATGAAGCTATGCTGGACATTGAGTTTGACTTTTCAAAGATTGGCTCAGAGGAGATGCGTATCATCGGAGGAACTATGGCTCTGAAAGAAAAGTGGCAACGAGCCATTACGGCTTTTACCAACAATGTTGACCCTGACGACCCCGAGTTTATCACGCTAAGAGAAGCCTTTACTCAGCGCTTCAGAGAGCACGGGTTCGTTGTGGACACGGTAGCCAAATTCAATGAAGAGACGAAAGCTCTAGATGATGTAGTCAAGCGTCTTCAAGAGATGCAACGAAGAAACAACGCACTACTGAAGAAGTATAATGGAGACGCCAAGTTCGCTCGTGTGCATAAGCGTATACGTGAAGAAAATGAGAAGCGCAAAACTCAGAAAAGAGACCCTATGTTCTCCTTTCACGAAGACGAGATTAAGGCTATCCTTAATATCATCAAGAGTGATATAGACTCTAAAGTATACGACAGAAATGACATCTTGAAAAAGGATGATTACTTCTCTCGCACCGTGCTGTCTCTTATCAACCAGTGCTTGTACCACTTCCCGCAGATCCCGCCGAATACGGATGATTTTGAATTTATACAGAAGCGCATTGCTCTGCAGTATCTCAATCAGTATCATAGCACCTATCCCAACAATTAGTTATGACCATCAAAGAAAAAACGATCCAACTCATAGATGAGCTAAAAGCCACCTGTGCCGCTTATGGTATGGGAAACGATGGCAACGAATATAAAATTATCACTCAGGTCTTTCTATACAAGTTCCTTAACGATAAGTTCGGCTATGAGCTGAAGAATGCTAAAAGTGAGATAGCTACAGAAATCAAGAATGCCGATAAGTGGGAGTCTGCTTATGCGGCACTCTCTGATGATAAGCGCAAGCTACTACAATGCTCATTGAGTCCAGATGTACCGATCCTTGAGCCTTACCATCTTATCTCGCACCTCTGGAATCAGCAAAGCAAGGGAGACTTCGATACCATCTTCGACAATACGATGACTGATATTGCCGAGAAAAATGCTGCCATCTTCTCTACTCAGACCACAGACAATACGAAGATCCCTCTCTTTGAGACTTTGACCCACTTCGTGACAGACACAGCCCATCGAGCAGCCTTTGCTAGAGCACTCGTTGATAAACTGGTCAACTTCTCTTTTGAAGAAGCCTTTCAGGAGCACTATGACTTCTTTGCCTCCATCTTCGAGTACCTCATCAAAGACTATAACACCGCTGGTGGTGGCAAATATGCAGAGTACTATACCCCACATGCTATCGCTACGATTATGGCGCGCCTGCTCGTGGGTGATAATGCCGATCTACATAGCCAAGAGTGCTATGACCCCTCTGCAGGCACTGGGACACTCTTGATGGCACTCAGCCATCAGATAGGCGAAGAGCGATGTACCATATTCTCTCAAGACATCTCGCAGCGCTCCAACAAGATGCTCAAGCTGAACCTCCTCCTCAATGGTCTTGTCTCCTCTCTTGATTACGCCATCCAGGGCGACACACTCGTGTCTCCTTATCATAAGAGCGATGATGGACAGAGCTTACGTCAATTCGATTTCGTCGTGAGTAACCCTCCGTTCAAGATGGACTTCTCGGCAACTCAAGAAACGCTTGCTGCACAACCGGCACGTTTTTGGGCTGGCGTACCCAATGTCCCCGCCAAGAAGAAAGAAAAGATGGCCATCTACACCTGCTTCATACAGCACGTACTCAACTCGTTGAAGAAAACAGGCAAAGGAGCCATCGTAATCCCCACAGGGTTCATTACAGCCAAAAGTGGGATCGAAAAGAGGATCCTCACGAAGATCGTTGACGAGCACTGGGTCTATGGATGTGTCTCCATGCCTAGTAACGTCTTTGCAACCACAGGAACCAACGTCTCGGTACTCTTTTTTGACAAGTCTGCTACGGCAGACAAAGTCATACTCATCGATGCCAGCAAGCTGGGCGAAGAGTATAAGGAGGGCAACAATCAAAAGAAGCGTCTGCGCGATGACGAGGTAGATCTAATAGTCTCTACATTTCGAGAGTGTAAGGCTGTAGACGATTTCTCCGTTGCTGTAACTTACGACGAGATCAAGGAGAAAGGCTATTCGCTCTCCGCTGGTCAGTATTTCGACATCAAGATCGATTACGTAGATATTACAGAGGAGGAGTTCACAGCTCGTATGGATTCTTATCGTCAGACGCTTACAGAGCAGTTTGCCGAGAGCCATCGGCTTGAAGAGGAAATCATGCGCCAGCTAGACAGCTTGAAATTTAATGAGTAAATTAAGTCCATATGGAGCAACATCATATATCACAAGCATACGAAATTGCGGCTGAAACCATAAAGAATGCTATTCTGCAAGGACAGTATGAAGCAGCCAAAGGTGTTAATCGCATTCAGTTGGCAACCTATTTCAGTGTAGGTAAATATGTTTCGGCTAATACACGACAGGGCGTTTGGGGAACAGGAGCTTTGGAAGCTATCAGTTCCCGATTGCGCCAACTGTTGCCCGGATTGAGAGGATATTCCTCTGAAAGTCTTAAACTAATGCGCAAATTCTATGAAGGCTGGAAAAATTTGGATACAGGTAAAACTGCTGATAACGGCTCGAAGCGTAATTCGGTAATTGCAATTACCGAATTGGAAAACTCATCAGTAGTGCAACTACCAATCCGTGAATTACAATTCACAAATTCAGCAGACTTCCCTATTGATGACTTCTTCAATGTTCCCTTCACGCATCATACACAGATTCTTAGCAAGGTTAAATCGCAAGCTGAGCGTTTATACTATATTCATCGTTGTGCCGAAGAACACATGTCGGTGGAAACTCTAAAAAAGGCGATGGCTAATGATGATTATCACCATCAATCTGATATTCCTAACAATTTTGTAGCGACTATCAATAAAGGGGAATTGGCACGTAAGGCGGTTATGGCGTTTAAGGATGAGTATCTGCTGAACTTTATCAATGTTGAGGAAATCGGTGAGCGTGATGCCGAAGATATTGACGAGCGAGTGGTAGAACAGCAAATCATCCACAATATCAAGAAGTTCATTATGACCTTTGGACATGACTTCGCCTTTGTTGGTAATCAGTATCGTATGGAGATATATGGCGTAGAGCATTTTCCCGACCTCGTATTCTTCAATCGCGAACTCAATGCTTTGGTTATTATTGAGTTGAAAACAGGCGAGTTCAAAACTTCCTATCTTGGACAGCTCAATGCGTATCTTGCCATTGCCGACGATAAGATACGCAAGCCTCACGAAAATTCAACTATTGGCATTGTGCTTTGTCGAAGTGCTAACAAGAACTACGCTGAATATATGGTGCGCCAATATGACAAGCCAATGGGAGTGGCAACCTATAAGACATCCGCAGAAATGCCGGAGAAACTACGTAAAGCCCTTCCAAGTATTGACGAATTAAAGAAATTGCTATGATTGAAAGTATCTCTCCAAAATATCAAATGGATATTGTTCAAAAGATAAAGGACAGCCTATTTGAACAATTTACAAGTTATGAAAATGTGGAAGCATATCTGAATAAATGGCATCAAGAGGGACACGATGATTTTAATTATTTCTGGGAGAACTTCCACATATGCTATAGAGACGAGGCAAAAAAGAAAATTGATGCTTCAAAGACACTCCATAATGTTGATGGCGAAACATTACTGAAGATTGCAATTGATTTGGGAATAGAAACTCCTGATTATATCCCAAGCGTACCAACTTTCAAAAATGAATTAAAGTCCAGTTATGAAACAGCAAGCCTAACCTTTGAAAAGGCATTTAGAAATGTAGATACAGATCCAAGCCTTGCTATCGGATTAGCAAATTCAGCTCTTGAAAGCATTATTAAGGAGATTCTGAAGGATTCAAGAATAAATATAACATGGAATGAAAAAGAGACCCTGACAAAACTCATTGGGAATATCTGCAAGGCATTCGGATTGCAGAGTAATGAGAATCTCCCCAAAGAGATAAAGACTTTAGCCAGTTCTCTAATAAATGCAGGAAAAGCGATAGAGGATTTACGTAGCGATAAGACGGAATTTCATGGAAAAACTGATGGAGATTTAATGATCAAAGATGCAGTATATGCTTACTTTGTCGTCAATGCAACAACCACTGTTGGTTTATTTCTCCTCAATTTCTATAAATCTTATTATCCACCAGTTGATAATAAGCCTGAGGCGATTTCTAATGACGGGCTTCCCTTTTAATCTAAACGACAATGAAGAAATACAAGCTCGAAGAAGTTTTATCTATTTCATCCATATCTGTAATCCCACAAGCAGGGATCACTTATAAACTCTATAGCCTACCTTCTTTTGATGATGGGCAAGAGCCTGAAACTGCAAGAGGTGAAGCTATTCAAAGCAATAAATATGTAGTACCCACGCATTGCATTCTTTTCAACAAACTTAATGTCCGATTTAAGCGTATATGGAGAATAGATAATAATACTCCCAACAAATTGTGTTCTACAGAATTTCTACCATTGGTAATAAATGACGATATTATAGATTATCAATACTGCTACTATTTGTTAGCATCAGATTACTTGACTAATTACCTTTGCGGAATAAATAGCAATACATCAGGAAGCCATAAACGCATCAATCCAGACATGTTGCTAAGTGTAGATGTTGTTCTCCCACCATTGAAAGAGCAAAAATGTATCGGCTCTATGCTTGCAAATCTTGACCGCAAAATAGCTCTCAATCGTGCGCTAAATCATAATTTACTGACACCTGTCCATTCATCAGGAGTGGCAACAACTCGTCGCGTAGCTTAGTTAGTTGTTGTATTTCTTCTTGGAGTTTGACTTGTTGGTTGAAGATTGGAGAAAGCTTTTCTTCAAATGAATGAGTTATATCGACATCGTCAGGAACAGCAATCGTACTTTGTTGCAAATGGTCTTGGGTAATATGCCCCATTGTCGTTTTTCTTGCTTCTGCCATTTTTTTGAACACACCTACATAGTCTAGTAGTTGGAAGTAATAGAACGACCTAGGGAAGTCATTCTTAGAAGTTACTTTGAAGATATGCTGATTAAGTCCACCATTACCATAAGCCCAAAGTATAACCTCCAATGATGCCGACCACGAAAAAAGGACATCTCCATTAAATATCTTTACGGAGTCTGGAATACTAAAAGAGACTTCCTCTGTATCAGCGGTGAAGCCTTCACGCATTTCGCGTATTTTGATAACTGGCAATGACCTTTCTCCAGCCTTGGGACGGAATTTTTGACAGGCCAGCCCATTTGTAAACATTGCAATTTCAAGTAGGCTTCCACAGTGCCAGCCTTCAGGAATATCCCGCTTTAGGGTAGCATTCCACACCATCTTGCCTCCGCTAGACTTGTAGGGTCTGCCATTCTCATCGGGAAAGTCGAACTGCACGAACCAGTAGTCGTAGAGTTGCTTTGCCATCGCCTCTAAATTATGATTTATCGCACGATTGAGCCATAATTTATTTGTGACGCCAATAACGAAGTTACCGATATTCTCTTGCTCTTGTAGGGAGAATATCGGTAACTTATATCTCATTATCTGGTCTTTATCACCACGTGGCATTTTACTCCCTTTTGCGCCTTTCATGGCATAATCGAAAAATCTATCTTGTAACAAGACCGCATAGAGGAAAGAGCTTCTACAACCTTCTTTCGCTCTAAAAACAAGGACATCAGACGAACATCCTCCTTCCTTATCCGCACGCCAGACCTTCTTTAGATAGGGACGTATATTTGCCACCAATACATCACCTTGTCGATAGTGTGTTAGCGAACATATTACAGGGGGAAGGTTGGTTGCGAGGGCTTTTCCTTCTTTATTAGGCAAAAGAGAATCTGTAGTAACATAATCTGCCAATGAAATGCTGTTACAACTAATTTTATCTTCTACGAATGTGGCTATCTCTGACAACTTCATCTGTTCTTCTTTCTTGTACTGCAAAGATACAGTTCTCAAAGCAAAAGATCGAAGAAGTTGAAAAAAGGGACAGCCGTACCATTAACCTATATACTTCCGATGAGCCATCTTTACATTGGCCTGATTGACCATAGCATACTGTAGCGTAGTATCAATCTTGACATGTCCCAGCAAGCACTGCACTTGTTCTATGGGCATACCTTTGTCAATAGCCATTGTAGCTAATGTGCGGCGAAACTTATGTGGATGTATCTTATTCAGCCCTGCCCGTTTGCCTAGCTCTTTCAATCGATTTTCTACGCCTCCTATCGTCAGTCTATTGTGGGGAGATGCAAGCGAAACGAAAAGAGCTGAATTACAATCCGTGCGGCTCTCTAGATATTGTCTTAAGTGTATCTTGGTCCTAGCATTGAAGTATACCTCTCGCTCCTTATCTCCTTTGCCAAAGACCACGCATTGTCTCTCGTGAAAGTCTATATCCTCACGATTCATTTTCACAAGTTCTCCGACACGCATTCCTGTAGACGCTAGCAAGTCAATCATCGCCAGATCTCTGATTTCGGAACAACTGTCACGAAGCACCTCTAGATCTTCATCACTGAGGACTTCCTTCACCAAGCTCTCTGTACGCACTTTGTGTATGCGCCTTACAGGACTTTTGTCAATATAGGCTTCATCTTCTAGCCAAGCAAAGAAGCTGGAGAATATACGTCTCAGGTTATCTATCGTCACTCGACTCGAACCTCGCTCCTCTTGATAGCAAGCTAGATAAGATCTGATATCATTAGTGTCAAGATCTCCGATTCGTTTTTGCACTTTGTGCAGTAGAGCTTCAATAGTCGACTGGTAGTAGCGCAACGTCTTTTCCGAGCAGCCCTCTATCTTCTTAGCAGAGAGAAAGGCTTGTAGTAACGCGCCATTAGCTTGCACTCGTTGATGCTCATCGCTCTCCGCAGGCATCAATATAACCTGCTCTAGAGTCGTGCTTAAGACTTCTCGCAGTCTCTCTTGTTGCTTTGCGTCCAAGCTATCCGACATCTCTGCGAGGACATGCTCTATTATCATCTCTTTCATACATCTGTTGTTTAGTGATAGGCTATGATAATGAAAATTCAACATAGCAGAGAATGACTAAATCATAATTTACTGACACCTGTCCATTCATCAGGAGTGGCAACAACTCGTCGCGTAGCTTAGTCAAGTTCTCGTTCTCTTTTTGAAGTTCCAACTGTCTATCATTCATCGTAGTCACATTTTCTTTCCATAAGTTCAAAGTCTCATTATTGGGCCTTAGAACGGGAAATTTTAAAACATCTTCACGAGAGATCTCTTTGAATGTTGTTCCTGTACCCAGTTGTTCTATCTGCTTGATGTGAATTTGTAGGTAATAATACAGATAGACAGCCAGGCTTTCCTCTTTGGGAACAAAACTCTTGAACCCTTGATTGGTGCATAGTTCCGTTTTTGCAATTGCTAATAACCCAATTGGGGCACGGCTCGACATCAATATTGTGTTGATTGGCAACAAATGCGTACTACAAGAATCATATCCCGTTTGCGATATGTTTCTTTCTCCATAGTATACAAACTTGTGCTTTTGGTCAGATAAATCTTTTGGAGTAATCCAAACAATATTCCCCCCATAATTTTGCTCATCTGTCGTTGAAGGAGTGGCTCCATTGAAGACTTCCGCAATATCATCTACCAGCTTTGCTTCCCATAACACAGGCACCTCTCTCTTCAATTTTTCATTCCACACCATCTTGCCACCACTACTCTTGTAGGGCTTCCCGTTTTCATCGGGGAAGTCGAACTGCACGAACCAGTAGTCGTAGAGTTGCTTTGCCATCGCCTCTAAATTATGATTTAGCGTACAGGGCTGACACATTATATATGATGAACTCATCGACCTCTCTACTCCTTGTTTGTCGCTAATGTGTAGCTTCTGACGGAGCGATTATGATGCGTTAGCACGGACTGGGAAAATTCGACGTCGGCTCGTTACAATAATTTAGAGTCGACTACATATCGATATGGGGCTGTGTCGGGGAAAACGGATTTCCACGTGGGGATTTTGAAATACCCACGTGGGGAAGAAAAATTTTCCACGTGGGCGCGAAATAAAACTTCGGAAGAATGAAATGAAACTTCGGAGGAATCAAATGAAACTTCGGAGGAATTTTTTGATGCCCACGTGGAGAATAAAAAATATCCACGTGGATATTCGAGAAAGGAGGGAATCGGACGAATTTCCCTGTAAAGAGATG
>OASD01000593.1_pt1 | contig 13560 bp, 21 predicted proteins | sample 1475531 | NCBI WGS metagenome assembly OASD01 (sample SAMEA3360668, study PRJEB22359) | human gut metagenome | biome: ENVO:urban biome; feature: ENVO:human-associated habitat; material: ENVO:feces | place: Bangladesh | collected 2011
TTCCTGATTTAAGATTGGAAAGTCCTTCACGGATAGCTTTGTCCGTCAGTGATGATATCCAAAGACGGTCGAAAGGTTTCCTACAACCAAGATGTTGATAGATGTAGCGAAATATCAACTCTCCTTCACGCCCTGCATCGGTGGCTACAACAATACGGTCTGCTTTGTCAAAGCAGGAGCGTATCACTTTGAGTTGTTTGAGTGCCGCAGGGTCTGATAAATACTCCTTATTTTTACGGACTTGTCGAACGATGAGCTGAAAAGGATTGGGACGGATGGGCAGGTCCTCGGCTTTGTAGGCGGAAAAACCGTATGCTTCGGGCATGGCAAGGGTAATGAGGTGTCCCATTGCCCAAGTAACCACATAGCCACTACCTTCTAAAAATCCGTCTTGTTTATTATTTGCCCCAACGATGCGAGCTATATCTCTGGCTACCGAGGGTTTCTCGGCAATAATACAAGTTGTCATAGTCGATAAAGGATTAAGGTTTACATCTTACGTCCACGGGACTTCTTCTGTTTGTTTTCGTCCTGTTTCTGTTTTTGGGCGGCAGTAGGCTGTGTCTGTCCCGTTTTCAGCGGTTCTTTGACGTTCTTGGTGGCTTCATTCGTCTTGCCGTGGTTGTTCACGGCTACCTGCGTTTTGTGTTCTTCTGCCACAGCTACCACCTTTTCTTTGCCGGTTTCCTGCTTCTTGTCAGGATTCCACTTGTAAAAACGTGGGCGGTTCTGCTCCTTGTCCATACGAACGTAGGCGTTAAAGGAGTTTCCCTCCTTATCGACCATGTTCTTCAAATAGAGTGTGCGGCCACTATCCAAGGCTTCACGTTGCTTCTCAGATAGTTCTAAGCCGCAAAGCTTATGAGGGACGCCTTGCTGCTGTGTCTGTTTGTGTTCCTGTCGTTCTCTTAAACTCTTGTTGTCGCCAAAGATAAACTCAATGCCCTTTCGCTCGGCATTGACCTGCAGGGTTGCATTGAATGTCTTACCACTCTTGGCAGTCATGCCTTCCACTTTCACGGCTTTGCCTTCCACAAGGTCTTTATACTGAGCGTCAGAAAGGGTAACGCCCTTGATCTCCTTGGGAATGTTCACACGGTCGGCACGCAGGGCTACAATTTCGTTGGTCTGTGGGTCGATGGAGACATAGGCTGAAAAAGGATTGCCGTTCTTTGGCGTTACTTCGATTGTCTTGCCAAGGTTGCCCGTAGTGAGTAGTTGTCCTTTCTCTTCGGGCGAGAACTTGTAGCCCATATAGGGGAAGTCGAGCTGTGGCTCCTTGCGTAAAGGATGAATAGCCAAGCCGATATTGCCGCTATCGTCCGTACGGAAAGCAAGACGTGCTTCGGTGTAGATAGTTGTATCACCAATAGGTACGGAAATAGTAACAAGGTTACTCTTCTGCCAAGAAAGCATCTTTTCTAACTCTCCACTTTGTTCCAGTCGTTCACGGGTAAGACCGAGGTTGTCGAGTTGCTTCCAATCAATCTTTGATTCATCAATGACTGTGGCGTTCTTCTTTTTCGGCAGATAATCGTCAAAGGACACTCCAATCTCTGCCAGCTGCTGTTTGCTTTCAGGTTTCTCACGGTTTTGCAGCATGGTGCGGAGGTTGTCCACGCTCTGCTCAACGTTGCTTGCTACTACCTTGTACAGTCCGAAACGAGTCGGGTTATTAAACTGTTTGAGGAAATTGGACATGAAGTTCTTTAGAAGTCCGTCCTTGTTGTTGAACTTCAAGAACGCTGCTTGATTGGCAGCGATTGCCTCAGTTGTTTTAAGGTTTCCCTTGTCGTCGATACCCGATACTACGGAGAGTTTTCCCGCTTCCTTTTCGTTCTTCACTTCCGTGCGGTCTTCCAAGACAAGCACATAGTTGTCATTGTTGTTTGATTCCATAATTGTTTGTTATTGAGTGAATAAATTGCTATCAAGCAGCAAAAATATAGGTATATAAAGAAGGTGAAAAATTTTCGGGAAAAACGGGAAGCATAAGGGAAAAGAAGGAAAAACAACACTTCTTCCCTTTTATTCTACATAAAGGGAAATATTATATTTTGCGCATAGAAACTTGGTTATCTGGATGTAATGTATTATATTTGCAACTGCCCCATTGGGGGTGAACTTAATAAACTAAAGTGCACAATGGATTATTTGAAGATTCCATTAGATTTGTCTGTCGCTTTGAAGGGGACTTTGGCGAGATGCTCCCCCCCGAAGAATCTATTGCGCAAAATATAATGCTGTTAATCGTGTCACATCCCGGAGAAATTTTCGGGAAATATGAATATGGATCGATTATTTGGGAGTTGGAATTCAATCAACTGGTTAAAGTCAGAGATTGGGAAGAAACGGTAAGAAATTCCCTCGTGCAATCAATCAAGGCTTATGAGCGACGGCTAAAAGATGTTCGTTTGGATGTGCATCTTTCTGAGATAGAAGAGGACCTGTTGGGAAAGAATCCCAATATTCGCCGTCAAGCCAGTATTACGGTTCATGCCCAGATAGAATCAACAGACATTCCTTTTGTTTTTAACACTTTGATTTATATCAGTCCTTTATCTCAATAAATCTTTGTATCATGGCGACAGATAAGAATTTTACACGAATAAAAGAGAGGGTTTTAGACTATGCCATGTCTTTGTGGGAGATTGATGATGCAAGGTTGATAGACCCTGTGGCGTATTTGCTGAACAGCCAGCTCAGCCTTGGCGTACTGAGGAAATCAACCTTCCCCCTCATAGCATTGTCGCTGTACCAAAGCCCCTGCCGCGAAGAGTTTATATCCGACATTGAGTTCGAGAAACGCATGAAAGAGATTTTTGGCGCTGAATGGCAAGATTTTTTATTCATGTACCAGCAACAAATGAAAACCCCTCCACAAATCCCGTCAGATTATGGAACAATTGAATGATTTTTTCGGCAAGTTGTTTGCCTACCTCCGGGAACATCCGCAATACGGGCTTCTCGTGGCAATCCTCCTTGTAATCCTGTATCTCATAGGGTTGATTTTTGACTGGAAATGGACGCTGCTGCCGAGCGGGAACAGCGACTTTACGCAAATGTGGATTGACCTGTTTGGCAGGAATGCCGTCCGGTTCGTGAAGGTTGTCCTCGCCGTCCTCCTGCTTCTTACCTTAGTTTACCTGTACTACCATTATAAGTAATCCGCCTATGTCTTCGTCTTCCACTTCCCACGGCTACTTTGACAGTGTCAGCACCCAGTTATCCCTGAGTGTGGGTTCTTCCTTTGAGGGTGTTGCCGGCAATTCCTCCGCCAATGCCTCACAGGGCATCTCTGCGGGCGTGAGCGCCGTGGATACGGGCATGAAGGCGGGCATGGCACTGGCGGAAGCCAGAAATGAACACGCTATAGTCAGTTTCCGCTACGACAACATGGGCCTTCCCGTGGAGGAGCGAAGTAATGAACATGTTATCAGGCGCACCTATGACAAGGCAGGACATATACTGAGGAACTATAATATACCTTCATCTTCACGAAATTTTTCCCGAAAATATGGAAGGAAACCACGTAAAAAAATCACGTAAAACAATTGGATACCGATAAAAATATGCAAATGGAATATTACATAATAAAGAATAAAAGAATGCCTTGGGGGGATTATGGCAACACTTTGTTTTCCGGACTTCTAAAGATCCTTAACAAAGATTACGAAGAATTGGATTTTCCTGAATTGCAAAGGACTGGTCCTTATATTCCAGAAATCTTTATAGCAAATTCTCGGAATCTTATTTTAAAAGATGACATAAAGAAGGGTATAGAGAAAGCTGAAATTTTAGGAATAAAGAAATTTAAGAAAGTTCTCAAAAAGAAAATAGTAGATATAGATTGGCATACATGGGATTTGGACGCTAAAGAGCCCAAGTATTATCCAGAATCAGGAGAACCAGAAAATTATATCTTGAAAAAGAAAAATGACTTTAATCTTATTAATAGTACTCCTGAATTATGGGAACTTGATATGATTCAAGAACATACTATTTGTAAAGTATCGCAGCAGATAGACAATATCGGCTATACAGATATAACCTTAATGGAGTCCCCTAAGTATGACATATTTAGTCCAAGGAATATGAACTTTATCATTATTTCGGAAAAACTTAAGCAACTTTTTGAAGATAGTCAAGTTACGACTTTGCAGTATATTAAGATTAAAATTATACATAAATGAAAGATGAATGGACAGCAAGTCCGAACGCTGGCGGTATATCTGGAGTCAGAACGGAAGAGAGTTTCGTGCCCTTGGCTCTGTTCCAGGACGGCAAGGCATACTCCATCGTGACCGACCATCTGGGCACGCCCGTGGAGGCGTACAACGAGCAGGGGGAGGAAGTGTGGTACCGCAGGCTCGACATGAACGGGAATGTCATCGAGGAGAGGTCGATGAACTATACTTCCTACAAGGATTACATCAAGATACCGTTCCTTTTCCAAGGACAGTACTATGATGAGGAAGTCAAACTGGCATACAACAGGTTCAGATATTATGCCCCTGAACTTGGAAGGTATATATCAGAAGACCCGATTAGATTTGAGTCCGGACAAATCAACCTATTTACATATGTAAAGGACACAAATGTATGGATAGATATGTTAGGATTAGCCCAAGCTAATGGAGGGAATGCACCCAAACATGGTAATACAGGGCATAACAAGGCTATAGATGAACATATACAAAAATTAAGAAGTAACCCTCAGGTTTCTGAAATTCGAAAGAATCAGCAATTAGTAAATTATGAAGGAAATGTTGTAGGTAAAAACCGTCCAGACATTCAGTATAATAGAGGAGGTATACATTATACTGTAGAATACGATACAAAAGTTTCAAGTAGTATAAAACATCAAAGGCAATCACCGATGTTGGCTCCAGACGCCCGTCACACATATTGGCATATTCAATCAGATGGAAGTAAAATCTCAGGACTGTCAATCCGTGAAAAGAATAGTACTTATACAAAAAAATAGTTTTTCATGAGAATAAATATTAATCATATAATTTTTTCTGTCTTTGAATCATCCATGGAAGAGATTGAATTCTTTTTAGATGATATTTCAAAGGATATGCTTGAAAATAAAACGACAAAAAAAAGTGATGCATTGCAGAATTTGATTTGTTTCGATAAAAATGAGCAAACCATTTTGTTAAACAACTACAAAAAAGAAGCATACAATGCCATTTTTTTTCTATCAAGTCAATCCCCTAAATATGTCTGTATGATTTCATCAGTTTCAGATGGATGGATTACATTATTTAATGTACTATCTTCAAAAATTAAAAAGAGTTGTTTTCATTTTGAAATAGATGGGACGGCATCCCCTATGAATATGATGATTTTTTCTCATGGGGAAATTGAAAGAGTTATTTATTCTTTAAAAGACACTCGCTGGATCTTTTATGAAAAAGGAGATGTTTTGCCGTTTGAGAATAAAAACTATTATCAAAAAAGAAAAATATCCGCAAGATTAAATAAATCTATTCTAATAGAATATTGCAAGCATCTTGGCTTTGATATTACAGAAGTCTCCTTCTGGCAATCACCAGTTTCTGCTCTTTTTTATTGTTATAGTTTTTAATTTATAGATACGGATAAACAATGAGAGATATTATCTTATCATATATCGAAAAACTTATACTCGACCTAAGGTTAGGTTTAAGAAACTCTCCAAATAATCAGAAGTTGGTTGCAAAACGACGAGAATTGGAAAGAATTAAGCAAGAAATTCTATTTATGAGTAGGCATTCAGAAATACTAAATGCCAAGTTTTATCGCATTGATGAAACAATTACTAGTAGTTCTGAAATCAGGCTTATGGATGATTGCGATACCGAAGATATGTCACTTTGGATAGAAACTACAGTGGAAGGGGGCAGTATAAGACTTCAAGAGGGAGATCTGATTTTAAAGGTAAAATGAATATTCTTTATAAATAATCCGCTTATGTCTTCGTCTTCCACTTCCCACGGCTACTTTGACAGTGTCATCACCCAGTTATCCCTGAGTGTGGGTTCTTCCTTTGAGGGTGTTGCCGGCAATTCCTCCGCCAATGCCTCACAGGGCATCTCTGCGGGCGTGAGCGCCGTGGATACGGGCATGAAGGCGGGCATGGCACTGGCGGAAGCCAGAAATGAACACGCTATAGTCAGTTTCCGCTACGACAACATGGGGTTGCCCGTGGAGGAGCGGAGCAATGAACACGTTATCAAACGTACCTAAACGCTATGTGTAAAGTTAGAATCACATTCGACACTCCTAGCTATTTAAAAGTAAGCGAAATATGCGATGAGCTTCGCGCATTTTCCTCAATCGTAGAAACAAAATACAAACAAATGGATTTTGACTTTGTTTTTTGTTTTAGGGTATTGTACACTACAAGAGGGATTAGGTCAAAAGTTAGATTTGAGAAAGACAGCAATTATCTTGGCATGGACTTGATAATGCCCGAAGATGAATTTAGACCGTATAAGAAAAATGTATCTATGCAGCGGGCGACTATGGGCAGACACTTTTTCCCATTCTTTGCAGAGAACATTAAGAAGTATAAGTACAAACTACCTTCTTTGCAGCCTTTTATAGGAGATTTGATAGAGGATATGCGTTTATTCTTAATTGAAAATCTTTGGTTACCTGCTGAAGATGGCAAATTAAAACTATCGATTATAGAAACCGTATCTTATGAACGGGCAATGGAGTTGTTTGGAAATCCTAAACAAAAAGTATTCTCTGAAAATGAGGAAGGGCAAAAAGTTCAAGATTTAGTATGGACGGTCGAAGAAGGTACTAAACTTTCAGCAAAATATATTCTCACAGATAAAAAATGGAATCTTCAAAATTATGAGGTATCATATTGAGGTATGTCAAAGCAGATATGCAATGAGCAGGGAGAGATAGAAGAATACCCAAAGGACCTCAAGACATGGCTCTTTGAGGAGGAGAGTTTCGTACCCTTGGCTCTGTTCCAGGACGGCAAGGCATACTCCATCGTGACCGACCATCTGGGTACGCCCGTGGAGGCGTACAACGAGAAGGGCGAAGAAGTGTGGTACCGCAGGCTTGACATGAACGGGAAGGTCATTGAGGAGCGGTCGATGAACTATACTTCCTACAAGGATTACATCAAGATACCGTTCCTTTTCCAAGGGCAGTACTACGACGAGGAAATCAAGTTGGCGTATAATAGGTTCAGATACTATGACCCTGAACTTGGGAGGTATATATCGGAAGATCCAATAAGGTTTGCAAGTGGGACATTTGCGCTATTTTCATATGTAAAAGACACTAATGGATGGCTTGATTTATTCGGACTGAATAGTGTTATAAAAAGGAAAAAAATAGAACTGCCTCAACACCTAAAGATGCACAGAAAAAAGTTATAAAAGGGCAAGGACCAAGTGAAATTTACAGAATCGATGCTCCAGATTCAAATGTTCCAAAGTCGCAATGGCATGCACATGGTAAAGGTAAGCATGGTGGGGCTCTCAATTTAGATGGCTCTATACATGATAGTGATCCTAAATTTTCAAAAAAAACAAAGAAATGGCTGAAGAAGTACGGATGGAATTTATAACATCAAAAGTATACAAAAAAATCCTTACACCTGAGTTGTTTAGGGAAATAGAACGTGTAAATATCAAAGATGGAGTATTTGAGGAAATTCCATTGTTTTCACGATATAAGGATATCGATTTCTTAAAAAAATATATACCACCCGAGAAAGTGCTTGAATATTTACTTCACGTATCCTTATTCTTGCTTTATGATGTTAGTTTATATTTTGAGTATATAGCCAAAGTCAGTTCTAGTATATTCATTGGTATTACATTAGTCAATCCAGAAGAGGAAATGGATGATGTTGGTTTTTGTATCCCTAACATTCTAATTAGTACAAAAAAAACTTATAAGTTTTTGCAACATGGCACGCGGTTTAATGTGGATAAAAATGATGTTCTGAATAAACAATGGGGTATGGTAGGTATGAGCAATATGTATAAATGCTATAAAACCACTACTATTACTGGTGGAGAAAAAATAGAAAGAATATATATAATACCCCGCAAAAGGCTACATCAACGATAAAATAACTGAAATGTCTGTGGAGGGGCGAGAAAGTATGGTACCGCAGGCTTGACATGAACGGGAAGGTCATTGAGGAGCGGTCGATGAACTATACTTCCTACAAGGATTACGTCAGGATACCATTCCTTTTCCAAGGACAGTACTATGACGAGGAAATCAAGTTGGCGTACAACAGGTTCAGATACTATGACCCTCAAATGGGTAGGTATATATCTGAAGATCCGATAGGTCTGGAGAGTGGAGAACTCAACTTGTTTAGTTATGTTGAAAATCCGACTTTCTTCATAGACTTCTTTGGGCTTGCTCCTTGGGGAAGAGGAGAAAAAGCTTTTGATGCATGGTGGAAAACGGCCAAACAGAAGACCATAGCAAAAAATATTAAGACTGTTAAACGCCATTTAAGAGCAGGGGGAGGTAAACATGAGATGTTCCCCGTGAGTCTTGCACCAGAAGCTAAGAGACTGGGATTTACTCCACAAGAGTTAAGAAAGATGACTTTAGATACTGAAGGTTTAAAGATTCAATATGAAGCAGAGAGAGGTCTTCATCATTCTTCTAAGGCAAGTTCGTTATTCCATGCAGAATTAACTAGAGCAATAATATCCTCTAAATCAAAGAGTGAAGCAAATACAATTATTGATAACTTACATCAAAAACATGTAGTTGGATATAAAAATAATAAATAAAAGTTATGGCAAAGATGATGTGTTGGGTGGGCTGGTTTCCCACAAAAAAAGATTTTAATGATTTTGCAGAACAAGGCACATACCTACAAGATGAGTATGATACGCCAACTTCCGCTCCCTCCTTTTACAATGAACTGAATGGAGGAGATTTTGACTTGGATTTCAGTATTCTAAAGTACCTTGATAAATCAGACGATTTGGAGGAGTTCGCAAAATTCGTCCCTATCAAGACGGACCTGTTTCTGTCTGAATGTCAGGCAAAGGGGCTGACTAAAGCAAACAGCCTTATATGCTATAAGCGAAGAGCGGGCATCACAGAGGAGCAGGCTTCAAGTGTGTCCAGTGTTGCCTACATAGGTATCCATGAGTATTCTACCAGAGAGATAGAAAGTAGATTCTCTACTGCGGGAATGGAGTTCTCCACTTTTGTGGGAACTACGGACAAGAGTAAGGAGGAGTTCATGAAATACTTCGACCAGTCGGAATACATGCAGGAACTGCAAGATTATCAGGCTGGAAGATCAAAGAAGAAGCCTAATCTGGAACTAAGATGCCAATTCTGTAAGGATGTAGGTCTTGATTTCTATTACCCTGAACTTTTAAGAGTTGCGTTTTCAGACAACCTTATTCCTATTGATGCAGAGGTGCTTTTACAAGAGGTGTTGAAAGAACCCATATTTTACGATGGACTATATCTTGACTTAGAAAGCGTAAATATCTATAAAGCTAATTGTGCATTTTGTTATGTAGCCAATGGCTTTAGGGATAAGAAAAAAGATAAACACATCAATATCTACAAAACTGAGCACCCAGACATCTTCAAAAGAAAAAAATATCAGATTGATGAATTAGATAATTATAATGGGTTGCATTTTTTATGGAATAAAAGATGGGAGTAAAATTATTCTTAATATCTTATAACGAGCAAATAGTTTGAATTTGGAACAAATGGGTAAGCATCTAGAAATACTAACTGCCAAGTTTTATCATATTGATGAAACAATTACTAGTAGTTCTGAAATCAGGCTTATGGATGATTGCGATACCGAAGATATGTCACTTTGGATAGAAACTACAGTGGAAGGGGGCAGTATAAGACTTCAAGAGGGAGATCTGATTTTAAAGGTAAAATGAATATTCTTTATAAATAATCCGCCTATGTCTTCGTCTTCCACCTCCCACGGTTACTTTGAAAGCGTCAGCACCCAGTTGTCCCTGAGTGTGGGCTCCTCGTTTGAGGGTGTTGCCGGCAATTCCTCCGCCAACGCCTCACAGGGCATCTCTGTGGGCGTGAGCGTCGTGGATACGGGCATGAAGGCGGGCATGGCACTGGCGGGAGCCTTTGACGCGGGCATGGAATCCGCCTACGTTCCCGCACTGGCGGGTCATGGACTCAAGGGCATGGCGTGCCTCCCCATCAGCAAGCAGCTGGATCCGGTTCTGGGCATAGACTGCCACATCATGATACCCGGCGGCCCCCTTCTCAATCCCTATATTGGCTTGCTGATTAACCCAGCGGACTTTATCACGGCAGCCATTACCTCCGTCCTCCCCCCCCCCTCCCATGCCGGAAGAAGGCGGCGGTGGTGATGCCGACGGTGCCAAGATGGCGGAAATAGCCCATACCGTTGCCACCATTGTCATCGGTATGATGGGGGCTACCGTCAAAATCGGCAACTTCATTCTTCGTGCCGTTGCGGGGACATTCACCCGAAATATATTCCATTTCCCCATCGGAGGAGCATTTGCCCTTCCCCCGATGAACAAGGGGCACGCTTTCATGGGCAGCCTGAACGTGCTGGCGGACGGCGACCCGCTCTCCGGCGGCGGAGCGCACCTGCACATGGACTGCTGGGACATCGGAATACCGACTCCGCACATCATCAAGAAGGACAAGGAGTATTTCGCCCTTTTCATGCCTACGGGAATCATCATCCCCATTCCCTGGTCCAGACCCGTACTGACCAACCCCGTTCCGATTCCGCTTTCTCACGAATTGATGAGACATAAGTATTTACAGGATAAGGGATTAGCTGGAATCAATCGTCTTAGTGGAAACCCATCTATTGCATTAGATGCTATCCATCATCGTCTTAAACCTCAAGTAGGAACGCAAGGCGGTGCACATTACCATGAAACTCAAATACGCCGCAATATGGGATTAAGAAGCAATCAATTTCATCCTTCTCACAAAAGGGAGTTGGATATTGTGCAAGGTGCTTTACGTAAAGTTGGCATTCCTGCAAGTGTCGCACGACGTTTAAGGAAGGAGGCAGATATGTTTTGTGGAAATTTGTTGAAACAAGAAAAAAAATCAACATATAAATAATGGATAATATGATTAAAATTGAAGGAAAAACAGAAAAAGATAATCTATGCCCTCGTATTGGTGGCGAAGCTTTCATAAAGGAAAAGGATTGGCCAAGGAACAACAATGGGGTTCCTCTCTCTTTACTCTTTTCTATTCCATTAGAAGTAGTTTCTTCGAAATATACACATCGTGAGGCATTATTCTTATCTGTATTTACGACCTATACAGATGACTATTTCCTTGATGACATTATTGATAATGGAGATTTGCAAGGTCTCCCTCCTATATGGACCAATGGTACTCGGGTATTAATTCGTAAACAAGAGGCAACGTCTTGTTCATTAGGTATAAGCATCCCCTCATATAAAATACTTTTACCATCGATAGATAACATGAGAAATTCTATGCCTTCATATCTTCAATCAGAGCCAGAATTACCTGTATCAAGTACCTTCCTCTTCCAATTTGATTTGATAAATTTTCCCTTGGAACTCCAAAATATTCTTTTTTTGTCTGATGCAATTGGTTACGTATTCATTGATATGCCCCATTGTTCTGGTATTTTTTTGCTCAATGTACATAGTGTTCAACATGGGGTTGCCCGTGGAGGAGCGGAGCAATGAACACGTTATCAAACGTACCTATGACAAGGCAGGACAGATAGCCACGCTTACGAGCTCCCTTGACGCCGACCTTACCTACGAGCGCAATGAGTTCGGGGAACTGACCTGCTTCTCGGCAGGACAGGCGGAAGTCCCGGGTCGCTTTGTGAGCAGGCACGAGTATGACAGTCTGGGCTTTGAGCTGGGGCGTATGCTCCTCGGTGGCGTAACGCAAAGCTTTGCCTATGACGACATCGGCAGGCTCATCGACAGCAAGACCCGCCAGTCATCCAAGGTGCGCAGGGAGCGTAAATACCATTGGGGCAGTGCCGACAGGCTGCTTAAGACGGAGGACAACCGCTTTGGCACCACCACCTATGAGTACAGCCCCACCGGGCATCTGCAAAAGGCAGTCTATCCCGCTTAATTATACCTACTTAATATTATGACTATATGGTGTAACACCGTTGAGTATCAACATTTTTACCGAGAAACAACAAAAAGTTCGATTTTTCTTTGGCAATCACAATCAAAAAGCTTATATTTGCGAGCAACCTAACAACTTGAAAAACAAAACAGGTGTAAAATATAAATAGCATTATGAATATTGGGAACCAAATTAGAGATAGACATATAGATTTCATATTGCTAGAGTTGAACTCTATGTTTAGAGATGATACGGAATTTATTTTAGATAAATGAAATATTACAATATTTTAACGGCTTTGCTTTTTGTTTTTTACAGCTGCAAGAATTCTGGTCAATTTCAAAAAAATGTTATTAAACCTAACACATATAGTGTTAAAGAAATTGATTCTTTGTATGGAGCCCCTAAGGATATTGCCTCATATTTAATAACAGAACAGCATGATGAGTTTAGGACTGCTGTCCTAAACTGTTTTACAAAATCACAACGACTCAGTCGCAGCATAAAAGTAATGGAGTACACTTGGCAAACCCATTCAGATAGTTTACTCACTGTTTGGTATCTTCCTTCTATGGATTCGCTTCTAGTATTATGTCATTTAGAATACTCTATTTATAACCATTATTAAAATCAACTCTTTATTATATTGAAATTTATGCCAATCCATCAACAAGATAGTCTAACCCAGCATGAACTAGGGCAAAAAATGCTTGCTGGACAGTTTATAAAGAGTCATGTTACATTTGAAAATCATAAAACTGCAGAAATTGAAGTTGAATCATTAGGAAATAAAGTCATTAAAACCTCGACCTTACCTCCTTTTGGGTTAATATCATTCTCAGACTCCATGCCTCTGTGGGGTTCTGCTCCTCAAAATATTGACAGCACCAGAATTCCAACATATACATGGCATGGACAAATATGCAACGCACTAACTGCTGCTGGCACTTCTTTAGGGTTTACTGAACTCTCTAATACAAGAACGACTGTGCGTTTTAACACTAAAGGACATTTCTCTCCTAAAGTGTACCCATCTGGATGGGGAGGGGGAAGTAGAGCCAGGATAAAAACGTATAAGATAACTCATATTGCAAAAAATGTCGGGAGAAAAGTCTTTATTATAGGAGTTGTAACTGATGCTGCAGGAGTAGTTACAGGTCAGATTTCTGCACTTAAAGGAATTACAAATATAGGATTTTCTGCATTAGCTACATTTGGTGGTCCTATCGGATTAACCATAGGTATAGTTTATTGGGGGCTCGATTTATTAGGAGCATTTTACTCCCCAACGCTTGCCCCCAATATACGAAAAGATCCATATATTCAACCTGTAGATAATCTAAGAGTTGTCCTACTTATTCATCCTTTCCCACCAACAATTATCAAAAGACGTTTTAGCCCCAGACAAACTTTCATTGGTCCTGCATCAAAATCAAG
>OASD01000595.1_pt1 | contig 13546 bp, 8 predicted proteins | sample 1475531 | NCBI WGS metagenome assembly OASD01 (sample SAMEA3360668, study PRJEB22359) | human gut metagenome | biome: ENVO:urban biome; feature: ENVO:human-associated habitat; material: ENVO:feces | place: Bangladesh | collected 2011
TGAAGGGTGAAGGTTTGAAAACTCTTTTTTATATATACGCGCGGCAAGGGAAAAAATCCGTTTTTTCATTTTTCTGACTTTCCGGTTTTTCCAAAAATCCTAAAAAAAGAATATATATATAAGATTTAAAATATACCCTTCACCCTTCACCACGTCACCACAACACATATCCATCATCGTATTCCCACCATTTGTTTTCCTGGTTTATTCTTCGGAGATATTCTGCTATCTTTCGGAGATATTTTCGTATTCTTCGGAGATATTCTGCTATCTTTCGGAGTAATTTTCGGGTTAATGAGTTCAGAAATAGTTATCGTTTGACAAGCGGAAGAGCCTATTCGTTATTGCCCACAACAAACCAACCTAATGAGTATCAGAACAAAAAGTAGCGAATTAAGTTTATTTAACCTTAGAAAACTACTACTTATGAAATAATTTCATTAAATTTGCAGCGTCTAAGAGCCACTTGTGAGTGTATGCGAAATGATGATAGTCAAACTACCTAAAAAAGCAACGAGCTTGAGGACAAAAATATAAGTAAATGGAATCAAACAAAAACTGAAAGTACAATTTAAACTAAAATAGATATGAAAGTATTCAATTCTAAGCTTGCTGCCATCGGTTTGGCGGCATTCGTATTCGCATCATGTAGCGACAGTAACAGCGACCCTACAGGTGGTCCAGAATCTAAAGTGGATGTTGCAGAGACTATCACTGCAAATCTTACAAGCAGCTCTGCAGCAGAACTCGCTGCTCGCGTTTCAAACTACAAGAACACAACAGCTAATGCCAGAAAGTTCTTCTTCTCAAGAGCAACTCAGACAAGAGCATTTGCTTCTGCCGACAAAGTTGTTATCCCTGCTGTTCCTGAGAGTGCAAAACCGTGGAGTTCTGCAGAAGACATGACTCCAGGCAAGACATATTTGATCACCAGCAAGACTACACTCGACATGAGCGGTTGCAAAGTCGCTGGTACTACCATCTTCATAAAGGGTAGTTCAAAGTTGATTTTCGACAGTTCTATTGCAGGCTGTACCATTTACGTTGATAAAGGTGCCACATTGGAGTACAAGGGCAAAGGTGCCTTGGAGATTCCTACTGACGCAACCATCATCAACGATGGCGGTTCTATCATTGCAGAAAATGATATTACCGTAGCTGGTAAGCTGTACGTAAAATACAAAGATGAATCAGGCGGTATCGGAGCTATCAACGCTTATGACAAGAACGACAAGAAGGCCATCATCACACCAAAGCACAACATCACATTCAAGAAGGGTTCTGATGCATACATCGGCGGTTCTATCCGCGCCGTTGAGCTGAACATCGAGGAAGGTGCTACCGTAAACGCAACCAAGCACATTATGAACGCTACAACAGTTAACGTAGATGGTGCTTTGCAGTTCGGTGGCTTCTTGAGAACAGAGACCTTGAACGTCAAGGGCGAGATGATTGCCAGCGAGCATTCTGCCATCAAGGCTTCAAAGGTATTCAACGCAGAGCCTGGTTCAAGCATCACTGCTGATTACATCAACGTTACCAACGACCAGAAAGATGCTACTCTCAATCTGAAGGGTAACTGCAAGATCAATATCAATAACAAGAGCGATATCTATACCAACAATATCGTAACAGATAACGCAAGTGCTGGTCAGATTACCTTGAACGATGACAACGCTATCGCTGTTATCAAGGCAAAGAAATTCACCAATAATGGTGACAACCAGATTAAGGCTTTGGCTACATCTGGCAATAACGCAACCTTCCTCCTCCAGTTCACAGATTGCTATACTGGTACAACCAAAGAGAATACTTTCGAGGATCTCGATATTGCAGCTTCTTACCTCAACTACGATAAGGCAACTGAAGGTAATGGTATCAGTGTCAAGGAGAAAAAAGATGGTGCTGACTACAAGAATTATGGCTATGAGTGGGCAGGTAAGCCTGAAACCATCATCGCAGCTCCAAAACTTGACTTGGTTGCAGAAGACAAGACTCCAGACAATGGTATGTCTGCTACCTGCATCCAGCCAGGAGATAACGGCAAGTTCTATGTAGCTTACCATACAAACGGTAAGGCTTCTAATGGAGCTATCGAGGCTATCAGTCTGGCAAACAACACCTTGACTATCAATCAGAGTGTAGAATCAGACAATGCAACCAATGACTACAACCACATCCTGGTAGATGGCAACACCCTTTGGATAGCAGGTAGCCAGAGTGGAAACGATAACCATGCTGATGAAGAAGTAACAGGTGTAGGTCCTTTCATGGGACAGATTTCACTGAACAGCGATGGTACATTCGCTAACACGATTCAGATTTCTGCCATCGACAGAAAGACCAAAGGTATGGATGCCAACTGTGTAGCTAACTTCAACAAAAACCACATCGTTGCAACCACCAACGGCTTCACTATCTTTAATGCAAAGATGAACAAGTGGAACGAGGGTAGCACTGAGGGTAAGTATCTTGTTGCAGCAAACGGCAAGCTCTACGCATTGACAAGTGATGGCACATTGACTGTATATAACGACAATGAAATGCAGGACGTTGCAGCAACATATCATGTCGGTGCAATTTCTCCTAAGGGCAACAAGGCTGTTATTGCAGTAGATGAAGCAAAGGGTGAGATCTACGTCTGCAAGGGCGAGAACGGTATCTCAAAGATTGCTGATGGTACAGTTAGCCAGTTCTTCGAATGCCCAACAATGAAGGCACCAGTAAATGCAGATAAGACTGGCAACGTGAAGGGTTGCGCTAATGGAGTTTACGTTACAGCAAGCAACGTATTTGTAGCTTGCGGTTCATACGGTCTGGTTGTTCTCGACAAGAGCGGCAACGTAGTTTGCCACCGTAAGGCATACAACGGCAAGTCTGCCAACTTCGTAACAGTAGATGACAACGACAACATCTTCGTTGCATACGGTAAGAGCCGTGTACAGGTATTCAAGCTTACAGATACCAAGAAGTAATACGAATAAAAGAAATAATCCTTGCTCTCTCCCACTCCTGTGAGTGGGAGGGAACATTCACCTTATTAGAGCTAAGTTGACTGGCTGAAACAAGAAATACGTTCAACAAGAATGTTAACGATAAAAGTAAGAAAATGGATATGAAAGCTATAAATATTAAACTTGCAACGTTCTCATTTGCTGCAATGCTCCTGGCATCTTGTAGCGATAGCGGAACATCTGGCAACGATTCTGTCATAGATCCTATCGGTAAAGCTGCTACTATCGTTGGTACAGACGTAACCGCAGAGTATGCAGACCAGCTGGCATCCAGAGTATGGAACTATAAAGGTGCATACGCTAATACAACTACAAAAACTAGAGCTCTAGCAACCAGAGCAAAGGCTACAGAGCCAGCCGTTCCTGCAGGAACTCCTAATTTTTCTTCCGTAACAAATAAATGGGAAGAACATCCAGGAACCTATGTAGTACCAGCTGGTGAAACCCTCAACGCAGATGGTTACAACATAAAAGGAATGACCATCTATGTGAAAGGTACATTAGATATTAATAATGCCAACGGATCAGATGCCTCAATCAATGTACTGAGCGGAGGTAAACTGATTGCAAAAAATAGCAATGAAGTATTTGGAGATACAAAGGTATCCAACTGGGGCACAATCGAATTTCCAGCCAACCAAAAAGAATATCTCATCAAGAATACATTTTATCAGAATGCTGGAGATTTAAATGTAAAAGGACACGATTTGAACATACAAGGCGGAGCTGGCTCTACGCTCTTTGTCAAAAACTCCCTTATTGCTAATAAAGTTACCATGAGCGGAGATGCCCAACTGTATGTAACAGACAATGCTACTCTGACTGGAGCGTTCGAAATGTCAAACCAGTCAGAGGCCAGTGTAAACAACATCATGACAACCACCAGCTTGAAGATTCAAAATACAACTGTGCTCCATAGCGGTTGTGCCCTCAAGGTAGAAGGAGATGTTTACGCCACCAATGGCACAAATCTCTACGTCTTGTATCTGAAGGCAAAGTACTACAAGCAAGATTCTGGTGCAAACCTTCACCTGCAAGACCAGAGTATGGTTGACATCGAAGGCAAATACGTGAATCTGAACCAAAACCAAGGTTATGCAGACTTACCAGACAAGGACGGTGTAGCTGTGATCAAGGCAGATGCCTTCTACTACAATGCGCCAGGAAAACAGGGTGATTGGAATCCAGGTGGAGCCAAGACGGTAGATTGCTCTGTTTTCTCCACATCAGGAGATAATGCCCATATCATCTTGGATACAAATGTTATCTTTGGAAGTGAAGGGGCTACCACTCCGATTACAGATAACAATACAACTATTGTATGGAACAATAACGCCAATATCCTCTTCAAGGATGATCCAGAAGCCAAGAACTATGTCATCAAGAAGACTGAGTGCAATCCTAACGGTTACAATGCAGACAAGGAGCCTGCAAAGGAGCCTATACTCGACTTGATTTCAAGTATCGACTATAATCACGACCATGACATCTCTGCGACTTGCGTACAGGTACACAATGGCAGATTGTATATGTCTTACCATACCCGTGACAAGAAGCACGGTGGCTGTATTGAGGTATTCAGTCCTGTAGAAAACAACAAGGTAACACTGGAGCAGTATCTCTGCGATGAACAGAAAGACCTCGACTTCAACCATCTGATGGCTGTCAAGCTCAAGTCTGGCAAGCGCATGGTTTACCTACCAGGAAGTTCCAACAAGAAGGGTGCAATGCTCGCATACATCCCTATTCAGGACAACCATCTGCTGGCAGACCAATCAAAGTCTATCACAACAACCATCAATGGCAAGGACACCGTGATCTACGAGAAGCCATTGCAGTTCATCCAGATGAATCCTGCAACAGCAGAATTTGCGAAAAAGGGTTATGATGAGAACTGCGTGGTCTATAACGACGAAACCAACCATCTGATCGTTGCAACCACCAAGGGCTATCTGATTTACAATGCAGATACCTATAATGAGCTTGACAAGATCAACAAGCCAGGAAAGGTAAAGCACATAGCTATCGGCAATGGTAAGATCGTTACAGTTTATCTGGACAGAGAAGCAACCAACGAGACAGAGGCTATCCCTGCTACCGTGGAAATCTTCGACCAGAAGGCAGAAGACCTCAGCAACCCGATCAACAGCTTCGCCATCAGCACCATTGAACCAAACAACGGTAAGAACGTGGTTCGTGTGGATGATAACAAGATTTACGTTTGCCGCGGTGCTGCCGGTATGTATGTTTACGATATGGAAGGCAATGAACTCTGGCACTACCAGATGCCTAGCCCTACTATCACGGAAGGCGAAAATGCCGGAAAGTATAAAGGTCATGCCAATGGCTGCTACGTAGGAAAGAAGTATGTATATATCGCATACGGCGGATTCGGACTTGTAGTTCTCGACAAGGAAACTCACAAGGTGGTTGCACACCGCGACTTAGTCCACTCTGCCAACTATGTAATAGAATACAAGGGCTATATCTACGTTGCCTACGGTCAGAACAGACTGCAGGTATTCCAGCTCAAGAATGCGGACCCTGAGATTTCTTACTAAATAAGGAATCTGATATATGTTCAATTCATAAGAAATTGATAATGATTATCATTGAACAATAAAAATATAAGACACTAGTTGAATGCAGCTGCATTAGCCTGCAGCTGCATTCATAGTGTTTAAACCCCAAAAACAATGAAGCAAAATTTGATACTATATACGACTACTGCTCTCCTCATTACACTCGGAGGACAAAGCACTATGGCTCAGGCTCAAAGGCAGCAACAGCTGAAGAAAAAGAGCTTTAGCCCTAAAATGCTCGTATATGAGAATCTGAAGAACGATAATGTACTGAGACACTTTAAACAGCGCTTCGCACAACTCGACACTCTCATCAAAAACCCTATATGGGTGAAAGCTCCAGTCATACAGCTGGGACTCAATAATCAGCATCACGCTGATATCAACAAGACCGACTCTCTGTTCTGGTCGAAAACTGCACATGAGCACCTAGCGCTCAACAGACACAACGGTCTGGAAGTGACCGGACAGGTTTATGCCCGACCTGACGCGTACTTCGATTCTGATGAAGACGACGCAAAAGAGGTATCAAAATATAAGATGAAGGTTCAAGCCGAACTGGGTTGGAACATCATCAACTCGAAGTTCTACCAAGGCAAGGAGAAAAGAACTAAGATTGCTCTTGCCAATGAACTCGACCGCTTGCAAATAAAAAAGCGCCAAACTGCAGACATCTATGAAAAGGCAGCCGATGAGCTGACCGAACAATATAATTTCTATATCGGTACTGTCATAGCACACAGACTGGACAACCTCGACATCATGAACGAAGCGTACCAGTTTATGCTGGAAAAAGACCGAATCAGCAACGACAAGATGCTGAAAGTGATGAACGATAAGCTGGAGGCTGAATATGACATCTCCGTGCTCTGCACAGACAGAGATATCAGTAACAAGCCTATCTACCGCATCAAACCAACCAAGATTGTGGTAGACACAACAGCCCTCTGGAACCATCTGAACCAGGAAAGTCTGGATGCACGCATCATGATGGTGAAAGAACAGATTGCTGACAACGACAGCAAGCTGACCAACTATTTAAGCACTACCCGACTCACACCATTCGCAAGATGGTCGAGCTACTGGCAGAGCAACAACAAGATTTCGAACAATGCCGACGTGGGCGTGAGATTCACCATTCCTATCTGGAACGAAACGCCACGCAAACGACAGGCACTGGAGACCCAGAAGGAAATTATACGCAGCAGCCGCGGCACCGACGTGAAGGAAATCAAACAGTCGGTAGGCATCCTGCTCAAGAAGATAGACAACCTGAACAAGGCTATAGCAACCGAGGCTTTCCATATAGACCAGACCGGCAAATATATTGAAATGCGGCGTTTTGCCTACCAGAACCAGAAACAGGGATACAACTATCTGATGCGTATGGACGAATATACGGGACTCCTGGAAAGTATGGAGCGTATGTACAAACTGATGCAGAACCGCGCACTCGCTATCATCAATATCGAGAAAGCCGTGAGCATCTATGACAACAACAACATCTTCAAAGAAATAGAACTTTGAATGTAAGGAAACTAGAATATGAATGAATTCCAATATAATGGCACGCCACAAGAACAGGCGATGGCAGACTTGCTGAAGACGCAGGGTCACCGCCTTGCCAGACAGCAGATTATCTTTGCCCTGATCTTCCTGCTGGTTATCGTGCTTGCCGCCTACTATATTGTCACTCGTATGATATGGGCAACCTTCGACGGTTATATAACCCTTGATGAAAACCATATCAGTGCCGTTGACGACATCTATATCCTTAAGGTGAACAAAGAAATGGGTGAAGTGGTGCATAAGGGAGATACGCTCTACTCTTATGTACTGCTAGGTAATATTGTGAACCAATACGACCCGAACATCCTGCCTTCTGCCGTAAAGGAGACTCACGACATGGAGGTACAGGCTAAACTCGCCCAGCAGGAGATTCCGGTGCTGCGTACCCGACTTGCCGAACTGAGAAAACAGAAAGCATCTGAAAGTTCGGACATCTACTACGGCCTTACCGACAACACCAAGCGAAATGAACTGGATGCCGAGATTGCCGAGGTAGAAGAAGAACTGAGAAAGCAGGCTAAGAAGGTGGAAATCTACGCACAGGCTAAGAACACCACCTATAACTTCATGAGCCGCAGAGGAGCCGGCACGACAAATGCTTCCATGCCTTACTCCAACTCTAGCATCTACAACCCGGGACTTATACACTACTGCTGTGCACCAGCCGATGCCTTCATCTCAAAAATCAATGTGAGCGACAAGACACTGGTGTTCAAAAGCGAGGAGGTGATGGTTATCCAGCATACCGACTATGCAGACTGTCATCTGGGCGTAATCGCATACGTACCAAACGACATGGTGAAGTATATGGAAAGCCCTGACGATGCAGACATCATCATCAACAAAGACCTGGAACTGAAGGCTAAGTTGCAGATGGTAGGTCTGAGAGTAGAGGAAATACCAAAGCATCTGCAGAGTAACTTCTCGCATGATGCCAACGCAGTGGTTGCCGTCTTCACCCTGAACCCGAACCAGAGAGTTCCGGCATGGGTAATGAGCAACAAACTGCCTGTAAGAATAAGAGTGAACAAGATTGGTGCCATGCTCGATCCGAAGCCACTGCCGATGTACACCGTCCCAGTGGGCAAGAACGAAAACGTGAAGCGAAGCAACATGATTTCGAGCGACACCAATAATCATCAAGAACAAAAGAAATAAAGAATGATTGGACTTAGAAGAAACAAACGTGGAGATATGGTGCTCACCATCGATAGCTATATAGATATCGACTCGACACCGGACATCCAGCCCGACTACTTCGATTGTATTTACATCAATACGAAGAGTGAGCGTGCGTTCCATGCTATACTGTTTGGAGCCAGTCCAATCTTATCGTGGAAATGTAGCTACAAACCGCTATTCGTCAATACGGCGGTATCGGGAAAGGAACAGATCATCGACTATATCGTCGATGCCTATGTGAGCGACATGAACAATGAAAAGGTATACGAGATTATAGACAAAATCAAGATGGCAAGACAGAAGTTTGGTGTAAAAAGCGAAACAAGCCGTCCTACACAGCCTAACCAGCTCTTTGCCAATATTCTGCGATACCTGCTCTCAAGAGACCAGCGAATCATGGGACACCGACTGCTGGAGAAATCGTCTTTGGGATATATCAACCCAATCTTCGAGCACTACCACAGTATGGGTCTCTTCCATCTCAACGAGATGTTCATGTTCATCGACTCTATGGTGGAGTTCGGATCACTGCGCATTCACCGCTTCCTGCTCAAGGAGCATCTATGCCCTAAGTGCAACCACTCTCACCTGCTCTATACAGAGTGCTGTCCGAAGTGCGGAAGTTCGAACCTGAAGATTCAGAACATCATCCACCACTTCAGCTGCGCCAACGTATCGCCAGAGAGCAGCTACAATGTGGGCGGTATGCTCATCTGTCCGAAGTGTCACAAGAAACTGCGCCACATCGGTGTTGACTATGACAGACCAGCCGTGGTATATACCTGCAACGACTGCGAGAACTCGTTTACCTCGCCTATCACCAAGGCTACCTGCTGCTACTGCCAGAGCACCTTTCCGGTAAATGCCCTGGTGCCACGAGACGTAGAGGACTACGAGATAACGGAAGAAGGAATCAGAACGCTGACCAGCGGCAACATCATGTTCAACAACATGGCAAACATCTATGATAACTTCATGGAATATTACCTGCTGATAAACCGACTGAGACGCCAGCTGATGGAAACCTACCGCAAGGATGAACTCTCGGTCATGGTAGGCAAGATATGGATTATAGATGAAAACAAGGATACCGTAAAGATAAAGGAAAGCATACAGGGCAAGCTCTGTAGAATCTTCTCCAATCACAAGGTGTCTTACAACAACAATATCTTCTACGTATCCTCTACCCTCTATGAGCAGGGAGAAACGGTGGAAGAGGCTCAGCAGAAATTGAGCAAGGAGATGTCGGTAGCCATCAGAAAGGTGGCCGACTCGATAGAACCGGACGAGATTATCTGCAGCATGCTGGAAACCAAGACGAAGACCATCGCCAACAACTATGACGAGTTCTTCAACAAACTGCAATATGTGGATATGACTCCAGACGACTACTGCCGCTACTCAGAGGAGCCTCTGATGAAGGAAGAAGAGAAATTGGTGAAGCCGCAGGAAGAGCTGCTTGATACGGAGCCGAAGGAAGATGAAAACGACAAGATACAGAAACGCATCGTGCTCTACAAGAAACTCGTTGCCATCCTTGTCACCATCGCAGGTATACTCATAATCATGGCCCTCTTGGCGCTCACCGTGCTGAGATAAGCCATCAAGAAGAAAGGGAAAAGCGTATGTTTAGCATAGCAGAACATCTGAACGATTTCTTCGACTGGATCAGCACGCTATCGTTTAGCAGTATCGTGAATACCTACTGGTTCCTCTTCTTCATCGAGATGCCAAGATATTATATCCTGGAATATCTCGTAATAGGAAACCGACTGATGAAGAGAAACCGGATAGATAAAGAGAAAGAATATGCCAAGTTCTTCCTGTACCGCGAGAATCCACTCGTAAGCATCCTCGTACCGGGAAAGAACGAAGGCAAACATATATTCAAAATGGTGAACTCGCTGGCTGAGCAAACCTACCGCAACTACGAAATCATCGTGGTAGACGATGGTAGCGACGACGACACCAAACTGATTTGCAACGACCTCTACCGAGCCGGGTATATCACCCACTACCTGAGGTTGGATACAAGAGGCGGTAAAGCTGCCGCCAGCAACTATGGAGCCCAGATGGCAAGAGGCAAATACATCGTATGTCTGGATGCCGACTCTTCGCTCGACCGTGATGCGCTGGAGAAAATTCTACTCCCCTTCTACATCGATGGAATGGTGAAGGGTGTAGGCGGATGCGTGAAGGTACGCAACTACAAGGAGACCATCTGCTCATCGCTGCAGGCTTTCGAATACCTGAAGCGAATACAGGTGGGACGTATCGTAACCAGCGAACTGGGTATCTACCACATCATCTCAGGAGCATTCGGAGCCTTCGAAAGAAAGACGCTGAAGGAAGTGGGCTATTGGGACATAGGACCGGGACTGGACGGTGACCTGACACAGAAGATCCGCAAAGCCGGATATAAAGTGAAATTTGCCGAAGATGCCATCTGTATGACCAATGTGCCTACCAAATGGTATAAGCTGTATCATCAGCGCATCAGATGGTCGCGCTCGCTCGTGAGATTCCGTCTACGCAAGCATGCCGACATTCTGCTGCCTACAAAGAACTGGAGTATCCTTAACTGGTTATCCAACATGGAGAGTGTGGTTTTCGACTGCTTCCTCAATTTTCTGTGGTTGTGGTATATCATCAAGCTCGCCATCACGTTTAACACGCACATCATCGAGGTGCTGGCGCTAGGCTACTTTATCAGAGTATGCTTCTCGCAGCTTGCCTTCCTCCTGGTGCTGATGGTTTCAGAAAGAAAGAAAGACGTGTGGTTTCTTTACAGATATCTGCCACTGATGTCGCCTTATACAGGTTATTTCCTGCGTATCGCCCGTCTGTCGGCTCATCTGCAAGAGCTCTTCTTCCGCCGTTCTTACAAGGACGCATGGAACCCTGAGAAGACTTCGCGCTATGCTCAGCTTGAAGGTATCTAAAAGACCCGAGTTACTTGCTGTAACGTACATACAGCAGGGAGCTCCCAATAAAAGAAATAACATTATAAAACATAAACAATATAGTATATGGTAAACAAGTCTTTTGAGTTTAAGATTGGAGTAATAGGATTGGGGTATGTTGGTACTCCACTAGCATGCTTATTCTCAAAGAAATACGATACATGGGGATATGACATCAAAGCTGAAAAGGTAGCCAAGTTAGCCAAAAGTACAATGACAGACAACAAAACTGTATACAAGGCATTGGAACAGGGACTGAAACTGACCAGCAATATTGATGACCTGAAGAAGTGTAATGTGTATATCATAGCTGTACCGACACCGGTGAACAAATCGAACAAACCAGACATCAGTTGCGTGCGCAATGCTACAGCTGAGGTTGGCAAGATTCTGAAAGAAGGTGATATCGTAGTCTACGAGAGTACCGTTTACCCAGGTCTGACAGAAGAGGTCTGCGCTCCATTACTGGCATCTACATCAGGATTGAAGTTGAACCAGAGTTTCTTTGTAGGCTTCTCGCCAGAGCGCATCAACCCGGGCGATACTGTTCATACCATCGAGAACATCGTGAAGGTTACCAGCGGTTCTACACCCGAAGCAGCAGCTATCATCGACAGCCTCTATGCTTCAGTACTTACCCATGGCACCTACAAGGCGAAGAGTATCAAAATAGCAGAGGCATGTAAACTGATGGAGAACTGCCAGAGAGACATACAGATAGCCTTCTTCAACGAGATGGAAAAGATTTTCGACAAGATGAACATCAACATTGAAGACGTAACGGCGGCAGCAAGCACAAAATGGAACTTCGTGCCAGCTACTCCAGGACTCGTTGGCGGCCACTGCATCGCGGTAGACCCATACTACCTGATTAACAAGGCACAGGAGGTTGACGTGGTACCATCGCTGCTCTCTACAGCCCGCGAGGTTAACGAGCAGATGGCGGTATGGATGGCAGGAAAGATAAAGAATGCATCTGAAAGCAGAAAGTTCAAGGCTCCGGAGACTAACGTGCTGATTCTCGGCTTCTCGTTCAAGCCAGACAGCGATGATATCAGAAACACAAAAGTAGCCGATCTCTATATCAACCTGGTAGGAGCAGGTTACAAAACCACACTCTACGATCCATTGGTAGATGTAAAGGAAGTAAAAGAAGAATATAACATCAAGGTGACAGATGATCCTAAAGTTCTGGAAAAAGAGTATCAGATTGTGGTAATCGGTACTCATCACAAGATGTTCGACAGTATCGACATGAACAATCTAATCACTGATAAAGGATTCATGTGCGACATCTACGGCATTCACAAGCCAAGAAACTAGATCTTCAAGATCGGAAAGAACCTACATAAAATAGACCAGTGAAAAATGGAAAAGAACAAAGTGCTAATCGTCGATGATATTTCAGAAAATATTAAAACTATTTCTGAAATGATAAAGGACTTTGACATCGACGTGAAAACTGCCAATGGCGGAAAAGAAGCCATTGAACTGATTGACTCATTCAAGCCGGACGTGATACTGCTCGACTTGATGATGCCACATGTAAATGGGTGGGACGTAATAGACCATGTACGCTCTAAATACTCGAAAAACGAAATGGCCATCATCGTGGTTTCCCTGTTAAGCAACAAGGATAATATTGATGAGTGCTATGAGCTTGGAGTAAACGACTACATCACAAAGCCTATCATCAAAGCCCGTCTCACCAGTTCGCTAGACGCTCATCTAAGCAGTCTTGCAAGAGGCTAAAGTGCCTCTTGCAAGATTGCTTCTGCATGAGCTATGCGATCACTAGTAGGAGGATCTATGCCTTCCAACGGGTAGGCAATACCTAGTTTCTCATACTTGTAGATACCCATCGTATGATAAGGTAAGACATCTATTCGCTCAATGTTTGAGAGTGTAGAAAGAAAATCGCGCAACTGATAGAGGTATTCATCCTTGTCGGTAATACCTGGAATCAGGACGTGACGAATCCATACTAGTTTGTGTATCTCGCTTAAATATCGTGCACAATCCAGTATGTTTACATTAGAATGGCGGGTGAGTTTACGATGCTCTTCATCGTTGATATGCTTGATATCAAGAAGAACAGTATCAGTGACGGTCATCAGACGCTCGAATTTATCGAAGAAAGCACCCTCTTTCCTAAATGGTTGCGCTGATGTATCAAGACAAGTGTTGATGCCACGCTGATGGGCTTTCTCGAAAAGTTCGATGAGAAAGTCTATCT
>OASD01000596.1_pt1 | contig 13506 bp, 10 predicted proteins | sample 1475531 | NCBI WGS metagenome assembly OASD01 (sample SAMEA3360668, study PRJEB22359) | human gut metagenome | biome: ENVO:urban biome; feature: ENVO:human-associated habitat; material: ENVO:feces | place: Bangladesh | collected 2011
CAAAGGTAATCTCTATTTTCCTCCCCCTCCCAGCACATCAAAATGCGAATTAGCCCCTTTTTCAGTACCTTTGCGCCAACATCAGACTGGAGTATGGTGTAATGGTAGCACTACAGGTTTTGGTTCTGTCTGTCGAGGTTCGAATCCCCGTACTCCAACTCTCCGTTGCACGAGAGCACTTCGGTCAGCCCGAGGTGCTCTCTCTTTTTTAGTGCAGATTTTAGGCAGTGTAAGTGTCTCCGGCTCAACCCTCGGTCTATTACCGATATTAGGGAATTCTTTTACCGGTATTAGTCAACACTAATATCGGTAAAAGAATTATCCCAGAGGGATAGTAGCATTTTCTGACCTTCCCGGCTTGTCCTACAGTATACACAGGCTGTGGCAACGCATTTGAGTGGTACAGAAGCTATTCATCTCATCGTGAAGAGTGGGGAACGAAGCACCCCTTGTGCGTGCCCACTCCCTAGCCCCGAAGACCCGTGGACCAGGTGTCGCAAGCAATCCCTCGACCCCGTCAGGATGTCGCACTATCAAGCTTGCCCGGGGAATGCGACGCCAAGACGGGGGCGCCGGGAAAGGGGATTTCTGCTCGGCGACCCGCAAGGGGTCGAGGGGATCAAGGCGGGTATCGGCACATCGGTCACCGCTTCGCGGATGACCGATGCCTATGGAGCGAGCACCCTTCGGGTGCCTCACGGATGAGCCCACTTCGGTACTTGATTAACCTAATGCTCAAATGCGTTACCCCAGAGCATGCAGGCTGCGGGCTTAGACTTTTGAGCTAAATATCGTACCTTTGCACGGTCAATGAGTGGCGAGGTCACTCTCTGGCTGAGTAGCTCAGTTGGATAGAGCAACAGCCTTCTAAGCTGTGGGTCTTGGGTTCGAATCCCAACTCAGTCACCCCCTGAAGCCACGCCGGGATCCGCTCCCGGCGTGGCTTCGTCGTACCTGTGCCGCCCCTCTCCGGCAGATAGCGATCAAGAAGAGCGACCCCCCTTGCAAAGGGAGGTCGCTCTTCTTAATAATTGACTTGACCTAAGACTTAGAAGAAGTTGTATCTGTTGTCAGAGATCTTAGCCTTGGAGATGACCGTCTGGAGAGCAGTTGCGCGGATCATACCCTGCAGTGAGTGCTCAAGTGAGGTCTTGATCGTCGTGGCATCGCTCGCCTGTGCATCAGCCTCTCGGGAGAGGACATTGACGAGATAGACGCCATTGAGACCCTTCACGGGGGTAGCGGTATTCAGCGCAGCGACAGCAGCGGCAGCGTTGATGCCAGGCTCTACGCCGAGACCCTCAAGTCTGGTGGTGCTGTACTTGACGAAACTGAGTGAGTCGATCGATGAGCCGATGGCACTTGCGTAAGCCTCGAGCGAAGAGTGGTCAGCGCTCATCATCTGATCGTAGAGGAGGTCTGCCTTCTTCTGATTGGCGAGGAGTGCAGAAATCTGATCCTTTACCACCTCGATGGGCATAAAGCCCTCGCCGAACTTTTTACCGACGCGGGTGACGACGTACTTCTCGTCAGCCTCCTTGATCGGGGAGATCGTACCCTCCTTATTCTGCATAGTCCAGGTGACGATGTCACGACTGTTGCTGATGCCGGGGGCAATAGAGGGCTGCGAGGAGGAGATCAGCTGATCCTTGAGTACCTGGTAGCCAGCGTTGAGAGCCTCTTGGGTGAGATCCTTGTCTTTGCTTGAGGTGAGGAAGGAGCTGAGGTTATTGTAGATCTGGGTCTGCGTCTCCGTGGAGGCGGTCACCTCCTTGGCAGCAAGGGCGACCTTAAACTTATCTACCACAGGCTTTGCCTCAGAGACGAGGATGATGTGCCGACCGTACTTGGAGGTAAAGGAGAAGGGGACACCCACCTGGGCGGAGTAGATGGCCTCAGCAAAGTCCTGACCGATGTAATTGGTTGCCATAGCCTCGGTGAGCCAACCGATCTGACCGCCCTGAGCAGAGGAGTTGCGGTCGAGGGAGTAGGTCCGTGCAGCCGTGGCAAAGGTCGCGGGAGCAGCCTGCAGTGTAGCGAGGAGACTATCAGCATTCACCTCGGGGGCATTGGGCGTACCAGCGGGAGGGAGTACGATGTGACTCACGAGCAGGGACTCGGGTGCCTGCTTGCGGCTGATGATCTTGGCGACGAGGTAATTCTTGTCCTGCGGGATGATCTCACTGACGGAGCCGGTCTCGGCAGTGGTGATGAAGTTGGCGATCTCCGTAGGCATAGAGGGGGTATTGATGTCCTCAGCGGTGATGTAGGTGTCAGCGTAGGGCACATCGCTGTAGTCGGAGAGCACGAGAGCGGGATCCTTGCCGGCGATGAGCTCCTCACGAGCGGATTGGATGTCCTCCTCGGCGGCCTTGTAGTCGGCCTCAGAGGGGTCGATGGAGGCGTAGATGACGTCCACGTGCGCTCCGGCATCGGTGCGGAAGTAGTCCTTGTGCGCATTGTAGTAGTCCTTGATCTCCGCATCGGCTACCGTGACAGCAGAGTCAGGCAGAGCGATCGTGCGACGACCGACGTAGGTGAGGTTCTGGACCGTCTTATTGTACTCGGTCTCGCGAGCTACCTCGAGCTTATTAGCTACGATAGCCTTGGAGAGGAGACCGAGATACTTCTCCTGGAGTCGGAGGTCTCTTACCTGGGTCTCAGTCTCAGCCCACATGCTCCGCATCTGGTCGATCTGCGACTGCTGCTCGGGGCTGTAATTCTCCTTGGTATTGAGTTGCTTAAGGAACGTAAGAAGCTGTGCTCTATTGAACTCTCCTGTATTGGGATCCGTGAATTGCTGACGGATGATGGGCGAGATGTTTTGACCCTGGATGAGGTCAAAGGTCTCTGCAGGAGTGATGCTCAGACCGATCTTGCCAGCCTCGTCGTGGAGCACCATATTGGAGACGATGGTGCCGAAGATCTGATTATTGAGCTGTACGGTCTGGTCGGAGTTGAGGGACTGACCCTGAGCGCGCATCTGCTCATTCATAGCATTGACATGCTGCTGGTAGTCCTCGATGCGGACCTTATTGCCATTGACAGAGAAGGCTGTCATCTTGCTGTCTCTCCACAGGGCACTCCCTCCGGTGACCAAGTCTCCCAGGATGAAAGCGACCATGCCGAGACCTACTGCGGCGATAAGGCATCCGGCTTTGCTTCTTAGTTTCTCTAATGTTGCCATTGTTTCGGTTGTAAGCGTACAAGTACGATCTAATATCGTGCGAAGGTACCACGTTTTTGACACTTAGGCAAATGTAAAACCAGAAGGCATCCATTGTATTGTGCTAGGATTTCGATCAGTCGGTCTTGTCAAGATGGGGGCATGTCGGTACATTTGCACATCTGATAAACCTAACAACGAGACCCTATGGGCAAGATTATACGGATAGTCTCGGCTTCGCTATTAGCCACCACGACCGGGACAGTTGGCTTCAATTGGTCGAAGTGGATCACGCCGCTTGTAGAGCCTGAGTATGTGCTCTCGGACAGTGTGCAGCGTGTGCAGCTGACCCCCGGGGAGGATGGTCTCCGGGAGCGGGTCGTCTCTTGGGTGTCGGGGGCGGATCGCAGCGGGGATAGCCTCCGCCTATTCTGTGGGGACAGTCTCCTCTTCCGGAGCGGACCCTTTCATAAGGAGATAAGGACGCACGGCGGAGTGACGCACGTACAGAGTGTGACTATCCCCTCACTGGTGGCGGGGAGGTACCCCTACACGATCACCTCTGGTGATGGGGTGGAGGCCTATCGAGACACGCTCGTCATCCCGTCGGACAGCCTTCAGACCTTTGTGCTTATCGGTGATGTGCAGGACACTTGGGGGGATGATACGCGACCGCTGATGGACAGCTTGTATAGGGCGCACCCCGGTGCGGCGGCGTGGATCCAGGTGGGAGACCTGATTGAGCGCCCTCATGATCAGTACTGGAGACGGTACTACGATGCCTTTGCCTCTGTGGCACCGCGCATCCCTCTGATCACCGTGATCGGAGATCATGAGAATGAGGCGGGGCTGATGTACGATGTGGATGATCGGTGGGAGTATGTACTTGACTACCCCGACAATGGTCCCGAGGAGAGGGTGGGGCACGCCTACTATATCGACTATCCCGATATGCGGGTGGTCTGCTACGACTCCAACTCCCTCTTCTGGTCCATCGGCACTCAGCGTCCGTGGCTGGAGCGGGTGCTGAGGGAGCGGAAGGATCAGCCCTTCCTCGTTGTCTGTGCTCATCATCCGGTTTACTCCGGGACGAAGAACCGATTTAACCCTCTGAATAATAGTCTCCTCGGTCCTCTATTTCGCCGATGCGGGGTGGACCTTGTGCTGGCAGGACACGACCATATCTTTGCCCACGACCGGGATGCCGATGGCGGCGGACCTCACTACATAGGGCTAAGCACGGCGCACAAGACCTACTCGGTGCAGGAGCCGGAGCGGCATATTGCCTCTGAGAGTGGAGCGCGGTACTACGGCATCATGACTGTCACCCAGAAGGTGCTGAGGGTAGCGGTCTATCGGGAGGGTGGGACCCTGCTGGACTCCCTTAGCGTCAGTCGGAAAGGGCGTCGCTAAGCCCTCTCATCTCATTTTGCTACCTTTGTATACTCGCAAGACTATCAAAGCGAAGCCGAATATTTTATGATACAAGATAGTGACTCTCACACTAAGTGTCCGTCGGTGGCGGGCAATAGTGGGAATTTGGATACATACGATTACTTCTACGACGTGCCGGAGTCCCTGGACGAGCACCCGTACGTGGAGGTACAATTCAAGAACACCCGCAAAGAGTTTTTCCTCAATAATCTTCACCTTCCCCTCACCAAGGGCGACATGGTGGCTGTCGAGGCCTCTCCCGGTCACGATATAGGGCGGGTCTCGCTCACCGGCCGACTGGTGGATCTCCAGATGCGTAAGCTTGGGGTCACGATGCCGGAGCAGCCTAAGACCATCTATCGCATAGCTCGTCCGCTAGACCTGCAGAAGTACGAGGAGAGCAAGGCGAAAGAGCACGAGACGATGATCGGCAGCCGTCAGATCGCGAAGAGGCTGGGGCTGGATATGAAGATCGGGGATGTGGAGTATCAGGGTGATGGGCAGAAGGCGATCTTCTACTACATCGCTGATCACAGGGTGGACTTCCGGCAGCTGATCAGAGAGCTGGCAGACGCCTTCCACATACGTGTGGAGATGAGACAGATCGGTGCTCGTCAGGAGGCGGGACGGATCGGTGGTATTGGTCCCTGCGGACGACAGCTCTGCTGCTCGGGGTGGATGACCAGCTTCCACTCTGTCAGTACCAATGTGGCCCGCCAACAAGATATTGCTATCAATCCTCAGAAGCTGGCGGGTCAGTGTGCCAAGCTAAAGTGCTGCCTCAACTATGAGCGTGACACCTATGCGGAGGCTCAGAGTTCGCTGCCACCGAGAGATGTGCGGCTGGAGTGTCAGCGTGGTGTCTATGCGTTCCTCAAGGCGGATACCCTTGCGGGACAGGTCTCCTATATCTCTACCGGGGATGCCCCGTCCAAGCAGCGCGAGGTGGTGACGATCAGCAAGGAGCGAGCCCTCGAGGTGATTGACCAAAATCGTGCCGGCATACAACCGGTATCGCTCGTCTCAGACTCTGAGGAGGAGCAGCTCTCCGGACTGAGTCGGGTAAGTGACATACTGTCGGAGGAGAGCCTCTCCCGCTTCGACAATTCCCGAGACGACTCACGTCCCAAGCGGTCGCGTAATGGTCGGAATAGGAGGCGCCCTCAGGGTGGCTCGTCCGGGCGGTCCAAGGGGACAAGACAGCCGCGGGGTGAGGCTCGCAAGTAGACTCTTTCGTAGTGAAAAAAGAGCTATGAAGCGGCTCAGTCGGTATGGTCTCTTTGTCGCCTCTCTGCTGGTGGTGCTACTCTTGCAGGCGTGCCGGCGGAGGGTGCTGCCGGTCTACTCTTACTACCAGTCTCTGGAGGGAGCAGAGTGGGCTATCGAGGATGAGCTTTTCTACACCTTTTCTGCCTCTCCCGGTGAGCGCTATCTGGTGGAGGGTGTGGTGCGGGTGACTCCCGACTTTGCCTTGCGCCAGATACCTATCGGCGTAGTCTTGGAGACGCCGGATCACCGCTTCGAGGAGTCTAAGGTGCTGCTATCCATCACGTCGGCGAAGCTCCGGACGACCGGCTACATCGTGAGGGAGTACCCCTTTGCGATCATATCAGACTTCCGACCGGATACCTCGAGCTTCTATACCATCAGTCTCCGACCACTTCTGAGGGACTCTGTCATCCGAGGGGTGATCGAGGTGGGGGTCACTGTGACACCGAGCCGATAATATAGCTATCTTTGCGCTTGACCTTTTTTACTTCTATAGTCACCATGAGAAAATCGACCAACAATAAGCCCTACGACCCCTCCACAGCGGTCCTCCTCATCTATACGGGCGGGACGATCGGCATGACCGAGGATCCTGATACCGGTGCGCTGAAGGCGATAGACTTTGCCTACATAGAGGAGCATGTCCCGGAGGTGAATAACTTCTCCTTCCATATCGATACCTACTCCTTCGATCAGGTTATTGACTCCAGCGAGATGGGGCCGACGCACTGGCGGGAGATGGCGCTGACTATTCGGGAGAATTATGACAAGTACAGCGGCTTCGTGATACTCCACGGGACGGACACTATGGCTTACACCGCCTCCATGCTCAGCTTTATGCTGGAGGGGCTCTGCAAGCCGGTCCTGCTGACCGGGTCGCAGCTGCCTATCGGTAAGGTGCGGACGGATGGCAAGGAGAATCTGCTCACGTCGATCGAGATTGCTGCGGCAAAGGATCCGATGGGAAATCCCCTCGTGAGGGAGGTGTGCATCTACTTCGACAACCGACTGCTGAGAGGAAACCGATGTACGAAGGTTAGCTCAGATCAGTTTAAGGCTTTTGACTCTCCCAATTATCCCTGTCTCGCACATGCGGGCATCGACATCCACTATCATCCTGAGGTGCTGATGCGGAATGACTTCAGGGAGGGCGACCTACGGCTTCACCTGGACCTTGATCCCAATATACTCGTCCTCTCGCTCTTCCCGGGACTGCCGGAGAGCATGGTGGCGTCAGCCTTTGAGACCCCGGGGCTCAAGGCTGTGGTCTTTAGGACCTTCGGTAGCGGTAATGCCCCGGCATCGGAGCATTTCCTCGAGATCCTTAAGGAGACCACGTCTCAGGGGATCATCATCGTCAATATCTCGCAGTGCTTTGTCGGAAAGGTGAAGATGGAGCGCTATGCGACAGGTGTCACCCTCCTCGGTGCCGGCGTGCTGAGCGGTCACGACATGACCGTAGAGGCCGCTCTCGCGAAGCTGATGCATCTGCTGGGCAGCGGTAAGTCCTCTGACGAGGTGAAGCGGCTGATGGGGGTCAATCTCAGGGGAGAGATGACCGTGTGAGACGATAGTACATGTTTGCATCCTCCCTCTTTCCCGATCAGACCAGAGATCACGAGGCCTTTTACTTCCGAAGCCTGAGCAGTGGTAGCTGTGGCAATGCCTCTCTTCTCTCCTGTGGCGACACAATGATTATGATCGATGCGGGGCTGGGGATCCGCACGCTTAAGAAGAGCTTTAAGGAGCTGGAGATCGATCCCAAGCAGCTCGCGGCTATCTTTGTCACGCACGACCACGCTGATCATATCCGGGGTTTAGAGTCCTTTGCCGTGGACTTCTCCATACCGGTCTATGCCTCCCCGCTGGTCTATAAGGCACTTCACCACGCCACCTACCTGCATGGTGGATTGATGAACCACTTGGCTCTCATGGAGCTGGGTCAGCCACTCACGCTGGGTGCCATGGAGATCTCCTCCTTTGAGGTGCCGCACGATGCGACGCAGAATGTTGGGTATCGGATCACTGGACCACGCGGCTGCTTTACCCTGATAACAGATGTGGGTGAAGTGACTGTGGAGGTGGAGGCAGCTATTAGGGGAGCAAATTACCTCGTGATCGAGAGTAACTACGACGAGGAGATGTTGCGGAGAGGTCCCTATCCGATGATGCTCAAGAGGCGGATCCTCAGCAGTCACGGGCACCTCAGCAATAGCGAGGCAGCCTGCACGGTGACGAGAAACTACCACCCCGACCTACGCTTCCTCGCTCTATGTCACCTCAGTGGGCAAAATAACAATCCCTCAGTGGCGCAAGACTCTATGAGCAACGCACTCAGCGCAATCGGAGTCCGCCCCGGGCTGGATCTGCAGCTCGAAGTGCTGCAACGTCGGGTGATCTCACCGCTCTATAAGCTGTGCTGATCAGTCGCTGTAGGCTGCTAGCTCCTCAGCGCACTTCTCCCACTCCTTCATCGCTTTCTTCAGCTTATAGTCTACCTCCTCGTACTGATTGAGCAGGTCCGGAGTGGCCTGTATCGTCAGGCGATCCTCTAAGGACGTCTTCTCTGTCTCGAGCTGATCAACCGCCTCCTCAGCCTTGGCAAGGGCTTTCTCTAAGCGCGAGATCTGTCGCTGCTGCTCCCGCTGCTGCTCATAGTCTTCGCGTCCTCCACCCTTGGGCACTTTCTTCTCTCCTTCGCCCTCCTTTGCTGTCGACTGATTGATCTCTGTATTGCGGTCGTGGAGCTTCCGCAGGTACTCCTCCATACCACCAAGATGGTTGATGACCTTCCCGTCCTCAAATTCGATCACCTTGTCCACCAGTCCCTCCAAGAAGTCACGGTCGTGGCTCACGATCAGCACCGTGCCGTCGTAATTGGCTATCGCCTCCTTCAGCACTCCCTTAGAGGCTATGTCGAGGTGGTTGGTCGGCTCATCAAGGATGAGGAAGTTGGAGGGGGAGAGAAGGAGCTTGATCATCGCGAGACGCCCTTTCTCGCCACCACTCAGCACCTTCACCTTCTTGTCGGCCGTCTCGCCCCCAAACATAAAGGCTCCCAGTATGTCGTTGATCCGTGAGCGGATATCCCCCACAGCCACATCGTCGATGGTGTCGTGGATCGTCTTCTCCGGATCAAGCATAGAGGATTCGTTTTGTGCAAAGTAGGAGGTGATCACCTGATGGCCGATCTTGATTGACCCCTCACTCGGGATCTCTCCCAGCACAGCCCTCACGAAGGTGGTCTTACCCGAGCCGTTTCGCCCCACGAGAGCAATCTTATCGCCCCGCTCGATCGTCAGGTCGATGCCGTCGAGGACATACCTCTTGCCGTCGTAGGTGACCCTCATATCCTTGGTGATAAGCGGGTAGGCGCCGGACGGGATGCTCATAGGGAAGCGGAAGTGGATCGTCTTACGGTCGATCTCGTCGATCTCTATCGGGTCGATCTTCTCCAGCGCCTTGATCCGGGACTGCACCTGGGTCGACTTCGTCGGCTTGTACCTAAAGCGCTCGATGAAGTCCTCGGTCTCCTTGATCATCTTCTGCTGATTCTCGTAGGCTCTCTTCTGCTGCTCGAAGCGCTCCTCCCGCAGCTCCTCGTAGTGAGAGTAATTGACCTTAAAGTCATACGCCTTCCCCATTGAGATCTCCACGGTGCGGGTGGTGGCGTTGTCGAGAAATCGGCGGTCATGCGAGACCATAATCACGGCTGCGGGTGAGGCGGTCAGGAAGTCCTCGAGCCAGACGATCGACTCCATGTCGAGGTGGTTGGTCGGCTCGTCGAGCAAGAGCAGGTCGGGTCTCCCGAGCAGGATCTTCGCCAGCTCTATCCTCATGCGCCACCCTCCGGAGAACTCCCGCGTCGGCCGATCGAAGTCCTTCTGCTCAAAGCCCAGTCCCTTCAGAGTCTTCTCGATCTCCGCCTCCATCCGCGACGTGTCGTAGATAGAGAGCAGCTCCGTTGCATTGGCGAGCTGCTGGATCAGCTCCATATACTCCTCCGTGTCGTAGTCGGTGCGGGTAGCCACCGCCTCAGTCAGCCGGTCCACCGTCGCCTTTAGCTCCAGCTCCTTGGAGAAAGCCTTGCGGGCCTCCTCGCGGACGGTTCGCTCATCATTGAGCATCATATACTGTGGCAGGTACCCAATCTCAGCCCCCTTGGCTAAGGCGACAGACCCCTCCGTCGGAGCGTTGAGCCCCGCAATGATATTGAGAAGGGTGGTCTTCCCGGCACCATTACGCCCGGCGAGCGCTATCCGCTCCCCGGTATTGACCTGTAGATTGATATCTGAGAAGAGTACGGTGGCGCCAAAGGAGACGCTGACGTGACTTAGCGTGAGCATGGTGTGATATTAGGTGGTGATGATCGTGGGTGACGAGTAGATGCTCAGTGCCTCTGATCGGATGTGTCCCATGGTGGAGGCAACGGCGCTGTAGGCGCTATTCGGCGTGGTGAGGATCTTAGTTGTTTGGGAGAGCGCGAGCAGGTCCCCATAGATCTCGATCAGTCCGTCTACTGACGTCCCGTCCGACATAGAGGAGGGGGCAATGATCCTCGAGCTGTAGAGCGTCTGGAGCCGCTCCCGCTCGTTGTGAGAGGTGGTGGTGACGAAGAAGGAGGTGCCGGGATCGGCGACTACGATCTCATGCATCCGCTTGATGAAGAGCTCTATCGGGCTGTCCTGCATCGATACGGCGGAGTCGCGGTCTATGTGGATCCCGACGATATTGTTGTGCCACGAGGAGAGGCGAGAGTTGCGCACGTTGATCACCTCGATATTGGGAAGTAGTGGGCTGTACATATCTCGCGAGCGAGTCAGCTCCATCCCAGTCTCGATGAATAGCCGGTGGTGTCTCCGGCGGAATATCAGCTCCAGCTGCTCCGGCGCATGCGCCTGCAGCTCCTTGATCTTGCTGTCCGTCAGCACGCTGTCGTAGGAGACCATCAGGAAGGGCGCCGAGACCCACACATTCCCCTTGTCGGGATAGCGGTTGCTGATCCAGTCGGTCCACTTCGCCTCTCGGATCGTGATCTCCTCCCTCCTCATCTGAGGGTCGAGGGTAAAAAGTCGATTGGACGGAGCCATAAAGTCATCGGTCTCAAACCAGATGATCTCCAGTGGTCGGCAGTACTTCCGCGCCAGGGCAATGGTCGAGGCCACGGCACGAAGCCGCTCTCCCAGCCCGCCGATCGGCACCAGCGTGATCTTTCCTGATGGGTCAGGGGTGAGTCGGTCCGCCCTCTCTTGGTCAGTCTTTGTGGATGTATTCATAGGTGCTTGAGACGCTTGAGATAACAATTGCGACAGAGGGGCTCGTATTCCGCTTTTGCCCCGACGAGTACCTGCTTCTGGTCGGAGACCAGGCGGTAGGAGTATAGGGCGGGGGCACCACAGGAAACGCAGATGGCGTGTACCTTGAGGACCCGATCGGCGACCGCCATCAGGCGTGGCATGCAGCCAAAGGGCTTCCGCTCGTAGTCCATATCCAGTCCCGATACAACCACCCTGATGCCGCTATCGGCCATCTGTAGGCAAATATCTACTAAGGAAGTGTCAAAGAACTGCCCCTCATCGATCCCCACCACCTGAGCATCCGAGCTCAGGAGAAGGATCGTCTCCGGGCGCGCCACAGCGGTAGCCTCGAGCGTATTGCGATCGTGGCTGACCACGTCCCCCTGAGAGTAGCGAGTATCTATCAGGGGCTTAAATACCTGCACCCGCTGGCGTGCGATCACTGCCCTCCTGAGACGGCGCATGAGCTCCTCCGTCTTGCCGGAAAACATCGACCCCACGATCACCTCTATGCTTCCTCGGGCGGGGAAGCCATTATTGGGTCGCTCGTAGAGCCCCTCGTGCATCCGCTCGTCCAGCTCGTCCTCGTCCATCATGCTTCCTTTTCCCTCCAGTCGCCGCACTCCTTGATGAGGTCGACCAAGTGATCCACCGCCTCGTCCTGCGGGATGCCGCGCCGCACTCGCTCCTTGCCGTGGTAGAGGTCGACCCGTCCGGGTGTCGACCCCACGTAGCCGTAGTCTGCGTCCGCCATCTCCCCGGGGCCATTCACGATGCAGCCCATCACCCCTATCTTAAGTCCCTTGAGGTGTGAGGTGGCAGCCTTCACTCTTGCGACCGTCTCCTGGAGGTCAAAGAGCGTCCGCCCACAGCCGGGGCAGGAGATGAATTCGGTCCTTGAGATCCTCCTCCGGCTTGCCTGTAGGAGTCCAAAGGCGAGCCGCACCGCCTCGCTGTTGCTTAAGTGTGTGCCCGAGACGTAGAGCCCCTCTCCCTGCCCGCGCAGAAGGGCTGAGCCAAGCGCATAGCCGAGCCTGACCGCTGCCTCGTCCGCCCGGCCCTCGGCGGAGATGCCTATTATATATGGTGTGGTCATCACCTCATCCAGTGCCCTCAGCATAGCGGGCACATCGGGGTGGGTGATCCGGATTATCAGATGTCCCCCCTCCGGGAGATCGGGGATCTCCCCGCGGAGTGCCTCCCTGTCAGTGACCGTCACTAAGCGGGGATCAGAGCGTACCAGGTCGGGACAGCAGTCTCTCTCATAGGTGTCGACCTCCCCGATGACCAAGGGCGTACTCGATGGTCTCACGGGATGGGGGGTGACGGATAAGGAGTCGAGCGAAATGGGCTCAGCCTCGGCGGCCTGCTCCACGCACTCGACCAAGATCCTTGCCGGCTTGATCTCCTGCTCCGGTGCTTCGCTCAGTGACACGCGGATGGTGTCGCCCAGTCCCTCACTCAGCAGGGCACCGATGCCGACGGCGCTCTTGATGCGACCGTCCTCGGCATCCCCCGCCTCGGTCACGCCGAGGTGGAGCGGGTAGTGCATGTCCCTCCTCTCCATCTCGCTCACCAGCAGGCGCACCGCCTCCGTCATCAGCACGGTATTGGAGGACTTGAGCGAGATCACGACGTCGTCAAAGCCCTTTCGCCGACACACCTCGAGGAACTCCATGCAGCTCTCCACCATCCCCGGCGCCGTGTCCCCGTAGCGAGACATGATCCGGTCGGAGAGTGACCCGTGATTGACCCCTATCCGGATCGCCGTGCCGTACGATCGGCAGTGGTCGAGGAAGTCGCCAAACTTACTCTGTAGCTCCTCCAGCTCGTGTGCATACTCAGCGTCGGTGTACTCCACCCGCTCAAAGACGCGGGCCGGGTCGTAGAAGTTGCCCGGATTGATCCGCACCTTCTCCACATGCTTGGCAGCCTCGTAGGCGGCCTTGGGATTGAAGTGCACATCGGCAACCAGCGGGATCCGACTGCCGGACTCCCGGAGCCGGTCGTGTATCAGACCTATCGCCCTCGCCTCCCTCACGCCCTGTGTCGTGAAGCGAACCAGTTCTCCTCCCGCCTCGGCGATGCGCTTCGCCTGCGCTACGCTCGCCTCGATGTCGTTGGTATCCACATTGGCCATCGACTGGATCACGATCGGGTACCCCCCTCCGATGAGGAGTTGGTCGCCGACGTGCACCGCGGTGGTGGGGCGTCTCCGGTATTTGATAAGTCTCTCTGTCATGGCTCTCTGCTCTTTTGACGCAAAGTTACCACATTTACCGCAGTGTGGTGTCCTAGAAAAGTACACACATAGAGGAGCAGAAATGAACAGCAAGAAAG
>OASD01000598.1_pt1 | contig 13472 bp, 10 predicted proteins | sample 1475531 | NCBI WGS metagenome assembly OASD01 (sample SAMEA3360668, study PRJEB22359) | human gut metagenome | biome: ENVO:urban biome; feature: ENVO:human-associated habitat; material: ENVO:feces | place: Bangladesh | collected 2011
CACCCCGAGCAGTACAGACGCTACAAGAGTGGCGACCTGCGTCGTGAGTTTGAGGCTTCGCTCGCTAAGGCAAAGGCTGACGCACTAGCTAAGAAGGGCTTCGACGAGAGCGACATCAAGAAGGCGATGCGTGCTGGCACGCAGATGATCCCCGCACCGACGACGGGTACCGTACTCTGGGAGGTCGATCCGACCGAAGGGTCGATGGCTCCAGCCACCGGCACGGAGTATGTCACGGGTCAACCTTTCTGCTACATTGAGACACCATTTGGTCAGATAGAGCGTGTCAATACGAACTTCACGGGCAAGCTCATCGAGGTCTGTGTAGGTCAAGGTCAGACCGTCCGCAAGGGCGACGAGCTAGCCTACATCAAGCCAGCCGAAAAGGAGGAGCACTACCCCGACTATCAGCCCCCGATCAAGCGCATCGAGGAGGAGGCCACGACACGTCAGCGTGAGCGCCGTCCCCTAGGCCGCTAAAGTCTCAGAGCAAGTCTAATATAATATGTCGTCTTGCGGACGCACCACTCCGGTGCCCGCAAGGCGACATATCACGTCTAGCCCGCTGGGACATGTAGCCCTTTGTAGGGACGCACGATCTGTGCGTCCGTCCCCGAACGACGAGACGAGTAACGGCTGTAGGGACGCTCGGTCGAGCGTCCGTTGCGTCAAAGCAAGACGAGTAACCCTTTAGAACGTGTAACCCTTTGTAGTACAGCGAGACGAGTAACGGCTGTAGGGACGCACGGTCGTGCGTCCGTCCCCGTTAAAACCTCGACGCTGTAACCTTTGACACAACGGACGCTCGACCGAGCGTCCCTACAGCCGTTACTCGTCCCGTACGTCCGTTGCGTCAAAGCGTTGAACCACTCAGACACTACAGAAGCAGGCTCCCTGGTGCGTACCAGAGAGCCTGCCTTTGTATTTACCGCCTAGCTCTACCCTGAGAGCTAGTACAGGTTTAGGTTGCTCTAATTAGAAGCGATATCCTAGACCTACGTAGAAGTTCATGTTGTTGATCTTCACTTCATCAAAAGCCGAGGTGTTGAGTAGACCATACTCGAAGCCTAGGTTAACACCAAACTGACGATACTCAAATCCAGCCTGCATACCGACACCAAGGTCGAAGGGCTTAAGGAGCTTAGGATTTGTCTTGTATGGATTGGTTTCACCCTTATTAGTCGCCTCATCAGACGCCTTGGCAAACTCTCTAGCAGCATCGGCTAGCTTACCTTCGCCAGTTACTGTGGTTTTCTGGGAGACTTTCCCTAGGAACCCGTAAGAGAACCAAGGACCAGCCTGGATAGAGACAGCCATGCTTGGAGCGATAACTGCACGATATCCTACATGTACGGGGATCTCTACGTTGTGAAGCCATGTAGAGGAGACAACCTTCATAGCGTAGTCAGTCGTCTTAGGTAGCTCGACCGTCCCCTTAGCACCACGGCTGAGGAAGTACAGACCTGGATTGATGTAGAAGCCATCTGAGATGCCAAACTCGACACCACCACCAATGCGGTAGCCGATGAGCATATCGCCATCCTTCGATTTGCCATTCGCCTTGCCGGTCACATTTGAAAAGTTAGCGCCAGCCTCCACCTTGATCGTGGGGCGCATTTGAGCTGTTGCGAGCGTAGTAGCTGCGAGCAGCGTGACGAGTGATAGAATTACCTTCTTCATAGTAAATAGGGTTTGTGTGATACAAAAGGGCGACCCGCTCACAAGTTGAGTAGGTCGCCCCATAAGCTTCATTAGAGAAGTCGATTTAGGTCGCTCTAATTAGAAGCGATAGCCTAGACCTACGTAGAAGTTCATGTTGTTGACCTTCACCTTCTCGGCATTAGAGGTGTTGAGTAGACCATACTCGAAGCCTAGGTTGAGGCCGAGCTGACGATACTCAAAGCCAGCCTGCATACCGACACCTAGATCGAAAGGCTTGAGGGAAGCGGGAACAGTTACACCAGCGACCTTAGACTCCTTATATGGGTTGTTGTCATTCTTGTTGAGCTCGTCAACGACCTTCTTTGCAGCATCAGCAGCGAGACCATCTCCAGTTGCCTTGTAAACGTTCTTACCAAGGAAGCCGTAAGAGAACCAAGGACCAGCCTGGATAGAGACAGCCATACCAGGAGCGATAGCTGCGCGGTATCCTACATGTACAGGGATCTCAACGTTGTGGAGCCAAAGAGTAGCATCTACCTTAGCACCCAGCGCCTCTGTAGCTGCACTCTTAGCACCACGGCTGAGGAAGTATACGCCAGGATTGACGTAGAAGCCGTCTGTGATGCCGAACTCGACACCGACACCAGCGCGGTAGCCGATCATCATCTTGCCGTCCTGAGACTGATCTCCGACCTTAGTGGTCTGGTTAGCGAAGTTAGCACCAGCCTCTACCTTGATGGCGGGGCGCATCTGAGCTGTAGCTAGCGTAGTAGCTGCGAGCATCGTAACGATTGCGAGAATTACTTTCTTCATTGTTAGTTGATTGATTATAGGTTAGTTAATTAGTTAAGTTTTTCTCTTTGCGGGACTCCCACGCTTCGCCAAATACGCTTATCTAGCCGTGTGGAAGCGCCTTTCCAATGGCAAATATACAGAAAAACAATTACAACGCAACTCCCTTCAACTTCACAAGCTCACGAATCGCTCGCTATAGGAGCGCACGGGGCGTAAAAGAGTCGACGATCCCGAAAGTTTCGGCGTAAACAGAGAGACGACCACACGGATTGCTCCACGTGGTCGTCAGACGTTGGCGCCTTACTTCGCTATGCTAGGCGAAGCGAGGACGTGTATGCTATAGATTAGGATTGACCGTGTGCCAGTCAGCAACAGCGGGGATGATGCCCATCTGTATGATCTGGTCACGCATAGCCTGTAGGTGCTCGTAGCTCTTGTCGAGAGCTGCCTCTTCGTCAGGCAGCCCCTTAACCTCCTTATAAGCTACGCCGTCACGTGTGATGGTGGTCTCACGAGCCATCATCACATTCTCGTAGCGGCTGTCACGAACGAAGCAACCAGCTGGCCAGCGGAAGGGCTCGCCACCCATAGCCGCGCGTATCATCTCAATGGATACGTAGGCTGGGCTCTGGAAGCTAGAACGACCACGCAGAGCGATGATGTTGGCACCGCCCTTGATGACACGCTGCTGGAGTGCAGCCCAGTCGTCGTGCGTCAGCCGGTCTGTGCCGATGAGGTCTGTGAGCGGGGTGCCGTCGACACGAGCGGTGCTGGCGAAGACAGCCATCTGCTCACCGTGACCTCCATAGGTACGGGTATTGGTTACCTGGCTCTGCTGGAGACCAAAGTGCTTGGCGAGCTCGCTCTGCAGACGTGTGCTATCGAGCGCTGCCAGGGTGGTCACCTGCGAAGGCTTTAGCCCTGAGTGAATGAGCGTGACGAGACCGGTGATGTCAGCGGGGTTGAAGATGATGACCACGTGGTGCACGTCGGGGCAGTACTTCTTGATGTTGCGTCCTAGCTCAGCAGCGATCTCAGAGTTCCCCTTGAGTAGGTCTTCGCGGGTCATGCCCTCCTTGCGAGGCGCACCTCCCGATGAGACGATATACTTAGCCCCTCGGAGAGCCTCAGCGATGTCTGAGGTGAAGGTTAGGTTTAGCCCCTCAAAGCCACAGTGGCGCATCTCCTCCCAGACGCCTTCGAGTCCCTTGGCAAAGGGGTCGTAGAGGCAGATGTTTGGAGTAAGGTGCATCATGGCAGCGGTCTGCGCCATGTTTGATCCGATCATGCCGGCAGCGCCGATGATGACTAGTTTGTCTTGCGTTACAAAGTTCATAGTGTTTATTGAGTCTGTGTTGAAATTGTATGCTTATTGCGTTGCGCCCCTAATAATAAAGAAGAGAGACTGGGAGGACAGCTTTGCGACCCTACAGGTCTGACTGCTCACACCCCCAATCTCTCCACTAAGCTCTCGCTTCTACGGGTTTGCGCTTATCTGCTTACGCCTCGTAGCGACGTGCGATCTCCTTCCAGTCAATGATAGACCATAGGTCCTTGACGTGATCGGCACGACGGTTCTGATAAGTGAGGTAGTAAGCGTGCTCCCATACGTCGAAGCACATCAGCGGCTTGAGGCCCTTGCGTAGAGGGTTGCCAGCGTTAGGCTCCTTCTCGATAGAGAGCTTGCCCTTATCGTCGCTAGCTAGCCAAGCCCAGCCTGAACCAAAGAGTGAAGTGCAGGCATCGTTGAAGGCTGTCTGGAAAGCTTCAAAGCTACCGAAGTCGCGCTTGATAGCTTCAGCGAGCTTGCCTTCGGGGTGCCCACCAGCGTTTGGAGCGAACTGGAGGAAGTACATGTTGTGATTCATCACCTGACCAGCCTGATTGTAGAGCTTGCCTTCAGCCTTGCGAACGATCTCCTCGAGAGAGGCGTCCTTGAGGTCAGAGTCGGGCAGGAGCTTATTGAGCGTGTCAACATAGCCCTTGAGGTGCTTGCCGTGGTGATACTGAATCGTCTCAGCGCTGATTACTGGCTCGAGCGCATCGTTTGCATAGGGAAGCTTTATTAGTTCGTGTGTCATATTGCTTTATCTGTTTACTTTAAGTGTGACATGCGCAACTCTAGGTCTTAGCCTAGACTGCGTCACAAAGGTATACAAAACGAACCACAAAAACAAGTCCCCACAGAACGGAATCAGAGGGCGGCCTCCTTGAGGCGCTCGGTATTCTCAGCAACGATGAGCGCATCAATGATCGGCTGCAGGTCGCCACCGAGGACGCCTGGCAGGTTGTGCACGGTCAGACCGATACGGTGATCGGTGACACGCCCCTGAGGGAAGTTGTAGGTGCGGATCTTTGCCGAGCGGTCGCCCGTCGAGACCATCGTCTTACGACGAGAGGCAATCTCGTCAATATACTTCTGATGCTCCTTGTCGTAGATGAACGTGCGAAGGCGTGAGAGCGCACGCTCCTTGTTCTTCGGCTGGTCGCGCGTCTCGGTACACTCGATCGTTATGTCCTCCACGACACCCGTATTGGGGTTGCGCCACGGATAGTGCAGACGTACGCCCGACTCCACCTTGTTGACGTTCTGACCACCGGCACCACTGGAGCGGAAAGTGTCCCACTTGATCTCTCCCTCGTTGATGTTTACCTCAAACTTGTCCGCCTCAGGCAGTACTGCCACGGTCGCTGCCGAGGTGTGGATACGTCCTTGCGTCTCCGTCTGCGGGACGCGCTGTACACGGTGCACGCCACTCTCATACTTGAGCGTACCGTAGACGCCCGTACCTGTGACATTGAGGACGATCTCTTTGTAACCTCCCGTACCACCCTCAGTGTAGCTACTGACGGTGACGTTCCACCCCTTGGTCTCGCAGTAGCGCGAGTACATACGGAAGAGATCTCCCGCGAAGAGTGCAGCCTCGTCACCTCCCGTCCCAGCGCGTAGCTCTAGGATAGCGTTCTTGTCGTCCTCCGGGTCGTTCGGTAGGAGGAGTAGCTTGATCTCTTCCTCCATCTTAGGGATCTCCTCCTTAGCCTCAGCGAGTAGTTCGCGAGCCATAGCCTTTAGCTCCTCATCGCTGTCGTTGTCCTGGAGGGTGCTCTCGGCCTCCTCCTGCTGGGTCAGGAGTTGCTTGTACTGCCCCCCAGCCTTGAGGATCTCTCCGAGGTGAGTGTACTCCTTGCTCAGGGTGGCAAAGCGCCTGCCGTCGGCAATGACGCTAGGGTCTGTGATCAAAGTCTCTAGCTCCTCGTGGCGCGCCACCAGAGCTTCTATGCGGTTGAGTAAATCGTTCATATAGGTCTGCTAAGTGATGTAAGGGGTGGGTCAAAGGCTATCGCTCTACCGTGCCAAAGGGCGTAACGAGTGTCAGGTGGTTCTGGTCAGCCGACTCGACACGGCCGATGACCTGCGCGTCAATGTTGAAGTGTCGTGCCACGGCGATGGCTTCCTCGGCCTGCTCTGCGGGCAAGTAAGCCTCTAGGCGGTGCCCCATGTTGAAGACTTGGTACAGCTCCGCAGCGTCGGCGCCACTCTCCTCGGCAATCATCTGGAAAAGCGGCGGGATGGGAAGCAGATGGTCCTTGATAATGTGCTTGTTCGTGACGAAGTTCATCACCTTCGTCTGAGCGCCTCCGGTACAGTGGATCAGTCCGTGGATGGCGGGTCGCATCTCTTTGAGCAACTTCGCCACAAGCGGTGCGTAAGTGCGGGTCGGAGAGAGGATCAGTTCGCCGACCGTCAGCCCAGTCCCTGGCACCTCGGCGAGTAGCTCACGGCTCCCGCTGTAGACCAAGTCGTCAGGCACGGCTGGGTCGTAGCTCTCGGGGAACTTCTCGGCCAATGCGTGCGAGAGTATATCGTGTCTTGCGGAAGTTAGTCCGTTGCTCCCCATACCGCCATTGTAACGCGCCTCGTAAGTCGCCTGTCCATAGGAGGCGAAGCCGACGATCACGTCCCCGTCAGCGATATGTGCGTTGTCGATGATGTCGCTCCGACGCATACGGCAGGTCACCGTGCTGTCCACGATGATCGTACGAACCAGGTCGCCCACGTCAGCCGTCTCACCTCCCGTAAGGTAGATCTCTACACCGAGATCGCGCATCTGCGCTAGGATCTCCTCGGTTCCATTGATGACCGCGCCGATCACTTCGCCAGGGATGAGCTGCTTGTTGCGCCCGATGGTTGAGGAGAGGAGCATCCCCGAGGTCGCCCCCACGCAGAGGAGGTCGTCGAGGTTCATCACGATCGCATCCTGCGCAATGCCTCGCCACACGGATAGGTCGCCCGTCTCTCGCCAGTAGATATAGGCTAGCGAAGACTTCGTGCCAGCCCCATCGGCGTGCATGATATTGCAATAGTCAGGATCACCCCCCAGTATGTCAGGTAGGATCTTGCAAAAGGCTTGCGGGTAGAGCCCTTTGTCTATATGGGCAATGGCATTGTGTACATCTTCTTTTGCGGCAGAAACGCCTCGGCGCATGTATCGGTTCATAGAGACCTTAGAAGTTAGAGGTTAGAAATTAGAGATTAGCGAAGTCTGAGCACGTCGCCCTCCTCGGGGGCGTAGTCATAGTCTAGATGGTTCATACGGTATAGTCGATCGAGGCGTATGCCGTAGCGCTGCGAGATATCGTGCATCGACTCGCCCACCTGCACCACATGGTCGGGGTAGTTGGGCGTGGCACGTCTGTTCTTGCGCTCTAGGTAGATCACGTCTCCAGCCTTAATGGGGAAGTCCACCGGCATATCGTTGTAGTCGGCCAAGCGCTTGAGGCTTATGCCCATCTCGCGAGCGATCGACTCGAGCGAGTCCCCTTCGTTCGCCAATATATATAGGAGTCCATAGCTAAAGTATCCCTCGTGCGTCAGCTTCATCTCCGGATCCTTTTCAGAAGGCGTATAGGTCGGTGCGGGACGGCCCGACATCCAGCGTGGGTAGCGCCCTCGATCCAGCTCATATAGCTCGTACTGCTCGATCACCTTGATGAGCATGTTGGCGTAGCCCTTGTTCGTCGCATAGCCACACTGCTGCAGTCCCCTAGCCCACGTTGCATAGTCCGTGATCTGGTAAGTGTATAGCACCTTATAGCGAGGCTGCTTGAGGAAGTTCGAGTGATCCTCGTAGGAGTCACCCGCAGAGCGGTACTTGCGAAAGCACTCCCCCTTGAGATCATCGTCGGCATAGATACGCTGCCCCTGCCAGGCGCGGTGACACTTGATGCCAAAGTGGTTATTGCCATCGCGCGCCAGACGACTAGTGCCAGCGCCCGTCTCGATCAGCCCCTGCGCCATCGTGATGCTCGCAGGGATCTTGTGACGCTTCATCTGGCGAATGCACTCATCGGCATAGGTACGTATATAGGTCTGGTAGTTAGGATTCATCCGTGACTGCCCCCACGCTGTGGCGCAGAGCAAGAGCAGACAAGCTATCGAGAGCAGAGACCGTGACAGATCGGTGAAGAGCTTCATAGGGCTTTAGGCGTTAATCTATTAGGTGTGTAGCTAGGTCTCAAGCACCTCCCCACAGAGTGAGAGGAGCTACCTGAACTACAAAGGTACTAAATAGATCTGTAGTCACTAGCTTCGTCATCGACGCAACGCTTAATCGGCTAGTCGTCACGTATGTAAGAATTTTTGTACCTTTGCGCCATTGTACAGAGTAACTATACATACAGTTTTACCTATTAAATCACCACAACTTACTAAATGAGTAACAATCCAACGGATCGTATCCAGCCACTCGCAGACTTCGACTGGTCTGGCTACGCACAGGACACTGACATCTCTCCAGAGATGCGCAAAGAGCGCGAGGCGATTTATGACAAGACTCTGACGACGATCAAAGAAAACGAGGTCGTCATGGGTAAGGTCATGTCTATCAGCAAGCGCGAGGTACTAGTCAACATCGGCTACAAGAGTGCAGGTATCATATCTGCCAACGAGTTTAACTACAACAAGGACCTCAAGGTCGGAGACGAGGTAGAGGTACTTGTCGAGAGCAAGGAGGATCGTCATGGTCAGCTACAGCTCTCACACCGCAAGGCGCGTGCTGCTCGTGCTTGGGAGAAGATCGCTGCTGCTCAGGAAAACGACGAGGTCATCCTCGGCTACATCAAGAGCCGTGTCAATGGCGGTATGATCGTCGATATCTTCGGCATCGAGGCATTCCTGCCAGGATCACAGATCGACGTACGTCCTATCAAGGACTATGACGCTTTTGTCGATAAGACGATGGAGTTCAAGATCGTCAAGGTCAACCCCGAGTACCGCAACGTAGTCGTATCGCACAAGGTCCTCATCGAGGCAGAGCTCGAGCAGCAAAAGAAGGAGATCATCTCCAAGCTCGAGAAGGGTCAAGTCCTCGAGGGTGTCGTCAAGGGTATCACCTCTTATGGTGCCTTCGTCGACCTCGGTGGCGTAGACGGTCTAATACATATTACCGACCTCTCTTGGGGTCGTATCGGAGATCCCTCCGAGGTGGTCTCTATTGACGAGAAGATCAACGTGGTCATCCTCGACTTTGATGAGGAGAAGACACGTATCGCTCTCGGTCTCAAGCAGCTTATGCCACATCCATGGGATGCCCTCGATCCTAACCTTAAGGAGGGTGACATCATCCATGGCCGTGTCGTTGTCATCACTGACTACGGCGCATTTGTAGAGGTGATCCCAGGTGTCGAGGGACTGATCCACGTCAGCGAGATGTCCTGGACGCAGCACCTACGCAGTGCTCAGGAGTTCCTCACCGTAGGTCAGGAGGTTGACGCTGTCGTCCTCATGCTCGACCGCGAGGATCGCAAGATGAGCCTCGGTCTCAAGCAGCTCAAGCCCGATCCATGGGAGACCATCGAGCAGCGCTTCCCCGTTGGGTCCAACCACGAGGCTCGCGTACGCAACTTCACCAACTACGGTGTCTTCGTTGAGCTAGACGAGGGTATCGACGGTCTGATCCACATCAGCGACCTCTCTTGGACTCGCAAGGTCAAGCACCCCAACGAGTTCGTCAAGGTTGGTCAGATGATCGAGGTACAGGTCCTCGAGATCGACAAGGAGAACCGTCGTCTCAGCCTCGGTCACAAGCAGGTGACTGAGAATCCTTGGGACGAGTTTGCTAAGGAGTTCACCATCGGCTCTATCCACGAGGGTACAGTCGTTCGTATGAATGAGAAGGGTGCCACCATCGCGCTACCTTACGGTGTCGAGGCATTTGCCACACCTAAGCACCTCATCAAGGAGGACGGCACGAGCGTAGCTGTAGACGAGAAGCTTCCCTTCAAGATCCTAGACTTCAACCCCGAGATGCAGCGCATCATCGTCTCTCACAGCCGTATCCACGAGGATGCTGAGCGTGCAGAGCGTCGTCAGGCTGCTAGCGAGGAGCGCAACCAGCAGGTACGCGATGCTGCAGCTGTCGCAGCTACACAGCAGAGCGTAGAGCGTGCTACTCTCGGAGACCTGGACGAGCTAGCAGCTCTCAAGGAGCGTCTAGAGAGCGCTGAGTAACAAATAGTGGAAGTCTCGGAGCGGTGCCCAGCCCCCCCTGAGACTAACCATAGCAAATAGTAAGAGAGGTGACGTCCCATCGGGAGGTCACCTCTCTTTTTGTCATTTATCGCCCTATTGCCGTGCCCATCCGAAAAGCTCCTCACCGAGGAAATCCCCAACAGCTCCGTGGGAAACGAAAATCCTCCACTGAGGGGCAAAATGAAACTTTCGAAGAATCAACTGAAACTTCCGAAGAATGAAATCAAAGTTCGGAAAAGTTTTTTCGTTCCTCGGTGGAGGATTACCGTTTTCCACCGAGGCTTTTCCGATTTCCTCGGGGGAGGAGATTAGAGGTTAGAAGTTAGAGATTAGAGAGCATCGGAGGGATCAGAGGGATCGGAGGTATCGGAGTCTCCTCTAACCTCTAACCTCTAATCTCTAACTTCTAATCTCTAACCGAGGGCATCGATCTGCGCGAGGATCGTCTCGCCGAGGAGCTTCTTACGACGTATGTGGTCGTGTACCTCTACGGTAGTATGAACTACTAGTCCTACCAATAATTGGTTACTAGAAGGCATCTGTCAATAAATAGGACGGGAAGAACTACCCAATGTCGAGGATGAGTGAAAAGTGTGAACTGACGACTTTGTCTTATCATTCTTGAACCAAGAATTTATCGATTATATCCAAGAGGGAGTTTATCAGTAGCTCTCGTCCCTTTTTAGAGTCCCACTCGATACCGCAAAATGTAGATCGGTTGCCCCTCAAAATAAGATAGTACAAGCCTCCAACTAGTACGGCCAATAAGGCTTGAGGATTTACGCCCATATCTAGTCGTATCTTGGATGAGATGGCTGGCATGATCTCCTGCAATGTGTCCTCTCGGCTTCTTGCACTCTTGCGAGTCAACTTGTTGTTATACCTAAGCTCCCAAAGCATGATCTCCTGCATCTCTTTATTGTGATGCAAGGCCGTGACAAGGTTTGTAGCCATCTTATGAAAGTAGTCTCGAACGCTCCCTTCATTCACATCAACACTACCAAGGATTTCGTTGAGAAAGTAGTCAAACTTGCTCGTATACGCCTTTATCAGTCCATCATCATCGGTGAAGCGTCTAGTCAAAACGGCGATGTCGGTTCTGGACTCTTTTGCAACCTGCTTTAAAGACACCGCAGCCACTCCATCTCGTAATACGATATTGGAGACGACCTTAAAGATGTCCTCTTCGATCTCTTTCGCAGCTCTTCGTTTTGCCATATTATTGGAGTCTTAGTTGCAAGAAGGGTGAGAGATTTTTCCCCCACCCTTCCTATTCGTTTCTCGGTTTAGTTGCTAGCTTTACGCTTTAAGGTCTGCTCTATGTTACTGTAGCCATCATGCACCCTTAAGGTGAGAGACTTATTATCCTCAGAAAAGCGGTAGATGAATTCATGGATACTGCTTGACCTTTTAATGCCATCTCCAGGGAAGAGCTTATACAAGATATCCCCTTTCGTGTAGTAGTACTCCGTAAAAGGATCTCTCTTACCATCTCTTACCTGATAAGATTCTCCTTCAGGCGTATACACTACATCATAGATGCCTTCTCCAGTTTCAGAATCCAAGACAGTCCAAGTCCCGAAGAAGCGCGCGTCTCGTTGTCGAGATAGGAACTGCTCCTTTTCAGAATCTGAGGAGTTGCAGGACAGGAAGCCGATCATCGCCAAAGCAATCGCAAGGAGTCTCATTCCTCTCGTGATTTTTAGGTTGTTCTTTGTCATAAAACTTAGCTGGTTAATTGTTGTTATTTGGTGGGGGTGGTGGGAGTAGAAGTACTCCCCGATGCAAAGGTAGCACAATCTCCAAATATAACGACATATTAACGACATAAATTCATAACAAGCTAGAAAGCAACAGCTTGATCAAGCTAAAAACAAAAACAAGCGTCTGCAAAATTCACAACTTAGCTTGGATTCATCCACTGTATATGTAGAAGACACAAATTGAGTAGGTCGGGAAACGAAAGTTTTCTGACCTACTTTCGGTATAACATGCCCGTCATACCAAGCAAGCGACCTCCCCTGTGCGGGAGGTCGGACTGGGAGTGCATCCTTCGTCTAGTCCGACCCACAAGAGGTCGATCTCCCACCACGTCCGCCTATCCATCGGTCGTTCGGGGCTGTGCCCCTCCGACCGACGGCTACGATGCGTCGGACCTCTTGCGAGGTCCTATCCATCAGAGGAGGTAGAGATTAGAGGTTAGGGGACATCGGAGGCATCGGAGCTATCAGAAGGATCGGAGGGGTCTGAGTGATCGAAGGGTGTTGGAGCGAGGGGTGGCGATAGGCGGATGCGGAGCTCTAGCTGGGCGCGGTGATATCTACTTATTCCGTACCTTTGTAGCAAGGTCGTAAATATCGCATGAAACAACTCTCTTTCCCCTCTTACCTTATCAGTCTGCTGCTCTTGGGCTTGCTCTCATTAGCCCCTACGAGCCTGACAGCTCAAGCGCCTTCGTCGTCACGCTCCGCTGCGGGACAGAAGGCTTCGTCGGATGACTTTACCACCACCATGGCGGTGATGGGGAGCGTGCTGAGCAATGTGCGCAACTTCTTCGTCGACACGGTCGATCTGACCACGCTCTACGACGGTGCGCTCACCTATATGCTACAGCAGCTGGACCCCTACACGGTTTACTTCAACGAGGAGGAGACGAAAGCCTTTGAGGAGAGTACGACGGGTCTCTACGGCGGCATCGGGGCGATCCTACGACAGCATCAAGACTCGGTCGTCATCATTGGCTCGCTCATGCAGGGCAAAGCGGCCGACAAGGCGGGGCTACGCCCAGCCGACGTCATCTGGCGGATCAACGGCAAGGACTTTTCTCATACGAAGGTGATCGACGTGCGCAATGAGCTCCGTGGCGAGCCGGGTACGCCTATCACACTGGTGGTGCGCCGTCCGGGCTATGCGCGGGACTCGCTGACGGTGACCTTCAACCGTGAGCGCATCGACCTGAGTCCCGTCTCCTATGCGGAGCTACTGGATGGTCGTGTGGCCTTTATCTCGCTCAATACCTTCTCTACCTCCACCTGCCAAGAGTTTCTCAAGGCTTACGACCGCCTACAGAAGGAGGCTGGGGGCAAGCTGAGTGGGCTGATCCTAGACCTTCGTGACAATGGCGGCGGGCTGATGGAGCAGGCGATACAGCTGGTCAATCTATTTATCCCCAAGGGGCAACCGGTCGTTTCGCTCAAGGGGCGCTACCCGCAGCAGAGCAACAGTTACAAGACGACCAAAGAGCCTCTCGATACGAAGATACCGCTCGTCGTGCTGATCAACGAGGGCTCAGCCTCCGCCTCGGAGATCGTGGCGGGAGCTCTGCAGGACTATGATCGTGCGGTGATCGTGGGGCGCAAGAGCTTTGGCAAGGGACTGGTGCAGGGCACCCTCGAGCTACCCGATGGGGGACTGCTCAAGCTGACTACGGCTCGCTACTACATACCTAGTGGACGCTCAATACAGAAGCTCTCCTACAACCATC
>OASD01000599.1_pt1 | contig 13466 bp, 9 predicted proteins | sample 1475531 | NCBI WGS metagenome assembly OASD01 (sample SAMEA3360668, study PRJEB22359) | human gut metagenome | biome: ENVO:urban biome; feature: ENVO:human-associated habitat; material: ENVO:feces | place: Bangladesh | collected 2011
TCAGAAAAAAATTAGACCTTAAGTAAATCTTCGGCAGGAGTAACATCCTGCCGTCTTTGTCTTAAGGAAAAAATACACATGGAGATGTTATGAACAAGTTTCAATATCCTGCTCTCTTAAAACCAAATAATGAAGGTGGGTTTATTGTTTCATTCAGAGACGTACCAGAAGTTATAACAGAAATTTGGTCTCAAGAAGAGCTTCTTTCAACTGCGCAGGATGCATTATTAACCGGAATTGATATCTATTTCGAAAAAAGAAAACTATTTCCAATGCCTTCTGCATTAAAAAAAGGGGAAGTTGCTATTCCTTTGTCTTTAACCGTTAATGCAAAAATACTATTGCTAAATACAATGGTTGAAGGTAATATACGTCCATCAGATTTAGCTAAAAAAATGGGAATAACTCCTCAAGAAGTAAATAGAGTTATTGATTTATTTCACAAAACAAAAATTGATACTATTCAGTCTGCCATAAACGCTTTAGGAAAAGATTTTTTATTAACTATAATATAAAAAAAGAATAGTCTAAAAATGACCTCTAACCCCTCCTCGTGAGGGGTTATGTCATTTTATGGTAAAATAAAGCTGAATCTCTGGAACGGGTTACTTTTTTTATTTCTTAATTTTGAGGATCTTATTATTTTACACCGAACTGCTTAGCTCCAAAATTAACGATTTTTGGCGCTTAGCTATTCTTAAGCTCTAATTTTGGAGGTTAATCATGAGAGGCGGATACAGAGAAGGTGCATGACGTCCGTTGGAACCACATGACCTAACAAAGCAGATGAGCTTAAAAAGGATGGTCGTATCGTAATTGGTTGTACTCACAGTGAAATGGAACAAATCAAGGAACTTGCAAAACAAGCTGGTAAGAATACAAGTCGTTTTATTGTAGATACAATCTTAAATAGGTAAGTTTAAGGCAGTAGAAATACTGCCTTGAACTATTACGATTTTTAAATAACTAAGTAGAAGCCTCAAGGTTCAGTCTTGTTGTTTTTCATTAAACACTTGAACTATGTCTCCTTTGTAAGGTATTCCATTTCTAAATTTAATAATTGCAGTCATCTTAATTTTTTTATGATTTTTAGAAATTGCTTCACAGATATTTTTCATGTCATTTGAATCAAGATAACTTTTTAAATCAAGATCGCCTGTTTTTCCTATTAACTCAAAAGAATTTGTTGGCTTATTATTGGATGAAAAACGAACAGTCATTTTGTAGATTTTTGCTTGATTTAATTTTAAAGAATCAATTATAAAATCTTCTGTTATCTGATAAGTGCTTTCAATGTAACTTTCAGGCTGTTGACTTGCAAGAATGTCAGATCTGCCATATACATCTTCATTGATCTCTATACTATCTATATCATTGATAGGCGCATTTTTTAAGAAAGCACTTTTTATATTTTTACTGATTTCTTCAGTTTTCTTTAAAGTAGATAACACTTTTTGATTACTTGAAATGGCAATAATATTTTTGACTAGTTCTTGTGAATTAGCTGATAAATTAATTAGACTTTGTCTTAATTCATTCTCACTTTTTATTTGATTCTTACTTTTAAAGTAATCAAAAATACTTCCAATAAAGTTGCCTACTATCTTTGTACCACCAACAAAAGCAAAAAACATAAATAGATATAAAGTGATTTGTTCTGGGGTCATAGTTTTAACCAATTCAACAAAGTTATTATTTATAACTTCAGATAGATTTATAACATCAAAAATAGTACTACCATTCTCAATTTTAAATTGTAACTGATTATCTGATGGTTTGTAATTTTTCTTAACAGACTTGCATAAAGTATCTATATTTTTTTGAAAATCAATTACGGCATTAGCAAACGAAGCGTTAATTGTTGCATTACAGTTTTTACCAACGACATGGACCTTATATTCAGAAAATTTGGTAGAACTCAAATCAATTTTTGAAAGTAGTTCTAGCTGTTGACTAATGTCATCTTTATTTTTTAGCTCTAGTATTGCTGAGTTTAATTCTTTCCAATTTGAAATTTTATTCATAATCATTAAACCTTTTTATTTTAATAATCAAATAGTTATTTTGTTTTTTCATTTTACTGACATCAGTAAAATGGAATTATTATTACTTTTATGTTAGCTTATTCAAACTAACTTTGCTTAGTTAATTCCTTTCTGATCTTCTCATGAGCCTTTGCTCTGCACTCATCAACATAATCACACCACTGCTGCATTACAGGTCTTCTTTTATCTAAGAACTCACTACGCTGATATGCTTTTCTTACCTGATTGTCTGAGGAATGTGCCAAGCACAACTCTGCTACATCCTCTCTAATGCCCTGCTCAGCTAACCAAGTAGCACCGATTGAACGTATGCCATGGGCTGTCTGAATGCCACCTAAGCCAGCTTTAGAGAACATCAGACGTACAGATTCACGATTGATAGGTTCACCCTTGCGTTTAAAATGATCACTTGTAAATACATACTCATAAACACGTGGCATACCCATTAGCAAGATCTTTAACTGCTTTGACATTGGAACTTCGTGAACTCTTCCTGTCTTCATGATTTCAGCAGGAAAGCGAATAACATCATTATCGAAATCTATCCAATCCCATTTCATTTCAGCAATCTCACCAGGGCGTGACAATGTATAGAACTGTACCATCATCGCATTCCATACAACGCCATATACTCTAGGTTTGCATTCAAGAGCATAAAATAGATCCGGTAATTGTTGAGGAGTGACTGCAGCTAAGTGCTCAGATGGCTTTCTTGGGTAATTAGTTTTGATATGAGTTAAGTCGTGCATATTTTCAATGCGACCAGTATTCTGTACAAAGACAGACATATCTTTTACGTAGTCACAGAGTTTTCTTAGGGTTTCAATCTGCCCTTTTTCTTCGAGTGGTCGCCACGCTGTGATGAGGGCATAAGCGGTCAGGTCTTTGAGCTGAATGTTACCAAAGATAGGAATGATATGACGCTCAATACGAAGTCTCATATATTCAAATGAACGAGCTGTAAGTTTCTTTTTAGCATACCAATCATTAAAAGCCTCTCTTACTGTATAAGAAGCGTTCATTGTCATATCTGGTACTACAGAGATGCTTTTTAGCCATTCATTTTTGAGCTGTTTTGCCATAGCTGCAGAAACATCAGGAAAAGAACCTAATCTTATGCTTAGATTTTTATTGTTCTGTTTAGCTTTTGCATACCAAGTGCCAATACCGGTAGCAGGAGACACTCTGATAAAAAGATTTTGCTCTACTGTATGATTGACCATTTTACCTGTAGCTTTAGCCTTTTTTACAAGGGCATTGAATTGTACAAAATTCATAAAATTAACCTTTAATTCGTCACTCTTTCGTCACTCCGTCACTCGCAAAAATATCAAAATTTGGGAGTGACGAAGGAGTGACGAAGGCATTATGATATGGTTAAGTTGGGATAACTTAGGATAGGTTAATTATATGCAAAGGTGCATTAGAAAGCCAGTTTAAAATGATTTTGGGATAGGTTGGGAAAGGTTAAAAGATGTGGATTTGGTGCCCAGGACGAGACTTGAACTCGTACTCCTTGCAGAACTACCCCCTCAAAGTAGCGTGTCTACCAATTTCACCACCTGGGCAACGGTGAATATAATAGCAAATTTTGATACTTTGTAAAGAGTAGTGTCTACAAGAACCTACGGTTTTTCAAAAAATTAGTATCTATATCCCAATTCATTTGAGTTCAATAATCTGTCTTCCTGACCTGTTAACAGCTTTTTGTAAATTGTGTCATACAGAAGAACATTTTGAACATACTGCCTTGTTTCCTTAAAAGGGATATTCTCAACATACATCGCAGCATCTCTACCCTTACCATCTTTTGATTTCCAGATGTTGATCCTGCCAGGACCTGCGTTATAGGCAGCAGCTGCTAAAATTCTGTTGTTATCAAATCTGTCTAGCATGTCTCTAAGATATGCTGAGCCTAATCTGATGTTGTTCTCAGGGACTACTAAATCACCAGTTCCTGAATATGACCAGTTATTCTTTCTGGATACCATCTTAGCAGTACCAGGCATCAACTGCATTAAACCTACAGCACCTACTGGTGATTTAATATCAGGATTTAACATACTCTCCTGACGAGAAATACCATATAAGAATGAAATTGGTACATTAGAGTAGGATGAGTATTTCTGATACAGGGTCAAAAATGGCTTAGGGAATCTGTAGTCTAGAGCACTCCATCTTTGACCAGCTACTACACTTGAAATTGCATAACTGATGTTTCCTGTAGATAAAGCCCACTCTGCCATTAACATCGCTTCATCATTAGTACCAGTCTTAGCAATTTCACGCCATTCAATAGCTGCATTACTATCCTTTAAAGCTCTAAATTCAAAGAAACGCACTGCAGCTTTATTTTTAGCTACAGTCTGTGGCCATTGAGCTGATTTTGATAAATGCTCATGGTTAAATGGCATTTTTAAAGATAATTCTTGAGCGGCTAAAAAACCAAAGAAACTTCTGTCTTTAGCAACCTTTGCCATGAGTGACTTACTCTCTTGAGTGCGTCCTATCTCACGGGCAGCTCTTGCTTTCCAATAACGCCAGTTAACTGCATTTTTATCAAGCTCTGTTAAATGATCATATAAGTCATAAACAATCTGCCATTGAGCAAACCAGATGGCTTTACGCATACGCATAATCTTAATTTCTTCTGACCAAACCACTGCAGGAAGATTTCTATCTACCCATAGAACTTCTTCCTCTGTAGACTGTCTTGATAAAAAGCCTTTTGCAATGATCTGGAAGATCTCTAATCTTTCAGTATCGCTGATCTTAAATTTCTCAGCAAAAGCTTCAAAAGCTGGAGTTGCACTCTTTGGATCAAGATTTGCAAATCTCTTAAAAGCAAGCACAGCAGTTCTTTGAGTGTTCTCATCACCTTCAACATAATCTAGTGAAAGCACTGCTGCTGGATTTTCATAAAGTGACATTTCTTGAGCTACACGAGATGCAAATTGAGTTTGTTCAAGACCATGAGCTAATGATCTTGTAGTTTCAGTGTAGTTTTTAGTGATATATGCCCTTTCAAACTTTTCTAGTTGCACCTTATCATCAAGATATCCATTCTGTCCCCAAAGGTAGATTAAACCTGCACAGCTTGAAGGATATGGAGACAGCTGTAAATACATTTTTGAAGCAAAGGTTGCTGCTGTAACATCAGCAATCCCCTGTTGCCAGCGAGCTTCATAGAAGCGGCATTGAAGGGCCTGTTGAGACTTTGCCATCTCACTGTCATCCTGAAATGGCTTTTTACCGATTAAATCTGAAACTAACTTGTATTGACCAACAGATGATAAATACTCAATGTATTTTCTCTTTAGCAACAGACCTAATTCCTGATGAACTTTTGAGTTAATAAACTGTTTAACCTGGGGGTATTTAGATACATCCATATTGTTAGCTAAATACCAGTAATCAATCCACAAGGATAATGGATAGTTTCTTAAGTAGTTGTTCTGAATTGATAAAGCTGTATCGGTATCCCCACTTTTAATAGCTCTCTCAGCATCAGCAAAATACTTTCTTTGAGCAATCAAAGTAGGTGTGGTTGCAATTAGTGGATTCTCATCCGAGAAATCAAATGGAGCAGTTACATATTCTGACTGTATAGCTCTTTCCTGAGGGGTAGTAGTTCTTACACGAGTTTTAGCTTGTGTTTTAGTATTCTTTTTTCTGCTCTTTTTAGTACTGCTATGTGCTGTCTTTTTGTTAGACGCAGTAGCTTTACGTGACTTTGAAGATTTCTTTTGAGCTGTACTCTTTTTTGCAGAGCTTCTTTTTGCAGAAGATTTATGGTGCTTTAATGCTTCAGCCTGCTCGATGGTTAAAGTTCTAATCTGACCTTTAGAGCTATTTGCTTGTGCTTGAGTATTAAAAGAGAGTGGAAGTAATAAAGAGAAAGTAAAGATAATTCCTTTGATTAGCTTATTGGTTTTCATTTCTACAAGGTGCCATTGGTTCAGTGTTTTATTTATACACTGAGATTATACGTCCAATGGCACCTTGTTGTAAGTATTATGCTCGATTAAATACTGTGTAATAACCAATAATGAGCAGTACTGCAATTACAGTGGTCAAAATGTATCTGTAATAGAAGAATAACTTAGGTGTCAGTTTAAAACCTTCACCTACGTTAGTTTCTTGGATATAGCGATCCCATTTCATACCGCTCTTTGAGGTTACAAACAGCACGAATACTAATGAACCTATTGGAAGAATGTTATTTGAAATTAAGAAATCACAGAAATCAGTAATACCAGTATTTGAACCGATGATGTGAACATCTGAGAGAACATTGAAACCTAAAACAGGTAATACTGATAAACCTAAGATCACGATAAAGTTAATCAGCACAGCCTTCTTTCTGTCAATCTTAAATAGCTCAAGATTTGCTGCGATGATGTTTTCAAACACAGCAATTAAAGTAGAAACAGCAGCAATTAACATGAACAGGAAGAATAAAGCTCCCCAGAAAGCGCCAAAGCTCATGTTTGAAAAAACCATGGTCATGGTAACAAACAGTAAGTTTGGACCTGCATCAGGGTTAATGCCGTAGGTAAAACATGCTGGGAAGATTACAAAGCCTGAAAGGAGTGCTACAGCTGTATCTAAACCAGCAATAAACAGAGCCTCGTTTAATAAACGGTGCTTTGTTGACATGTAGCTACCAAAGATAGCAATACCGCCCATACCGGTTGATAAGGTAAAGAAAGCCTGTCCCATAGCAGCCCAGACAGCTTCACCAAAGTTATCCTGTAACTTTGAAAAGTCAGGTTTTAAATAGAATGACACGCCGTCCATGAAACCGTCTAAGGTTACAGAACGTAAAGCCATAAAGATTAAAAGACCTAACAGCAGTAACATTAAAGGTTTGGTAAAACGCTCAATGCCTTTGACGACACCTAAAGCTACAATCAAGAAGGAAAATGCTACAACTGCAGCCATGCATGAGAATAGAGTTGCAGGATCCTGCAGAATGCTGCCAAAGTTAGCTACAGCAACATCTTTTTCAAGATGTGGAGCTACAGAGCCTGAAGCAAACTCAAAGAAATAGTAAAGCATCCAGCCTGTAATCACGCCGTAAAATGACATCAGGATGTAGTTACCTGCTAACTGCCACCATTTGTTGTGATGCCACTGTGCACCTCTCTCCTCTAAGTTCTCATAGCAATAAGCAATAGAACTTCTAGAAGCACGACCAATGGCTAATTCAACTGTTAAAAGAGGAATACCCATCGCAATCAAAAAGAATAGGTAGATTAGTACAAAGAAAGCACCACCGTACTGTCCTACAATATATGGGAAACGCCAGACGTTACCAATGCCTACAGCACAACCTGCTGCAATCAGAATAAAGCCCAATCTGGTTTTAAACTGCTCTCTGCTTGAATCCATAAAAAATCCTTATTAACTTACCTTATTATTTGAGTTTTATATTTTAGGTGAGTATTTATATAAAGCTATATACACTCACCCATATTTAATTAACCGATAAAGATTTTGTAGTAGCCTATTGCCAAAACTACAACCACAATCGATGTCAGAATATAACGGTAGTAGAAGAATAACTTCTCTGACATATTAAAGCCCTTACCTACGTTACACTCATCAATATATCTCTTCCAGGACATACCAGACTTTGCACAGACAAACAGTACAAAGACAATTGAACCTATTGGCATGATGTTGTTTGATACCAAGAAATCAAAGAAGTCTAAGATACCTGAATTTGCATTCAAGATATGAACATCAGATAAGATGTTAAAGCCAAACATTGGCAGTAAACACATTAAGATAATGACAAAGAAGTTAATGATAACTGCTTTGAATCTTGAGATCTTAAAGAGTTCGATGGTGCCAGCGATAGAGCTTTCAAAAACAGCAATCATTGTTGATACAGCTGCAATTAACATGAACAGGAAGAACAATGTTCCCCATAAGGAGCCAAAAGACATATTTGAGAACACAACTGTCATTGTTAAGAACAGTAAATTAGGACCAGCATCAGGGTTGATACCATAGGTAAAGCATGCAGGGAAGATTACAACACCTGCTAAAAGCGCAATGATGGTATCAAATGAAGCAATAAAGATAGCCTCATTTAGGATCTTATGACGATCTGACATATAGCTGCCAAAGATAGCAATCGCACCAAAGCCTACTGATAAAGTAAAGAAAGCCTGTCCCATAGCAGCCCAAATTGCCTGACCTAAGTTATTTTCAAGTTTTGAAAAATCAGGCTCAAGGTAAAATTTCATACCCTCAGCAAATCCATCTAAGTTAAAAGATCTACAAGCCATGAATGCTAATAAAAGGATCAGCACTACCATTAAAGGCTTGGTGTATCTTTCAACTCCTTTAATCACTCCCAAAGCTACGATAGCGAAAGAGAATACTACAGTAGCCAGAACACAGGCAAACATCACTACAGGTGACGCTAAAAGATTACCAAAAGTCTGAGCAGCTTCATCACGAGTGATGTTAGTTGGGATCTCACCAAAGGCAAATGATAAGAAATAGTAAAGCATCCAGCCTGCTACTACGACATAGAATGCCATCAAGAAGTAGTTACCAGAGAACTGCCACCATTTGTTAATATGCCATCTAGAACCTGCCTGCTCTAGTTCTTCGTAACAGTAAGCCATAGAGCTTCTTGATGCTCTACCAATTGCAAGCTCTACTGTTAATAAAGGAATACCTAAAGTGACTAAAAAGAATAAATATAATAAAACGAAATATGCGCCACCATACTGACCTACAATAAATGGGAAGCGCCATACATTACCAATACCTACCGCGCAACCTGCTGCAATAAGCAGGAAGCCTAGTCTTGTTTTAAATATTTCACGTGGTTTTCTTTCCATAAAGGTAACCTTAGTTAATTTTTACTTCTTTTATTACTAGCGATTAAAAACTGAGATATAGCCTTGAACAAACAGTACTAATACAATTATTGGCAATACATACTTAAAATAGAATTGCAACTTGCTGCTTACTTTAAGCCCCTGACCTGAATTAGCCTCTTTTAAGTAGTTATCAAAGCCCCATCCATAGTGCCAAGAAGCATACAGTACATATACAACTGAACCTAACTCTATAATATTTTGAGAAAGAATAAAGTCATACAGATCAAGAATTACTGATCCATGCCCCATAGGATGAATAAAACTTAAGACATTAAAACCTAAGATCACAGGAAGAGACATCGCAAAGATCAAAATAAAATTACAGATCACAGCTTTGATTCTGCTGATTCTAAAGATATCTAATGTAATACCGATGACATTTTCAAATACTGCAATCAGAGTTGATAGAGCAGCAAAGAACATGAACAGGAAGAATACTCCTCCCCAGAACTGACCATATTCCATATGTGAGAATACAGAAACTAAGGTTACAAAGATAAGTCCTGGGCCCTGACCTGGCTCTACAGCATAGCTAAAGCAAGCAGGAAAAATCACAATACCTGCTAGAAAAGCTACCAAGGTGTCTAAAATTGCAATTACTGAAGCTTCATAGGCAATTGATTTTTTAGAACTCATATATGAGCCGAAGATTTGCAAAGAGCCAATACCTACACCTAGTGTAAAGAAAGCCTGTCCGCAAGCTGCAGAGAGAATTTCATAGAAATTATCTTTAGTGATCTTTGAAAAATCTGGATACAGGTAATATTGGATACCCTCTTTAAAGCCTGGTAAGAAGAATGATCTAGTAGCTAAAAACAGCAATAACAGGAATAACAGCACCATTAAAGGTTTAGTAAACCCTTCGACTCCTTTTCTTAAACCAAAGGCGCATACAGCAAAGCCGGCAATGGTAACTGCTGCTGTAAACATGATCTGTGGTTCTGGCTCTTGAAGCATGGAGTTGAAAAAGTTTCCTGACTCTTCTTGTGTCATGGGTACACTTGTTAAAAAACCAGAAAACATCTCAATAGTGTAATAAAGCATCCAACCTGTAACCATGGTATAGAAAGCCATGAGCACATAGTTACCAAAGATCATGAAATACTTGCAGTATTTCCATTTTTTATTTGGAGTTAATGTTTCAAAAGATAGACCAATACTGCGTCTTGAGGCTCGACCAACAGATAACTCAATGGTCACTAAGGGAATGCCTAAAAGAATTAAGAATGCAATATAGATTAAAACGAACAGAGCACCGCCGTACTGACCTGCAATGTAAGGAAATCTCCAAACATTACCAAGACCAATAGAACAGCCAGCGGCTATTAAAATAAAACCTAAGCGAGATGAAAATAGTTCGCGAGAATTTGAGTCTGTATTTGGGTTCGAATTTGATTGTGACATCTTTACGTTAAAAAAGGCCCATGACGAGAGTCGAAGGGCCTTTATTCTAATTATTTAAAATTACTGCTGATCTTCACGAGGGCTATTCTCGTAAGGATTTGGCATTTCGGCTTGCTGCTCTACTACCTGATCTTCAACCTGTACAGTTTCCTGTTCAGTTACTTCAGTTGGAGCCTCAACAGCTGCGTTAGCCTTGTTCTGCTCATCGGTGATAGCCTTGATTGACAAACGGATACGACCGGTATTGTCAATATCAAGCACACGTACACGAACATCATCGCCAACACGTAAGTAATCATTTACATTCTCAACACGCTCTTCAGTGATCTGAGAAATGTGAACTAAACCGTCACGACCAGGTAAGATATTTACGAATGCACCAAAATCAGTGATGCGTACAACTTTACCGTCGTAATCCTTACCTACTTCAACCTCAACCAACAGATCGTTGATGCGCTTGATAGCTGATTCTGCTGACAATTGTGAAGTTGCAGAAATCTTTACGGTACCATCATCTTCGATGTCGATCTGAGAGTTGGTGTCAGCCTGAATTGAACGAACATTGAAACCACCCTTACCAATGATTTCCTTAACCTTGTTAGCAGGAACCTTAATGGTTACAACACGTGGAGCATAAGGAGATAAGGTCTGACGAGGCTCTGGGATAGCCTTCTGCATTACATTTAATAAGTGGATACGAGCAGCATGTGCATCAGTTAATGCATTCTGCATGATCTCACGGGTAATACCGTCAGTCTTGATATCCATCTGCAGTGCTGTTACGCCATCACGAGTACCAGCTACCTTAAAGTCCATATCACCTAAGTGATCCTCATCACCCATGATATCGGTTAAGATTGCTACTCTGTCGTCTTCTTTTACAAGACCCATTGCAATACCAGCAACAGGAGCCTTGATAGGAACACCAGCATCTAATAATGATAAGCAGCCTGAACATACTGAAGCCATTGATGAAGAACCATTTGATTCAGTAATTTCTGAAACTACACGGATGGTGTATGGGAACTTATCTAATGGTGGTAATACTGCCTTTAAAGCTCTCTTAGCTAAACGACCGTGACCGATTTCACGACGCTTTGGAGAACCAATTAAACCAATCTCGCCTACGCAGTATGGAGGGAAGTTATAGTGAAGAATGAATCTGTCTGAACGAACACCAGACATATCTTCAAAGGTCTGAGCATCACGCTCTGAACCTAAAGTACAGGTACCGATTGACTGAGTCTCACCACGAGTGAATAAAGCTGAACCGTGAACACGTGGAAGAATACCGGTTGCGATGGTGATAGGACGGATCATACGTAAGGTACGACCATCAATTCTCTTCTCACCTGATAAGATTCTTTCACGAACGATGTTACGCTCTAACTCAAAGAAGATCTTAGCAATCTCATTGTCTTTTTCAGCCCACTCTTCTTTAGAAGCTTTAATCTTCTCAGCAGTAGCTTTCTGGATCTCAGCTAACTTGTTCTGACGTTCTAACTTATCAACGATTCTAAAAGCATCACCTACAGCAGCTTCAGCATCAGCCTTAACAGCATCGATTAAAGCTGTATCCTCAGCTGGCTTTACCCAATCCCATACTGGACGGTTTACCTGCTTTGCAAACTCTTCAATTTCCTTGATTACAGTCTGTTGCTGCTCATGACCGAACATCACAGCACCTAACATTACGGACTCAGGTAAGCAGTTAGCCTCTGACTCAACCATAACTACTGCTTTCTCAGAACCTGCTACAACTAAATCAAGATCTGAAACTTTTGACTCTGAGGTTAATGGGTTTAATACATACTGACCATCAATGTAACCTACACGAGCTGCACCTAGAGGACCATTCCATGGTAAGCCTGAAGATGCTAATGCAGCTGATGCTGCAATGATAGAAATAATATCTGTTGGGATCTCAGGATTTGCTGACATTACAGTTACAACAACCTGAACCTCATTTACGAAACCATCTGGGAATAATGGACGTAATGGACGGTCAATAAGACGTGAAATCAGAGTCTCACCTTCTGTTGCTCTGCCTTCACGACGGAAGAAACTTACAGGAATTTTGCCTGCAGCATAAGAACGTTCTTGATAGTTTACTGTTAGAGGGAAGAAATCACGACCTTCAACCTCTTCGTTGCGGTTGCATACAACTGTTGCTAGAACTGTTGTATCGTCCATAGATGCCATTACGGCTGAATCTGCCTGACGACCAATTGCACCTGTTTCTAATGTAACTGTATGGCGACCGTATTTAAAGGTGCGTACTATTGGTTTTAAATTCATCAACTTATCTCCGAAACTTCCCACTATATTTGCCTCTTTTCGTGGGACTTATATAAATTGGGCGGCAATTATGCCGCCCTAGCCAGACGCTAATATTAGCGACGGAGCTTTAACTTCTCAACGATTGCGCTGTAACGAGCAAGATCAGAAGCCTTTAAGTAGTCGAGCAACTTACGACGCTGAGCAACTAGGCGTAATAAACCACGACGGCTGTGGTGGTCCTTCTTGTGAGCCTCAAAGTGAGGCTGAAGGTCAGCGATTCTTGCAGATAATAATGCAATCTGAACCTCTGGATAACCAGTGTCCTGTGGGTTACGACCAAACTCAGCTACGATTTTTGCCTTGTCAGCTACTGTTAACATAAAATTTTGCTCCTTTGTGATAATTAAACAAAAACTCTCAGACCGATCACAAACTCAGTTGAAAGCCGACTAATTTTAACATATTAAAGAGAAAATCTTTGTGCTTTATTTATATTTTTCACAAGATTTATCTAAAATTGAGAATTTACTCAATATTCATCTAGGAAAGTTTGGTAGAAAAAATATTTTCTTTTTAACCTAAAAAAGGAAGCAACCTAAAGGTTGCCTTAAAATTGAGCGAATATTGCATCAAATATAAATCTTATGCAGTGGTTAAATTTGGGTTAAATACTATAACTACTTACCAATATTAGATGCAATCTTAATAATGGTATCTGTATAGAAGTCTGTCATAGCCTGTTCGTTTACAGTTCCTGATAAAATCTGATAAGCACGCTTTACAGCATGATATCCCTGTCTGTCAGGTTGCTGACAGATTACAAACTTAAAGA
>OASD01000600.1_pt1 | contig 13416 bp, 13 predicted proteins | sample 1475531 | NCBI WGS metagenome assembly OASD01 (sample SAMEA3360668, study PRJEB22359) | human gut metagenome | biome: ENVO:urban biome; feature: ENVO:human-associated habitat; material: ENVO:feces | place: Bangladesh | collected 2011
ATCTCAAATCTCCACGTGGATGTTTTTTATTTTCCACGTGGGGGCGAATCATTTCCTCCGAAGTTTCATTTGATTCTTCCGAAGTTTCATTTCATTCCTCCGAAGAATTTTTTATTCTCCACGTGGGGATTTCGAAATATCCACGTGGAAATCAGTTTTCTCCGACACGGCATCGCCTCGACATGTAATTAGATCCAAATAATTGTAACGAGCCGGCGTTGAATTTTTCCTGCTTTTTGGCTGTTGGCTGTTGGCCGTTAGCTAGTGGTACTAGTGCCACTCGAATCTAATCTCTAACATCTAACCTCTAATTTCGTATCTTTGCGGGTGTATACCTTTCTCGATCTCTATGTCGCAGCTTAGCAATAGACCTTTATCAGACACTCTGGATCTTACCTCCCTAGGAGGCGAGGGTGAGCGTCGTGTCGTCATCGTAGGACACAAGTCGCCCGACGGGGACTGCATAGGCAGTGCCTTGGCTCTACGTAGCTATCTGCTAGCACGCGGTGCTGACGAGGTCTCTATCATGGTCGTGGGGCGTATGCCGGACAACCTCCTCTGGCTTCCTGGCGCTGAGACGATACATCAGCTCTCACCGCAGAGCGACTTAGAGCCGATACGTCATATATTGGCTCAAGCGAGGCTACTGCTTTTGGTCGACTTCAACCATCTAGGGCGCATTGGCAACCCGCTTGAGGCACTGGTCGGTGAGATCGTACGTAAGCCCGAGGTGCGCTCCGTGATGATAGACCATCATCCAGAGCCTGAGATGGGACTGGTCGATGAGATGTATAGCGACACCTCGGCGTGTGCTACGGGATTCCTCATAGCGGAGCTACTCGGCGGCGGTGAGTCGAGAGAGCTAGAGCTACATGGCGGTGCCGATATGGCGACCTGCCTGCTGGCTGCAACCTACACGGATACGGGTCTCCTGCGACATGGGCAGATTACCCCGACGCTCTTTAGGACCATCGCTCATCTCCTAGAGGTCGGTGCAAGGCATGAGGAGATCGTGCTACGGATCTTCAAGAGTGACAAGCTGAGCCGACAGCGCCTCCTCGGCTATATCATCAACGAGCGCACGACTTACGACCTCGATCTAGGGGTGGCGGTCTTTACGCTCAGACAGGAAGACTTTGACCGCTTTGGCATAGAGCCTGGAGATACAGAGGGTCTTGTCAATGTGCCCCTTGATGTGGCGGGTATACGAGCAGTTGCGTTCCTCCGCGAGCAACGTGATCCCGACGAACCAGTCAAGATCTCGCTACGCTCGCAAGGTAACTTGCCAGTCAATGAGGTAGCGAGCAAACTCTTTGATGGGGGCGGACATCTGAATGCCGCGGGCGCTGAGTACCAGGGCTCGCTGTCGGATGCGCTAGCACTCGTGTGGCAGGGACTGCGCCAGCTCGTACAGGATTACCCGGGTTGTTAGAGATTAGAAGTTAGAAATTAGAGATTAGACAATAGATATATGAAAGCAACAAACCATACCATCACCACCCTTGTGACACTCGTCCTGATGCTCCTACTGGGGCAGGGTGCCTTGACCAGCTGTCGCGATAAGCAACATATCAAGTCGCTCTCGGAGATGCTACGCGACGAGAAGAAGATGATAGACAACTTCGTCCAGGAGCAAGGAATGAACGTGCAGGAGGGTGTCGAGGAGCAGCGCGAGTTTGACCCCAACGTGTGGTACAAGTTCCCCAATGGCGTCTACATGCAGGTCCTCAACAAAGGTGGCGAGCTGGCCAAGCCTGAGCGTACGCGCGTCATGCTACGTATGAAAGGTCGCTTCATCGCACCAAACTACAACCACGCCTTTGACAACCTCTCTAAGGGTTACCAGCAGTCTACGGAGTTTATCTACGTCAACACCCGCGACCGTACGGGTTCTGTCCACTATAAGCTGATCCAAGAGCAATACGGCCACTCCATCGATGCGCTAATGTGTGAGGGCGTCGCCTATCCGCTCACGATGGTGGGCGATGGTGCTAGGATACGTCTTCTCGTTCCCTTCCTCCTCGGACCCAATGTCGCATACAATGCGGGTGCACCGATGTATTGCGAGGAGGTATGGTACCAGTTTGTAGAGGAGGCCTAGCGTCCTACGGACCTCTTAGGTGCTGTCTCGTGATACGGGACGCAAACTATTCATTTTTGCAACAACACACTTAATCAAAACTATGACGGTCATCAAATCAATCTCTGGAATACGTGGCACTGTCGGAGGCTCTCCGACAGACGGCTTCAACCCACTGACGATAGCACACTTTGTCGTGGGGTATGCACAGCACATCAAGCTCTACGAGTCTATCAGCAGACCAACCATCGTGGTGGGACGCGACGCCAGACTATCGGGAGAGATGGTGCAGCAAGTGGTCATAGGCACGCTGCTCGGTATGGGCTGCGATGTAATCAATATAGGACTGGCTACGACACCCACTACGGAGATGGCTGTCTTAGGACACCGTGCCAACGGCGGAATCATCATCACCGCTTCGCACAACCCGATCCAGTGGAACGCGCTAAAGTTCCTGGGGAGCGACGGCACCTTCCTCAATGCAGATCGTGGCAACGAAGTGCTACGTCTCTCGGAAGATCACACCGTGCCGTTTGCTTCGGTAGAAGATTTGGGACAAGTCATCTCGACCGACTCCTATCTGCAGAAGCATATTGACGCAATCCTCGCACTGCCCGAGGTGGACGTGGAGGCTATCCGCAAGGCTGAGCTGACGGTCGCCTACGATCCGATCAACTCGGTCGGAGCTATCGCTCTGCCCCCGCTCTTTGAGGCACTGGGCGTCAAGCAGTGGAGAGGGATCAACGACACCCCCGACGGTAAGTTTGCGCACAACCCGGAGCCACTACCTAGCCACCTCGTGGATCTCTGCGAGCTGGTACGCATAGCACGTGCCGATGTAGGCTTTTCGGTCGACCCAGACGTGGATCGCCTAGCGATCATCGACGAGACGGGGCACCCCTTTGGCGAGGAGTACACACTGGTCTCTGTCGCTGACTACCTCCTAGGCTATCATGAGGGTGGCAACACGGTCTCCAACATGAGTTCGACACGCGCTCTGCGCGACATCACCGAGCAGCATGGCGGTAGCTACACACCCGCAGCGGTCGGCGAGGTCAACGTTGTCAAGCGTATGCGAGAGACCGATGCACTCATCGGGGGCGAGGGCAATGGCGGTGTCATCTATCCGCATCTGCATGCCGGACGCGATGCGCTCGTCGGCATCGCGCTCTTCCTCACGCACTTGGCAAAGAGCGGCGAGACAGTTAGCCAGCTACGTAAGCGCTACCCCGACTACGCCATGTGCAAGCGCCGTGTGGAGCTACCTGCGGGGACGGATGCGGCAGCCCTCTTTGCAAACTTAGAGCGTGAGGTCGCCTCGCTGAAGCCCCTGACAGAGGATGGTATGAAGATCGACTTCGAAGACTCGTGGGTGCAGGTACGTCCCAGCAATACGGAGCCGATAGTCCGTGTCTATACGGAGGCTCCTACCGAGGAGGCTGCCTCGGCTCTGGCTGATGAGTATGTCTCTCTCGTCGAGCAGCAGCTAGCCCGCAAGTAGCCTATGGCAAGAGGTCGCAAAGAGCCTAGATATCTAGACGATGTACTCATCGAGCGGATGGGTGCCGAGGGGCAATGTGTAGCACATGTCGAGGACAAGGTGCTCTTCGTCCCCTATGCGGCACCAGGTGACCGCTGTCGCATACGTGTAGGTCGCTCCAAGCGGAGCTATATGACAGGCACCATCGAGGAGCTGCTAGAGCCTTCGCCACTGCGTGTGGAGCCTCGCTGTGAGGTTTTTGGCACTTGTGGCGGCTGCAAGTGGCAGCAGCTACCCTACGAGGAGCAGCTTCGTGGCAAAGCGCAGCAAGCTGCAGATGCGATGACCCGCATCGGACACATAGCAATCGAAGAGACAGAGCCGATCGTAGGTTGTGAGGAGCCGTGGCACTACCGCAACAAGGTCGAGTTCACCTTTAGCAAGAAGCGGTGGCTCACTGAGGAGGAGCTCAAAAGCCTTCCAGAGGAGGCGAGCGAACAGGAGCTTTGCGGGGTAGGCTTTCACAAGGCTGGTATGTTTGACAAGGTACTAGATCTGCATGGCGTGACTTGTCAGATAGCCGACCCGATAGCTTCGGAGATACGAGACTATCTCAACGACTACTGCCTAGCGCGCTGGGAGGAGTACCCTTACTACGACCAGAGAGCGCACGAGGGGGTGATGCGAACGCTCCTGATCCGCACAACGACACTGGGCGGGCTGATGGTTTTGATTGCTTTTGCTGAGGGCACCGAGGAGCTGCGCGTACAGCTCTTGGAGGCACTGCGTGTGCACTTCCCCCAGATCACGTCGCTCTACTACATGGTCAATACGAAGCTCAACGACAGCCTGGCCGACCTCCCGGCGCAGCTCTACAGCGGTGCGCCATACATCGAGGAGGATATGCACGGCTTGCGTTACCGTATCGGACCTAAGTCCTTCTACCAGACGAATAGTCGGCAGGCGGAGCGGCTCTATGAGAAGGTGCGTGAATACGCTCAGCTCACGGGCGATGAGGTGGTCTACGACCTCTACACAGGTGCTGGGACGATTGCCAACTACTTGGCACAAAGCTGTCGTTCTGTCATCGGGATCGAGTATGTGCCAGAGGCTGTCGAGGATGCTTTTGTCAATAGAGATCAGAACGGGATCACGAATGCTACCTTCTACGCAGGCGATATGAAAGCGATCCTGACCGATGACTTCGTCGCAGCGCATGGTCGTCCCGAGGTGCTGGTGACCGACCCGCCACGTGCAGGTATGGATGCGCCCGTCGTAGAGGTAATCCTGCGGGCGGCTCCACAGCGCATCGTCTATGTCAGTTGCAACCCTGCGACCCAGGCACGAGACTTAGCGCTTCTTACGGCTGAGGGTCAGTACCGGGCGGTGCGAGCTTGCGCTGTCGATATGTTTCCCCATACGCATCATGTGGAGCATGTGGTGCTGCTGGAGCGCACGAAGTAACGAGAGACCACGTAGATACAAAAAGCAAGAGAGGGAGTCCCCGGGTGGGGCTCCCTCTCGTCGCTTCTGTTCAATTTACAACTAAAACTAATCACAAAACAGTCTTGCCACACGGTGCCTCTCGGGCTCTCCGTGTATGGAGCGTGTACGGTACTCACGTATGGTCACGCTTCGCAAGTTGCTACAGTAACGTGTAGCCCGTTTGTAGGTACTTATTGAAAGGTTAAGTAGCATGGGTCTTCACTCGGGGACACTAGTAGCGAGTCGTTACTTGCGCCTTCGATTGTCTTGGGTGACCGCCTTTTCGAGCTGTCGACGGGAGAAGCTCCCCGAGAAATTGATCACAGTGTACTCGTCATCGCCCGTGACGATCATATATAGCTCGGAGGCGTTGTCGCCCTGTAACTGTCCGATCAAGTTGACGACCCCGTCATCGTTCTTGACATACATCAGCTGCTCTAGGTCAGCATTACGTAGCTCTATGATAGGGGCGAAGGTATGACGTAGCTCCTGTATCGCCTTACGGTCGGATGAGGTATAGATATGTATCGATGTGATGCCGTCCATAATACCCGACATAGCGTCAGCGCCGTCTATCTTGAGGCTCGCCTTGGGTACGCTCTGGAGCATTGCGGGGGATATATATATGACATCCACGTTTTTGATCTCCATGAGTCTAGACGTGTTGATACGTGTACGGGCTGAGCCACGCTGTGCTACTGCGGGTAGTCCCATCAGGAGGAGCATCGTGAGCGTGACGATGCTCAGACGTGAGAGATGAGTAATATATGCTTTCATAATCTGTACGTGTCTGTATCAGAGATTCTATATATAAGTCGTTTGAGAGAGCAGATTGTTGCAATTATAGATGAAATCAATTGCCCGTCAGGGTCCACCCACCCTCTGAGACAAAGGGGATCTTCTCCATCGAGCTCTGGTAAGAGTCTTGTAGGCGACCGAAGAGTTGGTCTATCTGCTCATTTTGCTCAGAGCATAGCTCTACACAGTCTCCCAGCTTGGTGAGAGCAGCGAGCGTATACTCATTGACCTGCTCCTGCGGTATGGGCTGACCATTGCGAAGGGATAGCTCTGCCTGTCGGCTATTGCGTCCCCACTGGAAGACGGAGACCCCTACGCCACCGATGAGTAGTACGGCAGCGACGGCTGCGTACTTACGCACCCACACCTTCCAGCGAGGGGTGGCTTGATAGGATAGGGATGGCTCTGCCTCTGAGCTCTTCGTCTGTGAGGCAGCACGCTGCAGTGTAGCCTCTAGGAGCATACGATCGGCATAGTATGGTGATCCAGGCTCCTCCTGCAGGAGTGCCAGGTAGAGGACAAACTCCTCGTCGGGCGTGGATATCCCGTCGTAGTAGCGCTCTAGTAGTTGGTCTATGTCGTGTGATGAATGTATCATAGTGGCTTCTGTATTCTATATAATAAGGTATGCGGATCACTCCTTCATATCTGCAAAAAGCTTTCGTGCCTCCTTACGTAGTCGTGAGATCATTGATCGGACGGTCACCTCTTTGAGTCCCAGACGCTGGGCGGTCTCTTCGTTGGTGAGCATGAGCTCCTGTCGTAGTCTCCACACCTCTTGCTGCTGCTCGGGAAGCATAGCGACCCAGTCGTCGATGCGTGCTAGCTGCTCCTGGGCTATGAGTTGCTCTTGGGGTGTCGCCGTGACTAGAGGCATCTCTAGTTCTGTAGGCTCCTCCGCATTGCGCAGACGCTGTGCTGGCGCCCGTAGCGTGTCGATACACTTGTTGCGAGCGATGCGGATGGCGTAAGCTTTCGGTGATGCGATCTCATCTAGATGTGCGCGCTGCTCCCAGAGCTTGATGAGCACATCTTGGGTCACATCCTCAGCCTCCATCTCGTTGGATAGAAGAGCCATACAGACCTGTAAGATCGTCGGCCGTAGGGGGACGTAGGTCTGTATGAAAGTGGCTCCATCCATTGTAATCACTGTAAACTAAAAACTATCAATGTGTAACTGTATTCCGCTCGGACCAACGGTCCAGAAGAGCGTCGTACATCATTAAGACGAGTGAGTCGCCAAAATGTTGCAGCGCATAGCACAAAGTTAGCTATTAGCTGTTGGCCGTTAGCTAGGGGTACTAGTTCTACTAGTGGCACTAGACGCACACCCTCCTCAGGCGAGTGCGTAAAAACTGGAGCGAGGCGCATGAAAATACCTTTAGGTAGGTATTGCCAAGTATAGGTACTAAACTATACCTTTGCACGGTTAATTTGATAGATGATAAAAGCAAAACAACTATTATGAAGAAACTCTCACTACTTACACTCTTGGTACTGCTCCTGTGCGCTGCTTGTGACAAGCCTGCGCCGAAGCCTACGCCAGAAAACCCTAACACTCCAGACACGCCTGCCGCACCACCTGCTAATCCTGAGAAGGAGTGGATGGTCAAGCGAATGACCATCGATGCGACTGACTATACCAAGTGGGTCTACCTAAACTTTGCTACTGGTGAGCTGGTCCAGGTGACTGACCCAGCCAATGACCTCTCGTGGGATCTCGGCCTGCATCGCTACGACTTCAAGACCAATGGTGGAGTGTCGGGCAAAGGCAAGGGCGCTGCCGTGCGTATTAGCAAGCAGAAGATCCTCACGGAGGAAATACCTACACCTAAGGATACCCAGTGGGAGCTAGATCGTCAGGGGCAACTCCTTATGCAGTTTGAAGATGATGGCCTAGGCTCTCATCGGACGAAGTATGAGATGCAAGAGGCCAACTTCCTCCTCTCCTCGGAGTGCGACGGATCTGGGGGCTTTCTCAACAAGGGGATCATCACGCAAGAGGGTATGCCACCTCAAGTCTATATAGACAACGCTATCTTCCTTATTCGGACAGCTTCGGGAGAGATAGTTCGTCTACGCGTCTTAGACTTTCAGGACAACAAGAAGCACCGTGGCTATATCACGATCCAGTACGCCATGCTGGTAGACAAGAAGTAGCGAAGCAACTATGCCACATGTTATACAAAAATCAAAACGCGATCAATCAATGAATCAACAATTACCACTGCTCCTAAAGCTCTTTGGCGTAGCCATATCCTTGTGGCTATTCACCCTTCCATTGGGTGCGCAAGAGTTTATATTTATGGAGGCTCACATCAACACCTCTGTAGATCATGCACAGCTACTGCCTGCAGACCAAAAGGGTACCGTCTCATGGACTGCTGCAACTAAGACGCTTACGCTACGGGATGTCCAGATCAACACTGTCTCGAGGATACTCGCAGGCTGGATGCCTAGCGAAATAACTATACAAGTAGAGGGCACCAACCAGCTTGTATGCACGGGCTCTGATGATGCCATCGCGATGCGTTCGTCCGTCCGGATCACTGGCTCAGGCTCTCTCAGCATTACCTCTGAGCAGGCTAATGCCTATCGATCTGGGGGTAGCCTGACTATTGCCGATGGGGTCTCCGTTACAGCCATCGGACTCAATGGTGGACTCGTGGGAGACTTCGTCTCTTCGAGCCTTTTGATCGACAAAGCTTATGTCACCGCCTCAACGCTCCGCGACGAGGGGATGGTGTCTATCGGCTACTTCAAGGAGCTAACCCTCGAGGGATGTGCTATCACCTCCCCCAGTGGTGCTAAGGTCGCAGAGCTCAACGAGGTGATGTCCATCACCCTCGATGGCAAGGAGGAGTATGCGGGCAAAGTGATCATAGCTCCCCAGCAGAGCTATCACAAGGTGACCATAGCTCAGGCCGAGCATGGTCGCATCGTAGCTCCCGAGGGTGTAGACCTGACGCACCTCCTCGCAGGTAGTGCTGTGACCTTTACCGCAAAGCCTGAGGAGGGGTATGCCCTGACCAAGCTTATGGCAGGTACTGAAGACATTACAAACACCCGCACGCTCATTGTCAAGGCAGATGTCACCGTCACGCCAACCTTTAGCCCTGTCAAGAGCTATCTGGTCTCAATTCAGAAGCCTGAGCACGGTACCCTCACGGTAAAGGAGAAAGAGTATGACCTCACAAAGGTTCCCGAGGGGGCTATCCTACACTTCATCTGTACCCCCGATGAGGGCTACGAGCTAGAGCATCTTATGGCTGGCGACAAAGATATTACAGCTGAGAAGTACATCTCCGTAGCGAGTGACGTAGAGATCAGCGCCTCTTACAAGCTTATCCCAGTGGACACCTACAAGGTGACAATCGTTAAGCTGGGCAAGGGCGAGGTAAAGCCCGACTGCCCCGACCCCAATGCTGTGCCAGACGGCACCAAAGTACAGCTCACCTGCACTCCCGATGAGGGCTATGAGCTTAAGTACCTTAGAGCTAACGATGAGGACATCCTAGAGGACCGATACTTCTTCATAGATGGTTACAACGTCCGTGTTGAGGCTACCTTCACTAGAGTGGGTAATAGTAATGCAGTCAGTAGCCCAGTAGGAGAGACTTGCTACACCGTAGAGGTTTCTTCAGATCACCTGACCATCACTGGAGCATCTGCTGGCACTCCTATTACACTGTACACACGGCTCGGCGAGACTATCTTCACTACCGTGGCTACGGGAGCTAGCACGGAGCAGATAGACCTTATCAGTACTCCCTCTGGTCTCTACCTCCTTACGATCGGTGAGACGACACTCAAACTATCCCTTTAGACAAAGACTACAACATCACTTCTCAATATGAACGCACTACACAGGACTCTCTGCCTCCTCTACCTACTATTAGGCAGCACCATACTTTTATCCGCTCAGATGCTGGAAAACAATCTGAAGGATCTCAGCGATTTCTACCACGTACCAGATCAAGCCACCTATCGTCTTTCTAAGGTGGTCGGCGCCTTTGGTGATCAGGATATTGAATTTGAATACAATGCCCACAACGACATCACCCGCTGTAGCTACTTCGAGACGGATACGATAACGGGACAACGCAAAGCAGGGCTATACCTAGATTATCTCTACAATGACAAGCACCAGTGCATCGAGCAGGTGGAGTATGGAGAGCGTAGTGGCTTTGACGACCTAGTCATCGCCAGGCGCTACTGCTATACATACAACGACCAGGGGCAGATGACCCTCTTCGTGCGCTGGAACAACCTCAACACCAACCCCGAGGATACTACTCTCGTGGAGGACTACAAGCTTAATATAGAATATAGTGCCGAGGGACTACCGAGCAAAGCTACGGTTCACTTTCTGGATCCTAATGACTTTGAGTGGTACGAAGGCTTTACCACTACGCTCGAATACAACAAGAGGGGGCAGCTCTACAAGCGCACAGCCGTGAATCCAGACGGAAGCCCCTTTGAGTCAGAGGAGATAACCTTTGACGCAGATGGGAGGTACATGCTAGGGCTCTCCTATCTCAAGGCGGGGAGTGATCTCGTTGAGACGGTTCTTGACTATGATGACAAGGGCAATCTAGTAGCCCTAGGTAGTGGCGGGTTTATCTATCAGTTTACATTTAAGACGGGACAACCAGCCGCTAAGACTTACTATCCTCTCCCCACGTTGGCACGTCTTTTCCTCTATGGATTTAAGAACTATAACCTAGAGGCTCTCAACTATCCGCTACTGTACAATGGCTCCAAAGACGCCGTGGCGACCGATGTGGACAGTGGCGGGACATTCGTCTATGAGTCCAATAAGCCACTCGGCTTAGAGCCCCTAGCGACACCCTCTCAGAGTCATTTGGTCTGTGACGATATGAGCTGGACGATTACCAATGCGATGACCGCTGTGGCTCTCTATGACTTACAGGGGCAATGCCTGCAGGTCGTAGAGCCCGTAGCGGGCATGGCTACTATCAGTACAGCTACACTCCCCGCTGGCTCTTACCTAATCAAGGCTGGTAGCCAGACTTTTAAGGTCGTTCGCTAGGAGCCACTCTAGCCAGCAACCTTAGGTACACGACTCGCTCATCTCGTGCGCACTTGCATACGGGATGAGCGAGTCGTGTGTTCTATGGGGTGCGTTATACGTAAGATGTGCGAAGTTGGGGAGCTGAATGACAATTCGTACATTTGTAGCCAGACTCAATGCAGAAAGAAAAGTAGTACGATCCTTATGAAAAACAGATTCCACCTAGATAGCAACTTCTCATGGTTTTGCTCCTTCATTGCCGCTTGGGTGCTGATGGTCTCCTCTCTAGAAGAAGCCTCTAGTGAGCTTCATGTGCAGATGGCAAAGAGTCTAGCACTCTCGGTCACATTCCTACTGATCGTACTGGTCGCCTGGGTGTGTCGCCAGATCAATCGTGGAGACTACCCAATTATAGGTATCAAAAAGCTCCTCATAGTCTTAAGCACTAGCTATATACTCCCTCTGTTTAGCCTCTTATTCTGGTTAGATAGATATTGGATCTACGCCTTTGCGTTTCAGCTACTGCTTATAGTCTCTCTCTGGGTCGGAGAAGTTAGTAAGTCCCAAAAGAGCTAGACGACCTTACGCTTATTGAGTTAACTGTCGTATAGGCTCGATCTCACAACAGCCCGAGACGTAGTAGCCAAAAGCCGGATCACAGCAAGACCAGTAAACAAAATAGGGACGGACACAAGGTCCGTCCCTATTTTGTTAGTGCTTTGTGCGTCTAGAGAGACGACTAGAAGGCGGTCCAGCCTTGTAGCCAGTTGCCCTTGCTAGCAGGGAAGGCGCCGACCTGAGCTCCTGTGAAGTCGGCAGGTGTACCGAAAGGAGCCTTCATGCCGAAGGTAGCTGCGGAGTCTTTGTTGACCACCTCGATGATGCCTGTGGTAGGCTTGGCGGAGCCGTTCTTGATCTCAAAGGCAGCGTCAAAGCCGTGGAAAGAGCTACCCTCGATCTTGCTATGCTCCATCTTGTCGGCATCGGGATCGAGGACGAAGCCCTTAGGATAACCAGTGAGGATGCAGTCCTTGAGCGTTATCTGACCACCACGACGTACACGAGCTGCGTACTTGTAAGCATCGCCCTGGAAGTTGTTGTGGACGTTGGCGACACGGGTAGATGCACCGATGATAGAGACGTTGGTCAGTGTGGGGTGTGTCTTAGGTATGAGCGAGAAGGTCTCGTCCTGAGCCTTAGCATTGTTGTCTAGCTCGATGCCGTTGCTGTCAGACTTACCCTTGCTGTCGGAGTGTGTCGAGGCGGGGTTGGCAATAGCTACGCCGTAAGTGATGCTACCGGTGAAGCCGTTGTCAAAGTCAAAGTTGTCATCGTCGCAAGCGTAGGAGACGAGGTGGGTAGCATTGACGCAACCACCGAAGAACTCGAAGCTGTCGTCCAGACCCCAGCTAACCTGAATATGGTCTAGCGTGGTGCCACGACCTACGCCACCGCAGGTGAGACCGTTGATCTCGTTGCTGTCGCCTAGGATGAAGCCAGCATACTCGATGCGTACGTAGCGCAGTACACCGCTATTGTCCTCATCGTTGTCGCCACCATAGCGATACTCCTCGACACCTTGGTTGAGGCCTTCGATAAACTGAGCGTCGGTTGGGGTATTGACCTTAGCTTTACCCAGTATGATGACACCACCGAAGTCGCCAGGAGCGGGACGACCAGCATTGCTGTCGACAGCCTTGGAGGAGGTGAAGACGATAGGCTTCTGTGCGGTACCCTCGGCCATGATCTTAGCGCCACGAGTTACGACGAGTACGCCCGTAGCACCTGATGGTGTGGGCTCCTCGATGATGGTGGTACCCGCGTCGATGGTGAGTGTCTCACTGGCTGGTACGGTGACGATGCCCTTGAGTGCGTAGACTTTGTCAGCTGTCCAGTGATTGTTCTTGCCACTGATGCGGCCCTCGACGACTACGAGCTCTTTGCCACCGATGGTGCGGCCAGTGACCTTGTTGTTGTCGCCACCACCATTAGGCTCATTGCCAGTTTCGTCGCATGAGGTAAGTAGTGCTAGGCTCATGAGGGTAGCCATCACGAGGCTTAGTAAACGGATTGTCTTGTTCATGATATTATGATAGATAATTAAAGTGTTGGTATCTCTGATTCTTTAGAAAGTCCAGCTAATGGAGGCACTCAGCGAGATGCCATCGCGGTACTGATAGACGACGTTGTCGTGTCCTGGCTCATAGTCGCTAGAGGTGCCGTGTCGCATCGTGTCTAGGATCTGATTATTGTCAGCGGCACGCTCGAAGTCGTCCACATGGTTGGTGTAGATGATATGCTTAGCGTTGAGTAGGTTGGAGCCATTGACCTTGATGGTCACGCCATACTTGGGAAAGGTGTAGGAGAGCTGTGCATCCAGCTGACTGAAGGGTGCCTCGTACTCCTGCTCGTAGGCTTGGTTCGTGTTGAGGACAAGCTTGCGTCCAGAGCGGTTCATCGTGAGATTGGCTCCAAAGGTCTCACTCTCGTAGGAGAGACCCACATTGTACATATAGGGCACCTGACTGTACATCGGTC
>OASD01000602.1_pt1 | contig 13410 bp, 11 predicted proteins | sample 1475531 | NCBI WGS metagenome assembly OASD01 (sample SAMEA3360668, study PRJEB22359) | human gut metagenome | biome: ENVO:urban biome; feature: ENVO:human-associated habitat; material: ENVO:feces | place: Bangladesh | collected 2011
CATGCACCACGCATTGAGACGCTTCGCATCGGCAAGGAGTTCATCGGAGCGGTCATTGGCCCGGGCGGCAAGATCATCCAGGGTATCCAGGAGCAGAGCGGTGCTACGGTCAACATCGAAGAGGTGGACAACTACGGTATCGTCGAGATCAGCAGCTCCAACAAGGAGTCTCTTGATGCTGCACTGGCTATGGTACGTGGCATTGTCGCTACCCCAGAGGTGGGCGAGGTGTACAAGGGTACCGTCTCCTCAGTGATGCCGTACGGTTGCTTCGTACAGTTTATGCCAGGCAAGGATGGACTACTCCACATCAGCGAGATAGACTGGAAGCGCTTTGCTACGATTGAGGAGACAGGTCTCAAGGAAGGCGACACGATCGATGTCAAGCTCATCGAGATCGACCCCAAGACGGGCAAGTTTAGCCTATCGCACAAGGCTCTCCTACCTAAGCCCGAGGGCTATGTAGAGCCTGAGCGCCGTCCGCGCCGTGAGCGCCGTGACGATGGCGAGCGCCGTGAGCGCCGTCCCCGTCGTGAGCGTCATGACGACTAGACAATAAAGACTAGAGTCGCGGAGTATCTGTACAAAGCGCTCTAGCAGAACTATAAATAAAAGAGGTCACCAACCGCAAGAACCGTTCGCAACCTTTGCTAGGAGCATGTGATGCGAGGAACTTGTGCTTGGTGACTTCTTTTTTCTATAACTTTGCAGCGGATTAGACAAGTTGGTTCCTATGCCGACCCATTCGATAGCAAATAAGCCGAACTATCTCGGACCCTTTATAACTATGGTGATCATGATGACCGTCATCGGCTTCATCACGAGCATCAATCAGCAATTCCAAGCACCTATACAGAGCGCCTATCTGCACTCGGCAGGAGCCTGGACCAATAGCTTTACGACGCTACTTATCTTCGCCTTCTTCCTCTCGTACCTGGTGCTGGGTCCCGTCTCGGCACGCTTTGTGGAGCGACACGGCTACAAGATGACGATCGTCAGAGGGTTGCTTTTGCTGGCGGGAGGTATACTACTCTTTATCCTATCGGCGCTGCTCTTCATGCACACCTCGCTTTGGCTCACGCTCTCTGAGACGGTGCAGCTGCCGGTGAGCTACTTTATCTTCCTGCTCGGCTCCTTCGTCTGCGGCGCGGGTATCACCTTCATGCAGTCGTCGGTCAATCCCTATCTCATCGCTTGTGCCGTCCCAGGTACCTCTGCTGTGCAGCGGCAAAACATCGGAGGCGTGGGCAACTCGACGATGACTATGCTGGCGCCACTCTTCGTCTCGATGGTTATCTTCGGCGGGGTGGCTGACCTCAAGGACGTACAGATCCAGGAGGTGATCCTGCCGATGACGATCCTGATGGCCGTCGTGCTAGTCCTCTCTTACGTGGTGAGGCGACTCCACGTCCCGCACATCGAGGGGACAACGAGTGGCGAGGATGCCGAGGTGAGCTTCAAGACGGTGTGGCGTATACCACGTGTACGGCTCGGCTGCATAGCACTCTTCAGCTATGTCGGTGTCGAGGTCTGCATCGGTGCCAACATCATCCTATACGGTAAGGACGACCTAGCGCTGAGCTATAAGACCGTCGCCCTCTACGCAACGCTCTACTGGGCCGCTATGCTCTTGGGTCGCTTCGTCGGGAGCTTCTTGAGCAGTGTCTCTGACCGCAAGCTACTATGGACGACGACGCTCCTCTCTGCGATCCTTATCCTGATCGCCGTCGTGACCAATCAGCCTTACTGGCTCATTGCCGTGGGACTTTGCCACTCGGTCATGTGGGGCGCTATCTATTCGCTAGCTCTCAAGGGGCTAGGGAGCCTCGCCACGAGAGCTTCTGGCGTACTCTTGATGGGACTCATCGGTGGGGCACTCTTACCCTTCCTCCAGAGTGTGCTGGCAGACCTCCTCGGAGGCTATCACTACACATGGCTCCTCGTCGTAGGTGGCGAGCTGTACATGCTTTACTACGCTTTGCTGGGCTCTCGCTTTAAGGAGTCGCAGGCGTGATCAATCGAATCTATTCACTTTAATCAATCATATGAACATGAAAAAGTTTATGCTAATCGTAGCTGCTGGTCTAGCACTAGTAGCTTGTAACACGGAAAAGAAGGACGCTACGGCTACTACCGTGGACTCTACGGCTGTTGTCGCAGAGGCTCCTGTTGTCGCTGAGCCCGAAGTCTTCAACTACGCTACCGCTGATGGTAAGCAGCACTTTGAGCTGACCGTCACTGGTGAGAATCGTGAGAATGCTACGCTTAAGGATGTCGAGGGCAACGTCGTCTACGACATGAAGAACGCTGTCAGCGCTGACGGTGTTAAGTGGGAGAGCGAGGATGGTCACTACTTCTGGACGAAGGGTGATAACTTCTACTTCGGCGAGGGTGACAAGCAGCTTTGCGAGGGCGCTCTAGTCGTAGAGGCTCCTGCTGCTGAGGCTCCTGTAGCTGAGTAATCGCAGCTCACAACGAATAGATATGCGAAGGCAAGCTGATGGTCTCATTGGCTCGTCTTCGCATATCTCTATTTAGTCGGGTCGTCATCTACACACTATGCCTACGCTCCTCAGACGCTGGTGGACTTCGCTAGGGCATGGCGTCCACTCGCCGACAGCCTTTCGGCTTATCACGCTAATCTTAGATCAGCGTGGCGTAGCGTACTACCCAGCGCATCGGGCAGCGCTCCACGATCTGGAGCCTATGCTGGATCATCGACAGAAGCAGTTAGCTCTCCAGCTACTTCATCAGTGGCCACTCACACAGCTCGTCACGCAGTACGATGAGGCGCTCGTCTACGACCGTGCCCTGATCCTATGGCAAGACGCGCCGTTAGCAGAGATGCCGTGGGGCACAGGTTCCATCCTTTGGCATGTCGGTCGCAAGGTGCCGATCCCCTTTAGCCAGAGAGAGACGGGCCTGATGGTCGACTATGGCGCTGGACAGCTACTCTTCCTAGACCATAAGTTGCCCTGCCAAAACTTCTGGACACGCATCAGACATTAACCCTATTACCTACTCAAAACAACCATACAACTATGAAGAAAAGCCCCATATATACCCGCCGTGGTGACGATGGTACCACAGGACTCGTCGGCGGTACACGTATCTCCAAGGGACACATCCGTCTTGAGTGCTACGGCACGGTCGATGAGCTCAATAGCCACATCGGCGTCCTCCTCGCTGAGGAGCTGACAGACGATACGCACGACTTCCTCCTCCGCTTGCAGCATATCCTCTTCAACGTGGCTGGCAGTCTAGCCACTCCTCCCGATCAAGAGGAATACCTTGCAGCCATGAAGATAGACCCCACGGACATTGAGAAGCTGGAGCATAAAATCGACGAACTGGACGCTACGCTCCCTCGTCTCAAGGAGTTCGTCCTCCCCTCGGGTGGTCGGACGGCTGCGCTCTGTCATGTCTGCCGTACCGTCTGCCGTCGTGCCGAGCGCAACATCTACCGCCTCCGTGAGGAGAGTCGTGTGGATGATCTGATCGTTCGCTTTGTCAATCGTCTGAGCGATTACTTCTTCGTCCTCGCTCGTACCGAGGCGCTGCGGACCTACGGCTCAGAGGTTACCTGGAACAGAGGTTACAGCACGCTATAAGCGAAGAAAGAGGTTAGAGATTAGAGGTTAGAGATTAGAAACTAGCTAGTGCCCCTAGTGTCACTAGTGCTCCTAGAAACTAACCTCTAATCTCTAACTTCTAATCTCTAATCTCTAACTTCTAATCTCAAATCCCCTTCGCCTCTTCCATTGAGATGAGGTTGTTCATCAGGGCGTAGATCGTCAGGCCGCTAGGCGAGTGGATGTCTAGCTTGGCTGCGATGTTGCGTCGGTGCGTCACCACTGTGTGCGGGGAGAGGTGGAGCACATCTGCGATCTCCTTATTGGTTAGTCCACGAGCCACCCATGTGACCACCTCGCACTCTCGCTGTGAGAGCGGAGTCTGCTTAGACTCGTCGCTCTCCACTGACTCTAGATCAGGTTGCTCAGACTCCTGGATCTGCTGTATTAGGCTCTGCGGGTCAACTGTCGGTAGGCAGACGAAGCTGTAGCCTTTGTACATGTCCTCTGGGAGGAGATTGTGGTTGATCGCCACGATGGTTGCTTCCTTACCTGCGGGGATCAGGTCTGGATTGTACTGTACGCCCGTCAGGAGCGGGTTGGCAATGATGATGTCAGGTGCGATAAATGTGATATGCTGTCGCAAAGCATCCGGATCGAGTAGGTCCACGCATATCTGTACGGAAGAGTCGGGGAAGCCTCTCCGTAGCGCTAGTTGCAAGCCATAAGCGAGGAGCTTGTGAGGCTCGATGATAAGTATCGTGTTTTGCATCCGTTGGGTCGTTTATGCGTGTCTATTACTAGCTTGTAGCGTCTCCTCTATCTGCTTGATGAGCGGTACGAAGAGACAGTCCTCGATATGGTTGTGCCACATCAGGTCACTCTCGGTGTTAAAAAGCTCGTGCAGCACATTCGTCAGCGCATAGTCTCCCATCGACTGATAGTACTTGATGAGGATGTTCTTAAGATCCGTGATCTTCATCTCTATGTGGTCGTGCCTACTCTCGAACTCGTCGATCGAGTAGCCCTTGTCGCGCTCACCCTTGAGCAGGCGATGCACGTAGGGAAAGAGCACCTGGTCCTCGTATCCCATGTGCTTGTGCACCTCCTCGACATAAGCATCGTAAAAGCGGTGGATCAAGGCAGCTACCTCTGGCGAACCCTCCTCCACAGCGGTGAAAAGATCTCCTCGCAGATCGGGTAGCTTGTAGTCTAGGAAGTAGTGGTGCGACCGCTGCAGGTAAGCTATGAGGGACTCTGCCGAGATCTCTTGTAGTAGTTCCTTGGGGAATGTGTCGGACTGCGTCGTCAGCATATTGACGACAGCTAGGAGCGTATTCGTGTCCACACCATTGGCTTGACACACCTCATCCACGCTCTTGTCGCCGAAGCCTAGGGGGATGCCAAAGCGGGTGATCACCATGAGCAGGTCGTAGTGCGTCAGGATCAACTTGCTCAGAGAGGTCTGAGCGTTGAAGGGATGGTTTAGAAGGGTAGGAGGATTCATGGGCAGAATAGTTTTAAGAATAAAAGCATCGCTATTACTAGCTAGATACTACAAGCAAAGATACAAATGATTTGCCGACCGCTCAATACCTACCAATAGGTAGACGCACAAATCTACATCATCGTCACCCGTCCGTGCGTCTCTACCAAGGCTATACGTGACAGTCTTACTGCAAAAAGCAAGCTCCCCCCACCACAGTTCATCGACTGCGATGGGGGGAGTCCCTATTTATTAGTAGGCTATCGGATTTGTTGCGATAGCCTTTTGGCAGTACCTACTATATATTATAGGAGTGCGTCTAGACCAGCCTTCAGGTCTGCGATGATGTCCTCGACATTCTCCAGACCGATCGAGAGGCGTACCATACCCTCGCCAATGTCAGAAGCAGCGCGCTCCTCAGGCGTATAGGGCGAGTGCGTCATACTAGCTGGGTGCTCGATAAGCGTCTCGGCATCACCGAGGCTCACGCAGAGCGTAGCTAGGTGCAGACTGTTCATCAGCTTGCGACCAGCCTCTAGACCACCCTTGAGCTCGAAAGCAATCATAGCGCCTGGCAGGCGCATCTGCTTCTTAGCCAACTCATACTGTGGGAAGCTCTTGAGACCTGGGTATGCGATCGATGCAACAGCGGAGTGCTTCTCTAGGAACTCTGCCACACGCTGTGCATTGGCGCAGTGACGCTCCATACGTATCTCCAGAGTCTTGATACCACGAGCAATCAGGTAAGCCTCAAACGGGCCAAGCACTGAACCGGTCATATCCTTGACAGCGAAGAGACGCACCTGGTCAATGTACTCCTTGCGACCGATGACGAATCCCGCGATCACATCACCGTGACCATTCAGATACTTCGTAGCCGAGTGTACGACCACGTCAGCACCGAGGTCTAGAGGACGCGTGATGAAGGGCGTGCAGTAAGTATTGTCCACCATCAGAACGGTCCCCTCCTGGCTGTGAGCTATCTTGGCAGCGCCTTCGATATCCGTCAGGTACATGTTAGGATTAGCCGGCGTCTCGATGTAGACCAGCTTCGTATTGGGACGCATAGCAGCCTTGATCTCATCCAGATTGCGCGCATCGACGAAGGTTACCTCCACGCCAAAGCGTGAGAGCCCGTGCTCGAGGAATGAGTAAGTGCAGCCGTAGAGCGTCTTGCCAGCCACGATGTGGTCACCAGCCTGTACTAGGGGGTAGATAGCAGAAGTAATCGCACCGATACCTGAAGAGGCGCTGACACAAGCCTCGCCGCCCTCTAGAGAGGCGACCTTCTGCTCGGCAGCCGTGCAGGTCGGGTTTCCTAGGCGGGTGTAGATGTACCCCTCCTCCTCAAGGGCAAAGCGTCTGCCGCCCTGCTCTGCAGAGTCAAAGACGAAGGTAGAGGTCTGGTAAATAGGAGTAGCCAGCGTACCGTGCTGATTGTGCTCGCTACCCGCATGGATGGCACGCGTAGCGAAGCCCATCTTCTGTAGTTCTTTTGGATCTATCATAAAGCTTTATCTAAAGGATTGATTATTCGGTACGAAGGTACGAAAAATCGCGCTCACAGCTATAGATTAGAGGTTAGATATTAGAAGTTAGAGGTTAGACTTTAGAGATTAGAGGCTAGGACTAGCACCTAGAGTCACTAGTATCACTAGGGGCACTAGCATTTCTCGCCAATAGCTCCGTGGAAAATGAAAATTCTCCACCGAGGCGCGGAGTGAGACTTCGGAAGAATCAAATGAAACTTCGGAAGAATCAAAGCATAAGTCCGAGATATTTTTTCGTTCCTCACTGGACGATGTAAGATTCTCACCGAGCTATTTGAGCATTCCTCCATGGAGAGCCGAGAGGAGTCCTCATTTATGGAGCGCTTACAGGTGTCACCTCTACTGTTTGAGCCATCTATACGACTTCTGAAGTCGTGTGATCGCTACGCTCTCTACAAGAGATAAAGCACCCCTGCGAGGGTTGATCAGACTTTTTTTGTGGTAATAGTTGCCCTATTCGGGCTATTCATCTATTTGTTGGATTAGAGTAGACCTAGAGCGCTCTAGATGCGGAAAGCTTGAGAAGTATGAACAAAACCGTCCGAATAGAATTATTATACACCAAACTATTACTGTTGCGTACCAAATAAATAATTACTACCTTTGCCAGCAAAGGTGCAGTTTCGTATTGTATCAATACTATTCTGTGTCAACTAATAGATATTCCTAACCAACAAACATTCAAAACAATGAATCACCGATTACTTATTGCCACGCTGCTAGCCCTCCTCGGGATGGCTATTTACGCGCCACTACCAGCTCAGCAGGCTGGTGAGAGCAATGTCATTGCGATTAAGCTCTCCGAGATGCCTACCAACGATGACGATGAGGCTATACCTCTCAAACTAACCGTACAGGGTGAGGGCGAGATAACTTTCGAAGGGCTTAAAGAGGCTTACGCATCCGACCGCACCTCCTACACGCCCACAGCGCTAGAGATTAAGATCCGCGGTGCGGTCAAGTCAATCAGCTGCGAGTATGTCAACGTACTCTCTGCCATGGACATTACTAGCTCCAAGACGATCGAGCAGCTCAGTCTCAAAAACAGCTCCATCACCAGTCTACAAGCAAAAAACGTCACATCGCTCCAGAAGCTGAACTGTGCCTACAGCTCTCTCCCCACACTTGATCTGACGGGCTGTACAGCGCTCAAGACACTCACGGGCAATGCTAATATGAAACTCACGAGCGTCACCCTCACAGGCTGTACAGCTCTGGAGGAGGTAGAGCTACAAAACAGCAACATCACCGATTTAGCCATCGCAGGCCTAGTCAATCTGAACAGCCTCAACGTAGCTCGCAACCCTATCAAAGAGCTTAACCTAAAGGGAATGAACAAGCTCACTACGATAGACTGCCAGCAGAGCGAAGTCACCACGCTAGACTTCTCAGACTGTGTTGCTCTAGAGGACCTCACGGCCAACTCTTGCAAAAAACTTGCTACGATAAAGCTTCCTAGCTCTGACAAGCTCAAGTACATTTACCTACAGGAGGCTCAGATTAAGGAGATAGACCTATCTAATCACGCTGCACTAACTCAAGTATACTTAGAGCGCTGTGATAAACTAGCTAAGGTGACGGCAAACAATTGTCCCAAGCTTAATCTAGTCAGCGTACACCTCTGCGCTTTGCCTGCAGAGGCTACACTCGCTCTCGTAAAGAGCTTAGCCGATCATGGTGCCGACTACAACGCAGCAAAGCCTGCTCACAAGATCTTTGGCGCAGGCATGAAAGTAACGTATGAAGAGAAAAATGTTTGGACTCCTAAGTCAGCAAGTGTAGCCAGACGCAAGGGTTGGGCTATCTATGAGAAAAATGAGGACACAGGAGATGAGCCTACAACCATCTTTGACTATGCGAAGGTCTCCATCGAAGAGGCACAGCACGGGACGATAGCTCTAGAAGGCTTTGACAAGGAGGATCTGCCCTTTATGCCACAAGGTGAGACCTACAAGGTGGTCGCTACACCTGAGACTGGATATGAGCTACAGGAGCTCATGCTCAACGATGATGACATCCTAGAGGCTCGACAGTTTGACCTGATGGGTGATAGCAAGCTCACGGCCACTTTTGCAAAGGCTGGCTCAGTAACCTACGACTACTACCTAACGAAGGTTGATGCTTCAAAGCCTGGTCCCATAACCTATACCTATGGATACAACGAGAACAAGCAGTGGATCTCTCGCACTGCGAAGGATGAAGATGGCAACGTCTCATCTCATCATGACATACGATACGATGAGCAGGGGCGTATATCTGACATTGACATCATGCTATCCTATGACAAGAACGACAAGCCTAGTCAGTTTGCCCACTATACATACGATGAGCAGGGGCGTATAGTAAGACGTCTGATGAAGCTCTTTACAACCGATATGGCTGACATCAAGATCGCCTATCGTCCCGATGGTCAGATAGACTACTGGGTCGAGAGTCTAAAGGCTAAAGTCATGAATAACTATATCTACAACGACAAGGGGCAACTCATCGAGGAACAATTCGGTGAGGCTACGGGAGTAGACCCCGATCATCCGACCATTTCAATGGCCTCTGGTAAGATCTTCTACAGCTACAACGACAAGGGTCAGAAGGCTACCGCTAAGTATTCTAGCATTCAGGCCAACTGGCTCTACATGAAGGGCGAGCTCTACTCATGGAATGAGCAGGGACTGCTTTCAAGCGTCCAGGCAGTGAACTATAAGTACGACAAGGATGAAAAAGATCCTGAGAAGGGTAAGCCTACCGCAGTCTTCGAGCTACGCTATCAGTATGACGACAAGGCAGACACCAAGGTCTTCTGGCCTATGCTCCCGCTGACAGAGGAAAATGGTGGGTTCGGCGAGTTTAGCTACGACCTCAAGGGTTACTGCACCAAGGCTGAGTACTGGCAATATGGCTATGGTAAGCCCAGACACACCCTAGACTTTATCTATGTCTTTGAGGCTTCACCAGTACACCTCCAGGAGCTAGTCGACAGAGGCGCCACAACCGTACAATATGCCTACGGCACGATCACCGCTGAGGGTGCATCCCTAGAGGGCCTTCAGGTATACGACACCACAGGTCAGCTACTCCGTGACTACCGCACGTCACCATGCCAGCGCATAGACATGGGCGTCAGCGAGCTACCCGACGGACTATACATCGTTCGCACGATCTCCTCTGACAGCACACAGACTGACAAGGTGGTTATAGCACAATAAGCAGACAAAACCTATGCTTCACTCTATCATAAGGCGAGGACTCATGACTATGCTCATGGGCCTCGCCCTATGCTCTCTTCAGAGCTACGCAGCTTCTCGTATCCTATTCACCACGGCTCTGCCAGTAGGATCGACGATCACACTCACCATCTCTGCAGATGGCGCAGTAACGGCTCAAGGGCTAGCAGGATCCATCCTCACCGATGGCAAGGCGCACGCCTACACCATCGAGAGTGCCGATGTGAAGCTCTCAGGAGCCATCACGGCTATCACGCTTTCACGCCAAAAGCTCTCTGCTCTTGACATACGCCAGGCAAAAGAGCTCACGGAGCTACGTTGTGTGGACAACAACCTTACGGAGCTAAACCTTTCCTTTGCCAAAGGACTCCAGCGTCTAGACTGCACTTTCAATCAGCTAGAGCAACTCAACATACCCAAAGCTTCTGCCCTCAAGGAGCTACGCCTCAAGGGTAACTACGTCAAGAGCCTTGCCCTTGACCAATGCCCTGACCTAGAGATCCTCGACTACGCAGACAACTACTACCCCGCCTTTATAGACCTAAGTAAGTGTCCTAAGCTACAACAGCTAGATCTCGCAAAGAATCAGTTTCGCTCTCTAGATTTATCCCACAATGGAGACCTTCGCGCACTCTCTTGTGGAGACAACGAGATCTCCTCTCTAGACTTAGCGCACCTCTCCTCACTGGAGCGCCTTTCCGTCGCCAATTGCTCTAACCTAAGCAAGCTAACCCTCGGAGAGCATCCCAAGCTACGCTACTTAGACCTCTACGGCACAGGCGTAAGGAGCTTAGACTTCTCTAAGTTTCCACTTCTTGAGGAGCTCTCCTGCGCTTATGGACAGCTCACCTCGCTAGACCTCTCACACAATCAGAACCTCCGCATCCTCAGCTGTGCCAAGAACCCCTTCGCTGGACTAGACGTATCGCACTGCCCACTCCTTGAGGAGCTCAGCTGTGGCGACTTGCAGATCAAGTCTATCGACCTAAGTCACAATCCCAAGCTCGTATCACTACGAATAGGGCACAACAACCTCTCGCAGATAGACCTCTCTGCTCAGAAGGAGCTCAAGGCGCTACACCTCTTCTATAACAACATTAGCACCCTCGATCTCTCTGCGCAGACGCATCTAGAGGAGCTACTTTGCAACAACAACCAGCTCTCCTCCATAACCCTTCCAGCTAGCGCTCCGCTTCGCCAACTGGACATCTACGACAATCAGATCAAGGAGTCACAGATGGCGCAGATCATTGCCCAGCTTCCCAATCGCACGGGGCAGACGAGAGGACTCTTTAAGGTTGTGAACTCGCCCAGCACCCTTGAGGGCAACGTCTGCACCAAGGCTCTGGTCGAGCAAGCTCTCGGTAAGTATTGGCGCGTCGTCGACTATGCGGACTTTGCCGACAGTGGCAATGGACTAGACTACAGAGGATCCGATGCTCCCGATATGGGCGAGGGGGTGATCAAGCTCACCTTTGACAAGGCAAGTAGCACCGTACAGCTCACCGTTGGCGGACTAGGTCTGCTTGAGTCTACAGGTACGACCAAGCCTATTAGCAACTCGAAGGATCCCATCTCCTATACCCTCGAAGGCAATGAGCTAACCATCCGTGGGGATGTCTACAAGCTGATCGTTAGCGGAGGCACTATCAAGGCCGTAGAGCTGACCAAGGCAAGCTATCTGCGCGAGCTCGAGCTACACGACTACCAGCCTGCGACCATTCAGCTGGCTGATCTACCCAACCTCGTGACGCTCCGACTGCACGACAATCAGCTCACCTCAATCCAGCTCAGTGGTACGCCACTGCTAAACTTCCTCTCCTGCTACGGCAACAAGCTAACCGTCGAGGCGGGGAAGAAGATCATCGCAAGCCTGCCCAAGCGTCTTGAAGAGGAGAAAGCAACGATCCTCTGGCTCAATAGCAAGGGAGCGGGTACTGACAACGTTTTTGCCAAGGAGCTACAACTCCTAGCACAGGCTAAGGGCTGGACGATGAGTGATTATCTAGACGGGAGCAAGGGAGACACTGGAGCTCCCATTGAGATCCCCACATTCATTCATCCCATCGTGCCAGTGGCTACACACGCTATGCAGGTCCGTCTCACAGCGGATGCGTTGCAGATTAGCGCAGCGCCTCACATCTCTATTGCACTGTACGATCTATCGGGACAGCTACAGATCCAGACGGTGACCGATGCCGAGGGACTACGTGAGCTCCCACTCACCGCTTGTCCTGCAGGGCTATATATCCTAGCCACTCCCTCAGAGGCGGTCAAGGTGCTCATACCATAGTAAACATGGACATTGAGGATATGGTGCAAGCCATAGCCTTAGTTTAGGGGAACGAAGACTGCTCGCCGCAGTCTCCAACAAGTAGAGGCTCCTCCTTGGTGGAAGAGCCTCTACGCTGTTCTATGCTAAGAGCCTTTTACTTGTTAAAGAAGGGCTCGAGGATGATCATCAGGTTTTGCATGAAGAATCTCACCGAGATGGCTAGCAGGATCACTCCGAAGAACTTACGCAGGATGTAGATACCTCCTTTGCCCAGCCAGCGCTCTAGGAGTGACACGGTGCGGAGCATCAGGTAGATGCAGACCACGTTCAGCATGATAGCGAGAAAGAGGGTCGAGATAGCTGTACCCGAGGAGCGCATCGTCAGGATCGCCGTAAAGGAGGCTGCACCCGCAAAGAGCGGGAAGACGAGCGGTACGATGTCGGCATTGCCCGAGGGGTCGTCATCCTGAAAGACCTGTATACCGAAGATCATCTCGACGGCTAGGACGAAGAGGACGATCGAACCCGCTACAGCAAAGGAGGAGACGTCCACTCCGAAGAAGCCGAGCAGGGGCTCCCCGATGAAGAGGAAGGCGATGAACATGAGGGCTGAGATGATGGCCACCTTGCTGGGGTGAAAGACTTTCCCCGACTCCTTGAGGCTCAGCGCGATCGGGATCGCTCCGATGATGTCGATAGAGACAAAGAGGATCATAAAGGTCGCAAAGAAGCTCGGCAGTGTGAAGTGCTCGAAGTCAGCTAGAATAGTGTTCCAAAGATTTTCCATATTCTGTGTTGGTTAAAGCGGTGTATAAGGGAACGCTTTCATCTGCAAAGGTAATAAATGCGCTACAACCATCAGGCAGGGGCCCCCGTACCTCAGGGTTGAGGCTTCGGACAGGGTGAGTCTATCTACCCCTCTGTCAAGGGAATCGAACAATTCCTTGGTGGAGATCATGGAATATCCAGCGAGGAACGGAAAAATTCTTCCGAACTTCGGTTTCTTTCTTCCGAAGTTTCATTTCATTCTTCCGAACTTTTATTTGGGGCCTCCGTGGAGAATTTTCGTTTGCTTGTGAGCTATTGGGACGTTCCTCGGGAGAGATTGGGATCAGCGACGCTATAGCAGTCGCTATAAAGTGAGGCTAAAGTGCTATTCAAGCCATCTATCCCCAGCTTTTTGCCAGGAGTGGCTCCTAGTGTATAGGGGCACGCGGGGTCTATCCCTAGAGGTTTCTACCCAAAATGCGGTAGTCCCAAATAAAATGAGTACTTTTGCACCAATTGTTGGATTCTAAAGAGAGAT
>OASD01000607.1_pt1 | contig 13371 bp, 12 predicted proteins | sample 1475531 | NCBI WGS metagenome assembly OASD01 (sample SAMEA3360668, study PRJEB22359) | human gut metagenome | biome: ENVO:urban biome; feature: ENVO:human-associated habitat; material: ENVO:feces | place: Bangladesh | collected 2011
CTTGCGCGATGGCGATGTAGTTAATGTTTATTGCCAGCCGTCCGGCGCAATCGGCGACCTTATCGGCGCAATACTAAAGCCAGTAACGAAGATTTTCTCTTTTCTTACACCGAAAGTATCCACGCCAAAAACAGATACCAGTTCAAAAACATCACCTAACACCAGCCTGAAGTCACAGACAAACATTGCGCGAAATGGCGAGGCGCGACCTGATAACTTCGGACAGATTCGCGCGTTTCCTGATTTGCTTCAGGAATCATTGTTTGAATACATCAACAATATTAAATATGTCACCGAGTTCATGAACTTTGGACTAGGAAAATATGATGTTTCCTCTGTGCGCTACTCGGAATCCAATCTTGGTTCACTGGCTGGTGCGAGTTACACCATTTATCAGCCTGGAGAAGTTATTCCGGTTGTTCTTGAGCCTTACGCATTTGATGATGTGGATGGGCAGGAGCTTTATGGGCCGAACGACACAAACTCTGTTGTAATTGAGTCAGCGACAACAACATCAGTTACCAGCACTGATTTTGCTGGTGGACAAATAGCTGTAAAAATACCAAAAAATTCCGCTTTCGATTACTTTGTTGATCTGGTTATGCCTCATGATGTGGTTTTTAAACTAAACATCACTTACGCGCTTGGAGGTGGCGCGTCGGTCACTGAAAACGTCACCTTATCAGGTAGTCTTGTGTCAGCATCAGAAACAGATGATGGAAATATTCCACCTGTTGATTACTGGTACACATTTATAATTAATAACATCAACTACTCAGGTGCACCGATATCATCTCTGAATGGCGTAACCATCAATAACACTTACTTCAACCTTACCGATAACCAACCTCTTGTTTCAGGTCCGTATTTCTCACCAATAGAAGGAGATCAGCTGTGGTTCCACTTTGTTGCTCAATTTGGTGAAGATCAGGGTGCTATTGTCAAGGCTGAGTGGTGGGCGGTGGATGATGATAACGTGCAGATTGCAGGCTCATACCAATCAACCACATATACCTTTGTGGCTGGCGGGGCGGATACCTACTATTACACAAGGAAAAAAACTCCATCATATGGGAATGCCAGATACGCTGTTCAGTTTACAAGGACTAACAACAGCACACAGCAATCGATCATTCAGCTTGATGAAGTCCATTCAATCGTCACCCGTAACAATGTTTCGTATCCAGATGACACGGTAGTTAAAGTCATTGTCCGCGCCACCGAGAACGCCACAGGCAGCCGTGACAGGAAATACAATGCATTAATCACGCGTCACACGATAGGATATGACCGTGATGCTGGCACTGTGCGATATACGCTTGCGCCTTCACGCAGTTTTGCTGATGCCGTGCTCCATAACTGGCTTATTACCGCTGGCAATCCAGAAAACACGATCGACATCGTGAGGTTATATGAAATTGCCGACAGCCTGCCTGATGAGCGTCTTGGTTATTTCGATTACACGTTTGACGATGAGGATAAGAGCATAGGCGAGCGTTTGCAGACCATCTGCGATGCGGCTCGTGTCACTGCGTTTTGGGATGATGGCGTGATGAGCTTCTCCCGTGATGAAAAGCGAGAATATCCGGCAACTGTATTCAACACCAGAAATACGCAGAGCGACGGTTACAAGCTAAGTTATGATATCAGCCTTCCCGGAACTTATGATGGCGTTAACGTCGAATATCGCGACCCAACAACGAATAAGCAGGCCAACGTTTACTATCGAATTACCGATGGTGGCATTGTCGAAGGAGAGCCGACTAAAGCGAAGAAATTCGATATGCTTTATGTTCGCAATCGCTATCAGGCTGTTGATCGTGCAATCCTTGAGTGTCGTCGCCTGATTTATTCACGCCGCAGCATGGAAATTAAAGCACTGGCAGACGGAGAATGGGTTAACGTTGGCGACATGATTCAGGTTGTCGACATATATGATGATGTGCAGCAGACTGGCGTTATTGAAGAGCACAATGGTAACGTATTCACGACAAGCGAACAGCTAAGCGCTGATGATAATCTTTATGTTGTGATTACCAGTTCAGACGGCAGCGTGTCAGACAGATTGCCAGCAACAGTAACCGGATTACATACATTCACCTGCAACCTGCCTTCTGATTTTCAGCTAAACATATGGGATGGAACTAATGTTCAAAGTGAATCCCGTTACGTGATGAGCACAGAGAAAGAACTTGACACTACTTTGTGGGTTGTCAGCCAGAAGAATCCTGGTAGTGACGGAACGACAACACTGACGATGAGTGAATACAGCGACGACATGTACGAATATGCCATCCCGTCATCGTGATACAATATACATCAAATTCACAAAGGAGCATTTATTATAATGGCTACCACACCAACCAATAAACCAATTCCGTCAGAAGACCCTCGTGACCTGAAATTTAATGCCGGAAAGATTGACGAGGTAGTGACATCTGACGCGCATTACTACACCGACCGCTTCGGTGTGCGCCGCTGGACAATTGCTGGATTTCAGCACACCGCAGAAGAAGCAATCAGTAACTATGGATACATTACGATGGACAGCTTCGAAGATGGTGCGACACTGACGCTACCTAATCAGGTTTTGCGTTATGAGGCAACTGGAGAATATTACCGTTGGGATGGTGAGTTTCCTAAAACCGTTTCTGTAGGTTCTACCCCTGAAACTGCTGGCGGTATTGGGATTGGCGCGTGGGTTAGTGTTGGCGATGCGTCATTGAGGCATGAACTTGAAATCACAAGCGCTATTCCTTTTGTAAGGCCAGAAAATTTCGGTGGTGTAGGTGATGGAGTGACGGATGATACAAATGCAATAAAAGCTGTTATAGCAACTGGGAAACCAATTTCTTTAGTAGGTAAAAAGTGGCTAATAACATCTACCATAGAATTTCCTGATGGATATGCTGTTGATGCAAGGTCGTCAGAAATAGTTGCGGACACAGGCTCTGCACCTATCTTCCTTTTTAAGGGTAATAATCTTGGTATGCATTTCACAGGCTCATTAGTGAGAGGGACTGCTGGTGCATTCATGAAGTTGGAAGGCCAGACAGATGCGCCTACAGCAAGCAATCAATATGCTAAATTATTAAAACTTAGTGGTGTCCATATCTCCTCGGCAACTATAGATGCCGCTCTTATTTTCGATAAGGCAGTACGAATAATATTCATTGATAGTTGTGTGTTCTTTTGCAGAAACGGAATAATTAGCAATGGTAAGTCTGTAGAGATTACCATTCAAAAATCAGTTATATACGGTGCCACGAGTGATACTGATACTTCTGGTATAAAAATAACAAGTTCAGGTGGTGCAAGCAAGTACAGTGAGGGGTGGCATATTTCAGACTGCACAATAGATAATTTCGAAAATACAATTGATCTATCCGATATATTTGTATTCACCTTAAATGGTGGCTACACGGCATGTAATTCTAATACCGGATATGCTATTACCGTGCGCGGACCGACTACAACAACTCACTGTCGAGATCTTTATTTTAACGGCATGTTTGGCGGTAAAATTCGCTTCCTTGACCAAACTGCTGGTCCTGTAACTATGCATGCCAGGATAACAGGAGAACTCCTGTTCACTAAGGCAGGAACGTGTCTTGCTATTGGGGCAAACATGGCGGCAATTGATATCAGCAACTTAAAGATTGTATCTGCAACGCCTGGTAACACTGCCATCTCTGTAGCGAACGGGAGTGCCAATATTAATATCCGTGGGATTAGTACAGATGCAACTCTTGGGGCAGGGATTATATTTAATGGGGAGTCAGGCAGTAACTGCTCGATTTCTGATTTTTCATATTCTGGTTCTGGAGAGGCTTTATCACTTGCTAGGCCAGTTAAGCTTTCCAACGTTCCTACAGTTGGTAGCGAAACTTTGAATTGGTCAATAAAGTACGATTATGTATCTGCATCAAAAGATGTTGCAGTTGGGTCTTACATAAATCAACTGCAAATGACTATTGCAAGATATAGCAAGATTAAGATTAATATTAACCTCGCATATTCAGGTGGGGCAGCAAGCAATTCTCAAGTTATTGGAATAACAGTCCCTACTGGGGTGGTTCTGCCAAATGGTACGAACTCGATGCAGTTCACATTACCAGCAACTGCTGGAACATTAACTATGAGCATTGATGCAACAACAACGCTAGACTTCAAGAATCTGTCATTCAGCATCGATAACAGAGCTGGTAACCAACTGCGTATTTTGGCCGGCTCTCACTTGTCTGTATCTTTAGATAATTAACTATCAACTAAAACCCCGCTTCGGCGGGGTTTTTTTTATCATCAGAATGGAATGTCGTCATCGAAGTCCATCGGAGGCTCATTTCCTCCTTGTGGGCTTTGTTGTTTTGGTTGCTGCTGTTGCGGTGTTCCCCATCCTCCTTGAGGTTGCTGTCCTGATTGCTTGCGTGATTGTTGCTGACCAGAATCATCGCGCTTGCCGCCAAGCATCTGCATGACGCCACCCATCTGTGGAATGACAATCTCAGTGGTATATCGGTCTACGCCGTTGCTGTCAGTCCATTTGCGAGTGCGAAGCTGACCTTCGATATAAACCTGCGAGCTTTTGTGAAGGTATTCTCCTGCAACTTCCGCAAGTTTCCCGAAAATGACTACGCGATGCCACTCTGTCTGTTCTTTCTTTTCTCCTGTCTGCTTGTCTTTCCACTGCTCAGATGTTGCAACGGAAAGATTGGCAATAGCAGAGCCAGATGCAGAATATTTAACTTCCGGATCGTTACCGAGAGTGCCGACAATAATTACTTTATTTACGCCGCGTGCCATTTATTAAAATCCTTCAATTGGAGTTGGTTTATGTTCGATTTTCGCTTCTTCCTGCGGTTCTGGCTGCTGTGGTTGCGGTTTAGCCAGTTTGGCAGGGTTGAAATTATCCTGCGGAGTTATTACCACAGGAGATAATTGCTCATCATTGATGAAAGACTCAATGCGATCGTATTCTGCAGCAGAAGCAGCCAGAGAAGGCCAGATTGCGCGAATCTTATCTTTCAGGTTATCAGGTATTGATTTTGCTTCTTCCTTCAAGCCTTCCATGCCTTTTGCGGCGGAAAGCTGAAGTCGTGAGCGCCATGACTCAAATTCTTCGTCAACTTTAACGCCAGAGTCCACCCATTTGATGAGTCCGCGACCGTGAGCCTCTCCAATATACCCATGACGAACGCTTTCACGACCAGATTCAAAGAAGATTGGGCGTAGCTCTTCTGGTAATTTGGTAAACTCCTGAATTTTGCCCCCATCGTGCATCATCATGCTCACGGTCATTTCGAACATGAAGTCTTTCTCGCACACTGGCTGCAACCCCAGCGATACAGGCTCCTTCGGATTTGCGAAGTCAGTTTTCTGGCGAGCACGAAGACATACGATGATATGCATATTGCTTTGCAGCATAGCATTCATGAACTTCTTGTGTTCAGCTTTGGCACGCTTCCAGTCAGCCATTTTTTTTCCGTTAAGCAGAGGCTTTTCAGCAATCTCAGTGCAACTTCCTTCTCCTTCCCATTCGTGCGAGCCAGAATCAATAACAAGGACCTTAACGCCAGCAGCCTGAAACTCTTCAATGGCCTGACGGTAGCGAGCCGGGCTGAATGGAGCATACATATCAGCGTGCAGGAATTTACCATCAAGGATGTTTGAATACAGACGACCGCGACCGTTTTCAGTATCAAGGAATCCGATTTCTTCTGGTGAGTCAACCATCCCGCGAGCCAGCTTAAGTGCGCTATATGTTTTTCCGCTACCAGACTGACCGGAAATACCGATGACCACGCGAGAACCTGAACGCTCTGCTGGTTTAATATTGAGAATACCCATTTGCATCACCTCACTAATTATAAATTAAATTGCTTCTTGAACCATTCAGGCGTTTCCATTTCGATGACAGGATTACCCATTGAATAACCCGGCCACGAATTAGCTTTTTTGCACGCCTTGTAAATTTCCATTGCACCATTCAACTGAATGCGACCGATTCGTAATTGCTCTTCAGTCAAACGAATCAAAGCAGGAATGAACGGCGCTTTCTTTTCCTGCACGAGAAGATTCACAGAGCGTGGAGCGTGGCCGTATGCCGCAACAAACATATCGTGTTGCATAGCCATTTTCATAAAGTAGCCAAGTCGCGCAGCATGACGGAAAAACTCATCAGGCTTTGCGCTAACTGCCGTTTTGTAGTCAATGATGTCACCACCTTTTGTCAGGCAGTCAAAACGAACCTTTGCCTTTTCTCCGTAAAGCTCACCGAGGATTGACACTTCAGCGTAAGCTCCGGCAAGAAGACTGCTGTAATAGCTGTTTGCGTGGATTACAGCGCGCATTTGCTGAATAGCGTCGTAGTCACCACCTTCGAGCATTTTCTTTCCTGCCGCAGCTTTTTCAGCTTCTTCACGGATGACATCGTAAATCTTCACTGGTTCGCCAGTTGCACGAATGATTTTGACCACCTCAGTTTTAGACTTCCCTGAGAGTCCTTTGATGCCTCGTTCTTTCGCCCATGAATTCATATCAGCAGTAGTTACCAGTACCGTGGGTTTTCCATCTTTGTCTTTTGGAAAATCATCTACAACTGGCATACGAGCATATTCAGCATCGAAACGTTCAGGTTCAAGCAGAGCTGTATGGCTTCCTGTGCCGAAAATTAGGGCTTTTGACTGCTCATCTTCTTCGTCTTTGTAGCGCCAAGCTGCGGGACATCTGTCATAAATGTTCCACAGGCCAGAACCATTAATATGCTCGGTGTCGGCGTGGTATTGCTCATTGGTTAATTCATTATTGAAATAGACTTTCATTGTTAACCTCACTCATCATCACGTAAATGAATCTACATCAATCCACATCAAAAGGCAAGCCAAAATAGAAAAGCGTGGCTTTTTTTAGTTCATCAAGTCCGTAAGCGATGGCGGCATAATGACCAAGCCTGCACATCTCAGTTAACACGGACGATTGCTCCTTGCTCACCCTGCTTTTGCTTTTGTCACGTCGCTTTGACTCAATCATCCCGCAACTGTGCTTCACTCCCGGCGTCATTATCACATTGTCGCCTATTCCAGTCTTAACACCCATCTTCTGGCGCTTCAGCACAAACTGCACCCTGCTTGATGTACCAGTTTCGTTTGGCACATGAAACCACAGAACATCAGGGAAGCGATGTTGCATCCATGTACCGTAACCCATCTGGTCAGTCTCTTCTTTCGGACACTCCCCACGATAACCGCTATCAAACACCCATATACCACTGTCAAGCTGCTTCACTTTGTTCTCCTGTGAAATCTTTTCTGTGGATTATATCTCGACCTTTATCATTAATACGATGCGTGATGCGTTTTGGCGCTTTAATCAACCCTGCATACATCATGAACTGTTTGGCGTTCTGGCATTTCAGGATTTTCCCAGCTATTGATTTATCATCAAGGTGAGGAAAGACCGCCTTTGCCTTGAACATGTTTTTCATGTGAGTTGCGCCGCCATAAGGGTAGAAAACTTCATTAGCCCAGCCTTCTTTGCCATCACAACGGTTAATCCAGTAGCGATATAAAATTCCCTCTCCGTCCTTCGTCAACTGGACTTTGAAGTCCATAACATCAGCCCATTCGTTGTCGGTATACGCGCGTTCATTCAGTGCCGCATTCGGGTCGCGCAAAACATGATCGCAATGTCGACAATAACGCGCCGTTGGGTCGTTTTTAGTGCCGCAACCATCATCAAAAATGCGTATTCCGTGCTTATCGAAGCCGCAACGAATGTAACTGAAAAACTCCTCGCAACGACCATCTGGCGATAGTGGGTCTTTTCCTATGCAGCGGCGCGCATATGGGCTGTTCATTGTTCCACATGTGTGACACGGAACTTGTTCGCCACTGCGTTTTGAACGTTGTGCTTCGGCTTCTTCAAGAATTGGGTCTTCATATAGCTGACCAAGCTCAAACATCGTTCCTGAGAAATCAAGAACCAGATGGTCTTCTTTATGATACCCGGCATCAATTTGTTCTTTCTTCAGCAGGCGCATTCCGCGGCCAAGCAACTGAACAAGAAGGGTGAGTGACATTATTTTTCGTAATATGCAGCTCGTATCCCATAACGGTATATTTACGCCAGTTGTAAGTGCGGCTATCTGGAATGTGAATTTTTTGCGCCCGGTGTATGCATCTTTTAGAGCCTTCCTTCTGGCTTTTGACCCCATATCTTCTGTAACTATTGAATAACTCCCTTCTGGTAGGTATTTTGCCGCCTCCTGACAATGTTTTTTACCAGCACATGTAATCAGTACGCCGTTTCTGTTTTTAGTCAACTCCATAACCTTGAGCATGATTTTCTGCGTCAACGTACCTTGCTCAAGAATTTCTTTTTGCATCTGCTTGAGCTGCTCGGAGGTAAAGTCCTGAGTGCCATCAACATCTGAACCATGAAAATCTGAAAGGTCATAATGCAGACTATCAACATCATGAAGACCAAAAATTGTTGGCACAAGAAAACCGTTTTCAACCATGTATTTGGTGTCTATGTTGATAATCTCCTTCTTCCAGAAAGCGCCTTTTATTGATGTAGTTCCGCGAAACGGTGAGCCTGTATAACCTATTATTCTCAACTCATGGCCGTGCTTATCTTTGCACCTTTTCATTAGCTCATTAATTATCACTGCATACTGCGTATCACCATTATTAACAACATCAATGTCATTAACCATATGATTTTCATCGATAAGCAGGAATCTTGGGCAAAAGTCAGAGAGCGCACCTTTTGCAATAACATTCCCTGACTCATCCTTTTTATCAAACAAAGCATTTATAACAGTACCCTCAGAACCACAGATTATTGGATAAGTAGAACTTTTCCTACCCAACGAAGCACTGAATAGCGAGTTTCTAACACCAAGTGACCATAGCTCTTCCGCATCTTGCTCCACTATTTCGCCCTGTCTTGATAAAATCATCCCTGAATAGCCCATTTCCTGAAAACGTTTTGCTATCATGGCAATCATCAGGGACTTTCCACTACCGACACTTGCTGTTACATAGCTTGGTCCAACATAATGTCGTATCACATCACCTGTTAACTTATATATCAACCACTGATATGGTCTTGGCTCGATATCACCAGTATCCAAGCAAGATTTCAGCAAGTTAATGTCAATCTCTGAAATCATTTTGTCTATTTTATGCGTCATAGCAACTAACCTTTGTTGATGTTTCTACGTCAGTTAGCTTATACTCAATCTACACCAACAATCAAGGGTCAATTTATGAGATACGACTGGAAGGACATTGAACCAAAAATGCTCGGAAATTGGCAAGCTGCCATCATGTCTATCGTCAATGTGGATAGCAGAGTTTTCAATGGCAAGCACCAGCCATGCCCGTCATGCCTTGGCAAAGACAGGTATCGTTTTGATGATAACTTCGAAACAAAAGGCGATGGCGGAGCAATCTGCAACCAGTGTGGTTCCGGAAGCGGAATGAACTGGCTGATGAGACTATCCGGAATGAGCTTTCCTGAAGCACTGGAGGCGCTGGGAGGATTCCTGAACATGCACCCTCGCGAAAAGCTGGAGGCAATCAGGAAGGAACTACCGAAGATAAATCACAACGATGACTTCATCACCGAGCAGGAAGTCGCCGCGATCATGGCTAAAACGACTTGTGTCGCGATGAGTGAGTGGACGCTGATAAATGGTATTGGTTGCGACATTAACGTCGTCAGAGGTAAATCCAGAGAGCTTATTGCGGTTGAGATGATGCGCTCTGACACAATGAAGCCATGCAACGTGGCATTCATTGGCATGGGTGGTGATTCATTCAAAACTTTTTTCCGCGCAGGATACAACAAGTACTCAGCCATCAACGGTAAACTCACGCGCGGCGCGATAAGCCCAATCGGAGAAGATAACGGAAAGTTCATTTACCTGGTATCTGATTATGCAGATGCGTGGAAATGCCATTACTTCACTGGTGCGCATGTCTGGTGCTGCTGGTCGCCGGAAAACATGTGGGAAGTGGTGCGCTCTGTTAGCGATGAGGTGAAAGCGAGGTTGCGCTGCATAGTTAATTATAAATTCGACGAGCTGTGCGCCGCAGAGAATGCAGGCCTTCCGGTGATGCTTCCTGATGATGCTGACACTATCAGGATGGCAAAGAGAATCATGAGAAAGATTTATGACGCTGGCGAGTTGATAGAAAAAATGTCAGTCAGCAGATAAAGGAAACCCTCCGATTGGAGGGTTTTTGTTATTCATTGAACTCTGGCGCTTGAGTCCAGAAGGCTACATTTCGCAGCGACTTACCCGTGTGATTGCACCAGTATATTCCTGAGTCATCATACTTGGCAGTAACCTTGACTCGATCAGCATCAATAATAACAACCTCCTGCCCATCATTAGGGTCGAAAAGACGCGCATCTTTCCAGTTAGCAATCTCATTAAGGGAAAGAAGCACATAACCGGGAAGATAAGCTTCGACATCAGCGATGTGAACTATTGTTCGCTCCGCTCTCTCTCCTGTGTAGTCTCCATTCCACTCATAAAGAATAATCGTGTCTCCAACCTTAAAATCACGATCGTTCTTTCTTAGCTCCGCCTTCTTGTGTCCGGTAACTACAGGCCAGAAGTGTTCAGGTAAGATTTTTAGTTCGTGTTTTTTGCTCATTTCAAACATCCTCATAACACCAATATGCAACGCAAATTATTTCAACCAAATCATTTGATGATAAAAATTTATTACCATCATAAATTGCGTGAATTCTTTCACCATCAACAGTTAATGCCATAACATTTCTTCCTATCTGCGGACGCCAGAGATAGCAATCAAACCATTCAACATCATACCAATCATCTTCTGGACTCATTTCAACCTCGGATTTATGTGCACAGTGTTTCCGATAAATACGCAGTAACCATCCTCTTCAAGTGATGGCAATACACTTGACCTGAGGCGGTCGTAAATTTTAGGTATTCCTTTGAATGGCCTAACATTTTTAAGTGAATCATAAAGCCACTTTACCGTTACGTTTGTTTTTCCTTTCTGAGCGGCAGAGCGTAGCTTTTCGGCAACAACATCAAATTCAGAACGCTCGCCAGCATATCCATTTGATTCCACGGCGTCGGTGAATGTTTTTGTCAGTGCGTCATAAACGCTGATAGCGCGACTAATTTCATTTTCACAGATAATTTTTGACCTCTTTCCTCCATCACACCAGTTTTCAGCAGCGTGAAATATTGCTGCCAGGCGGATTATTTGCTTATCAGCTTTACCCATTGCACCACGAAGAAGAACATGGTCCCACTTACCGCCTGGAAGGAAGTTTTTCTCCCACTGGTTTCGCAACATGCCGATCATTCTTGCTGAATCATTGTGAAGAGTCAGTCTTGTTTTTTCTGCTGACACAACATTATGTATAAATCTTGCATATTCCGACCTCAAGCTGTCTGGCATTGGCTTGCTTACAGGGCAGTCATTAACCATGTCCCAGTGTTCGCGATAGCCAAGCATTGATTGCTCGCGCAACATCAGGAAACGTTCAGAAAGACCGTTCCCCCTGTCGCCAGCGGCAAGAATGGCATCAATACTTTCATCCTGCGCAATCACACTTATGTTTCCAAGCACGTAACCAGATGAAACGCCACGACCAACACGAGCAGAGCCAATGAATCCTCCATCCCAGCCCTTCAGGATGACTTCGGCGTTTGCCTTTCCACCTTCTTTTCCGTAAGAGAGGCCAAGGCATGTGTTAAGGACGCTTGCCTCGTCACTTATCAGGTTAAAAAACCCACCTTCATGGATGGCCTGATGCTGAACAGCCTCCGGCGTTGCGTCCGTCAGTGGATATGTAATCGTATAAAGCTCTTCCAGCTTCTCCTTTTCCCGAGCAATATCATCGCCGATTAGTGCCTTTGCATTCTGATTACTGGCCTCTTTATATGCCTTCATCAACTCTTCAATGCGAAGATTTATTTTTATGATCTGCTTTTCCATCTTTTTGGAAAGATTGTCATATTCAATCTTCACCGGATTCATGTGCATTGAGTTGATGGCGGTTTTCCCTGCTGATGGAGGCTGAGAAGTAACCACGTAAAGAGAAACTGGAAGTTCTGAATGGTAATACTCAACGCTAAAGTTTCTCGTCATTGCGCTGGCAACGCACCCAAGCAAATGCATGAACGATGTATTTATTGGGAACTGAACGGCACGAGCTGCAGCGATTGCATAACGAGACAGCAAATCAGTCCGGTGCTCACTGGTAAGTTCTGTTTCTGAGTACGTTACATCACGCTCCTTACCTTCCTTGATGTCAAGCCACATATTTGAGCTTGGTGTCATGATGGAAGGCGACGCGAGCAGGAGATACTTTTAATTCCCTTGCTTCGTTGAAGATGTCTTGAGCTGTAATCATCACTGAACCCTTAAAATTGTTAATTCGCATGTGTCCCTGTTGTATTTTGTCCAGTACACAAAGTCGCTTTTCTTCGAAATTTTGGACAGGCACATCCTGAAAATAAGCACCTCAACACCTATCGCCTTAAGATTTATAATCTTTTTCTCGTCAACCCTCATTCTTGAGACTATATCGCGAACTCGTTTCATGTTTGACATTTTTACCGCCAACCGTGGTTAATCATGGTGTGAAAGATTATATAAAGATATAAACGAAATGGCAACCATATCATTCTTGGCGTGGTTTAAGCGACTAAATGGTTATCTGTGGGTAACGTGGGTAAGGCGTGGGGCAACCAACCTTCCCCACGAAGTTTTCCTATAAGTATATGTAATATAATAAAATTATTATTATTTGGGTTAATGGGTACAAATGGATTATTTGAATATATTTATAAGGGGATGGGTATGAAATCTTCCCCTTTTTACCCACGAAAAATAAAAACATTCAAATCAATTATTTACGATGAAAAGCGTGGGGCAACCAACCTTCCCCACGACCTGCCCCACGGGCAAAAATTTACCCCACGAGCACGTTTTTAACGCATTCCTGTTGACGTGGAATCATAGCTGATGTAGATTGAACTCATCGAAACAAACGAGGGTGAAGAGATGAAAATCAAAGACCGTGAAGAATTTGAAGATGCACAGGCTATGGCTCGCATTGCAGTTGAACGCACAAACAACAGCATTCCAGCAGATGCATTCTGGAACGCTGCAATGCAGGCATTAATCTCAGCGTATGGGTTAAGCAAATGACAGGCGCATCATTTGAACTTATCGCCAGTCTGGTTATCGTGGCATTCATCATTATCGCAGTGGCAGTTTCTAAATCAGGATATAAGGAGTAATAAATGGCAAAGACTATCTATCGTCGCGAAAAACTGGAACAAGAACTCGGTCACGTTGGCGCGCA
>OASD01000612.1_pt1 | contig 13277 bp, 9 predicted proteins | sample 1475531 | NCBI WGS metagenome assembly OASD01 (sample SAMEA3360668, study PRJEB22359) | human gut metagenome | biome: ENVO:urban biome; feature: ENVO:human-associated habitat; material: ENVO:feces | place: Bangladesh | collected 2011
TCGTCTGCTTGAGTAGCGTCTTGACCTCTTCCTCGGTGCGCTCGATGACCTCTTCACGGTTCTGCTCGTCGATGTGCTCGAAGTTGTGACGAATCAGGTCGGATCCGAGGTTGCTGGTCATGATGATGATCGTGTTCTTGAAGTTGACCACATGCCCCTTGTTATCGGTCAGCCTACCATCGTCCAGTACTTGGAGGAGTAGGTTGAAGACGTCGGGGTGAGCCTTCTCAATCTCATCAAAGAGCACAACCGAGTAAGGCTTACGCCTGATCGCCTCGGTGAGCTGACCACCCTCATCGTAGCCGACATAGCCAGGAGGTGCACCGATCAGACGAGTGGCGCTAAACTTTTCCTGATACTCGCTCATATCGATACGAGTCATCATGTGCTCATCGTCAAAGAGGCACTCAGCCAGGGCTCTAGCGACCTCTGTCTTACCGACACCTGTCGTGCCGAGGAAGATAAAGGAACCGATCGGCCTATTGGGATCCTGCAAGCCAGCACGACTACGACGCACCGCATCTGCAATGGCGGTGATCGCCTCATCCTGACCAACGACACGCTTGTGTAGCTCGTCCTCTAGGTTGAGGAGCTTGTCGCGCTCGCTCATGAGCATACGACTGACAGGTATGCCAGTCCAGCGAGCTACGATGTCTGCGATGTCTTCGGCTGTCACTTCTTCGGTGATCAGTGCGGTACCAGAGGCACGCTGCTCGGCAAGCTTCTGATTGATCTTAGCGATCTGATCGTCGATCTCTTTGAGCCGTCCGTAGCGTAGCTCAGCCACACGACCGTAGTCGCCTAGTCGCTCGGCTTTGTCCGCCTCAATAGTGGCTTGCTCACGCTCGACCTTCAGTTGCTGCGCCTCATTGACTAGGTCTTTCTCACCATGCCACTGAGCAGCCAGCGCATTGCGCTCTTCCTCTAGGTCAGCTATCTGCTTAGAGAGCGCAGCCAGCTTAGGCTCGTCGTGCTCGCGCTTGATCGCTTCACGCTCTATCTCTAGCTGCTTGATACGACGCTCCAACTCGTCTAGCTCCTCGGGCATCGAGTCTATCTGGATGCGTAGTCGTGCGGCAGCCTCGTCCACAAGGTCGATCGCCTTGTCGGGGAGGAAGCGGTCGGTGATGTATCGCTCGCTCAGCTGGACGGCTGCTAGGATTGCATCGTCCTGGATACGCACCTTGTGGTGGTTCTCGTAGCGCTCCTTCAGACCTCTTAGGATAGAGATACTGCTCATCTCGTCTGGTTCGTCGACCATCACCATCTGGAAGCGACGCTCGAGCGCCTTGTCCTTCTCAAAGTACTTGCGGTACTCATCGAGGGTGGTCGCTCCGATGGCCCGTAGCTCACCACGAGCGAGGGCGGGCTTGAGGATGTTTGCAGCATCCATAGCTCCTTGCGAAGCGCCCGCACCGACGAGCGTATGGATCTCATCGATGAAGAGGATCACCTCACCATTGGAGGCGGTCACCTCGTTGACAACTGACTTGAGACGCTCCTCAAACTCTCCCTGATACTTCGCACCTGCGATGAGAGCGCCCATATCGAGTGAGTAGATGAGCTTGTCCTTGAGGTTCTCTGGCACGTCGCCACGTATGACACGATGCGCCAAGCCCTCGGCGATAGCGGTCTTGCCGACACCCGGCTCACCGACGAGGATAGGGTTATTCTTCGTACGGCGAGAGAGGATCTGCAGGACACGACGGATCTCTTCGTCACGACCAATGACTGGGTCTAGCTTGCCTTCACGAGCTCGCTCGCAAAGGTTGATCGCATACTTGCCGAGTGCGTTATACTGCTGATCACTCGTAGCGGAGTCTACCTTGCGCCCCTTGCGCAGCTCACGGATTGCGCTCTCAGCGTCGGCGTAGTTCAAGCCTGCATCTAGGAGTAGCTGACGAGCATCACTAGATACCTTGAGAAGAGCTAGGAGGAGATGCTCTACAGCGATGTATTGGTCACCCATATCGTTAGCTATCTGCTCCGACTGGGTGAGTACTTGGTTCGTCTGGTTGGAGAGGTAAGGCTCTCCGCCAGAGACGTGAGGCAGACGCTCTAGTTGCTGCGCTACGGCCTGCTCGATCTGGTGCATGTAGGCACCTGCCTTGGTAGCGACATACTCAACGACGTCACGTCCCTCACGTAGCAGCGCATCCAGGAGACAGATCGGCTCTAGAGCCTGATGCCCCTGCTGGCGCGCTTGGGCGATCATCGTTTGGATCACCCGTTGGGATTTGATGGTGTACTTATCTATGTTCATGTTTTTAAGGTTTGATTCTGACTATCTCAAGCAAGTGATGTGCCAATGGTTGGAAGCATGTGACAAATTGTCCTAACGTCTTGCTGGCTTATTTTTGGGGGTAGCCTTTGGCTGGGATATAGGAGCGAGGATAAAAAGAAAGAGGAGGAGAACTCGCTGAGCTCTCCTCCTCTCTATAATTATATAAGGTTGCTGTGGCTACCCTCGATGGGGTAGTCTGCAATCTATTAGTAGATGACGTCCATGTCTACACGGCGTGCATCGGTACGCTTAGCTGGCGTCGTGTCGACACCGTTGTCGTAGCGCTTGATAGCGGCTGCTGGTACGCCTGCTGCTTGGAGTGCCTTGATGACACTGGCAGCACGCTTGGCAGCGAGTCTATTGTTGAAGTCTACGGGACCATCGATACTAGCGTAGCCGTATACGAGAACGAGGGCGCGTGGATCGCCGATGACAAAGTCGGCAATGTTGCGTACGGCCTCGAGTCCCTCGGCATTGAGTACGTCCGAATTGACCTTAAAGAAGACGCTACGGCTGAGCTGCACGTTGTTGCGTGAGCGGTCTTGGTGGATCACCTGACGGTTGTCGTAGTTGTACACAGGAGTCTGTGCGGGCGCCTTCTCTAGCTCATCGATCTGCTGACGTAGAGCAGCTAGCTGCTGAGCTATCTGATCATCGTTACGCTGAGGAGTTTGCTGAGCAGCCTTGAGGCGTGCTATCTCCTCCTCGAGAGCTTGGATCTGATTAGCTTTGTCCTCCTTTACCTGTGCCGTTTGAGCAGGGGCAAAGGGTTGAGCTCCCTGGGCGATGACTACGTTGCTACTACCAGCGGGGTAGTATGTTTGTCCACCCCAGCTGATGGGCTGTCCAGGCTGCATGATAGGCTGTGCGAAGATAGGCGCGGAGGCCTTCATCGCATTGAGGTTGTGATACTGTAGTAAGAGGTAGAGGAGGTCTCTATCCTTATTACTTGTGATCGTTATGTCACGCTGCTGTGCAAACCTCTCATCATCGGTGTAAGCTCTGTCGCGTCGGTGCGTGCATCTCTTACCACTAGAGACATTGATGTCCTGTTGTTGCGTGGTTGGGGAATTGCTTACGACCTCCTCGGAGGAGTCTTCTTCTTCGGCAGCGGTGACGATAGCACTGATGAGCGTGGCTAGCTCCTGCTTTGTCATAACCACTACTTTCTCACGTCTGTCACGCTCGCCCTTGTCGACACGCTCTGTGCGGTCGCGCTTCTGGCGAGGTGCTTGACGCTTGTCTTGCTGTGCCTCCACAGATGTGGAGACAGCAGCAGACAGAAGAATCACGCACAGCCCGACTATTATTGATTTCTTAGTCATACTGTTGTAGTGATAAGTGATTAGAAGTAGAAGCGATATCCGAGCGATACGCTATGATTGCGTAGTGAGTGGCGGAAGCCGTAGTCTAGGAAGACGGCGCTGTTGAGCTGTGGCAGCTTGTAGGAAGTACCTGCGAGGAAGTTGACACCAAGCTTCGTGTCTGTAAAACCACCGACACCTGCGCCTAGATAAGGTACGAAGTCGCCTAGCTCCTTAAAGTTGAAGTTGTAAACAACGTTACCTGATATACCAAGGGTAGTCTTCTTACCAAAGCCTACGAAGATCTCAGGAACGAAGTCAAGGTTCGTATTGCTGATAGGCATATAAGCGCGTGCGCCTACTGCGAAAGTACCAATGAGGCTCTGCTCTTTAGGCTTAACTAGGTTAGTGCCGATAAGTAGTCCTACGGAGTTGAAACGAATGAGGCTCTTTGAGTCATTGTCAGCTGGAGTAGCCTCAGCATCTAGCGTTGCCGTAGTAGGAGTCGTGTATGCAGGATGTGTAGGAGGCGTTACAATCGTCGTAGTTGTAGCGGGCTGCTGGAGACGCATCTGCTCGCTCTGCTCGATCTTTCTGTCGAGAGCGTCAAGACGGTTGAGGATCTCCTCATTTTGCTTAGCTATCTCCTCGTTGTTCTGAGCAGGTGTCTCAGCGACCTGGGCAGCTGCCTTAGGACACTGTGCTGGCATCTGCTGGAGCATCTGCTGCTGAGCCATGTACTGAGGAGCGTTGCCAATGAGAGCATGTATTAGCTCGCGCTCTAGTGGCGTAAGAGCATCGTCGTTGGGCTGACGATAGGAATAAGAGCGCTTATAAGCCTTGCAGTCAGAACAGGTAGAGTGCTTTTTACCTGCCTGTGGTTGCTGCGCAGGAGCTTGCTCCTTTGATGTCTGAGCTTGCTTAGTCTCTTGCTTCTTAGCGCTACGGTTACGATCGATGATGCGCTGAGCCATATCCTCGATCTCAGCAGGAGTCATGCGTACATACTCGTCGTCGTCACGATCCTGACCATAGTAGTGGTACTCGCGGTACTCGCGGTACTCCTTGTCGCGCATCTCGTTGACCTTGTCCTGAACCTCCTCGTCCTGAACAGTCTCAAACTGATAGTGACGAGCTGGCTTGCCTAGGTTAAAGCGTACACCAAATTGGTAAGCCATATTCTTGGCAAGGATCTCAGACTTATTTGTGATAGAAGCTGTCTTGACGCCAGGAGCTGGGTGTGCGATAAAGTTGGCACTACCGAACACGCTGACATAGCGGAAGAGAGGTACCTCTAGACCGAGACCAGCCATAGCGAAGACAACGTCATGTAGATTAGCCTTGTCTAGCTCAGTAGCCTCCTCAGAGAGCTTGGCGTCGAGGTAACCAGCACCGAGGTTGACGTAAGGTGTCACGCCACGAGGTAGGTTGAGGCGACCGGTGAAGTAACCACCATAGATGGCGCGCTCGTTGTCAAACTTGAAGTTAGGCTTCTTGCCAGGATGACCAGCCTGATAGTAGAACCCACGTACACCGAAGGTGCTATTGAAGTCAAGACCTAGCTGACCACCATAGAACCATGAGTCGCGGCTATTCCAGTAAGAGTTCTGGTTGAAGTCCATGTAGAGCATAGAGGGCTCAACGGTGAAGACCATGCCATTGAAGCCGTTAGCAAAGAACTTTCTGTAAGCACGGCTTACCTCATTGCCACCTGTGGGGTTGTAACCACCGAGGTAGATGGAGAGGCCAGCACGAGCTGAGAAGTTGTTCATCAGAGCTAGACCGTGCTTGTCGACCTTAGCCTTGGTTATGTCAACGTATGGGTTAAGTAGGTCCGTGCGGAAGCCTAGATAGTTACCCGATAGGTTGAAGGCGATACGACGTGTGAGGTTGATCTTAAAGCCTAGAGCTCCAGAGAAGTATAGGTGATCAGCCTTCATCATCTCGATCTTGTCATCAGCGATGGGTAGCTCATACTTCATGTTTTGTACACCACCTCCTACGAGTACGTAGGGAGCTAGGATGTAGCCATCGAGGAGGTTGAACTTGAGCTCAGCACCGTAGCGCTCGATGTCGATCTTGCGATCTTTCATCTTATCTTGGAAGACGGGGTCGATGTTCCACTGCCCACCATTGAGCTTAGATTTGATTCCGAAAGAGCGGTCATAGACACCACGTAGCTCTACGATCGGACCGAAGCCGAAGCCAGCGCGTACGCCCCAGAGCATAGCGTTGTCAATGTTGAGGGCTTTGTCTAGGAACTGATACTCAACACCACCACCGACGGTGATGCTAGCGTCCTTGACCTGTGCCTTGGCCCCGTTGAAGCTCAGAAGAGCTACAAGAGCCGTACATAGAAGTAGGATTTTTTTATTCATAGGTTGAACTATTAAGTTGATTGATGATATCAAAGTGATTAGTGTAGGAATATGGCGAGCCAGTCATCTCCATAGGTGAGGCAAATATCTCTAAGTGGGGAACTAAATCACCTATCCTACTGCCAAAGGTATAAAAAACTAGTGACACGACACAACTTTTGTCCAAGTAATTTGACTTCGCAGATATGTTTGACATCTACACCCCCCACTCTGACAGTACATTCTAGAGCTCCTAGTAACACAAGAGGCACCAGTACTCCTAAGAATACTAGTGCCTCTCACCTGTGCCTCCCGACCTCTACGGAGGAATTTACAAATAGCTCACGAGGAAATGAACTTTCTCCACCGAGGGGCGACATAAAACTTCGGAAGAATCAAACGAAACTTCGGAAGAATGAAGTCAAACTTCGGAAGAGTTTCCCGATTTCTCCGTGGAAAATGAAGAATCCTCACGGAGTAGTTTAGGTTTTAAATGAGTACATTTGCAGAGCGAGTGAAGTAGACGGATGATGGACGAGCAAACGAAGCAACTGATCATAGATACGGCACGCATCGAGGATGTGGTGTCTGACTTTGTGCAACTACGGCGCAAGGGGTCGGGCTTTGTGGGGCTCTGTCCTTTTCACAAGGATCGTCACCCCTCCTTTATCGTCACTCCGTCCAAGAATATCTGCAAGTGCTTCGCCTGTGGTGCGGGCGGTACGCCTGTATCTTTCATCATGAAGATACTAAACTGCTCCTTCGTCGAGGCACTCCGCTACCTCGCTCAGAAGTACAACATCCCCGTGCCAGAGCGGGAGATGACCGAGGAGGAGGAGCAGCGCCAGAGTGAGCGTGAGGCGCTTTACCTCGCCAACGAGGTGGCGGCGAAGTTCTTTACCGAGCAGCTCCTCAGCAGTGAGGAGGGGCTAGACATAGCCCTGCCTTACTTCACGCAGCGTGGCGTCCGCTCGGAGGCGATACAGACCTTTGGGCTGGGCTACTCGCCCGGTGATCGCCGTGCTCTGGCTAAGTATGTCGAGGCGCATGGCTACGACATGGAGAGCTTCGTGGCGACGGGACTACTCTACGCTCCGAGCGAAGGGCGCCCAAGTGCTGACCGCTACCACGAGCGGGTTATCTTCCCCATATATAATGTTGGGGGGCGGGTCGTCGGCTTCGGTGGGCGTACGATGCGCAAGGCGGACAAGATCGCTAAGTATATCAATTCGCCCGAGAGCATCATCTACGACAAGAGCCGTGAGCTATACGGACTCTATCAGGCGAAGCGTGCCATAGCACAGCTGGATCAAAGCATCATCGTCGAGGGTTATCTCGATGTGATCTCCATGCACCAGGTGGGGATAGAGAATGTGGTGGCGACCTCTGGTACGGCACTTACGGAAAATCAGATACAGCTCTTGCGACGCTTTTCGCGCAATGTGCTGGTGCTCTTCGACGGTGACGAGGCGGGTGTCAAGGCGGCACTGCGCTCGATCGATATGCTCCTCGCTGAGGGGATGCAGATCAAGCTCTTGGTGCTACCCGATGGGGAGGACCCCGATGAGTTTGTCTCTAAGCGTAGTCGCACAGAGGTGGAGGAGTACTTTGCGGCCCATGCACAGGACTTCCTGACCTTCAAGTCAGAGCTCTACGCTCAGCAGATGGCTAGTGACCCGCAGCTCAAGACGCAGCAGATGCGAGACATCTTGCAGAGCATTGCCACGATCCCCGACAGCCTCGAGCGGGTCGTCTACATACAGCAGATGTCTCAGATGTACGGTGTGGCGGAGGATCTACTCTTGCAGCAGATCAAGCGAGAGCGCTTTAGCCGTGGGCGGGTCTATCAGTATGCCCCTCCAGCGGCAGAGACACCCGAAGAGGTCGCTCCCGAGGAAACCCCGCAGGAGGTCTCGCCTCTAGATGCGCCAATGAGTAATGAGGAGCTGGATCTAATCCGCCTAGTAGTGCGCTACGGAGAGCGAAAGCTAAAGATCTCTGTGCAGGACGAGGAGGCTGGTGAGGGTGCTGAGCCTATGGTGATACAGGTCGCTGTGGCTAACTTCGTCTATCAGGAGCTCAAGCAAGATGATATAGTCATCGAGCATCCGCTCGTCAAGCGCATTCTCAACGATAGCAACAAGATGATGCTGGAGGAGTTGAGCTACTCAGAAGATGGCGACTCAAAGCATCGCTGTGGCTCCTTCCTTTGCAATTCGGAGGTCCCGCAGGTGGCAGCACTGGCAGTGGATCTCTACGCTACCCCATACAGGCTCTCTCGCAAGGCTCGCGAGGAGCTACAGATGCCAAATAACGATGATGATGACGAGGAAGTACCCGATGAGTGGGTGCGTGAGATGACCTTTAAGGTGCTATACACCTACAAACTAGCGTACGCTGATGAGCGTTGTCAGCAGATCTCGAAGCAGATACAGACGCTACAGGAGGAGCATCCAGAGGCAGACTACGAGAGCTACCAGCCACTCCTCCAGGAGCTATCCACATGGCAAGAGATACGCAGGCTGTTGGGGCAGTTTAGCGGTCAGCGTGTGGTCATTTCGTGAGCTGAGGCGTGTGATGAAGTACTGTTCGTTAACCCTTTTACCAATCTAGAGAAGAAAACGCAGTCATGCAGTTTGCCGATATATATGGATACCGAGCCCTCAAGCAGCAGCTCGTTCACCTGACCCAGTCGGGCCAGATGCCTCACGCTGTGCTACTGGAGATACAGGAGGGCTACCCAGGGCTTCACCTAGCGTGGGCCTGGGCGCAGTACATACAGTGTCAGTCCCCTACGGGCGAGGACTCTTGTGGCGAGTGCGCCTCCTGCAAGAAGGTCGCAGCTAGTGCGCACCCTGACGTCATCTTCGTCTATCCCGTGGTCAAAGCGGCACAGGACGAGACCCCTACGGAGCGATACTTCGACGAGTGGCGTACCTTCCTCGAGCGGTCGCCCTACATTACCGATCAGGACTGGCTCGAAGCACTGGAGGCGGGCAATAGTCAGCCGGTTATCTATGTAAATGAGATCAATAGTCTCCTGTCACGTCTCTCTGTCACGACCACCGAAGGGGGCTGGCGCACGATCATCATCTACCAGCCTGAGCGCATGAATGATGCAGCGGCCAACAAGCTTCTCAAGTCGCTCGAAGAGCCTCCCGCCGAGACGCTCTTTATCCTGGTGTCGGCACACTCGGATCGTCTCCTAGACACGATCCTGAGTCGTGTGCAGCGCTTCGAATTGCCTCCGATGACGGAGGCGGAGATGAGAGAGGCCTTGACAGCACTGCACCCTGAGCTAGCTACTGATGCCCTTGAGGCGATGATCCCCCTAGTGGACGGCAATCTGAGCGATGCCCTACGGCTACTCGACAGCTCCGCCTCGCAAGACAAACTACAAGAACTGGCGCAGCAGTGGTACGATGCGACGCTACGAGCCGACATCTTGCGTCTGAAGCTGCTCAGTGAGGAGGTGGACAAAGCTGGACGTGAGGGAGCGGTCGCTTTCCTCAAACTACTGATGCAGCAGGTGGGGCAGCAGTGGCACCGTGCGCTCCGTGGTGAGGCACGTGTAGGGGAGCTACGGGTCAACAATAAGGCAATGGGTGCCTGCTATCGTCTCCTCGAGGAGGCAATGCGAGAGATACGTGGCAATGTGCTGACGAAGATGGTGCTCTTTGACACGTTCCTGCGGATGCTACTCGCCTTGCGCAACTAAGGCTACTGGGGATGTCAGAGCAGACGCTACGCCACCAAGGGCTGGACCTCTTACGGCTCCTTTCGGTCGTGATGGTGATCGGTATTCACACGGCTGGGGGCTACTTTATCGGAGAGTCTTCGCTGTTAGAGCGTTGGCAGGCTGCCCCGTGGTATGTCCTCTCGGTTGGGGCCGTGCCGCTCTTTGTGATGCTGAGCGGAGCCTTCATGCTATCGCCTGGGCGACAGATTGGGAGCTTGACACACTTCTACAAGCGTAGTGTGGGGCGCAAGATACTCTTGCCACTCGTCGTCTGGTCTCTGGGCTACTACCTCTGGCACTGTGGAAAGGAGCAGGCGTGGCTCGCCTTCCAGTGGTATCACTTGTGGTACCTTGTGATGCTGGCGGGACTATACGTGGTTACCCCTATGCTGCGCTGGCTCTGTGAGCGGATCGAGCGTAGCGATAGTCCTATCTATGGGGGCAATCGAGGACTATTGATCTTGACGCTCGGGAGCTATCTCGTAGCACTTGCTGTAGACCTCTACTACCGCTCGTATGGCATCCAGCAGATCTGTCTGCTCTGGTGGGTGCAGTACCTCCCTTACTACCTTGCGGGCTACCTGATCTCTCGCACCATTAGTCAGTTGCCGGGCAAAGGCTGGCTCGTGGCACTCTTCATCGGGAGTATGCTGCTACACGGAGCACTGCTCATTTATGTGCCTTACCAACAGTTAGGACGGGTGGGTGTCAACTTCTTTCCGCTGGTCGTACTCAAGGTGGTCTCGCTCTTTGCCCTCTGCTACCGATGGCGACCCACAGCACGACTCTTCGTCTCGGCAAGTACGCTTTACCCCTATGTGATGGGGATCTACCTGGTACACTTTGCTGTGCTGCAGGTAGTCTTCAAGCTTTTCGTCCTTTTCCTCCCCGCACTGACCGCCTGTCCAGCTGTAAGCCTTCCGCTACGCATCCTTCTCATTGCGCTCATCTCATTAGGTGTCACCGCTTTGCTCCACAAGGTGCCACGACTACGACCGCTAGTTTAGAGGGAAAAGCCTTTACGAGACAGCAATGATTTCGTATCTTTGCGAAGTAACTAATCAATAGAGCAAACCGAATAGATATATGTTTAGTGGAATAGTAGAAGGTATGGCGCAGGTGCGCCGCCTAACCCGCGAAGGAAGCAACCTGCACATCACACTCGCCTGCAACTTTGCCGCAGAGCTACAGATAGATCAGAGCATCGCACACAATGGCGTTTGCCTCACCGTTGTCTCGCTTGAGGAGGGGGGCTACACGGTGACAGCCGTTCAGGAGACGCTGGATCGTAGCAATCTGGGACTCCTACAGGTGGGCGACTATGTCAATGTGGAGCGCAGTATGATGCTCGGTGGCCGTCTGGACGGTCATATCGTGCAGGGGCATGTGGATCAGACGGCTCGCTGTACGGCCATTCGAGAGATGGATGGAAGCCACTACTTTACCTTCGCCTATGAGGTGGATCGTGAGATGATGCGCCAGGGATATATGACGGTCGAGAAGGGCTCCGTGACGGTCAACGGCGTGAGCCTCACCGTCTGCAATTCGCAGGAAAACTCTTTCGAGGTGGCAATCATCCCTTATACCCTGGAGCATACCAACTTCAAGTACTTTAAGGAGGGAAGTGTGGTCAACCTCGAGTTTGACATCTTGGGCAAGTACATCGCTCGCCTACGTTCGTTTGACTAAACCCTTGTAATTATGAACCCTGAAGATCTATACGCTCTCTATCGGGAGCGTCAGAGCGATCGTAGATTTGCTGACCGCCCTGTACCGCAGGAGGTTCTGGAGCGCATCCTAAACAACGCCCTGCTGGCGCCCTCTGCAACCAATCAGCAGCCCTGGAGTATCGTAGCAGTCTCCGAGCCAGAGGCTGCACAGCGTGTGGGGCAGGCGGTCATCAAAGGGGTGACAAATATGAATAAGTTTGCCCTGGAGGCACCCGTGCACCTACTGATCGTAGCGGAGCGGGGACGCTGGGTGGCGCGTATGGGTAGCCGCGTGATGAAGGTGGACTACCGACCCATAGACCTAGGCATCCTCGTGGCACACATCGTCCTAGCAGCACAGGCGGAGGGCGTCGGGAGTTGCATACTGGGTTGGATCAACGATGCCGCCGTGCGCAAAGAGCTGGGCATACCAGACAAGCGTCAGGTGGTCCTAGACATCCTCATTGGCTACTCGGAGCAACCGACCCGAGAGAAGAAGCGCAAGAGTCCCGACGAGGTGATCCACTGGAACAAGTGGTGAGTCTTACGAGACTGGGAGTTGCCGTGAAGCGACGTGTTAGTGCGGAGAGGCGGTGGAGCGGAGGAGCTGCTGGAGGGCTCGACGGTCGAGCTTACCGTTGTCGTTGTGCGGTAGTTGCGCTACGCAGCGGATCTCTTTCGGGCGGTGATAGGAAGGCAGGAGCTGTTCGCACGTTCCGTCTAGCCACTTCGCCAAAGCTTCGGAGAGGCTGTCGCCTTCTAGTACGAGTACGAGCTTTTGTCCTAGCGCAGCATCGGCTACCCAGCTGATGGCGAGCGGTACGTCTAGTGTCGCAGAGAGCTTGCGCTCGATCGGCTCGGGGCTGATCTTGACACCGCCACTATTGATCATGTTATCGGCTCGACCCTCTATGGTAAAGCCGCCATCGGGGTGTAGCTCGACGAGGTCATGGGTCGTGAGACTGGGTCCCTCGGGGTAGAGCAGGCGATCCTCGATGATGAGTTCGCCGTCGGAGCCTTGGGAGAGATGCACCCCCTCGAGGGGATAGAAGAGAGGAGAGGCGTGGGAACCGTTGAGTCGTCGCAGGGCGATGTGCGAGATGGTCTCGGTCATGCCGTAGGTGGCGTAAGCTGCTACGGGTAGCGTGCTGAGCTGCGTCTCCACAGCTGGATGAATGGCTCCGCCCCCGATGATCAGTTGCTCTGCTTGGCTGAGTAGTTTGCGCTCTGCGGGTACCTCCAGTGTGTGGTGTAGTTGGAGGGGAACAAGCGAGACGAAGTGTGGTGCCACGCTGAGGGTCGCCAGCGGATGGCTCGAGGGAGGTACCACGATCAGCTCGGCACCGGCGAGCAGTGCGCGCACCACCATCATCTTAGCGCCTATGTAGCGCAGATTCATCGCTAGGAGGAGCCGTGTGCCAGCTTCGATCTGAAAGTAGCGGTTGCTCCTGAGTCCGCTCCTTCGCATAGCGCACTTCGTCAGTCTGATCTGCTTAGGGGTACCCGTTGAACCAGAGGTCTGGACGGTCACATACTCCTCGCTGCTCCACCACTCCCTGAGAAAGGCGAGGAGCGGCTGTAGCACCGCTCTGCGCCTAGACGTTAGCCCCTGAGCGAACGGCTCTAAGCTCTCCGCATCTACTCGTACGCTATCTATATATAGGTGCTCGGACATGCTGGCTGTTAGCTGTTGGCTCTTGGCTGTTGGCTGTTGTTGGCTAAAAGCTAACGGCCAAAAGCCAAAAGCCAATTTCTAATCTCTAACCTCTCTAAAAAACATCTGATCGCCGACGAGTCGTAGCGTGGAGGGCTTGTTGTTGAGATAGAGTGCGCCTGTGCCAAGCCCTTGCGGGCGGACGATCGGGTACTGGCTGACCCACTGAG
>OASD01000615.1_pt1 | contig 13209 bp, 12 predicted proteins | sample 1475531 | NCBI WGS metagenome assembly OASD01 (sample SAMEA3360668, study PRJEB22359) | human gut metagenome | biome: ENVO:urban biome; feature: ENVO:human-associated habitat; material: ENVO:feces | place: Bangladesh | collected 2011
TCTGATAGAGGACACGTCCGTTGGAGCTCTTCTGATCGGAGACAAAGAAGATGCGATCGTGACTCTTGGCAAAGGCTCGGATATTGGGAATGCGACGCGCCACTTGCTGGCAGATGGTGTTGTGATAAATAAGCGTTGCAGAGTCACTCAGACGGCTCTTAATGAGCGAAAGCATCTCCTCAAGCTGATCCTCCTGCATGGTGGTCTGCGAAAAGAGCTCGACAGAGCGCGAGAAATCGATCAAGTCTAAGTCCTTAGGCTCTCGCACCACAATCGCCTTGCCATCGGTCTGTCCGACCAGTCCATTGACCTCCGCATGACCAGGCTTGCCGAAGATGACGATCTGCGTATCATCATCCGCATGCTGGAGATACGCTTGTCTCACCTTCTGCTGTAGTCTCAGTACGACAGGGCAAGTCGCATCGACCACCTCTATGCCATGCTCTGCAGCGTAAGTGTAAGAGGCGGGAGGCTCACCATGAGCTCGGTATAGTACCCGTGCATTGCTCAGACGGCTAAACTGCTCGTGGTCTATCGTCCGCATGCCGAGAGACTCCAGCCGATCTACCTGAGCACGGTTGTGTACGATGTCTCCGAGACAGTAGAGAGGCTCGTTACGCTCTTGGCGCAAGATCTCCTCCGCACGAGAGACCGCCTTGATGACGCCAAAGCAGAAGCCCGACTCGGGGTCTATCTCGACACGCCCTATCTGATTATTTGCCTTCACCCTTATCTACCTCTGCTCTCTCTGTCGTGCTAGAGCTAGAGCCATCGCAGCCTGCTCCTCTATAGAGAGTACACTATTATCTATGACGACCGCATCCTCAGCTTGGCGGAGCGGATTGATCGCTCTATGTGAGTCTCGGTAGTCGCGGTCCTTTAGATCGGCCGAGACCATCTCCATCGTTGTCGTCTGGTCGCCTTTGCCACGTAGCTCATCGTAGCGTCGCCGTGCACGCACCTCTGGCGTTGCTGTGAGAAAGATCTTGAGCTCGGCCTCTGGGAAGACAACCGTCCCTATATCTCGACCGTCCATCACGATACCGCCCGCCTCGCCCAGACGCTGCTGCTGAGCCACAAGCAGCGTACGTACGAAGTCATAGCTCGCCACGACACTAGCTGGACGAGACACCTCTAGCGTGCGAATCTCAGACTCCACATCCTCACCATTGAGGAGCGTGTGTCCCGTCTGAGGGTCAAAGGTCACCTGCACACCCTCCAGCTCCTGACGTAGCTTATCTAGGTCAAACTGCTCACCATCCCATAGCTTACGGCGCATCGCAAAGAGCGCCACGGCACGATACATCGCACCGCTATCCACGTAGGTGTAGCCCATATCCTTGGCGAGCGCACGCGCTAGCGTACTCTTGCCGCAGGCACTGTATCCATCGATTGCTATCTGTATCTGCTTAGTAGACATACTTGTCATTGCCAAAGGTTGTGGAGAATGAAAACATCAGCCCCAACATCTGTGGGGTATAATAGGTTGCGCCGAGTGCTAGGCGGTAGTGCCTCTGGTTAAAGCCCACACCAGCCGATAGCCCACTCAGGCTCTTGGCGCCTCGCTCCGAGAGATCCACCGCTTGCTTCGCATTGTACCCGATGCCTACCCAAAACTGCTCAGACGGGACAAACTCCACGCCACCCGCTAAGTGACTCGCTACTCGGATACCTGTCGACCGCCCCGCGCCCCACGTCTGTATATTATAAGGAGTCAGCCCCTGTATGGTAAGGTGAAAGCGTATCGGAGCATGCGCTAGTCGCTGCGACATGCCGAGACGCACGTCCCACTGTGGCATACGACGCGAGAGTCCGTAGCTCTTGAGCATACCGCCCACATTAGAGATGGTCATACCTAGCGAGGTGCCCCAGTCGGAGCGATAGTAGCTCAGCCCTGCGTCGGCTACGAGGGCAAAAGCGGAGTAATGCTCGATCTGCCCATAGAGCATCTTGAGTGCCAAACCACCACGTAGCTTGTCGGTCAGGTCGTAGCTGTAAAGCCCCGAGAGTGACATCTCCATCGCCTGAAAAGGAGCCGTCGCCACCCCCTGCGTATCATATCCCTGCATCTTACCATAGTAGGTACTGCGCAGAGCGACCGCCCAGGCACCCCGCTCACCGACAGGTAGTCCGTAGAGCGCATTGGCACTGTGCGTGCCTCGCATGTAGTTGAAGTAGGAGAGAAACATTCGTCCCGCCACCTCGTGGCCATAGAGTGCGGGGTTGTCCAAAGCTAGCCCAGGGTTCGCATCTATGTAGGAGATGACCTTGCCGCCCATAGCGAGCGACTGTGCTGAGGGGGGCTGTAGCAGGAAGCCAAAAGTATGAGCCTCCTGCCCCCGTACCGCAGTATAGGGGAGGAGGCCGAAAAGTAGTAGGAGTAGTGCACTCCCGAGAGATGCTCGAGGCATAGATCTGTAGTAGAGGGACTATCAGTCGTTACGTCCGAAGAACCTCAAGAGGTATAGGAATAGGTTGATAAAGTCTAGATAGAGCGACAAGGCACTGATGACAGCCAGCCGTCCCACCTGCGTATCGTCATAGAGGTCGCTTTCAGTAGCTAGACGCTTCACACGCTGCACATCGTAAGCGGTCAGAGCGGTGAAGAGTACCACGCCGATGATGCTAATGAGCCAGTCTAGACCGCTCGAGCGAAGGAAGAGATTGACCAGCGAAGCAATGATGAGGCCTATCAGTGCCATGAATAGGATAGAGCCCATCTTAGATAGATCCCGCTTGGTGGTAGCACCTACGAGCGCCATCACGCCAAACATACCGGTGGTTATGAAGAAGGTCTTCGCAATCGACCCGAGACTATATACTACAAAGATGACAGAGAGTGTCGCGCCGTTGAGTGCCGAGTAGACGATCAGCATAATGGTAGCAGTCGTCACGCTCATCTTGTGGATGCGCGCCGAGAGGACGAAGACCACGACTAGCTCCGCAATGATGAGTAGCCACATAGCTCCTGATGAAGCTATCTGGTAGAAGAGTCCGGAGTTTACGACACCCATAGCGGCGAGTGCTGTGATGAGCAGGCATAGAGCCATCCAGCCGAAGGTCTTGCGCATTACTGTGCCAACCAATGGGACTGCCATATAGGTTTGTCCCTCTGGCGCTGTGTGGTTTGAAGGATTGTAGGGAGGAGGTGTTGTCATAATATCAGAGTGTTAAAGTGTTATGCTATCTAGGATATGATGGAGTGAGATGCGCTTTAGCGCTTCCCATCTAGTGTTTCTAGTGTTGCCGAGTCAAGGACCTCCGCTTTTGCTATGCGCTTCGGCTGTTGGGTAAGTCTTAGCTTGGAGTCGTTGCAGAGCGTATAGGAGAGTCGATCGGTCACCTGTAGGTAGCACTCAGCACTATCAGAGAGCAGTGCGTTAGCCTCTTCGACAGTCAGTGTGTCAGCCTGCACCACAGAGCGATCGGAGGCTGTCAGGGTGAGTTCCTTGGTCTGTCCGAGGAGTGTGGCACTTCCTGAGCCAGTCGCTGTGATATGCGCTTGTCCCTCCGATTGCAGCACCGCACGTACCTCCGGAGAACCACTGTAGCTTATGAAGGATTGGTCGCACGAGAGGTAAAGATCGGTCTTTGCATTGCCACGCAGCTGTACCTCTGCGTAGTGTGCATCGATGGTCAATCCCTCAACCTGCCCACCAATCTGTAGCAGGTCAAAGGGCGTATCGAGCTTGTTGCATCCTGTCGCTACGACCTTGGCATCCCCGACCACGCGCAGCTGGCTGATCGAGGGTAATGTGAGCTCGGCAAAGACCTCTCCCGGTACCCAACGGTTGCGATAGGGTAGACGTCTGATGGATAGCGTGTTGTCGGCTACGCACACCTTCACACGGCGGCGTAGCGCGTTGGGATAGGAGACTCTGAGCGTGGCGTGTGATACGGTGTCAAACTTGATCTGTAGTTGAACGCCCGTCCCCACCTCTAGCGTGTCAAAGGTCCTAGTAGCGTAGCTGTAACTCTTGCTACGTCTATGACGCAACCAGTAGAGGAGAGCTAGGGCGGTCACCGCCACACCTGAGGCGAGGGTACCACCAGCTATAGTTCCCTGTCGCCATCTGCGCAGACCCTCAGGGATCGGTATGTCAGAGAGCTTAGGGGTGAGACGAGTGTGAGATATATTGCGTATTTTCATAGAGACTCTGTATGTTTTGTAGGTGTTGGTTTGTCAGTTTTGTCATGAGGATGACTCGGCATCAAGAGACGAATCACCTCATTTGTAGCAACGAAGATACAAAAAAGTGCAGAGACGCCAATAGTTTCCTCCGTATGGCACTGGAGTTTCCTCCGTATGGCACTACAGTTTCCTCCGTATGGCACTACAGTTTCCTACCTATGAAACTCTATTTTCCTACCTATGAAACTCTAGTTTCCTACCTATGAAACTCTATTTTCACCCGTATGAAACTACAGTGCCAATAGGGGATGGCACTGGAGCTTCACGGCAAAAAGGAGCTTACGACTTATCGCTAGTCTTCTCGGTTTTGGGAGAAGAAATGATTGAGGTTCTTGAAGCCAATCTTGGAGCTGGGTAACTGAGGAAAAGGAGAGCGCAGTATGAGCTTGCGTTCGGTGCGATTTGTGTAGCCCTGGATGTAGTTAAGATTGACGATGTAGCTCTGATGCGTCCTAACGAAGATGTGTAGTCCCTGTAGCTCTCTATCGTAGACACCTATGTTCTTAGTGCTGTAGATCTCCTCACCATCAGATAGATAGATCTTACACCCCCCGTCACTAGACTGTATGTATACGATCTGATTACTATGGAAGATGCGCGTGTCTACCGCTGTGGAGACTTGTAGCCACTTGCCAGTCTGGTCGCTTGGGGTAGATGCAGTTCTCGTCTCATGCGACTGATAGATACGCTGAGCAGCCTTTTCGATAGCCGAGCGTAGCGACTCCTTGTCTATAGGCTTGTCGAGAAAGGCAACGGCTCCCTCATAGATTGCTTGCTGCGCATACTTAAACTCACAGTGCCCAGAGAAGATGATGAGCTGAAACTGTCGGAAGTTTTGCCACTCCTCTAGTAGGTCAAAGGCGGTCCGCCCCTCAGGAGCAAACTGTATGTCCAAGATGAGTAGCTGGGGGGCAAACTTCTTGATGGCTAGATCTACCTCTGCCAGAGAGGTACAAGTCGCAACAATCTCTAGCGTTGGGGCTACCTCCTCGACTAGAGAACGCATCAGAGCCAAGATCTCGGGAGAGTCGTCAGCGATTATGGTCCGTAGTGGTGGGATAGTTGTAAACATAGATTTATAGGCGATAATGAGGTGGTAAGCGTAGTGTGATGGTGGTTCCTTGCTCCGAAGAGTCTATACCGAGGTCTATCGCATAGCCTAGTCGATTGAGGAGGTGGATACGCTTCTTCGTTAGCTCCAGGCCATAGGAGTGATAGCTGAGCTTGGACTTGTGTTGTAGCTTTTGGGCTTGCTGTATGCCGATACCATTGTCAGCTATCTGGATGGATATAGCTCCACTCTGTTGGTCTAGAGAGATGGAGACTTGTAGCATCGCTCTGCGGGCATCATTGAGAGGCAGTAGTCCGTGACTTATAGCATTCTCCACAAAGGGCTGCAGGAGCATCGGAGGTATACAAACCTGATCGGAAGATATAGCCTCGTCAATGGTAATCTGAAAGGCAAAAGCATCTGGGTGTAGCTCCTGCTGAAAGCTCACAAACTGCTCCGTCAGCTCTAGCTCCCGCTGTAGCGTAGTCCAGTGCTGTGCTAGTGTAGAGTCTAGCGCACTTACAGAGCTTTGTATCGAACTATGGAGGAATGCTCGTATGAGCCGACTCAGACTGACCAACTGCTGCTCGGCCTCTTCGGTTTTCTGTAAGTGTACCTTAGCCTGTACCGAGGTCAGGACATTGTAGACAAAGTGTGGATTGAGTTGAGCTTGTATCGTATCCATCTCAGCGACCTGAGCTTGCGTAATAGTCTCAGAGAGGCGTCGCTTAGTACGTAGCAGGAGGAGCACACTCCCCACGATGGCTAGTAGCAGTAAGAGGACAATGCTCGGGACAAACCACACCTGATTATAGAAGGCTCGCCTTACCGATATCTCTAGTTCATATAGCTCCTGCTCCGAGCAGACCTTATCAGTCCCTTTGTATAGCACCTGCACCTGCAGTGTCGTTGTGCCATGAGGTAAGTTGGTCAAGACTATATAATCCTCATCCTGAGGCTTGCTCCAAGGGGCTGTGCTACTCGTCCGATAGCGATACACCAGCGGATAGGGACGACTATAGGCAAGCGTCGTAAGCGAAATGGTCACAGACGATCTATTGGTCGGGAGGCTCACTCGTCGCTGATTATATAGTATAGGCGTGTTATCATAATAGGAGAAGAAGAGCTTGGCTCCGTGCGTAGCTGTCGGTCTTAATAGTTTGGGGCGAATAGACGCTAGATGCGAACTACTGGTCACCCAAATGTTGCCCTGAGAGTCCATATATGCGCCAGCCTGCCCAGGCTCCTCTACACGAAAACCATTGGACGCATCGATATAGCCCCACAGTTTCACTCGTCTCGTACGATGAAATGCTTTGAGATCGATGATACAGAGCCGATCGCCCTGCGACACCAGTAGTCGCTCGCTATCTATCGGTAGGACGAGGGCGGTCAGCTCTTGGAACTCGGGATCATCTACTACGCAGATTTGATCTTGCTTAGCATCGTAGTAGCATAGTCCCATATCAGTGGCAAACCAAGTCGTGCCATACGCATCTGTCGCCATCTCCATACAGAAGTATGGGGCGCCTCGCTCGTTAGCATACCTAACTAACGCTCCTGTGTCGTAGTCATAGCGGTAAATCTCTCTACCACCCAGCCAGTAGCTCCCGACAGAGTCCCGTGTGATGGAGAGTATATTACCCTGTATTGTGACACTCTTATATTGTGTGACTGTACGCTGTACTTTACCCTCTTCGTCCCATATAGCAAAGCTACCCATACCTCCTCCCCATATAAGCCGACGCTGAGCATCGTAATAGGTATAGAAGCAGAGCTGCTCATGCACCCCTGTACGCTCTAGCTCTGAGATCTTACCACTCTTCGGATTATAACGTATCACTCCTTTAGAGTGTGGAAAGTAAAGCACCCCACGGCTATCTCGTACAGGATGAAAGTAGTACCCTTGATCTAGCTCGCTAGTAAGTGAGAGCGACTCTACCTGATCGCCACGGATGCGCTTGATCTCGTGCGTAAAGGAGCTAGCGTATATCGTGCCATCATCGCCAGCGACACAGCCCCACACCTCAGGCAGTAGCTTCGCATCGTAGAGCTGAATCGCATCAGGCAATACCTGTAGCATACCGCGCTCTGTACCAAGATAGATGCCCCCCTGATGGTTAACGACCATATCTGTGATATACCCCCACTGCGATATATACTTACTAAGATTTATCAGCTCGCCATAATTTAGGAACTGTAACTCTCCTAGATGTAAGCCCGGCAGTATGACATTGCTTACCCCATACCAAGCTATCGGGAGTGGCTCTACCCAACGCCCTCCTACAGAAGAAGCTATACGACTAAGCCCCTTAGCAGAGAGAGCATAAAGCTCCACCGTCCCCACCTCTCGGCTAAAGGCTATACAGACCTCGCCCCGAGGCCCATAGAAGCAGACGCTTAGACTGTTGCTGTAGTTGCTTAGGGAGGTCAACGGTTGTGATACGCCCCTCTCTCGTCACCCGCAATAGCCTCTCAGAGTCATCATCATACGAACCTACGAGGTAGAGGTCGTGGTGTAGCTTATCATAGCGCATCGGAGAGTGTACCGAGGTGACCCCTGGAGAGAGAGGCGTCTCTTGCAGCCTCCCCTCTGCATAGTGACCGACTACAAAGCGAGACGATGCATTCCGCTTGGCATACCACAGGGTACGCTCTCCACCTAAGGTTGCGGCATATAGTCCCGTCAGAGGTACAGGGAGTGTCTGTACACTATCGCCACTGATCCTTGAGACACCTTGCGTCGTAATGATCCATACAAAGCCATCTTCATCCTCCTCAAGATGGACGACCTCTCCAGCTGACAACCCCTCCCTAGATGCCGTAAAGGGGTGAAACCGCACGCCATCAAATCGACCCACACCAGCCTTCGTCCCAGCCCATATATACCCGCGACTATCTTGCATCAACTTAGTCACCTGACACTGTGGCAATCCCTGCTCCTTGGAGTAGCGTATGCTCTGCACCCCCTTCTCTTGGCAATGAGCCTGAAGAGAGAGCAGTAACAATAGGGAGACACTCATTATAATCCGACTGAGTACGTATCGGCTATTTGGCTTCATTCCTTCGCAAAGATACAATTTAGAGACTAGACTCTTCCCTCATCGACATACTATCTCGACTTACCTCTCTATAGTTGGCTCTCCTACGGGTACTAACTCAAGACTCTTAGGAGACCTCTATATAGAGACTATTGCATAAAGGCGAATCGCTGTGTTGCTTTCGGGATTCGGCTTCGGTCACATACGAATGTATGCTCCCTTCATGCCTCACCCTCAGCGCCTTGCGCTTCATCCTTTCTGCAAAGTCAAGACAATCTTGCTTGCAAGATTGTGAGACTGTTGCAAAAGTCAACAGTCTCATATAGATAAACGTCCTTTTGTTACATCTCATCTTTTGTTTGCCTGAGCGCAACGGATTCTATAGCATAAGTATCAAAGTGGGGAAAAGGAACCACAGTCCCCTTCCCCACAATCACTAGTAAAGCTCTAACTCTTTAGTCCTTACCAAAGGATTATATTGTTAATCGGCTGAGGTTGATTTAGGGCATAAGCCACAGCTACGTCTCGTGCAGCCTCTAGGGTGCTTATCCTCTCTGAGTGACGACGCTCTGCCTCTCTCTCGAGGAAGTCCCACGTACGATTGTCATCCGCTATAGCCTTCTTTGCCACCTTGTCTATAAAAGCACTCACCTGCTTATCATACTTCTTATAGCCTGCGGGGATCTCCCGTAGCAACTCCATCGCCTTGCGAGCTCCAGTCGCATTGGGACTTGCAGCCCACGTAGCCTCCGCCTGACGCAAGAGCTGTGGTGCTCGCACCTCTATATAGAGGTCATAGCACTCTTCGATAGCTGAGATGACCTTACCGTAGGACGCAATGCTCCCAGGTACCTCACTGAGTAGGTACAGAGCTAGACCATACTCCCCTTGCTTGGCATGAGTACGAGCGAGAGCTACGAGATTGTCCACCTGTCTCTCATAGAAGTCATTGATACGACTCCGAGAGCGTCCGATGAAGCTTTTGAACTCGGGCGTATCGAGGGACAACGCAGTCACGGAGTGGTGTATAGCGTTTGCCTTGTTTGTCCCCTTGCCCTGTACAGTAATCTCATAGCTGTTGAAGACATTGCCCGTCTGCATATCTGTCACGTCAAAGGTGACAGAGAGCTGCATCGTTGTCTTAGGTGGTACAGTGGCACTGGTGTGTTCATCGACGATGGTAATATGAGGCACCAAAGCAAAGCGACTAAGCTCAGACTCAGAGGAGAGACCGCTACTCGTCAGGACTCGCTTCATCTTCTGACCTAGTAGGTGATCCGTCTTGTCGCCTAGATTGTAGTCAGAGACTACGTGAGCAGGAGCTATGGTAAGCCCCTGAGCAGAGATAAGGCTAGGAGATAAGCAGGCTATTGCCAAAATGCTAAATAGTAGATATGTGACCTTCATCATTGTTGTATGGTTACTTTAGCGTTATCTCAATCTGTCCTATAGAGCCTGCCACATTGCGCATCTTCGTCTTAAAGCCTAGACTCTTTAGTTGCTGCTCTAGAGGCTTGAAAAAGCGTCTCCCATCTAGAGCCTTACCAGCATCATCAAAGAGTGGCATCATAATCTGAGAGGCTTGTAGCACCTCCTCTTCCATCTGATCGATATTAAAGGAAGAGCCTACACAGTGCTTCTCTAGGAACTCTTCAATCACCTCTCCGACCGTCCGACCGCCGTGATCTTGCTCTAGTCGACCTCGCTCATCTCGCACTATGAGCGAACCCTCTCGACCATTGCTGACCCACTCCTCAAAAGTCTGCTGCAACTGAGCACAGAAAGGATCAATCTTGTCTATCACAGCCTCCTGTAGCAGACTGATGGCAGTAGCTCCTATGGCGGGCTGACTCTCGCCCGAAGCTGAGGCAACATTCTTGAGAGCTGCCATATCAATCCCTGCAAACTCGGCATAGAGGAACGTGCGAGGTCCTTGCTGCGTTACCTTATAGTTTAGGTCGATACGGATATCTATAGGCAAGACGTAGTCGGGATTGTCCTGCGCCTTCTTGAGAGCCATCTCAAGATTTGTAAGTGGGAAGCCACGCTCACGCATTAGCTCCTCAAACTTGGCGATACACGCCTTCAGCTCATCATTGAGAAAAGCCAGCTTGTAGTGCTGATAGAAGTTGTAATCCCCCACATCGTCCGTAGCTTCGAGCAGCCCCAGCTTGTACATCAGAGCATCTGAGGGGACAATCAGGAGACGTGGCTTCTTGGCTTTTTGAGCAGACATAGAGCATATACCCCCCATCAAGATAGCTAGGAGGAGTAGGCATATTCGTTTAGTCGCTTGCATAGTCTTAGTATGTGATGTAGTGTATGATTAAAACATAGATCCGAGCTTATCAATGATACCCTCAGCCTCTAGATACTTACGGAGAGCATCCTTTTGTATGGATAGAGCTACACCTATCTTGTATTGTGCGCCCACCTTAAGACGATCTTGAGGTCGTATCGTACCATCGTTGGATAGTGTGACAAACTGTAGGTATCGCCCCGTCTTGTAGAAGTCTTCGAAGAATTTCTGATGCTTAGCATGCGCCTCAGGCGAGACCATAGGCTTCTGAGCATAAACCCCAGGCCCCGCAGGTATACCCTTAAAGAGGACAGCATCTACGCCATCTCGCTTAGCTCGCTCTATAGCCTTCCGCTGCGTAGAGGCGTAGCTATATACTTTGATCAGATAAGTACCCTGACCACCCACACCTAGCGAGTGTACCTCATAGTCGTAATTATGTCTTGCGCCACATGCAACAAGCAAGGTAAGCGAGAGGATAGCTCCTATGAGCTGTGCAAATGTCTCTATCTTCATCGTCTTAATCTGTTTTTTTTTATGATGCGTATAGGACTGCTATAACCACACTAGAGGCTACAGCAGTCCTATGGAAACTAATCAGATAATCTATTCTTCATATTAGAATGAGATGCGTGTACCCACACCAAAGTTGATAGGCGGGATGCCTACCGCCTTGGCTGATTCACCCCCAGCGACCCATAGCTCACTACCTAGATGGGCAAAGACATTGATATTGGGGTGTACGTAACAGCCGAAGCGACCTCCGAGAGTTAGGTAGCCGTAACTTTCTGTATTCACCTCTGTATTAGATAGAGCTCCTAGAGTACCATATCCTAACTCTACAGAAGCATTGAATGCTCGAGCGAAGTTAAACTCCTTGCGTAGACCATAGGTCATACGTATGAAAAGAACCGATGCATCTTCAGAGGTCACTGCTAGTACGCCAAAGCCTCCATCCTTAGAAGCCTTGAGTCCAAAAGGTATACCCATACGGACGAAGAGGAAAATACCTGGGACGGACTTCCCCTTGAGCTTTGGAATCAGCGACAAAAGGTCCGAAGCACGGTAATCCACCTCAGCACCCACATACATAAAGTTCACCAAAGGGGTCAATCCGACTCCTAGATCAGGCTTGCTGATGAGGGTCATACCCTCTTCGAGGCGATTAAACCCTGCATATTGATAGAATCGTGTGAAGTCCTGCTGGTTGCCATCGGCAATCTTTTTGTTGTCTGCAATGTGCATACCAACACGTACGGCTCCACGGCGTACAGTCTTGGTCTCTCCCGTGGCGGGATCAAGGACATTCTCTACGACGAAAAAGCGGTCGTCCGTCTTCAAGTTTTCCTTCGTCCCTATCTTAGCAGAGATAGGACTCGTCTGAGCAATGGGAGCCTGAATCTCTAAGTCGTGTACATTATTAGCGATTAGCACATCTGCTAGTTGGAATACGTTCATAGCAAGCGTCTCGTAGTTGGTATCCTTGCCAACAGCCGTACCCTTGGTCATACCCATCACAAAAGAGGAGACCTTGTTTTCCTTCGTTGCATAGACAAACTTTAGTGGGAATGTAGCCCTATCAATTCCGTCAGGTGAGTTGAAGTGCTTCGTATAGAAGGCATTCATCGTCTCAGCACCGAAGTCTAGCTTATAGACGAATCCGCTCACCTTTGCCTCTTTGGCCTCAGTGAGATATACATAATATACGATTACATAAGAGCGGTCGATGAGTTGCTCTCCGATGGTATTTAGCTGTACAGAGAGGTCTCTATGAGCCGTCTTTGACTCGACGATATCAGCATCCGTCGCAGCAAATGCTCCTCTTGCCTCTAGGACTTCGAGAGAGTACCCTTTGCTTGCCTCATCATAACGAGGGAACCAGCTCTTCATAATCATACGCCCCACGTGCGCATCCTCAAGGACACGAGTGATCTCCTCTTGGAGTGCTTGGCGACCTTCGGCACTATTGGGGTCTTTAGGCGGTGTCAGCTCGAGGCGATCTAGGACAATCTCATTGATGTCAAACTGCTCATTGGGATGCTGTTGCATTATCTCAACTAGTCGCTCTGCGACGTCGGAGCCATCTGTAGCATAGATGACGGAGCGAGATGGACGTAGATACTTACGTGAGAGTAGGTCTGTACGAGCTGCCGTCAGCGTCTCGACCTCTTGAGCATTTAGCTCTGTAGGACAGACAGTCTGTAGCCCTACAAAAGCCCCTAATACCAGCGCTAATAATGTAGTTTTCTTCATTTGGTTATTGTTTGATTATATGTGATTTGTAGCGCAAAGTTACAACCAGTGTAAGCTACTAATCAAGGGGTAAAATGGAGGTAATCGGGATTTGTCCAAATACAGCAGAATTCGATATGGTTTCTCCAAGATTTGAACGAAATTCTTCTCTTGGACTCGATGCCGTAACTCTCACGAGTAGGGATACCTAAACGAGTAAAGAGCTGTAGGGACTGGACGGCTCGTGCGTCCCTACAGATCGGGGTTACAGCGTTTGATGAGTGGAATTGTCGTGCTGACGTAGCTTGTGTAGGGGCGGACCTACGTGTCCGCCCGCAGAATAGACTGCGCTTAGGTGAGGACGGGCGGACACACAGGTCCGCCCCTACGGTGG